>Ga0326728_10006973_pt1 | contig 29784 bp, 18 predicted proteins | sample MB3enrmetagenome_FD_207602 | JGI IMG/M metagenome (GOLD analysis project Ga0326728, IMG submission 207602) | Lab enriched peat soil microbial communities from McLean, Ithaca, NY, United States - MB31MN | ecosystem: Environmental > Terrestrial > Soil > Wetlands > Peat | place: USA: New York... | reverse complement strand
GACGGCGCGAAGCAGGGCGTCTACCGGCTGCTGACAAAAAAGCCGGTAACGGCAACGGAAGAAGAGATCGATCGCAACCCGCGCTCGCGCAGCGCCAAGATGCGGGCAGCAGAAAAGGTTTAGAAGAACGTCGAATCGCGAGTGGCGAACGGCGGAAGGCGAATAGCCAATCGCGAGAGGCGAAAGCCGAACACGAATTTAAGTTTGTCCGGAAAAACTGCCGGACCCACCCGGTGCGGTGATGGCAAGGCGTGCCGGGTAAAAAGTTTAGCAACAAGCTGTGGTGGAGTTTTTTCGGAGCGGCCAAGACGAAATAAAAACAAGGCCGCGTCCGGAAAGAAATTCAGAAATTTAACGATGTATTCAGGCACATTGATTCAGGATTTGATCGCGGTGGTTCAGCGCGCGGAGCAAGCGGCGCAACTGAGCCAAGAGCAAGCATCCATTCTGCTGGTTGACGAGGGTGTGCTGGCTGCAACCGAACAAACCGCTGCTTACAGTTCGAAACTTCTCGGAGTGGCATAAAACATGAGCGCGGCCGTGGCGATGCACAAAATAGCTTCCTCTGATCGGCGCCAGTCCTGCTGGCTGGGCACGCCGGAGATTTATTTCCGGAAGCGCATCGACAACTCGCGCCTGGTGAAGGTGGAAGACCCGCGCCGCGAGCGCGAAATGCGCATCTTCGGCATCACCTTGTGCGTACTATTTCTGCTGGTCATGGGTTACGCCCTGCAGCATTTCCGGGCCATCGAGTACGGATACAAGATCGAAACCCTGCGCGCGCAGCGCGACGATCTGACGGGCATGAATCAGGCATTACGCCTCGAAGAAGCTTCCCTGCGCAGCCCCGAACGCATCGACGCCGTCGCCCGCAGGCTGGGCCTGCAAGCCCCAAGCCCGGGACAAGTGATCCCCATGGATAGCGTCGCCGATCAGGGCGCGCCGGTCCTAGCGAGCGTGCAGCCGGTGGCCGTGGTTTCGGCGCGATAGAGATTTGAGTTCTCAGTTCCCAGTTCCCGGTTCTCAGCGGAATGACCCTACTGGAAACTGAGGGCTTAGAACTGGAAATCGGGAACCGGGAACTCAAATGCCAGCAAGCAACTCTCCCAAACGCCGCCTCTACTACCTCTGCGGATTTCTCTGCTTCTGGCTGGTTGTTATCTGCGTTCGCCTCGTCTATCTCCAGATCTTCTGTTACGGCGATTTCGAGCGCCGCGCCGTGCATCAACAGCAGCGCAGCTTCGAACTTTCGCCGCGCCGCGGCATCATCTATGATCGCGCCGGCAACGAACTCGCGATGTCCATTCAGGTGGACTCCGCCTTCATCGTGCCCACTGAGACGCCCGACCTCGCCAACACGGTCAGCCTGATCACGCGCATTACTAAAGATGATCCGCGCGTCGTGCTCGCCGATTGCAAAGCCCACAAGACCTTCTGCTGGATCGCGCGCAAGGCCGACGCCGAGACCGTCGAGCGCATCAAGGCGTTGAACCTGCAAGGCATCCACTTTCAAAAAGAGCCCAAGCGTTTTTATCCCAAGAAAGAGCTCGCGGCGCAGGTGCTCGGCTACGTCGGCACGGATGATCAGGGCCTGAGCGGCCTGGAGCGCGAGTTCAACGATGACCTGCAAGGCCGGCCCGGCAAGCTGATGATCTCGGTCGACGCCCGCAAGCGCTGGTTTGCCAGCGTGGAAAAGGAATCGGAGCCGGGTGAAAACGTCGTCCTCACCATCGACCAGAACATTCAATACATCGCCGAGCGCGAACTCGAGCGCGGGATGGAAGAAACCAAAGCCATCGCCGGAACCGTGGTGGTGATGAACCCGCACACCGGCGAAATTCTCGCGCTCACTAATCGGCCCACTTTCAATCCGAACAACAAAAAGGAAATTCGCCCCGAGTCGCTCAAGAACCGCGCCGTCAGCGACATTTACGAGCCCGGCTCCACGTTTAAGATCGTCACCGTCTCCGCCGGCCTGGAAGAAAAGGTCACGCGGCCCGACGAAATGATTGACTGCCAGATGGGCTCCATCGTCATCAACGGCATGCGCATTCGCGACAGCAGGCCGCACGGCGTGCTTTCCGTTGCCGACGTCATTGCGGAATCGAGTGACGTTGGCGCCATCAAGGTCGGAATGCGCCTCGGCAACGACCGCTTCTACAAATACATTCGCGCCTTTGGATTCGGCCAGCAGACTGGCATTGAGCTTCCCGGAGAAACCCGCGGCATGAGCCAGCCCCCGGAGCGCTGGTCCAAGGTTTCGTTCGCCGCGATTTCCATGGGCCAGGAGATTGGCATTTCCGCGCTGCAACTGGCGTCACTGATTTCGACCATCGCCAACGACGGCGTGCGCGTGCCGCCGCGCATCGTCGCCGGAACCGTCGCTCCGCAGACCGGCCCACAGACGGTAGCCTTCCACCCGGTCACGGGCACGCGCGTGATTTCGCCGCTGACCGCCGCGCAAATGAAACAGATGCTGCAAGGCGTGGTACTCCACGGAACCGGCCGCAAGGCGATTCTCGAAGGCTATACATCGGCGGGCAAAACCGGCACCGCGCAAAAAGTTGATCCCGCAACGCACGCGTACTCAAAAACAAAATACGTCGGATCGTTCGCCGGCTTCGCACCCATCAACAATCCGCAGATCGCGGTTGCTGTGATTCTCGATTCCGCCGTTGGCCTGCACCAGGGCGGACAGGTTTCCGCGCCAATTTTTCAGCGCATCGTGCAGCAGGTGCTCGAGTATCAGCATGTGGCACATGACGTGGAATTGCCCGCCAGGCGCCAACTCCTAGCCCGCCGCAACGTGCCGGAGACAACTCTAGACGAAAGCTCGCCCGACCATCTGGGCGCAGGCCTCGACATGGGTGAAACAGCGCTCGACGCGCCGGCGAATTCTAGTCTGGCAAACACCGCAACCTCATCGCAGCCAAACCTTGGATCTCAGGCCGCAGCCTCAGTCCCCATCGGCCCGCAGATTGTCGCCGCAGCGCAAAAACAAAATGAGCCCTGGTCAGCCGCGCAGACCGGCAGTCAACCCAGACGGGGTGACTCGACACCGAATGCGGGTGCCCCACCGAATCAGGGTGCCCCACTCAAGCCTTCCTTTGGCTTGAGTGGGAACGCCCCAACCACGTCCTCAACTCCATCCAATCACAGCGGATCTGACGCGCCCGCAAAATCGCCACCGGGCAGCACGGTAGTCCTCGACGTAGAAGAAGGCGGAATCGAAGTCCCATCATTCCTAGGCAAAAACGTGCGCAACGCATTAGAAGCCGCGCAAGACGCCGGCCTAGACCTGGACGCCATCGGCAGCGGAACAGCGCGTGAACAATCGCCCCAACCCGGAGCACATGTGGCCGCGGGAGCGCGGGTGACAGTCCGCTTCGGAAGGTGATTCGGAGGACTATTATGAGAGCGACATGTACGGGATAACCCCGCCGCCCTACTACGGAATATGGACAGTTTGGAAAGAACTTGCTCTCTTTCCGAAACTGATTTTTCTGAGCGTATTTATACTTAGTATCTACTCCCTATGGACGGCGATAGCGACTGTAGTACGCCTTCGTGGTCTCGCGGACACATCCCAAGAAGAGGACGGTCTGGGCAAGAATGCGCTGGTGGCTTTGCGTAAACGGTGCGTGAAAATCCATCAGATAAATGGCATCCTGTTCTATCTCTTCGGGTTCGTCTTGTTTCTCAGCCTCCAGTTGGCCTACATCAATACCCCCGAGAGCAACCGTCCCCTCGATGAATTAATTACGCACAACTTTATTAGAGTCTTCGTGTTTGGCGCGAACGTATTCTTCCTATTTGCCGTTATTCATCTGGCATTGTGGTTTGCTTCAAGCAGAATAGATGGATATGCATCGAAGCTGAACGCACCAAAGCCTGAGTTGCCGTTCCCTTGAGCTCTGCTATTTATAATCTTTGCAATGACCTTCCAACAACTCCTCGATGGCGCGGAAGTGCTGGCGCAAAGCGGGAATGCCACGGTCACTGGCGTTGACTACGATTCCCGCCGCATCCGCCCCGGCTTCGTCTTCGTCGCCATGAAAGGAGAAACCAGCGACGGCAATCGTTTCATCGATCAGGCCATCGCCGCCGGAGCCGTCGCCATCGTCACCGACTCCGCCACCGAGTCGCCGCGTCCCGGCGTCGCCTGGGCTGTAGTCCCGCACGGACGCCGCGCTCTCGCCCGCCTCAGCGCCAATTTCTACAAGCGCCCCGCCGAGCGCATCTCGAACACCGGCATCACCGGCACCAACGGAAAAAGCACCACCGCCTTCATCATCGAATCGATTCTTCAAGCTGCCGGACGCAAAACCGCGCTCGTCGGCACCATTGAATACCATGTTGCCGGCAAGGTCCTCCCTGCCCCGCACACCACGCCCGAAGCGCTTGAACTGAATCAGTTGCTCGCCGAAGGGCTGGCCGAAGGCGTAACCGAATCGGTGATGGAAGTCTCCTCGCATGCGCTCGACCAGCAGCGCGTCTTCGGCATTCCATTCGACGTCGCCGTCTTCACTAACCTCACCCGCGACCACCTCGACTACCACGGCACAATGGATGAGTACTTCCGCGCCAAGCAGATTTTGTTCGAAGGCTGCGGCACCGAACCGCCCCGCGCCGCCATCCTCAACATCGACGACGAATACGGCCGCCAGTTGCTGAAGTTGGCACAGAAGAAAAGCTCCGAGGCATTCACCTACGGCATCAGCGCCGGCGATTTCCATGCAGAATTCATCGAAATCACCGCGCGCGGAACGCGTTTTCAAATGGTCACGCCGAACCAGAAGGTCGAAATATTTTCTCCGCTCATCGGCAACATCAACGTCTACAACGCGCTCGCTGCCGCCGCCGCTGGCTACGCTCGCGACTGCCCGCCCGAAGCCATCGTCCGGGGCATCGCCAATCTCACTCGCGTGCCGGGCCGTTTCGAGCGCGTCGATTGCGGCCAGCCCTTCACCGTCGTCGTCGACTACGCCCACACTGACGATGCGCTGCGCAACCTGACCGCGCTGGCCCGCGACTTTGTCTCCCGCGCCGGCCTCAAGGGCAAAGTCATCACCCTCTTTGGCTGCGGAGGCGATCGCGACCGCGCCAAGCGACCACTGATGGGAGAAGCCGCCGGCAATGGCAGCGACTTCGTCGTGCTCACCTCCGACAATCCGCGCTCCGAAGACCCGCTCGCCATCATCAACGACGCTCTGGTTGGACTACAAAAATCCGGTCTGCATAAATCCGGCGGAAAATTCACCACCGAGCCCGACCGGCGCAAGGCCATCGCGCTCGCCATCGGACGGGCCGCTCCCGGCGACATCGTTCTGCTCGCCGGCAAGGGCCACGAAAAAACGCAGACCACTCGCGAAGGATCGATTCCCTTCGACGACGTCGAAGTGGCCCGCGAAGTGCTCGCTTCACTGGGGTACGAAGCCGATCGGGCCGCCGGCGCGAGCCCCGCGGAGAGCCCCGCATGAAACTTACACTCGCGCGCATCGCCGAATTCCTCGCCGCCATCGGCCAGTTCGATCCGAGCGCCATCGCGCAGGGATATTCCATTGATTCCCGCACCGTCCAGCCCGGCGAGCTTTTCTTCGCCGTAAAAGGCGACCGCCTCGACGGCCACGATTTCGTTGAGCACGCGTTGAGCCGAGGCTCGTGCGCCGCAGTGATCAGCAAAGACCATCTCGCACGCTACGCCGACCCCAAGGCTCTGCTCGCCGTCGACGACACACTGACTGCCCTGCAAACCCTAGCCACCGCCGTCCGCAAGTTGTGGGGCAAAACTGCCATCGGCATCACCGGTTCCATGGGCAAGACCACCACCAAAGAAGCTGTCGCCCATCTGCTTTCGACGAAATACCGCGTCCATCGCACCAAGGGAAATTTCAACAATCACTTCGGGCTTCCGCTCGGCCTGCTCACGCTCGAGCCGGAATACGATCTCGCCGTGGTCGAGATGGGCATGTCGCACGCTGGAGAAATCACCGCTCTCGCGCGCATTGCGCTCCCCAGCCAGGGCGTAGTCACCAACGTCGCTCCTGTCCATCTCGAATACTTCGATTCCATCTCCGGCATCGCCCGCGCCAAATATGAGCTGATCGAAGCCCTGCCCGCCACCGGCACGGCTTTCCTCAATGCCGATGACGAATATGTCAGCCAGTTCGGGCGCGACTTCAAAGGCAAAGTGATCCTCTACGGAATGAAGCCCCTTGCCGACGTGCGCGCCGAAAATATCGAGGTCATCGGCGCCGAAGGCACGCGCTTTGACCTGATCTGCGCCGGAACGACTAGCGACGGATTGCGTCAGCCCGTACACAGCCCGTTGCTCGGGCAACACAACGTGTATAACGTGCTCGCCGCGGCCGCCGTCGCGCTCGACCACGGCATCACGCCCTCGGAGATCGCCGCGGCCCTGCCTTCCCTATCCGCGGCCGACAAGCGCGGACAGGTCGTCCAAGTGGGTAACATCTCGGTCCTCTACGATTGCTACAATTCCAGTCCGAGGGCATTGATGGCCGCCGTCGACACTCTGGCGGCCATGCCGGCGCGCCGCCGCATCGTTGTGGCAGGAGAAATGCTTGAATTGGGTACGGCCGGCGAGCAACTGCACCGCGAGTGCGGTCAGTATATGGCAGACAAGAAAATCGATTTTCTGCTCGGCGTGCGCGGCTTGGCAAAGCCAATGGTGGAAGCGGCGAGCGCAGCCGGCATGAAGGCCGAGTTCGTAGCCACTCCCGATGAAGCGGGCAAGTGGCTAGCAAGTAATACGCGCGACGGCGACGTCATGTTACTCAAAGCCTCGCGGGGCGTGAAGCTGGAAAAAGCATTGGAAACGTGGAAGCTGCAAATTGGCCTCCCCGCTGCGCCAAAATGATCACTGGGAATTTGGCGACTGAGAACTGAGAATTTACTGAGAACTGACAACTGAGAACCGAGAACTGCTGGAGAAATCTTGCTCTACTGGCTCTTATACCTGAAGCTCTACCATTACTTCCCGCCGTTCCGCATTTTCCGTTACCTCACCTTCCGCACCGCCTTCGCCAGTCTCACCGCGCTCTTCACCGGACTCATCGTCGGCCCGTTTGTCATCCAGCGCCTGCGCGATTTTCAGATTGGCCAATACATCCGGGAAGAAGGGCCGCAGGCTCACCAAAAGAAAGCCGGCACGCCCACCATGGGCGGATTGCTCATCGCCATCGCCATTCTCGTCCCCACGCTGCTCTGGGCCGATCTTGCCAATCCTTTCGTGTGGATCGCCGTCTTCGCCACTCTTGCTTTTGGCGCCATCGGCTTCACCGACGACTACCTGAAGGTCGTTCATCGCCGCAATCTCGGCCTCACCGCCCGCGCCAAACTCGGCTATCAGATCGTCTCCAGCGTGGTTATTGCCGTCGCGCTCATCGTGCTGGAGCATCGCGGCGAATACTCCACCAAGCTGCTGGTTCCCTTCTTCAAGCAATTCAAGCCTGACCTTGTAATCGAGCGCTGGGCGCACCACCCTCAGCTCTGGCCGTTCGCCTTTTTACCCTTCGTCGTTTTTGTCGTCATCGTAGTCGTCGGATCGAGCAATGCCGTCAATCTCACTGACGGCCTCGATGGCCTCGCCATCGGCTGCACCGTGATTGCCGCCGGAGCCCTCGCGGTGCTGACTTACCTCAGTGGCCACGCCACTTTCGCCGCTTACCTCGAGTTACAAAAAATGCCGCAAGTCGGCGAACTCACCATTTTTTGCGGAGCCATGGTCGGCAGCGCCATTGGCTTTCTCTGGTACAACGCGCACCCCGCCGAGATCTTCATGGGCGATGTCGGCTCGCTCGCGCTCGGCGGCGCTATCGGCACCGTTGCTGTCATGATCAAGCAGGAGCTGCTGCTCCCCTTCATCGGCGGAGTCTTCGTCATCGAAGCGCTGTCGGTCATCCTGCAGGTCGGTTCTTACAAACTGCGCAAGAAACGAATATTCAAAATGGCGCCCATACACCACCACTTCGAGCTGTTAGGCTGGTCGGAGTCGAAGGTGATCGTGCGCTTCTGGATCGCATCCCTGGTGTTCGCGCTGTTCGCGCTGACGACGCTGAAACTGCGGTAGGACGAATTCACCATGGAGGCAGCCATAAGGTAGTAACTAATTTAAGATTGTCATTCCGACCGAAGGGAGGAATCTGCTTCTTCCGGCGTAAAACCAATTTCCATGGATCTGAAAAACAAGCACGTCCTCGTAGTGGGCCTCGGCAAATCGGGAGCCGCCTCTGCCCTCTTTCTCAAATCTCGCGGCGCTCGCGTCACCGTCTCTGACTCGAAGCCCGAAGCCGAGCTGCGCAAGGAAATCCTCCCGCTGCTCGAACACGGCATCGCCATCGAAACCGGAGGCCATGGCGACCGCACCTTCCGCGAGCAGGATCTAATCGTTGTCAGCCCCGGCGTCCCCTATGACGCGCCCATGTTAGTCCAGGCGCGCAATCTCGGCGAGCCGGTCATCGGCGAAATCGAGCTGGCGGCGCAGTTTCTCCCCGGCCCCATCGTCGCCATCACGGGAGCGAACGGCAAAACCACCACCACCACGCTCGCCGGCGAAATTCTCGCCGCCGCAAAAATCCCCGTGCTGGTCGGAGGCAACATCGGCACGCCCGCCATCAGCTTCGCCGAGCAAGCCACACCCAAGACCTGGATCGTCCTTGAAGTTTCCAGCTTTCAGCTCGAAACCATCGTCGAGTTCCGCCCGCGCATCGCCGTCATCCTCAACATCACGCCTGACCATCTCGACCGTCACAAGACATTTGAAAATTATGTCAACGCCAAGGCGCGCATTTTCGAAAACCAGCATCCCGAGGACTTCGCCATCCTGAACGCCGACGACTCGACCACCGCCGGCCTCGCCAGCCGCACCCGCGCCCAGATTTTCCGTTTCAGCCGAAAGAAAGAAGTAGAGAAAGGAGCCTTCGTCCGCGGCGGCAGCATCTTCTTCCGGAACCCCGAACGACCAGCGACCAGCGACCGACGACCTGAAGTTGAAATCATGCCGCTCTCCGAGATTTCCCTCAAAGGCGCACACAACCTGGAAAACATCCTCGCCGCCATCTGCGTAGGCATGCTGGCCGGCTGCGCGCCGGAACAAATCCGCCAGGCCATCAAAGATTTCAAGGCCGTCGAGCACCGCCTCGAATTCGTCGCCAAGGTCGCGGGCGTCGACTACTACAACGACTCCAAGGCCACCAACGTCGACGCCACCATCAAAGCCCTCGAATCTTTTCCCGCCAACATTCACCTCATCCTCGGCGGCAAAGACAAGGGCAGTGACTACACGGTCCTTAACGACTTGCTCCGCGACCGCGTGAAGCGCGTTTATACCATCGGCGCCGCCGCCGCCAAAATCGAATCCCAAATTCAAGGCGCTGCCGAGATCGACCACGCTGAAACGCTCGAAACCGCCGTTCAGCGCGCCGCCGCCGCCGCCGCCGCCGGAGACATTGTCCTCCTCGCTCCCGCCTGCGCCAGCTTCGACCAGTTCCAGAACTACGAGCACCGCGGCCAGGTTTTCAAAGAAACCGTGCGCACTCTGGCCGAGACCCCGGCAAGAAAGTAGCGACCGCACGAACGTAGCGCCGGCACCCCGCCGGCGGTTCCGAAGGCGCCTCGCCCTCGGCCTGCGCTTCATAGCGAGCCCGCCGACTCCGCTCTTTTAAGCCTTGCCATTCCGAGACCGAGCGAAGCAAGTGGGCGAGGAATCTCTATCTTCTCTGCTCATAGCGGGAGCCCCGAACCAACAAAGTTATCCCCTACCCAAATTCCCCGACCTAAACTCTCCCCGTCTTCCCGCCTCCGTGGTGAAATAGGTCCATCCCTGAACTTTTTTTCAGTCGGCGCCCGCAAAGCGAGAGCTTGTACTGAGAACCGAGAACTGAGAACTGCCGTTATGGCCAAGCGCGTCAGTGTCGATCGTTGGATGTTCACCGTCACCTGCATCCTCGTTTTCATCGGACTGGTGATGATCTTCTCCGCGTCGGCCGTCATGGCCAAGGAGCGCTTCGGCTCCGCCTACGAATTCCTGCTCAAGCAGTTGATCTGGGCCGTCGCCGGTCTGGTCGTCATGCTCATCGCCATGAAAATCGACTACAAGCGCCTCCAGCATCCGGCGCTGGTTTTCACCTCGCTCGGCCTGACCGCGCTTTTCCTCATCTCCGTCTTTTTTCTCGACCGCGCGCATGGCACGCACCGGTGGTTCCGTCTCGGCCCGCTTTCCTTCCAGCCCTCCGAAATGGCCAAGCCCGCCATCATCTTATTTTTAGCCTGGTTTCTCGCAAGTAAGTTCGCGGAGAGTAAGTCATCCGCATCTCGTTCGCAACTCGATTTCATGGACGATTGGCGCAACACGCTCCTCCCCGCCGTCGCCCCCACCGTTCTCTTTCTCGCACTCATCGTCTTCCAGCCCGACCTCGGCACCGCCATCGCCTGCGCCGGAATTACCGCCTGCATCCTGTTCGTCGCCGGCATCCGCCTGCGCTATTTCGGATACGCTTTCCTCGCCGCGCTCCCGGCGCTCTATCTTCTGATCGCCCGCGTCTCCTATCGCCGCGGACGCATTCTCGCCTTCATCAATCCCTACAGCGACCCGCAGGGCGTCGGCTTCCACATCATTCAGTCGTTAATTGCCATCTCCACCGGAGGCATCACGGGCCAGGGCTTCATGGAAGGCAAACAAAAGCTCTTCTATCTCCCTGAGCCCCACACCGATTTCATCTTCGCCGTAACTGCCGAGGAGTTAGGCTTAGTAGGAGCGCTCGCCGTCATCATCTTATTCGCCATCTTTCTCTGGCGAGGCACGCGCGCCGCCCTCCGCACCCAAGATACCTTCGGCCGCTTCCTGGCCCTCGGCATCACCAGCATGATCGTCTTACAAGCCTTCATCAACATCAGTGTGGTCTTAGGCCTCATGCCCACCAAAGGCATCCCCCTCCCCTTCGTCTCCTACGGAGGCAGCTCCTTATTCGTAACCCTAGCCTGCGTCGGCGTCTTACTCAACATTACGAAGCAGGCGGAGTAAGTGGATTAAGGATTGCGCGTTGCCTGCCTATTTTCAACCATTCAAAACATTGATTCATCTCATCGAATCTTTGCGGGCTACCTTTACGTGTATTTTGCGGATCTCTTATCCATTCCTTACGCAACAGCCTTTACCTTCCTCGCATTGACCTAAAAGGAGGTTCCCTGTGCTTCGGCTGTCTGCAATTGCCACTTTCTTGCTTGCCTGTGGTGCTCTCGTGCCATCAGTTCACGCCCAGTCCACTTTCGGCTCCATCGTCGGCGTTGTGCATGACACTATGCAGGCAGTTGTGCCGGGCACATCAGTCAAGATACGCAGCCTGGAAGACAACAGCGTTCGTTTCGCCACATCGGACGAGAATGGATCGTTCGAATTTGTGAACCTCAAGCCTGGCCACTATGCGGTTTTCGCACAGGCAGCAGGCTTTTCCGACTTTCAGGTCCCATCCGCGGAGCTAACCGCGCGACAGACACTCAGGATTGACGTGACCCTGGGAGTCAAAAGCCAATCCGAGACCGTGGAAGTTGGAGACACGGTAGCCGTGATTAATACCGAGAACGCCATGATCGGCGATTCGCTGGACAATCAGCAGATCACCGAGCTTCCTTTGAACAACCGGGCAACCACCACCAGTCCGCTCGCCTCGCTGACGATTTCACCCAACGTGCAGGAAGACAGTTCCGGCAACATGGCTCTGGGTGGGGCAAGTTCTTCGATGGTGAATTTTTCGGTGGACGGCATCTCCACGACCAACGTGCGGCAGAACGGCGCGCTGCAGGATGCCTATCCCTCACAGGAAGGCATTGCGGAAGTAAGGGTGACTTCGTTCAACAACAGCGCCGAGTTTTCACAGGTGGGCGACGTAACGTTCACAACGAAAAGCGGCAGCAGCAGGTTGCACGGCAGCCTCTTTGAGTACCTCCAGAACGACGCCCTCGACGCCGACCCCTATGGATTCGCCGGGAAAGCGCCCAAGCACTTCAACACTTTTGGTGGATCGCTCGGCGGCCCGCTTGTCATTCCCCATCTCCTCGCCAGCCGCGACAGGACATTCTTTTTCTTCGACTACGAGGGAAACCGCCGCTCGACCGCTGTTGCCGAACAGTTCCTGGTTCCTACCCAGGACGAGCGCAACGGTAACCTGACCGCGCTTGGCGGCCCGATCATTCCGCAGGGCAGCATCAATCCCACTGCGACCGCGCTTCTGACGTACTATCCGCTGCCCAATGTGACTGGGCAGGCGAACTACAATTACGAAAATTTTCAATCGACTCCTGGACGGACCGACGGGGCGGACCTGCGCCTTGATGAGACGATCTCGACCAAGCAGTCGGCGTACGCGCGCTTCAGCCGCAAGAACATCACCGCGGACTACGCGAACCCGCTGCTGCCCAACGATTCCGACAGCATCCACAACCGCAGTCTGCTGGTTTCACACGTCTACGCGATTACGTCCCATCTGGTAAATGAGTTCCGGCTCGGTTTTACCAATGTGACGACCGGCACCGGCTTTCCGATCGCAGGAGCAGCCGCCCTTTCTCAACTCGATCTGACGGGTGTCAACATCAGCCAGCACCCGGCCACGCATGCTTTTCCCACCTTCAACTTCAGCGCCGGCACCGGTTTCACGCCGATTGGTCGGGACAAAACCGGCGTGACGCAGTCGAGGACGATCCAGTTCACTGACAACCTCAGCTACAACCTGGGAAAGCACACGTTCAAGGCCGGTCTCGACGTGCGCCGCGTGAGATATGCAGATATTGAGACTTTTCTGCCTTCCGATGATTTCGGCCTGTTCACTTTCGAGCCGACTTTCACGGGCAATACTTTTGGCGATTTCCTGGAGGGCGCTCCGACTACCTTGTTCTTCGCCGTATCGAGTCCCGACGTGGCCGGCACCGCGTGGCAATATAGCGCCTTCGGTCAGGACGTGTACCAGATCAACAGCCGGCTCACACTCTCCTATGGCCTGCGCTGGGAAATCCTGCCGGGCTTTCACGAAGACGGGGGCAACCTGGCAAACTTTGACCAGAGAAACAACTCGATTGTCGTGCCCGATGGGCTGTCATCCTACCTGTCAGCCCAAAACCTGCAAGCATCGAACCTGGCTTTTCAGCAATCGTTCAACGCCTGCAACCTGGGATACACGGCGCTCCCTTGTACCAATTACGTCACGGCAAGCCAAGACCATTTGCCGCAGTCGCTGCGCAATGTCTACAAGCGCAACTTCCAGCCCCGCGTGTCTCTTGCGTGGCGTCCGTTTAACGATACCAAGACAGTCGTCCGCGCCGGCTTTGGTATCTTCACCATCACTAATCTGGGTCCATTGTCGTTCAACAACAGCGGCAACCCAACTTCGGCGCTGCACACCTATACCAACACCACCACAGCCGGCGGCACTCCGCTGATCCAATTCCCCAACACAGCGCCGCCAACCTCAGGAGTGCAATATGGCGGCGGCAGTCTCGACCAGGGTGTCGATCCGAACTACCGCGATCCCCAGGCTAATCAGTGGAACCTCACCGTCGAGCGCCAGCTCGCCAACAACGACAGTTTGCGCGTCAGCTATGTCGGCATGCACACCTGTCGGCTCAGCATTACTGAGGATCTAAACCAGATACCGGCCAGCACAATGCCGTATCAGACCACGCCCTCCAGTCCCTATGTCGATCCGCGGGCGCCTTACCAGAACTGGTTCTCGCTCTACAGCACCTTCAACGCCGGCAAAGCGAACTATGACGCGCTGGAACTGGAGGAGACCCACAAAATGTCGCACGGGCTCTACTTCGACGCAAACTACACATTGGCAAAAAACCTGGCCGACAATCAGGGGGATGTCCCGACCGCGTTTGCCGGAGAAGTAAACTACGGCATACCCATCGCAGACCGTTTCCACATTGCCAGCGACTACGGCAATGTTGAAGGTACACGTCGGCACCGCTTCCTGCTCTCCGGGATCTACCAGTTGCCGGTTGGACGCGGCCGCGCGTTCCTGAATGCCGGCGGTTGGAGAAACGCCCTCCTCGGCGGTTGGGAAATGAACACCGTGACATTACTCGAAACCGGACCATGGTTGACGCCGAGCATCAGTGCTTCCTTCGACCAGTCCAATACCGACGTGGTGAATCGCGGCGCGTATCTTCGTCCCGATGTTGTCTCCACCAACTTCTACGCGGGCCAGTCTCGTGCGCATTACTTCAATCTCGCGGCATTCTCTCCCACCCCAGTTGGCGCGGGCCGGTTTGGAAATGCTGGAGTCGGCATCCTCCAGGGACCCGGCACGGCTGCGATCAGCCTGGGTACGGCCAAAGTCTTTAAGCCGACCGAGGGACTCCGCGTGCGATTCGAGTCGACCTTCACCAACGCACTGAACCACACCAACTTCGCTCCGCCCGCCACGCAGATTGATAACACGGCCACCTTCGGAGTTCTTAGCGCTCCGCAAACCGCCGAAAATGCCGGAAATCGCACAGGTCAGTTGGCGCTGCGCATCGAGTTCTAGGACGGCCGGGAACCCCATTCAAGCCTTCCTTTGGCTTGAGTGGGGATTTCCTCAGGACTCCCGCCGGTCGCAAGAAGACAAGCGGGTGGGGGTGGGGCCTCCGTGTTAGATTTTGATGTTGACCATGCGCGTCATCATCGCAGGCGGAGGCACCGGCGGACACGTCATCCCCGCCCTCGCCATCGCCCAGCAGCTCAAAAAAGAATTTGCCGCCGAAGTGCTCTTCATCGGCACCGCGCGCGGCATTGAGACGCGTCTTGTCCCGCAAGCTGGATTTCCGCTCGATCTCATCAAGGTCGGCGCGCTCAAAAACGTCAGCCTGATGACGCGCGCCAGGACGATGTTCGATCTGCCGCGCGCCCTCTGGACCGCAGGCCGCATGCTCAACGACTTCCGCCCCGACGTCGTAATCGGAGTCGGCGGCTACGCTTCCGGTCCAGCAATGTTAGCCGCGATTCGCCGCCGCATTCCAACGCTGGCCTTTGAACCGAACGTCGTCCCCGGCTTCGCCAATCGCCTCGTAGCCCGCTTCGTTTCCGCCGCTGCCGTCCATTTTGAAGAGACGCGCCAATATTTCCGCAACGCGAAAGTAACTGGAGTTCCAGTACGCGAAGCGTTCTTCAAGATACCGCCGAAGGTTGCGTCCCAAAGTAGCGCCGGCGTCTCGCCGGCTCGCGAAAGCGCAGCAAGCGCCGCCGTTCCAACCCTCCTCGTTTTCGGAGGCAGTCAAGGCGCGCACGCCATCAATCAGGCGATGATTCAATCGCTGGCGGGTTTGCGCGCAAGAGTTCCGGCCCTTCACATCATTCATCAAACCGGCCAGCGCGATTACGAAGTGGTTCGCGCTGCATACGAGCAAGCGGGCATGCTGAGCGCGACGGCATCGCCGAACGCGGCGCCGGACGCCACACCAGCAACCGCATCCGCCGAAGTCCACAAGTTCATCGACGATATGCCCGCAACCTTCGCCCGTGCCGATTTGCTGGTTTGTCGTTCGGGCGCGAGCACAGTTGGTGAAATCACCGCCGCGGGAAAGCCTGCCATCTTCGTGCCGTTTCCGCACGCCGCCGACGATCACCAGAATGTCAACGCCCGCGCCTTAGAGCGCGCCGGAGCCGCAGTCGTAGTCGAGGAATCGAATCTGGAAGCCGCTTACTTAGTGGACACCATCGCGACCATGCTGAACGACCCCGCACGTCTAAGCAGCATGTCGGCAGCAGCAAAGTCGCTGGCCCATCCGAAAGCAGTCGAGGAGATCGCAGAAATGGTGAGAAAGCTGGCCGGAAACTTCGCTCCCGCAGATACACGCTGATCAACGCAGATCAAGGTCTTTATGAGCCGCTGTCCCTCCTGCTCTCGGCGTCCTCTGCGTCTCGGCGGTGAAATGTTTTATGATCAGCGTGCATCCGCGAAAATCCGCGGAGATGTAGTCGACCGCGCAAAGAGGAGTTTGCCCGGAGTAAACGCGTCGAAGCGGTTTTATTAACAATGTTCGCCAAGATTCAGCGCATCCATTTCGTAGGCATAGGCGGCATCGGCATGAGCGGCATCGCCGAAGTGTTGCTGAACCTCGGCTATAAGATTTCCGGCTCTGATCTGAAGAGTTCGGCGGTGACGCAGCGCCTTGCCCGTCTCGGCGCGATCACGTTCGCGGGCCATCAGGCCGCGAACATCGCCGGCGCAGACGTTGTCGTCACCAGTTCCGCTATTTCCATCGACAACCCCGAAGTCGCCGAAGCGCGACGGCTGCACATTCCCGTCATCCAGCGCGCCGAAATGCTGGCCGAACTGATGCGCCTGAAATACGGCATCGCCATCGCCGGCATGCACGGCAAGACCACAACGACATCTATGGTCGCCGCGGTTCTTGCCGCTGGCGGCCTTGATCCTACGGTCGTTGTTGGCGGCCGCGTCGATGCCTTGGGCTCGAACGCGCGCCTCGGTAAGTCGCAATACTTAGTCGCCGAAGCCGACGAAAGCGACCGCTCATTCTTAAAGTTGTCCCCAATACTCTCAGTAGTTACCAACATCGATCGCGAGCACATGGACTGCTATCGCGACATGCGCGACGTGCGCCGCACTTTCCTCGAGTTCATGGAGCGCGTTCCGTTTTACGGCATCGTCATCGGCTGCCTCGACGATCCTATTCTTCAGCGCCTGCTGCCGCGCGTGCATCGCAGAGTCACCACGTATGGGATGAGCGCCAATTCCGACTTCCGGATCAGAATCATGCCGCAGGTCCGCAACGGGGCTTTGGGCGCGAACCAGGGCGCCAACCAGACCGCCAACCTCGGCGACGTGCCGCTCAGCCTTTTCTCCGTCATATATAAGGAGAAGAGCGGAAGCGACAAGGACCTGGGCGAATTCTCGTTGCACGTCCCCGGAGTCCACAATGTGCTGAATGCGACCGCGGCCATCGCGGTGGGCACAGCCCTCGATATCCCTGCCGATCAGATTCGCACCGGTCTCACCACATTCCGCGGCGTGGATCGCCGCTTCCAGATGAAAGGCAAAGCCGCGGGCGTGACCGTCGTCGACGACTACGGCCACCATCCCACCGAGATTCGCGCCACCCTCGCCGCCGCGCGCCAGTGCGGATTCCGCCGCGTTCACGTGATCTTCCAGCCGCATCGTTACACGCGCACGCGCGATCTGATGGACGAATTTGCCACCGCATTTAAGGATGCCGATTCGCTTGTCGTCCTCGATATTTATGCCGCCAGCGAGAAGCCTATTGAAGGCATTACTGCGGAGTTCCTAGCGAATCGCATTACCGGCGCGGAGAATCCGCCCGCGATTTATTCGCCGTCGATTGCGCAGGCGATCGCGGCGGTTACCGGTGCCGCTCAGCCGGGAGACATGATCCTAACGCTGGGCGCAGGCAGCGTCTCGCAACTCGGCCCGGCGATTCTGGAAATGCTCGAAAAGAAGTCGCTGGTCGCCAGTCGCTAGCCGCTCGGAGCTTTGATCTTTTTCAAGTCACCTGATCGCATGGCCATCTGATTCCCCCGGCACTCACTTTTGCACTGTCTCATTTCGCGAAAACCGGTTATATTGATCTAGCTCAGCGGTTTTCTGTCGACAACCCCTAACGAGTGGCGCGGAAATTCAGTCCCACTGCCGTGCAGGAAGAGTTGTACCCGGCGCCCGGTTCTCGCGACGAGGACTCGCGTGACGGCTACGCTTCTTCGCGCGAGGCTGCCGAGCGCGAGCGCTTTGACTCTGCGCGCGTCGTCGATCTGGAAGTGGAGCAGGAATCCCCGTTCCTCCGCGGGCAGAAGCGAGTCTCAGCCCGCCGCGGATCGCTCCCGAAAAGCACTGCTAGAGGCCTGAAGTGGGGCGCGCTTGCCCTCACTATTCTCGTTGTGCTCGGGCTTTTTGCCTCCTCTTTGTACGGCTATGGCAAACACTCGTGGCGCTTCCGCATCGATTCCAGCGACCAGATTGAAGTGCTCGGCGGCCAGCATGTAAGCCGGGCGCAGATCATGGATGTGATGGGCGGCGACATCGGCCGCAATATTTTCTTCGTTCCGCTCGCCCAGCGCAAACAGCAACTGGAGCAGATTCCATGGGTGGAATCGGCCAGCGTAATGCGTTTTGTGCCCAACCGGCTGCGTATTGAGATTCACGAGCGCACTCCGGTCGCCTTCGCCCGCATCGGCTCTCACATTTCGCTCATCGACGCCGGCGGCAACTTCATGGAACTGGCCCCGGGCCCGAAACATAAGTATTCCTTCCCTGTAATTACAGGCATGAATGCCAATGAGCCGCTTTCGAGCCGCGCCTTGCGCATGAAGGATTACAACGAACTGATCCGCCAACTCGATTCCGGCGGCGCGCGCTACTCGCAGGACATCAGCGAAGTGGATCTCACCGACAGCGACGACGTGAAGGTGATGACCTCCGACCCCACCGGCGGAGTCCTCGTGCACCTCGGCAACGCCAATTACCTGCAGCGCTACAAAATTTATATGACGCATGTCGAGGCCTGGCGGCAGCAGTTCGACAAGCTTGACTCGGTGGATTTGCGCTACGACGGTCAAATCATCGTGAACCCCGACCTTGAGGGCATCGCCCATGGACCCGCGCTCACGCCAGCCGCCGCGAAAGCGGCGATCGCCGCCGGCGTAAAAAACGCGGCCATTGTGAACTACGAAAAGTTCGTGAAACCTCCCGCCCCTCCGGCACCAGCAGGGAAGCCGGCACAGCCAAATGCGAAGCCGGGAAGCAAGGCCTCGGCGAAACCTGGTGGAAAGCCGGCCTCGAAGACCTCAACCCACCGCGCTGCGGTAAGACCGAGAACCAAAGCCGTGGTCGCGAAGAACTCCGTGCCAGCGCACCCGGTTTCACAGCCCACAAAGACTCAGGCTGCCGAAGTGAAAGCAGCGCCGGCTCATCCACCGGCCGCAACAAAAACGCCGAAGCCGGCGTCTCCTGCACCGACGGCGGTCGCCACCGCAGCCGGGGCCCAAAAGAAACCGAGCGCCGCCATTCCCAAGGAGAATCCGCAGAATTAGTCATGCCGACTTTCGCGCCCAATTTCATCACCGCCATTGACGTAGGCAGCGCCAAGACCACCGTCCTGGTCGCCGAGTTGAGCGACAACGGCCTGCGCTATCGCGGACACGGCATCAGCGATTCGCGCGGCCTGCGTAAAGGCGTGATCAGCGATCTCGAGAAGGCCGCCGGCAGCATCCAGAAAGCCGTCGAAGCCGCCGAGGACGTCGCTGGCATTCCCATCGAGCACGCCGTCACCGGCATTGCGGGCGCTCATATCCGTGGCGTGAACAGCCATGGCGTCATCGCTTTCGGCGCACGCGCACGTGAAATCGGCCGCGATGAGATTCGCCAGGCGGTCGATAAAGCTCGCACACTTCCGCTGCCCACCGACCGCGAAATTCTCCATCTGCTTCCTCAGGAATTCATCCTCGACGATCAGCCCGGCGTGCAGGATCCCAACGGCATGATGGCCACTCGGCTCGAAGTTCGCGTTCACATTGTGACCGCGGTTTCCGGCGCCGCGCAGAACCTGGTCACCGCCGTCAACAAAGCCGGCGTGCACGTGGACGACACAATCTTTGAGCCGCTGGCGTGCGCCGATTCGGTCCTCCGCTCCGATGAGCGTGAGCTTGGAGTTTGCCTCGCCGACCTCGGCGCCGGCTCCTGCGATCTGATTGTTTTTCAGCAAGGCGCAGTCGCGCACACGGCGGTGATTCCCATCGGCGGCGATCATTTCACCAGCGATCTTTCGGTCGGCATGTGCACGGGCCTCGCCGACGCCGAAATGCTGAAGAAGATTTTTGGCAATGCCGTACCCACACTGATCGCCGAGGGCAACGAAGTGGAAGTGCCATCGGTGGGCGATCGCCCGTCGCGCATGTTGCGGCAGCGCATGCTAGGAGAAATCCTGGGTCCGCGCGCCCGCGAACTTTTCGAACTGATGCGCGAGAACCTACGCCAGGCGGGCGTTCTCGATCATTGCATCGCAGGTCTGGTGCTGACTGGCGGGGCATCGCGCCTGCCCGGAGTGCTGGATGTGGCCGAGTCCGTTTTGCGCAAGGCGGCGCGCCTGGCATGGCCAACGCCGATGGCGAAGATGCCGTCGCTGTTGGCTGAACCGGAATTTGCAACGACTCTGGGTATGGTCTATTACGGCCATCGCGCCAGAGTAGCCCGAGGCCTTCAAGAACCAGGCTTTGGATCGAGAGTAAAAGCCCTGTTCGCAAAAAAGGGCGCGTAAAGGTAGCGCCGGCGTCTCGCCGGAAAAGGGTTTAGGGTATGGCCGGGCATCTCGCCGGCGAACGGTTTTTACTGACAACTGGCCACTGGCCACTGACAACTGAATTCCAACGAGGTGTTTCCATGATCGAAGACAACGGACTCCGCATCAGCTTTAACGAAGAAGCGCGCAACGACGCCCGCATCAAGGTCATCGGCGTGGGCGGCGGCGGCAACAACGCCGTCAACCGCATGATTGACTCCGGCATGGAGCATATCGAATTCATCGTGGCCAACACCGACCTGCAGGCTCTGCGCATGTCGCGCGCCAACACCAAGATTCAGCTTGGCGTGAAGCTGACCAATGGCCTCGGCGCTGGCGCCAATCCTGAAATCGGTCGCAAAGCTGCGCTCGAAGATTCCGACAAAATCATCGAGGCCCTCGAAGGCGCCGACATGATCTTCGTCACCGCCGGCCTCGGCGGAGGCACAGGCACGGGGGCCACTCCCATCATCGCCTCGCTCGCCAGCGAAATGGGCGCGCTCACCGTTGCTGTCGTCACCAAGCCGTTTGCCTTCGAAGGCAAACGCCGCATGCAGCAGGCAGAACGCGGCGTCTCCGAGCTGATGGAATCGGTCGACACCACCATCGTCATCCCCAACGAGAAGCTGCTCGGCGTCGCCGAAAACGCCGGGTTCTTCGAGTCCTTCCGCATCGCCGACGATATTCTCCGCCAGGGCGTGCAGGGCATCTCCGACATCATCACCATCCCCGGCATCATCAACCGCGACTTCGCCGACGTGAAAGCCATCATGGCTGGCATGGGTTACGCGGTCATGGGAACCGCCACTGCCGCCGGCGAGCAACGCACCACCGAAGCCGCGCAGCGCGCCATCGCATCGCCGCTGCTCGAAGCCGGAGCCATCGACGGAGCTCGCGGCATCCTCATCAACATCACCGGCTCCAGTTCCCTGAAACTCGCCGAAGTGCAGCAGGCCTGCACTATCATTCAAGGAGCCGCGCACGAAGACGCGAACATCATCTTCGGCGCCGTGCTCGACGAGAAAATGAAAGACTCGGTAAAGATCACCGTGATCGCCACCGGCTTCCGCGAAGCCGCCATGCGCCGCCCGCGCCATCACGAAGCCTTCGACCCGGTCATCATGCCGCGCCACCGCGATCGCGTGACCGATCACGCTCGTGACTTTGCCGATGAAGATGAAGCAGTGAACGCATTTGAGAATGAACCGGCAAGAGTCCACTCCCGTCCGTCCGACGCATTCAGCAGCGGCAGCCCGTTCGGCGGGTCCGCTGACAAGACCGCGGAGTGCGCGCCATCACGGGAGCGCGAGCCGTCGTTTGAGCCCGAGCCAGCGTTCGAGCCCGGCCCCGCCCCCGCAGCCTTCGAGCCGGCGATGCCGCCATCTTCAAGCTTCGCGCCTCCGCAAGCTTTCGCGCACCCGCAAGCCGAGACTCTGTCGATGGATGGCCTGCGTTCGGCGCCGTCGTATCAAGTCGACGACCTCGACGTCCCCGCCTTCCTGCGCAAACGCAGCGAGGTGATGTAGACCAGTCTTGCGATATGCCGGTCGGGCAGGTCCGGCGGATGATGCTGCCACCGCTGTGTCTTTCTCCGCCTCCCGACCCTTTCTCCCAAAAATCGTAGATTGACCTGAGTGGGTCTACCAAGTCATATAGATTTGGTTCTCAAGTACAACATAACAACTCTATAAATCAATAAGATAGCATCACTCGTGGTGGAATCAGGATTGCTTTCTTGAATCGTTCGCAATACATATATCTGGCTCCACAGCGGGGAGGTAGGCACTATGAAAAGGACATCACTCTTTGTAAGGGCTATGGTGACGTGCGGGATTCTTGCCGTTCTTGCCATGACCAGCATATTTGCGTTTGGGCAGGCCGAGACAGGAACCGTCGTGGGCGTGGTCAAGGACGCCACGGGCGCGGTAGTGGCCGGCGCCGATGTCAGCGTGAAGAGCGTCGCGACCGGCGCGGAACGCACGGCTACGACCAATAACCTGGGGCTTTACAATATTCCGGCCCTGCCCCCCGGCGTGTACGACTTAACTATCGCTAAGTCGGGCTTTAAGACGTACAAAACAACTGTCGAAATTGCTGTCGGAGGTCACACGGCAGTAGATGCGGAACTGGCCGTCGGCACTGGTAATACGGTGGTCGAAGTAACCGCGGCCGGAGCCGCAACGGAAGTTAACACCCAAACGCAAGAAATCCAGCAGTTGATCGATACGCAGCAGTTGGCGCAGTTGCCCAGCCTCACGCGTAACCCTTATGACTTTGTCGCGCTCGCCGGCAATGTCAGCTCCGGCGACAGCACGACGCCGAATACCGGAGGTTCGCAAAACCAGACCGGTCGTGGCGCAGGTTTTTCCATCAACGGGCAACGAGAGTCCGGGACCGAAATCCTGTTGGATGGTGTCGAAAACATAAACCTCTTCACTGCGACGACAGGCACGCAGATTCCCGTCGATTCAGTTCAGGAATATAGCGTAATCACCAACAATTTTGGAGCCGAGTTCGGGCGCGCGGCGGGAGGGGTCATCAACTTGACCACCAAGGCCGGCAGCAATAGCTGGCATGGTTCGGCGTGGGAATACAACCGGCTTTCCGCATACACAGCCAACACTTTTAATGACGTTGTAAACGGCCTCCCGAAGGGCGTATACACGCGAAACATGTTTGGCGCACAAGGCGGCGGTCCACTCATCAAGAACAAGGTATTTGTCTACTTCACGTCCGAATGGTTGCGTGTGCGCAGCCAGCCTTTTGAAACTGAGGAGGTGCTCGACCCCACGTTCATCTCCTTGCTACCGGGTAACATACAGAATTATTTCAGTACTTATGGCCCAAATCCAGAAGGTATCGTGCCCGGAAGCGTTACCACGGCCGGGGCTCTGGGAATCGCAGCAACAGGGCCGTGCACGACGGCAGGGGTTGTCTGCATCAATGGCACTACGCCGATAGCCACTTCGCAGCCTGTCTTCGACACTGTCCACTTCAAAGCAAATGCCGACGCCGGCGGCGACGTTCCGGAAAACACCTATAGGCTGGCGGGACGGCTGGACTACAACTTAGGCGAAAAAACGCAGATGTTCTTCCGCTATGCGCGGGACAGCGAGAATCAATTCCCGGGTAGTGCCTCGTCTGCCGCTACCGGAGGCCCCGGGGCCTATACGCCCTACACCCAATATAATGAAGGCACTGCTATTCTCAATCAGTCCTTCTTGTATTCCATTAGCCACGCCTTTAATTCCAATCTGGTTAACAATACCAAAGCCAGTTTGTCGCGCATCAATGTTCTTGGCACTTACGACAACGCGCTGACTTTCACCCCGAGTGTCATCCTGACTAATTTTGCGGCCGATCCAGTAACTGGAAGCCTCATTCAGTTTCCGGGACTGCTGAACGCGGCCAACGGCCTGGGTGGGTTGCCGGTAGGTGGGCCCATCAACACCATTCAATTTGAGCACGACCTGTCATGGACCAAGGGCAGGCACAGCATGCGGTTTGGCGGCGAGTTCACCTATATTCAGGTGAACTATACTTACGGCGCTTACAATCAGGCCGTAGAGTTTATGGGGAATAGCGTGGCCCAGGGCCTGACAAGCCTCATTAACGCGGGCGGGGTCACAGACTCGACAGGAGCATATGCGAGCCCGGTATTGTCGTTTGTGAACCGCGTCAATCCCCAGGGGAAACTGCCGTGCGTGGGCAATCCCGACATCAGCTTCAATCCAACCAGCTACACCCTAACGCCGGGCTGTACAGTCGATCCGCCGTTGGTCTCTCCCAGCTCTTCGCGCAGCTATCGTTATCGAGATTGGGCCCTCTACGCGCAGGACAGTTTCCGCGCGACTCCGCGGCTGACGCTTAACTATGGCATGCGCTACGAGCACTATGGTGTACAACGTAACAACCATCCTGGTCTGGACTCCAACTTTTACTTGGGCGCCGGGTCGACATTCGAAAGCCAGGTTCGAAGCGGTCAGGTTCAGATTGCGGATCAGAGCTCGGTCGGCGGGTTCTGGGCGCCTTCCTGGGGCACGGCTGCGCCGCGCGTAGGGTTCGCCTACGATGTTTTCGGGGATGGTAAGACCAGTCTGCGCGGTGGCTTCGGCATAAGCTACGAACGCAACTTCGGCAACGTGACCTTCAACGCCAGTTTCAATCCACCGGCAAGCGCAGCGATCGCGGCTCAATGCATAGCGAATCCGGTAACCGGAATTATTACGAGCTGCCCTTATCTCGTCAGCAACAACGATCTCGGCCCCTTGAGCGTGGCGGGACCACCAACAGGTCTGCCTCCGGTTGAGATGCGTATGCCCGATCCGCACATCCAGACGGCCCAGACTCAGTTCTGGAGCCTGGATCTACAACGCGAATTAGCGCGGAATACGATCATGGACATTGGCTATAGCGGCGCGCACGGAGTGCATCTCTACGATATTGAAAACATCAATCAGCTTGGTGCCGGCCAGTTTTACCTCGGGGATCCGAGTCCGTTTTCTCCGACTTCGTTTCCCGGATTCACCGATTGCGCTCCCATTACTGCCCTTTACCCCCAGGGCCCTTGCTTCACGCGGCCCAACCAGCAGTATTCCAACATCAACCTACGTGGAAGTTTGGGTACGAGCAGCTACAACGCGCTCAACGTTAAGTTCCAGACTCAGAACATCCGCGGGACGGGCCTGAGTCTAGTTGGCAACTATACGTGGTCCAAGTCGTTGGATGACCTTAGCTCGACCTTCTCTGACAGCCTCCAGGGCGGCTCAGGGGCCATTGGCTCACTTGGTTACACTGATCCGTTCCACCCGAAGCTGGATTGGGGACCATCGGACTACGATGTTCCACAGAGAGTAGTCATATCGCCCATTTGGGCCACGCCCTGGTTCAAGAGCGGAAAGGGCTTGGGAGAGGCGTTGGGAGGCTGGAATCTCGCGGGGATCTTCACCGCGCGCAAAGGTACCCCATTCTCCATCTATGACTATACGAACGACCTGAATGAATATACGGTCCCACGCTTGACGCCGGCGACGCCGTTTGTCACTAGCCATACCAGCGGTCCGAGCTCAAGCAACCAGATTGGGCCAAACCTTTTTGGTGTTCTGCCAGTGCCGGCACAGGCGAGTCTTGCTCCCCTGGACCCTGCTCTGGGCATTTCGGATTTCGGACCCTTCCCTGCCAACATGATGAGCAGGAACTCTCTGCGTGGACCGGGCGCCTGGAACATTGATGCTGCCGTGCGAAAGGACTTCAAACTGACAGAACGGTTCGGCTTGGAGTTCAGCGCCGAAGGTTTCAACGTCCTTAACCACCACAACCTGTATGTTTACACGGGCGATCTGGAATATGGCTTCTCCGGAACAACCTTGGCCGACGGATTCAATACCGTGACCGCGCTCAAGGGCGGCCTCAACTCGCTTGCGATCAACGGCAACCACGACGAACGCCGGTTTGGCCAGTTCGCTCTGCGACTTAATTTCTAAGCACGGTTTGGGTTATGGGAGCCTGGGTTCGCCCAGGCTCTTTTTTTTGTTCGCGTGCAGTTGTTGTTCACATCCATCTGAGCGGCCTGGACTAAACGACGCCCCAGCCTCATAATCCTTTGCGCAGTGCCGAAATGCGGCACCTCGCTATACATTGATCTGGCTCAATCGCCCCGGAACCTGCATACTTGAGGCGGAGCGGCAGCCATCTCTTGGACTCACTCCCTGGCAACTTGCTATCCGAGCTGTCTGCCAAGCATCGGCGTCGCCGGCTGCGGGCAACCGTCCTTGTCGCTCTCGCTGCTGCCGTTGTGCTTCTGTCGCTCGCCCGCCCGGCACTTACTCATTTCCACGCCGTCAGTCTCCTGCTCCGCATCCAGAATCCCCAACATTGGACGACACTCGCCCGCCTCGGCACCTATCCACTCGAAGAAAAGCAGACCGAAGTTCCCACGCCCGCCGGCCCCATCCGCGCCCGCCTATACATTCCCCAAGGCATCGCCGATCCGCCTGCCATGATTGTCGTGCATGGCGTGCATCACCTCGGTATCGATGAGCCACGCCTGATGGGGCTGGCACGCGCCTTAGCCGCTAGCGGTATTCGCGTGCTCACGCCCGAACTGGCCGCGCTCGCCGACTACAAAATCGACAGCGCTTCCATCGACCTGATCGGCGAGTCCGCCCGCAATTTCTCCGCTGCGACAGGAAAGAAAGTCGGCGTGCTCGGCGTCAGCTTCGGCGGAGGCCTTTCCCTCATCGCCGCCGCTCGCCCGCAATATGCGCCCTACATCAGTTTTGTCGTCTCCGTCGGCGCCCACGACGATCTCGAGCGCGTTTCACAATTCCTGATCACTAACCAGACGCCCCGCCCCGATGGCACCACTCTTTACATGCAGGCGCACGAATACGGGCCGCTGGTTCTGATCTATTCGCACCTTGAGGATTTCTTTCCTCCCGCCGATCTCAGCGCCGCGCACGAGGCCCTCCGGCTGCTGCTGTGGGAGAACGTCGCTGAATCGAAGAAAGCTGCCGCTGGGCTCAGTCCGCCATCGCGACAGAAAATGGACCTGCTCTACAGCGGGCAGGTCGATGCCCTCGATGGCGAGATGAAGCAGGCCATTCTCCGCCATCGCGCGGAGATGGCACCCGCGTCTCCGCTTGGGCAACTCGCCTCACTGCGCGTTCCGGTTCTGCTGCTCCACGGTTCCGCCGACAATGTCATCCCGCCATCCGAGATGCTCTGGCTGCAACAGGAAATCCCGCCGCCATACCTCAGAGACGCTCTTCTCAGCCCAGCCATCAGCCACGCCTCGATGCAAGCCGCACCATCATTCGCCGATAAAGGCCGCCTCGTGCATTTCATGGCGCAGTTGCTGAGTCTGGCCGCTTCGCGGCAGGCGCCCGCACGATCGCCAGTCAACTGATTGGCAAAGTTCGCGCAACCGTGCCCCGCCACGCTCATTCGATTCAGTCGTATACGCGATCCAAACGATTTTCCGCAGCCCCCATACAATATTTTCACCGCCCATCCGTCTTCAGCAGTGGATGAAGCCAGCGCCGAGCGCCGAGTGGGTGATTTCCGGGAGAATGACTTCCGGGAGAATGACTTCCGGGAGGATGATCGCTGAGAGGACGATCGCCGCGAGCATGGCCGCTGAACAAGATCGCCGAATTTCCGAAACCATCGCGCGGGAGCGCGGCCGGCTCTGGAACTTCGTCCGCCGCCGCATCGGTGACGAAGGCGAAGCGGAGGACGTCCTCCAGGAAGTCTTTTACGAATTCATCGAGGCCTACCGCTTGATGAAACCGATCGAGCAGGCCGGCGCCTGGCTGTTTCGCGTCGCCCGTAATCGCATCATCGATTGGTTTCGCAGGAAGAAGCCGACGTCGTTGTCCGAGCCCGTGCGGAATGAAGGAGAAGAAGATTCGCGGCTGCTCGAAGACTTACTGCCTTCGAACGATGCCGGGCCAGAAGCGGCCTACGCCCGCACCGTGCTGCTTGACGAGCTCGAGGCGGCAATCGACGAACTTCCCGAAGAGCAGCGTGAAGTGTTCATCGCGCATGAACTCGAGGGCCGCAGCTTCAAGGAGCTGTCCGCCGAGACCGGCGTGAGCGTCAACACGCTGCTCTCACGCAAGCATTACGCAGTACTCCATCTGCGCCGGCGCTTGCAGTCAATCTACGAAGAATATGTGAAGTGAGAAGGAGACAAGATGAAAGCGAAGCGAATTGCGAAATTTGTGCTGATCGCGCTGCCCTTGATGGTGCTGGCGTTTGTACTGTTCAGCTACGTGGTAATGAGCCTGTGGAACTGGCTGACGCCTGCTCTATTCGGATGGAAGCTAATCACCTTCTGGCAGGCGGCTGGGCTGCTGTTCCTTTGTAAGATCCTGTTCGGCGGATTTCGCGGCGGCCACGGTGGGCCGATGCGCTGGCGCAGTCGCATGCGCGATCGCTGGGAGCACATGACGCCCGAAGAGCGCGAAGCTTTTCGCAAGGGCATGCAGGGCCGATGCGGTCATTTCGGCGCGCCAGCGACTCCGCCGAGCGACGCGAAAGCGTAGGCCAAAGGGGGAAAATCCCGCGCGCCGCCTGAGGTGCGTTTTCCACCGCGTTATAACTCGGGGAGCCGTCAGGCTCCCCTTTTCTTGCTACTCTTAGCTATGTCTGGCGCTATGTCCGAGACGTTTTCGTTCCGTGACCTGCGCGAGCTCTTCGCCAAGGCGAACGAGGAGAAAGCCGGCGACCAACTCGCCGGACTCGCCGCGCGCTCGGAACGTGAACGCGTAGCGGCCAAGCGCAAGCTCGCCGATCTTTCGCTCGCGGAGATTGTCCGGCAGCCGCTCATCGATCCCGATGAAGACGATGTAAGCCGCCTCATCGCCGACTCGTTCGACGCCGAAGCCTTCCAGCCCATCCAGAGCTTGACCGTGGGCGAGTTCCGCGAACTCCTGCTCGACGATGCCACCACCGATGCCGACCTGAAGCGCCTCAAGTGGGCGATTACGCCGGAAATTGCCGCAGCCGCGGCCAAGATTATGAGCAACAAGGATCTGATCCTTGCCGCCGCCAAAATCCGCAACGTCACACGTTGCCGCAACACCATGGGCGAGCCCGGCGTGCTCGGCATCCGCACCCAGCCCAACCATCCTGCCGACGACATTGGTGGAATTCTGCTTTCTGCTTTCGAGGGCTTGCTTTACGGATGCGGCGACGCCGTCATTGGCGTGAATCCAGCGACGGATTCGGTCGCGGCCGTCACTACTATTCTCGACGCGCTCAATCGTTTGATCGACACTTACAACGTTCCCACGCAAAGCTGCTGCCTCGCGCACATCACCACGCAACTCGCCGCACTCGATCGCGGAGCGCCCGTCGATCTGCTGTTTCAATCCATCGCCGGCACCGAAGCGGCGAACCGCAGCTTCGGCATTACGCTTGGCATGTTGCGCGAGGGCCGCGAAAAAGTCCTGGAGCATCACCGCCAACGCGACACTCCCTGGAAGGGCGAGAACGTGATGTACTTTGAAACCGGCCAGGGAAGCGCTCTTTCGGCTGAGGCGCATCACGGCGTGGATCAACTCACTCTTGAGGCTCGCGCCTACGGCGTTGCCCGCGCATTCGATCCTTTCCTCGTCAACAGCGTCGTGGGCTTTATCGGCCCGGAGTATCTCTACGACGAGCGGCAGATCATCCGCGCCGGCCTCGAAGACCACTTCATGGGTAAGCTCCTCGGCCTGCCCATGGGTTGCGATGTCTGCTATACCAACCACGCAGCCGCCGACCAGAATTCCGCCGACAATCTGCTCTTTTTGCTTGCCGCCGCGGGTTGCAATTACTTCATGGGCGTGCCCTGCTCCGACGACGTCATGCTCAACTATCAGTCCACCAGCTATCACGACGCTCTGGCTGCCCGCAGACTATTCAAGCTCCGACCGGCGCCGGAGTTTCTCGCGTGGCTGCAAGCCATGGGGATTTATCGCGAACAAGAAC
>Ga0326728_10006971_pt1 | contig 29792 bp, 34 predicted proteins | sample MB3enrmetagenome_FD_207602 | JGI IMG/M metagenome (GOLD analysis project Ga0326728, IMG submission 207602) | Lab enriched peat soil microbial communities from McLean, Ithaca, NY, United States - MB31MN | ecosystem: Environmental > Terrestrial > Soil > Wetlands > Peat | place: USA: New York... | reverse complement strand
AACTGGCGCACCGCATCCTGCGCGACGTGCAACCCATCGAAGCAGTAACCCTTTAGCCGCTCGGCCGAATGCCATTCTGCCCTACAAAATCAAAAAGGACCCTTGCGGGCCCCCGAAAGCTTATGCCTTCCACCTCCGGATCAACCGGATTAACGCCATTGTGCGGGTGCGCGTTGGGTATGTCAATATCTCCTGGAACATGTCTCCGAGAACATGGCGCCTGCAAGGGTCAGGAGTTCGTTGTAGGGCCGAACCGCGTTCGGCCCCCTGCGTCGTCAGGTTGTCGCGCGCCACGGCCATGATCTTCCCGCTTCGCGAGGCGCCCGCAAAGTCGACAAGCCTGCGTGCCCATCTTCAGTGCGCGCCTTACAGCAACCCGCCCCACCTTCGCCATCAAAGAGGAAAGCCCGCGGACACGACTTCGCGGGCGGGACCGACGCTCTGGTATAATCGAGTTCCCGAATGAGCCGCATATTGGCGGGGCGGGAAGAAGCCGATGATCGACGAAAAAAAGATTGCCGACCTGGGCGAAAGGATTGCCCGCGAGTTCCAGCCGGAGCGAATCATCCTTTTTGGTTCTTACGCCTACGGGCAACCGCGGCCGGACTCCGACGTAGACCTGCTCGTGGTGCTGCCTTTTGACGGCAAAGGGTTTCGGAAGTCCCTGGAAATCCTGAACCGGGTTGACCCCGATTTCTCCGTGGATCTTGTAGCGCGCCGTCCGGAGGACACCGCCCGCCGCTACGAGGAGGGCGACCCCCTGATCCGAGAAGCTCTGGACCACGGAAAGGTACTCTATGAAAGGCACCGCTCTTGATATCGCCACCCGAGTTCGTGCGAAATTGCGTGTGCTCTTGGGGCTTTCCATCTAATAATCATCGAAGCGCCGAACAGCGTTCGGCCCCCTGCGCCGTCAGGTCGTCGCGCGCGACAGCCATGATTTTCCCGCTTCGCGAAGCGCCCCCCCCACGGTGGCACCGTGCCCGCTGTAAAAGCTACACTCTTCATGCAATGCCTTACGCCAACCCGCCCGGCGGCCAAAGGGAAAAACTGGCGGTTGATGCTGCGTTTAACCTTTGGTAAACTCTCCCGCAAGGCCGGGATTCTTTTCGATGAAGCGGTTTACCTGCATTGACCTCTTTTGCGGCTGTGGCGGCTTCTCCCTGGGCATGGAGCGTGCGGGATTCACCGTCCTTGCCGCAATCGACCTCAACCCGGAGGCCATCAGCGTTTTTCAGGTCAACTTCCAAAATGTTCCCCATGTCCTGGAAAAGGACTTGACCACTTTTCCTCCTGCCGAATTGGCGAAGGTGCTGGCCACGGCCGAGGTGGACGTGATTGTGGGTGGGCCGCCGTGTCAGGGGTTTTCAAGAGTGCGACAGCGCGATGGGTCGAACAGCGGGCTGCGCATTGTGGAGGATGACCGCCGATATCTTTACCGAGAATTTCTTCGCTACGTTGATTTCTTCCGTCCCAAAGTGTTCGTCATGGAGAACGTGCCCGGCATCCGATCAGCGGACGGAGGGAAGTATTTCACGCGCGTCCAGCAAGAGGCGAGGGCGCAGGGTTATCGGGTCCATCCCCAGACGGAGAAAGCCGTCGACTTAGGCGTGCCACAGAAACGCGAGCGCCAACTCATCATTGGCACCCGACTCAATCTTCCCGATTACTTTCCGGCAGAACTCCAACGTGCTCCTCGCGCCGTGAGAGTGCCGACCCTGGGCAAAGCGATTTGCGACCTACCGCCAGTCCATGCTGGTCGTGGCGAGGAGGAAGCCAATTACGACATGGACCGACGCAAGGCGTACATCGCGAAATATGGGCGGCGTTACCTTTATGAAACGCTTGAGGTCCAGCGGGCTACCAAACTCACCGCACACCGAGCGCGGCCCCATAGCGCACGTGACCTGCGCGACTTCGCCAGGCTTCGGGAGGGTGAACATTGCGCTGAGGCAATGAAGCGCGGAATAGCGTTCGAATTTCCATATGACAGGCGGAGTTTCAAGGACCGCTACACCCGACAGCATCGCAACGAACCATGTTCAACCATCGTCGCCCACATGAGCAAAGATGGCCTGATGTTCATCCATCCAACGCAGAATCGATCGCTCACGCCACGCGAGGCCGCGCGTGTGCAGAGTTTTCCTGACTGGTTTCAATTTCCCGTACCGCGCACACACCAGTTTCGAGTCATCGGCAACGCCGTGCCCCCGCTGGTGGCAGAAGCCGTTGGCTTGGCGGTGAAATCCTATCTGGAGAAGGTGATGAGAAACAACCAACCCTCTCCTTTTGCCCAAGATCCATTACCGGTTGATGCGGACCAGGCGGTCAATTGGCTTCTCGCGCTGGTGAGTGCAGCCGAATCAAACACTCTTCGCAAAGTTACGACCGCCGATTTTCTCCGCGGCTGGTACTCCGTCGGCTTCCTTTACGGAGGACTTCATCCGGACAGCGCATTGGACCATGGCACGGAAATTTCCAATGATGCAGAAAGAGTTCCCGAAATCCACAAAGCCGAGCCACGTCTGCAGGTTCCCTATTACGTTCAGAGCGGATGGCCGGTCCTCCTCGCACCTGTAGCCAAAGAAGCGTGGCGGCGGTATAAGGCCGGTGAATTCAAAGAAGACGAGTTCTATTGTAGCGAGGCTGTCATCGCCGGAATGTGTTGCCGGAATCCTGATCTCATTGAGCAAGTACGGCAAGAGCGGGGGAGAATCTCACTGTAGCGATTTTTGGAACAGGGAGCCAGCGTGCCCGAATGGCGATTTCGAAAAATGGGACGGGATGAAATCAGAAGCGACCCTGTTGAGGGCGAGTTCTTCACGCCGGAGGGCCTTGCCGAGGCCCTTGTACGCGAGTCCGTGCAGAACTCACTTGATGCAAAAACCGACAGTACTGTGCTCGTGCTGTTCAGTTTTCACGGAGGGCGGAATGCCCTGGCCCCGGCAAACGCTCAGCGATACCTCCAGGCTCTGATGCCCCACGTATCGCAATCGATTAAGGGGGGAAATGACCAAGTCCCTCAAGAGATGCCATATATCCTTGTTGAGGATTTTGGGGCACGCGGCCTATGCGGAGACCCGAGCCAGGCGACCGACTCGATCGACCCTAGTTGCAAAAACGACTTTTATTATTTCTGGCGTAATATCGGTCGCTCGGTAAAGAGTGCCACAGATCGCGGCCGCTGGGGCTTGGGGAAGACGGTTTTTCCCGCCACGTCCCAAATCAACTCTTTCTTCGCGCTCAGCATCTCGGATGGCAACCCCAGCCCCACGCTGATGGGGCAATCTGTGCTGACAACCCATGAAATTGGTGACGACCTGTACTATCCCTATGGATATTTTGCCAATTTCGAGGTGGACGGCTTCGCGATGCCGCTCTCGGATCGGCGAAGCATCGTCCAATTCACAGAGGATTTCCATCTTAGTCGTCACGATGAAACTGGCTTGTCGGTTGTAATTCCGTTCCCGCGAGCGGAAGGACTGCGGCACGATGATGTCGTGCGCTTCGCCATAATGCATTACTTCTACCCAATCCTTGCGGGTGAACTGATGCTTGAATTCCAGTGGGATGGCCAGTCAACTGTTCTTGACCGGCAATCGTTGCGAAACGTCGCCGGCCGCATCGACTGGGCGGACGCCGACATGACGCGGGAGGGCTTGGAGGCAACCCTCGATCTGGCCACTTGGGCGATCGACCTACCTGAAGCCGGCTTCGTATCTCTCCACCTCGCTGGGGAGCACGGTATTCCCAAATGGGACATCGAGCTCTTTGATCCGGCCTTGCTGCCCGTCCTTCAAACTCGGTTTGAACGCAACGAACGAATAGCGATTAGAGTACCCATTACGATTGAACTGGCGCGGCCCCGCCGCAAGGTGACATCTTTTTTCGAAGTATTCTTCCAGCGGGATCCAAACCTTGCTTACGGGGAGGACCATTATATTCGGCAGGGGCTAACCATCTCAGGGATTCACACGCTGCGGGACAGAAAGGTGCGTGGATTCGTAGTAGTTAGAGACGCAGGCCTGTCGACATTGCTCGGGGATACCGAAAACCCTTCACATACGGAATGGCGGGACCGGTCCGGGCAACTTGAGGAAGGGTACATTCAAGGCCCTTCGCGATTACGCTTTGTCAAGAGGAGTCTGCCTTCAATTGTTCAGTTCCTATCGCGTCCACCGTCTGGGTTGGACGAGCATCTGCTTGAGGACATGTTTTCGATCGATCTTCCACCCGACGAAGCGGAGGCCATCCCCCGCCCACACGGTGATCAACCAGCGCCTGGAGACGAGCCGGAACACACCCCCGTTATTGTTGTGCCGCGAGTGGACCGGCCCTTTCGTATACAGCAGACGAGCGGAGGATTCTGCGTTAAGGGAAATCCCAAGGTGGAGCAGGGGCTCTCGGCGCTGAACATCGAAGTTGCTTATGAGGTTCGCAAGGGAAACCCGTTCAAGAAATACCGGCCATTCGATTTCAGACTTGACGCATCGCCGATTACCGTGGAGGCGAGACGCGCCACAATCGAAGCAGTCTCCGAAAACAAGCTGCGATTCACTTCAACGTCCGCTGATTTTGAGGTGGAAGTGACTGGATTCGATCGGCGACGGGACTTGCGGGTGCGGGTTGTTCCGGTGGCGGATAACGCATGATTCGTCGCTTCAATTACACCGGCCGGAAGAAGATCGAACGGTCAAGGGTGGGCATATCCCTGCGCAGACCGCGAGAGGGAGACGTTGTTTTCGACGCTGACCTTCAGTTGGGCGGGCTGGATGTGCCCTTGGAGGCGCGCGTCTATGTGGAAGCCTATTACAAGGCTTCATTCATGCGATTTGATTTCGGTACTGTCGCCAACATCGTCGAACCTGCAAGCCGCCGGTTAACCGACACCGGCGGCGGAGATGTGGTCTTCTTCCGTGTTCGGGTTGTTGATCTCACCGGCGAGCACGGCCGGCTTTTGGCGGAAGTCGATGGGGTGACGCCGAGGCAGCCCGATTCTGTGCCGGCCAATCGGAGATGCCTGCTCTACGTTAACTTCAAAGACTTGGGTGAGGAGGTTTGGCGGCTGGAGTTTGACAATCCGATGCCAGTCCTCGAAGTAAATGATCGAATTGAGAACATTCGTGACATTGTTCTGACTGACCGCAAGTTCCGCTCCTTAGTCTATCCCGCCGCGGTGCGCGAAATTCTCCAGCGCATCCTTATCATTGAGGAACACGACGCGGCGGACGATGACGGGGAATGGGCAAGCCTGTGGCTCAGATTCGTGCGGCGGTTCCATACGGTCGATCCTCCCCGGCTCGATCCCGATTCCAATGCCGCACGGCAGGCCCGGCTTGAATGGATTGACGAGGCGGTCCATGCATTCTGCCAGTTTGTCGGTGCAAGGGAGAGTTTTGCCCTCGCTGGGCAGGAGGGGCCAAGGTGAGGGCAAGAATACTGAATCAACGTGGGATCGAACAGTTCGCAGCCTTTCTTTCTTCACTGGAAGCCGCCGCAGGTCGCGAGCCTCCGTTCGCTATGTTGGAGGATGACTTCTTGGCCATACCTTCTGAGAATGACGTCGAGGTTGAATTGCGCGACTTTTCCAGTAGGTTTGACCTAGCGCAGTACCTGTGCGGCGCTCTTCCGGGCGCCGGGTCCTCTCTGGATCACAACCGGGGTCTGTGGAGCTGGCTGGCCCTGTTCTACTTCGAGCAAATTTGTCCCAAGGAAGCGGATGGATGCAGGGAGATCGGCGAGGTTTATCGGTATATTCTCAGCCCGGACTACCGTCACTATTACAGACACCTGCTTGCGATGCCCTATGTCGTTTACCGGCTGCATGGACAGTTCTCTCGGAGCTTACTGTCTCCCCCGGTGCATATACATGGCGATTTTGCCGAACAACTGGCATCACGCCAGGAAATCATTACGAATCGCGGTCTGATAGAGGCGGTCGATCATCTCTACTATGCGCCCGATGGAGCGGGCGGCGCACCAAAGCGAGGAGCGACCAACCGAAAGAAGGGGGGAACCCTGCGTCGATTAATAGACGTGATCCAGCAGTTTGATCTCACCTACGATCTCTACGGAATGTCGGCGCGGGAAATTTTGAGTGTGCTCCCGCACGAGTTTACCCCGTGGATGCAGCCCGCAGGGGACGAAGGCCCATAGGTGAGACTTCGGGGTAAAGCCCGTGGTCGATGTTTTTTCTCAGACGGATTCAGCGGGCCGAATAGCCACAGACCAGAGTAACAGGTCTACACCAATTGATTCTGCCGTCAAAGAAAGGTCCTTACACACCTTAGCATCGGTGGATAGAGCATAATTGAGAGGGGGAATCCAATGCTGCTTAACGGAGATCAAATTGACGCGAGAGGAATAATTCAAGGTGGAGATCCGCGGAGTTTTCGACGGGCATGTTATGACCTGCGGGTCGGAGAGATATTGCCCGCGCCAATCGAAAAGAAAGGGATGTTCGGTCTTTCTCACTTTGACGTCTCGGTTCCGGGAGAGGGCTATTACTTGGAACCGCAGGGCATGGTGCGAGTCATCTCCCAGGAAACCGTGAAGCTCCCCGCAGACATTTCTGGTTACGCGCTAGTCAAGAACGGTCTCTCGAACCTCGGCATTCTGGCGATTAACACTGGAATCATCGACCCAACTTGGGATGGACCAGTGTCGAGCGTTTTGATCAACTTCGGAAAGGAGCCATTCTTGCTTAAGCCGGGAGCGACCTTTATGCGGGTGACTTTTCATGAGTTTCAGCCCAAACTCAATTCCAAGCCTTTCCCGCCGAGCAGCCGCGCTGACTACCTGGAGCGGACCAAGGAGGAGGTTCGACTGTATTCCAGCCCGACCTTCCTGAATCTTCATAAGACCGCCGAATTCGCGGGAGAGCTGGCGTTTGGCAAGTTCAAGAAATGGCTTATAGTCTGGGCTGGGGCCATCGCGCTCCTCCTTGGCCTCCTTGCAGTATTGGCCCCCATCGCTGCATCGTATGCTGATAGAGCTATTGCAGGCAGGGAAGGCTTGGAGAACAAAGTGAGAAACGACGAAAGCAAGATCAGTGCGCTGGAACAGGAGGTGGACAGCTTAAAGGCTAGCAAATCGGGGGCGGGTGTGTCAAAAATCGCCGAGCCCCTTCACCGGTCGGCGAATAAATGAATTCGTCCCAAGTCGAAAGAACCTCATTGGATATCAACATGCGTGACATGATGAAGCTGGCAGAGGAACTAAGCGGCAGGTCGAATTGTGCCCGGAAGGCTGTTGGAGCGGTGGTTGCGAGAAACGGCAAGGTACTGGCAGAGGGCTGGAACGGCGTTGATCGGAAATTTACCACCTGCAAAGACGCTGGCTGTCCCCGCTGCATTACGGGCGGGGATGTCGGCGTCGGATATGACTTGTGCATCTGCATCCACGCTGAACAGAGGGCGATTGCCACAGCAGCCCTGCGCGGGATTTCCGTCGACGGAGCGACTGCGTTCCTTACCCTGCGGCCATGTTTTGGTTGCCTCGTATTGATGCGACAGGCAGGCATAAGGCAGGTTTTCTTCAAGGCTACCTGGGCTTATCGAGGGGAAGTTGAGGGTGTCTACGAACGGCTTGCCTCAGAGTTTGACACCTTCGAGGTGTACGGGTCGCGGTAAGAACCAACAAACTGAGCAGACATCATCGCTCGCCGTGCGAGCGATTCCCCCAATCACCAGGCGGTGCAATGCCCGACGTTTTCACCAAGGCCAAGCGATCGCAGGTGATGTCGCGCATCCGTGGTCGCGGGAACAAGGAGACAGAAGTTGCCTTGATGCAACTCTTCCGCCGCCAAGGCATCACCGGCTGGCGTCGCCACCTGGCAGTTTTCGGCAAACCGGATTTTGTCTTTCCCAAGCTCAAACTGGCAGTTTTTGTGGACGGATGCTTCTGGCATCGCTGCCCGAAACACTCAAATCTTCCAGTGAATAACCGCCTATTTTGGAAGCGGAAACTGGAAGCAAATCAAAGGCGAGACAAACTGGTTGGCCGCACGCTTCGGGTGCGGGGTTGGCGCGTTCTCCGAATTTGGCAGCACGAGCTTTCGCCTAGGAACGAGAAACGCCTGCTTCGGCGGATCAACCGGGCAGGGCTTGCCGTAGTTGCGGGAAGCGCAGTTCAGGCCGCCTCGGCGATGTCGTATTCTTCCAGCGCATGATCAAAGTACGCCTCAATGAGTTCATCCTCATCCTCGAGAGGGTCTTCGTCCATCTTGTCGTCCCAATTCTGCCGGACATAGTCGAGAAGCTCAGCCTTGGCTGCTTCCTCAGTAGGAAAGATCAAGGCAATCGGTCCCCGGCCACCCCAAGAGTAGTGGCGCTCGCGAATCATCAAAATATATGGCATGGACCCACACCTGGCTCTGATTGTTCCAACACCAGTAACTATCGGCAGATTCGAGCTTCGGCATGAGGGAATGTTTTCAAATTCAGGAGGCAGAAGGCAGGGGGCAGAGTGCGGGACGCAGTACACCGCAGACGGTAGATGGGTGCTACCAGCTTCCCTCAACGGTTGGAAAGTATGGACAGTCCCTTGGTGGCAGTCAGGCGAGCGTCGGAGGTCACCAGGGTAAGGTCGAACACCTTGGCCGTGGCGGCGAGAAAGGCGTCCGCGGGATCGGGATGAGACAGGCGGATTGCGCGGGTGGCGAGAGCGACCTCCAGGGTGAGCGGTGCTTCCTGGAGTGGGGCGGCCTTAAGCGCCTGGCCAATCCATTCTTCGACGTCCACATTCAGGACGAGGCGGCCTTTCTCCACCAGGATCATAAGCTCCCAAACGCTGATGGGGGAAAGCCACAGTTGGTTCTCCGGATTTTCCAGCGCCTTGATAACACGCGGCCGCAGCCGGGCCTTGTCGCCGACACTCCAAATCCAAATGTGCGTGTCGAGGAGTAGCTTCACGAGTTCAGGACTTCCCAGTCCTTCTCATCACTGGCGGGAGCAACGATATCACCCTCGATCCGGATCGTGCCCGCCATGGAGCCAAGCCAGTGTTTCTTTTTGGCCTTGGGCGCCGCGGGGACGACTTCCGCGACCGGCTCCCCAAATCTAGTGACGCGAATCGGCCGGCGTGTTTTGCGGACGCGCTCAAGGGCAGCGAGGCAGGTGGCTTTGAATTTCGAAATGGCGATCTCTTCCATGAACGTAGGGTTAATCCTTCCTCCCATCTTTTACCATGGTCCGCGACCATAGTCAAATCTCGGCAGTGTCCAAATTTGAACGTACCGCCGCCATCTTGGCGGCCCGGTGCCGGCTGGAAGCCGGCGGTACATCCGAAATCAGGACACTACCCGGAAAAACGCTGTCGTAGAGGCGGCTTTATGCCGCCATATGGCGAGGTAAACTCGCCGCTACATCATCAAATTGACCCACTACCCTAATTTCTGGCAAAATCACCAATCCTCCCAAGGGCCGCCGATAACAACAAATCTGTTGCTGGTCATTGGAGCACTCGGCGACCAGCCGCGGCCAGCGCCCCTCTGTCCGTGGGCATTTTTCAAGGGCGGGGACGAGGATTCGAGATTCAAAATTCAAGATTCTAGAAACGGGAAACGGGGACGAGGATTCGAGATTCAAAATTCAAGATTCTAGAAACGGGAGACGGGAGCCAGGATTCAGGAGAAAGGCTGCTTAAATGCGGGTTTTCCAATAGCCGGGACGCCGATGGCCATGAGCAACGGCCAGGACTTGGATCGCGGAAGGTAGCTCGCGGTAAACCAGCGCATAAGGAAATCGGTGGAGCAGGAATTTGCGGGTGCCATACGGACCGGCGGGCCAGCGTTGCGGCGCTTCCAGTATCCTGTCAATGGCGTAATTGACTTCCTCCACGAATTCCCTGCCAGCACGGGCACTGCGCTCGCGATACCAGCGCGTAGCCTTTTCAGCCTCTTCGACCGCACCGGGATGGATAAGGAAAATCGGTCTCGCGCTCATTCGGCTGCGGAAGAGAGTTTGCGGCGGAACGTTTCCAGGGATACGGGTTTAACTTTGCCAGAATCCAAATCTTCAATGCGGCGGGCGATTTCTTCGTTCCAGGCGGCTTCCACGGCTGCGGGATCTTCGGGGGCGCCATCCAGACTCTCCAGCAGAGAGCCCGCGAGCTCGGCGCGCTCATCCTCGCTAAGGGCGAGGGCACGTTTCAACAGTTCCGTGGCGTCTTGCGTCATGGGACCATTATACGCTCAAATGTCTCCGGGCAGAATCCCCATCGCCAGTACGACACATCGGGCAATCTGGCCAAGCCGGGTGGCGCTTATGGTTCTGAGCCGGGAGCGCGAGGGTGCCAGACTTTCCTTCCGTACTGTGCTGATGTTTTCCGCATGGGCTTCGGAAACTTCCCCCAAACCTGTCTCGCCGGGCTCCAACCGGACGTGCGTGTCGAATCCGCGCAGGGTGGTGGAGAGCGGCACCACCAGTACGGTGCTGGCGCGCGGATGCCCGTTCCTCGCGTCGAGCGATACTACGATCACGGGATGGGCATGCTTGCGAGGAGGGTCGGAAGGAATTCGAACAAACCAAATCTCGCCGCAGTGCGGTTGGACAGGCTGGGGGTTCGGCATGGGGCTTATTCCTCGGTATGGGCAAGTCCAAGCTCACCCAATTCTCCCCATGCCCGCTGCTCTTCCGTCTCGCGGGGGGATAAGGAGTCGTAATAAAGTGCCGTGCGGGCACCCAGCTTTTCGAGTTCCGCGCGGGCTTGGGCTTGCGCCACCAACCGCTCGATGAAAGCGCTCACCGACCGGACTCCGGCTTGTCCGCTGTGGGCTTTGAGAAAGCGCACCTTATCCTTGGAGAGGGAAATGGTGATGCGCGCTTTTCCTGCGCCCGGAATGGTTGTGTGACGGCGAGCGGCTCGGCCCTGTGGCATCTTCATACCCTCCGTATGATATTAATTCATACTACTCGTGGCGCCGCGATGTGTCAAGGATGTCACCGAAAAACTGTCACCGAAGAACGCCATCGTAGAGGCGGCTTTACGCCGCCATTGGGGGGAGGTAGACTCGCCACCGGGAAATGGCGGGGTAAACCCGCCGCTACGAGCGGGTAGTGATGACTCGACATGGTTGTTAACATCGCAGGACGAAAAGACGCGGAGGAACGCGAAAGGCGCGTACCTCCACGCTACCTACTTGTTCGTCTGTTTCCTGGGCAATCACGATGAGGTCAAAGCTTTGCTCCAAGGACGGTAGGTGGCAGGTGGTAGGTAGTAGGTGGGGGGGACTACGATTCGAGATTCAATATTGCAAGATTCAAGCGCGGAGGCAGGCGCAATTTGACTTCCTCAGCGGTTCTTAACGTGATGACTTCGACATGGTTGTTAACATCCTGAAAAAGCCGGCGTGGCGAAGTGTCGTGGCGGCGTTCGCCCTGCTCATCCTTTGTGCAAGCGCGCGCGCGGCGGAGTTCAGGGTTCGAGATTATGGGGCAACGGGCGACGGGCAAACCGTGGACACGGCGGCCATCCAGCGCGCGATTGACGCCGCCGCGGCTGGTCACGGCACGGTGGTGCTGGCGCCCGGCGTGTACCTGGCCGGGGCGCTTTTCCTGAAGACGGGAGTGAACCTCGAAGTGGGCAAGGGCGCGGTGATTCGAGGCGTGCAGTCCATCTCCGCCTATCCGGAAATGTGGACGCGGACCGCCGGCGTCGAGATGATGTGGCCCGCGGCGCTCCTCAACGTGTGCGGGCAGTCCCACGTGCGCATCTCCGGCGAGGGCGCGATCGACGGGGACGGCAAGCTCTGGTGGGATGAATTCTGGAGCATGTTCCCCGTTTACCAGAAAATCGGACTGCGCTGGGCGGTGGATTTCGATTGCAAACGGCCGCGCCTGATCCAGATCTACAAGTCCTCAGACATCACGCTCCGGGGGCTGCGCCTGGAACGCTCGGGGTTCTGGACGGTGCACATCTGCTATTCCCGCGGCGTGACGGTGGAGGGGATTACCATCCGCAATAACCTGGGCGGCCGCGGCCCCAGTACCGATGGCGTGGACATCGATTCCTCCGCGCAGGTGCGCGTGGAGCGTTGCGACATTTCCTGCAACGACGATGCGCTCTGCCTTAAGGCCGGCCGCGACGCCGACGGCTTGCGCGTGAACCAGCCCACCGAACACGTGGTGATTCGCGATTGCGTCGTCCGCGATGGGGCCGCCGGGTTCACCATCGGGAGCGAGACCTCGGGCGGCATTCGCGACGTGCGGGTTGAACGCCTCACCGTCCTCGCGCCCGTGCCGCTGGGCATCTACTTCAAATCGGCGGCAACGCGCGGCGGCACGATTGAGAATATCGTCATTCGCGGTGTGCGCATGGAAGGCGTGGCCACTGCCGTGGGCGTCGATTTGAACTGGAAATCGACGGGTGCTTACACGCAGTTGCCGCCGGGAATGAAGACTCCCCCGGCGTATTGGAAGGCGTTGACCCAGCCGGTGCCGCTCCCGCAAGGCTTGCCCCACTTCCGCAATATCACGGTTTCCGATGTCACGGCCATCGGCGCTCGGCAGGCTTTTCGCGTGCGGAGCCGCGATGACGCGCCTCTCGAAAATTTCAAATTCAAGAATGTCCGCATCGGGGCGCAAACCGCGGGCAGCATTCAGGACGCGGTGGACTGGACGTTTGTCGCGACGCACGTCGACACCGCCGACGGCAGCCGTGTGACGCTGAAGGATTGCCGGGGAGTCCGCGGCCTTGCTCCGGAATAGGCAGCCCTCCTTTCACTGCCAGCCAGAATAGGACAGGTTGGCGATCAGCGAAGAGTCCACAGTTCAAAGTTTAAAGTTCAAAGTAAGAGCCGGAATCGCCCCGACTGTTAACTTTTGACTTTCAACTTTCGACTCCGAACTCTCGACCTTCAACTTTCGACTCTCAACTGTTAGCCCGCCGCTACGGGCGGGCTGTCTGCCCGGCGTGCGTGATGAGGAACCGGTCGTCCATCCGCTGCTGCTCGCGCCGGGCCTGGACCAGGCGATAGGCGTCAAGCTGGCGGTCGCGGAGGTTCTCCAGAATTTGGCGCTCCTGCTGGGCTTTGCGAAAGACTTCCAGTTGACGCCGCCGCAAGTCCTCGAGCTTGGTCACCTGGTCGTGGCACAGGGCGATGCGCCGGACGCGGGTGCGGTCGCAGGCCAGCTCAAACTGCATTTCCACAGCCGTCATCCCCTGGTGGAGTTTCTTCTGAAATTGCCCCAGGGCGTTGGCTCGATCCAGTTTCGCCTGCTCCCAGTGCTGGCGCGCCTTCACCACCTCGCGGATGATAATCTGCAGGCGCTGGCGCTCGCGGCGCTCGAAACTCTCGCGGCAACGGAGCACGGCTTGTAAGGTGAAGCGGAAGGGCATGGGCGCAGGGCGGGAATTCAAAATTCAAGATTCAAAATTCAAGACCGCACTTCCCCGGTTGCTCAATCCAAAATCTAAAATCCAAAATTGTTCAGCGTGCTTAATTCGAAATTCAAGGTTTCTCATCCGGGCAGCGCTTTGAGGGCCGCCAGGGTGCTGGGCAGCGGGGCTTTTTCATCGCTCCGCTGCTGCAGGAATTTGGTGACCGCCGGCATAACCTCGATGGCCTGGTCCAGAACCGGGTCAAGACCTTTTTGATAGGCGCCCACGCGAATCAAATCCTCTGAGGCGCTGTAGGCGGCCAGGAGTTTTCGCAACCGGCGCGCCTTCTCCAAGTGCTCGGGAGCGCAAACCGCCGGCATCAATCGGCTGAGGCTGTCGAGAACCGAAATGGGCGGGTAGTGGTTCTGCGTGCTGAGGCGGCGATCGAGGACGATGTGGCCGTCCAGCAAGGCGCGCACGGAATCCACCAGGGGGTCCTGCTGGTCGTCCCCTTCCATGAGCACGGTGTAAAAGGCCGTGATGCTGCCGCCGTTGAAGTGCCCGGCCCGCTCAATGAGCTGCGCCAACAAGGTGAACACCGACGGCGTGTAGCCCTTGGCCGTGGGTGGCTCACCCGCCGCCAAACCGATTTCGCGTTGCGCCATGGCGAAGCGCGTCAGGGAATCGACAACCAGCAGGACGTTTTTGCCCTTCATGGCGAAGTATTCGGAAACGGTGGTGGCCACCAGCGCCGCGCGGATTCGCAACAGGGGCGACTGGTCCGACGTGGACACCACCACCACCGAGCGCCGCAGGCCTTCCTCGCCCAGGGTGCCTTCCAGAAATTCGCGCACCTCGCGGCCGCGCTCACCCACCAGCGCCATTACCGTCACGTCGGCGGCACTGCCGCGGGCCATCAATCCCAGCAACGTACTTTTGCCCACGCCGCTGCCGCCGAAAACGCCGATCCGCTGCCCGCGGCCGCAGGTGATAAAAGCGTCGATGGTGCGTACCCCGCAGCCCAAAGGCTCGCGAATCGACTGGCGCTCCAAAGGCAAGGGTCCGGGCGAGTGCAGCGGCCAGTCTTCACGGGCCGTGTAGTCTGGCCTGGAATCCAGGGGCTTGCCCTGGCCGTCAATCACCCGGCTCAGCAACTCTTCCCCCACCCGCAGGGTCGGCTTGGCGCCCCAGGTGACGATGCGGTCGCCATAGCGAATGCCATTCAGCCGCTCCAAGGGCATCGAGAGGACCGTGCTGCCGCGGAACCCCACTACTTCCCCGGCGTGGGGCTCGCCCGTGGGCCCAAAAATCTCGCAGGTCTCGCCGAGCGAGCAGTAGGGCCCCTCCGACTCCACGATGTGCCCCACCGCCTTGGTGACCCGGCCGTACCAACGCGCCGTGGAGAGGCTCTCCAAGCGCCGGAAGTAAGGCGACAGTAGGGGAAAATTCGTCACTGGTCACTCATCACTCTTCACTCGTCACTGCTTCTGAGGTCTCTGCGCCAGGAGATCAAAAAAGCCCTGCTCGATTTCCTGGAGCTGGGTTTCGAGCGTCAGGTCAGTGGAGCCCAATTCCGTTTCCAGCAGGCAGTGCCCCGGCCCGAGCGTGGCGTCGCCCATCAATTCCGGACGCGACGGCAGGTCGGGCTGCAGGGAGAAAAATTCATGCCAAGCCTGAATCTGGTCAGGGTGAACCCGCAGGCGGGCGCGCGTGCCGGCGGCGACGTTGTCAAGCCCCACGCGGACGACTCCGGCGAGAAGCAGGGGGTCAACCTGCGCCTCGCGGTGCAAGATCTTCCGGGCAATCGCCAGGGCCAGCCTCACCACCTCCGCTTCCACGCGGTGGAAGTAAGTCTCGCGCTCGCGGGCGAAATCGCGGATCGCCTGCGCCACCGTTTGCCGCTCGCCCGCCAGCTTTTTGTCAAAATCCGCGCGGCCCTGCGCCAAACCCTCGTCCCGGCCCTCCTTGCGGGCGCGTGCTTCCCGGGCGCGAATCTGATCTTCGCTGACCGACGGGGGTCCGGCCGACCTGGCATCGGGAGTCCACAGGCGCTCCAGGGTGGAAGGACTGCCGCCGGGCGAAGGCGGCTTGCCCGCGGCGCCGGGAACCAGCGGAGGCGGGTAAACATACGCCTGCGCTTGCGGCTCGGCATCGCGGGTGGGAGGGTTAGGCTCAGACAACATACGCGTCATCCCCAAAGCTCTTCAAAGTCAATTTCCCTTCCGCTTCGAGCTTGCGTGCCTGCTGGACGATTTCCTGCTGGGCCGTGGTCACTTCCTTGGAACGCACGGGCCCCAGCGCCTCCATGTCCTCCTTCAACATCTGCGAGGCGCGCGAGGACATGGTTTTGAAAATGTGATTCTTCATGTCCTCCGAGGACCCCTTGAGGGCCAGCGCCAGCGTCTTCTTGTCCAAGTGGCTCAGAAGCTCGCGCATGCTGCTCTCCGGGACGGAAAGAAAATCTTCGAAGGTGAACATCAAATTGCGAATGCTGAGGGCCAGCTTGGGATCATCCTGCTCAATCGCCTCGAGAATGGTTTTGGTGGTGTTGGGCTCGACCCGGTTGAGCATGTCGCTGACGGCCTTGACGCCGCCATAAGCGCGCCGGTTCTGTTCCCCCAAGGCGCGGAGTTTCTTGTTGAGCACCAGAGAAATCTTCTGCACCATCTCGGGCGAAAACTGATGCATCTCGGCCAGGCGCCGCACCACTTCGGCGCGCGTTTTTTCGGGCAGGAGCAGGAGAATTTCCGACGCGGACTTCAACCCCATGTGGGCCAGAACCAGGGCAATCGTCTGGGGGTGCTCGCCTTCCACGAACATCACGAGTTGTTGGGGGTCGGCCCTTTGCAGGGAGTCCAGGTTGGTGGCGCGGGCTTGCTGATAGCTCTCCACCTGTTCGAGCAGGTGTTTCGCCCCGTCATCCCCGAAGGCTTTCACCAGGAGACCGCGGGCGTATTCGGCGCCGCCTTGCGCGAGATACTCCTCGGTGACGGTCAAGCGATAGTATTCCTGGAGGATTTGGGCGCCGGTTTCCGGAGAAATGTACTCCAGTTCGGAAATCTCCTCGGTGAGCATCTGCAATTCTTCCTGCGGCATGTTTCTGTAAACCAGGCTGGCTGCCTCGTCGCCCAGCAGGACAAGAAGAATGGCGGCCTTGCGCAGGCCGGTGAGGTTTTGCGCCGGAGAGGGTTTGGCGGTTTCGGCGGCGGCCGGCATCATTTACCCTCCTGCCGCATCCAATTCTGAATCAGGCGGCTGGCGGTGGCAGGTTCTTTCTTCACCTTATCCAATAAATTCCTTTTCAGCAGGACGGCTTGCTTGGCTTCGAGCGGGGAATCCCCCAACTGCTGGAGCGATGCCTCCAGAGCGGAGGCATCATCGGCCTTCGTGGCAGGTGTACTGTGCGCAACCCCCGGCAGAGCCTCCCGAGGACCTTTGGCCATTCCCAGTTGATGCGGAAGTTCCTTGAAGGTGGCCACAATCTGGCGCTTGATGGGACGCAGGACCAGCATGTAAATCAACAAGAAGAGAAGGATAAGCGCGCCGTAGCGGATGACGTTAATCCATTTGTCGACAATCGGCACCACGCGCTCGGTGATGGTGGGGGGCGCGGGAGTCTCCAGGGGCAGGATTTGAAACGAAAGGTTTTCCACCGCCACCTTATCGCCGCGCGTGGCATCGACCCCGATCGCCGCGGTCACCAGTTCCTCGATCTGCTTCATCTCGTCCGGCGTTCGCTTGCGGCGCGTTTCCACTTTCTGGCCATTGTCATCCTTGGTTTCCGTCACATCGTCCACCAGCACGGCAGCGGTAATGCGTTTAAGCATTCCGGGCGGTTGCACCGTGTGGCGGACGGTCTTGCTGACGGCAAAGGTTTTGGTTTCGGAGTGGATGCCCTGCGACTGGGACTCGGGTGGCGGAGCCGGCTTGGCGGGGGGCGTGGCCGCCTTCCCCGGAGTGTTGGAGGTGGTTCCAGGAGTGCCTTCCGCGTCGGTCTCGCCCACGCTCTCCTGGGAAATCTGGGAGTTCAGGACCACCGAACCGTTCGGATCGTAAATTTCCTGCGTGCTGTCACTGGTGGTGAGGTCGTATTCCACGGTGATGTTGGCGCGGGCTTTTCCCTCTCCCACGACGGGTTCGAGGGTGGCGACAACCTTTTGCGCGAGGGCCGTCTCAAATTCCGCCCAATACCGCGGCCGGCTGGCTGAGCCTCCACCGCGCGCCAGGATCGGCATTCCCCCATCGGCATTAATCAAGGTCACGTTTTCGGGCTTCAAGTTGTCCACCGCACTGGCCACCAGGTGCGTGATGGCTTCCTGGGCCTCATCGCCCAGCCGCCCACCGCGCAGTTTGACGACCACGGAGGCCTTGGCCTCGCGCGCCTGCTCCGTGAAGAGCGAGTCCTGGGGCATGACCAGGTGCACCCGCGCCGCCTCAATTTCTCCGAGGGTTTGGATGGTCCGCTCGAGCTCGCCTTCCAGAGCCCGCTGGTAGTTCACCTTTTCCGCGAAGTCGCTGCCCGCCCAATTCGGCTTGTCGAATAGCTCAAACCCCAGCCGACCGCTCTGCGGCATCCCTTCCGCGGCCAAGTCGAGACGCACTCTGTCAAGTTGGTCGGCGGGGACGCGGATGCCGGTTCCGTCGCTTGTCAGCTCATAAGGAATGTTCTTTTCCGACAACCGCTGCGACAAAGCCTGTGCGTCACTTGAGGAGAGGCCGGAATAGAGCATTTTGTAGTCGGCCTTATCGAACAGGGTGACGAACCCCCAGATGGTTCCCGCCACGGCGGCAGCTCCCAAGGCCACGGTGATCTTCTGGCGCATGGTGAGGCCCCGCGCGAAGGCGGTGACTTGATTGGTTACTTGCTCCGCGTTTACGGCCATTTATAGCTCTCAGCTATCAGCTCTCAGCCATCAGCTTTCAACTCTCAGCTTTCGGCTAAGCCCAAAGCCCGCCGGCTTGGCTGATAGCTGAAAGCTGAGAGCTAAAAGCTAAAACTGCATCTGGGAAACGGTCTGGTACGCCTGCACAATCTTGTTGCGCACCTGCATCATCAATTGAAACGAGAGGTCGGCCTTCTCCACTGCCACCATGGCGGAGTGGAGATCCTGCCCATTACCTTGCAGGAGGCTCGCCACCTGCTGGTCCGCCCCGGATTGCATTTCCTGGACTTTATCCATGGCGCCTTCCAGGGTCTGGAAGAATTCCGACCGGTCGCTGGCAGGCTGGCGGACGTCCAGTTGAACGTTTCCCCAGTCGATTTGGGGTAGACCTGAAATCGTGTTGCCCACCGCCGTGCACCTCCCAAATTCAGTAGTCAGAAGACAGGAGACAGGAGTCAGGAGTCAGAAGTGAGTAGGCAGTACGAAGGCAACGTAAAGCGAACTGGTTCTACTGCCTCTCTCGAATTTTCTTACCGCCTCCTGAAGGAAGTCGTCTTAGGGCCTGGCATTGTTCTATCTTCTGACTCCTGACTCCTGGCTCCTGACTCCTTCCTTCTGACTCCTAAGTCAAAATCTGGAGCGTCTCCGAGATCATTCCCTTGGTGGCCTGCACCGCCGAGACGTTCAACTGATAAGCCTGGGCAGCCCCCATCAAGTTGACCATTTCTTCCACAGGATTGATGTCCGGGAAGGAGACGTAGCCGTCGGCGTCGGCATCCGGATGGCCGGGTTCGTAACGACGGATGGCAGGGGACTGATCCTGCACCACCTTCTCCACCTTCACGCCCCGCGCGTGCAAATCGCCGAAGCGCGACAAGGCAAGCGCAAACTTGCCCTGGCCGGGCTGCTGCGTGCCAAACACCACCAATTGCTTTTTGTAAGGGCCGCCACCGGGCGAACTGGTGGTCTCCGCATTCGCCAGGTTGCTGGCGGTCACTTCCGCGCGCTCGCGTTCGGCGGTCAGAGCGGAAGAATTGATATCAAGAACTCCAAAGAGGTTCATGGTTTTATTTCCCTTCGTTGATTGCCGACTGAAGTTGATGGATTTCATTGCGCAGCAACTCCACACCGGCGCGATATTGAAGCTGGACGCGCGCCAGGGCCATGGTCTCGCGCTCCAGGCTCACGTTGTTGCCATCCGGGCGCTCGATCAGGCCCTTCACTTCCTGTACATGGGGTGAGACCTCGGCGCCCTCCAAGCGGTGCTCGGCGCGGCGCATCTCGCTCTCAAAATCAATATCCTGGGTGCGATATCCGGGGGTATCGACGTTCGCCAGATTGCTGGAAACCAGCTCATGACGAAACGTCACCAGATCCAGGAAATGTTCCAGGCGTTGCATGCTGGGGGTTTCAATCCAATTCATGCGGCCCTCCGGGGAGGCAGACCGAATTCGCGAATTTTGTTGCGCACGGTGCGCAGGCTGACGCCCAGCATGCCCGCGGCGCGCGTGCGATTGCCGCCGGTCGCGTCCAGCGTTTTTTCCAGGAGAGAGCGCTCCAGCTCGCGCAGGGTCAACCCGGGCTCAATTCCCCCCAAAGAGGGGTCATCGTTTTGGAAACCGGCTTCGGGAAGAAGTTCCAGCCCCACCACGGGACCGGGCGCAAGCACCAAAGCACGGCGCACAAAGTTCTCCAGCTCGCGCACGTTTCCCGGCCAGTCGTAAGCTTGCAGCCGCTCCAGGAGTTCCGGGGAAAAACGTACGACCTTGGAGTGGGAGGCCGGCACATACTTGCCAATGAAGTGGTCCACCAACTCTGGAATGTCTTCACTGCGTTCGCGCAGGGGCGGGAGCGAAAGCGGAATCACATTGAGCCGGAAGAAGAGGTCGGCGCGAAACTTCCCTTCCGCCACCAAGGCTCCCAGGGGGCGGTTGGTGGTGGCGATCACACGCACATCGATGGGCAGGGGGCGGGTGTCGCCCAGCCGGTCGATTTCGCGTTCCTGCAGCACGCGCAGGAGTTTCGGCTGGAGGCTGAGGGGCATCTCGGCGATCTCATCGAGCAGCAGGGTGCCGGTGTGGGCCAGTTCGAATTTCCCGGCTTTGGATGTCATGGCCCCGGTAAAGGCGCCGCGCACGTGGCCAAATAACTCGCTTTCCAGCAGCGTGTCCGGAAACCCCGCACAGTTTACCGCCACAAAGGGCCGCGGGCGGCGCGGGCTGGAGCGATGCACCAGCCGCGCCAGCAGTTCCTTGCCCGTGCCGCTCTCCGCTTCCATAAGGATGTCCGCGTCAGTACGCGCCACCTGCCGGGCACGCTCGATCAGCCGTTGCGTCACCAGCGAGCTGCCGATAAATTCCCCATTACTCCGCGCCGGGGCGCTGTTCACGCGCGCGCTGAGCACGCGCGCTGCCGCTTCCTTGAGCTGCTCGAACGAAATCGGCTTCACCAGGTAATCGCAAGCACCTTCGCGCATGGCGTGGACGGCCTCCGGCACGTTGGCGAAGGCCGTCAGGAAAATCACCGCGGTCTCCGGCGCCAGGGCGCGCACTCCTTGCATGACGCGCAGCCCATCTCCATCCGGCATTCGCATGTCGGTAACCACCAACGGGCAAGGCGCCAGGCGGAAGCGCTCCAGCGCTTCACTGGCGCCGCTGGCGGTGGTCACTTTCCACCCCTGCCGGCGGAAATTCGCCTCCAGGGCGGCGCGCATCGCCGCTTCGTCGTCCACCACGAGAACTTGGAACATCCTTCCACCTTTCGATCGGGTTAACTAATCGGGTGATCGGGAGATCGGGTGATCGGGAGAACAAAAGAACACTCATGCCCGACGGACTTCTTGCTCATCCGATCATCCGATCACCCGATAAAGCGATCACCCGATCACTCGATTGCCCGGCCAGGGGGAGCACCAGTGTAAATGTGGTTCCCTGCCCCTCCCGGCTTTCCACACGGATCGTGCCACCGTGTTGCTCAATGACTTTGCGGGTCACCGCCAAACCCAGCCCCGGGCTGCCGCCCTGGGTGGTGAATCCCGGCTCAAATATCTTCTCCAGATTTTCCGCAGGGATGCCCGTTCCCTGATCCGCAAAGACTACGGCAGCGGTGGCTTGCGAACCTTCTTCGCTCGGGCAGACGCTGACCGACAGTGTTCCGCCGGGCTTCATCGCCCGGAAAGCATTCAGCGCCAGATTGAAGAAGGCTTGCTGGAGTCGCGAGGGGTCGGCAAGGATGGAAACTTCGATCGTGGGCGCCCGCCACTCGATAGACATTTCCTTCTGCCGGGCCAGCGGGCGCAGGAATTCCACCGTCTCCCTTAAAATGCGCAGGAGGTCCACGGGAAGAAGTTGCGCCGAGGGCGGAGAGTGAAAATGCAGGACATTGTTCACCGTGGCCGCCAACGACCGCAGGCCTGCCTGGACGTGATTGATCCAGGGTTGCAGCTCCGCCTGGTTTGCCAAGGCGTCCGCCAAGAGCCCGGCAAAAAGCTCCAGACTTCCCAGGGGGTTGCGAATCTCATGGGCGAGCAGGGTGGCAACCTCCGCCAACGCCTGCGTGCGGCGGGAAACTTCCCGTTCGCGCTCCAGTTGCTTCGCCTCCGTCAGGTCGCGCAGGATGAGAAGGGAGTCTTCACCTTGTCCATTGGTCTGGAAACAGGCACGCGTCACCCCCATCGTCCGCGGGGCTTGCGGACCCTCCACAACCCACTCTTGTTCGTGGTTGAATTCTTCCCGGGGGAGCGCGGCAAGCAAAGACCCCAACAGGCGTGGGACAGAAGCTTCCGGCGAGGAAGAGTCTTCGCCGCCGGCATCGAGCAACCGGCTCGCCGCCGGGTTGATCATCCGCAAATTCCTTTCACTGTCGAACACCAGAACGCCGCACGGCAAACCTTCCACGATTCTGGCCAAGTAAGCGCGCATGCGCTGGTTCTCTTCCAAGCTTTGCGCCAGGCTGCGATTCTTGTTCTCGAGTTCGTGCCGCAGCCGTCCGACCTCCGCTTGCAGCTTCGTGTAAGTGGTTTCCAGAGCCCCGGCCGTTTCGGTAAAGGAAGCGAAGGCGGCCGCCAAAGCACGCTGCGCGGAGCGGGCGGAACCAACCGGTGGGGAAAGCTTTTTTTGCCGATCAACGGGCAAAGTTTGCATGGCGATATGCCTCGAAAGCACGGGCGGTGCCAACTTCAGGCTATGGTTCTAAGATTTCTCTCAGAGAAGTATTCTCCTGTCCCCCAAGGGAAATGTTCGATCTGAAGTTCCCGCTGTTCCTCGGCCAGGATGAGAGCCCGCTCGATAATCTGCCGCAACTCGCGGACATTCCCTGGCCAGGAATGCTGTTCGAGGGCGCGTGCGGCCGAAGGTGAAAAAACTTTGGCCGGCCCGGGTGCTTCCTGCGAGAGGAGGTCGAGAAAATGCTGGCTCAGGGGTCCGATGTCTTCGCGGCGCAGACGCAAGGGATCGATCTCAATGGGAAACACCGCCAGCCGGTAATAGAGGTCCTCGCGGAAGCGTCCTTCCTTGACCAGCCGGAGAAGGTTGGCGTTGGTGGCGGCGATTACACGAGCATCGACGCGCAGGGTATCGGGGCTGCCCAGCCGCTGAACTTCGCCCTCCTGCAAAAAGCGCAGGAACTTGGCTTGCATGGAGAGGGGAAGGTCGCCGACTTCATCGAGGAGCACGGTGCCGCCTTGCGCCAACTGAATGCGTCCCAGGCGTGACTGAAAAGCTCCGGTGAACGCTCCGCGGTTGTATCCGAAAAGCTCCGCCTCCAGCAAAGGCTCGGGGATGGCGGCGCAGTTGATGACCACGAACGGCTGCTCCCGCCGTGGGCTCAAGGCGTGCAAGGCGCGCGCCACCAGTTCCTTTCCGGTTCCAGTCTCGCCCGTAAGCAGGACGGTGGTTTGCCGCCGGGCCACCAGCCGGACCAGGCGATACACCCGGCGCAGGGAGGGGCTGTTCCCCGTCATGCCGGGCAAGGGTTCAATGTCATCCGCGAACGCCGGCGAGGGTGGTGCGGCGCGCTCCAGCGGGTCCGGAAATTCTGTGGGAATGCGCGGCTCGCGGGAGTTCTGGAGCAAGTGAAACAGCTCACTCGACTCGGGGCACAAACCCAGGTCGCCATCCCCTGCCGCCTTCCCCCCCTGGGGGTCGAGCACCAGCACCTCCACCTGCGGGTGGCGAGCGCGGATCATGACCACAAGTTCCCCTACATCCAGGTCCGGCAGGGAGGGATCGAGGAGCAGGGTTCGGCAGTTGCCTTCCTCCAACAAGGCCAAGGCCTCCGCGCCACCACACGCTTCCTCGGCAAAGCAATTACGCGCGGCCAATTGTTGCAAGACGCGCTTGCGGAAAAGCGAGTGGGGGCTGGCGACAATGGTGGAGAGGTGGGTCTTCCGGGGAGCGTTGAGGGCGCTGGTGGTCATCATTTCCTCATTGGTGAAGCTTTATTTGTGCCATGACATTCTTAGATGGGGATTAAGTCAGAATTAAATTCCTCTAGGTTGAAGGGCTTGTGAGATCCCATGATGGACTCCAAGGCCTGAGCCATGCCTCGCTGGGAAAGAGAAATTTCATGAAAGATCTCCCACTTCAACCGGGTGTCGCCGATGTACCGTCGACGTAGCGCCGGACTTTAGCCCGGCACCTCCATGATGCTCGCGGCCGTGCCAATCGCGGTTGCCGTGCAGGGGCAGTGCCGCCCTCCCGACGGAGTCGGGACAAGTTCCGGGCGGCGCTACCGCCGCGCGTGCGCCCTAATGGACGGCGCTACTTTCCGATATGCCTTCCGGCGCCAAGGGAAAGCGCACGCGAACGCACCCGGCATCTGGGCCGTCGGTCAGAATTTCGAGTTTGCCGCCCAGCCCACCCAGAAGACGCTGATTGATAGCCCATCCCAAGGCGCCGTTTTTGGCGGCATGAGAAAAGAGCAGGCCCGGGTTGGTGATATCCTCAAGCACCTTGATTTGGAGGTACTGCAAGTCCAATCGCGGGGGGGACATGAACAGTCGGGCTTCGTTTTCCGACGCCGATAGCCCCACGGTGAGGATGCCCCCTCCAGCGCTGTTCTCGATAACCCAGGCCAGCAGACTTTGCAGGGCTTCGCGAAGGCGCTCGGGGTTTACGGAAACCTTCACAGCACCTTCGGCCTTGAGTTGCAGGCGGAGCTCCCGGAATTGCGCCAGACCTTCCAGTTCGGCCAGGACTTCCCTGACCGCCGTTTCCAGGGGGACGCTTTGGGAGGGCCCGCCCGGCGCGCCCGATTCACCGAGATCGCGCAGCGATACAATCATCTGCACCATGCTGTCGGCGAGTTGAATCGATTGTTCCAGCAGGGCCCGGTAATCCGCCACCGAGCGCTTTCCCATCAACCCCAACTCCATGCCGCCGCGCAGTGCGGTCATGGGCTGAGCCAGGCGGTGCGCCATCGCCGCGAGACATTCGCGGCAGTGGCTGGAATCGGGTGAACAAATCGGGGCATCGGGTGATCGGGCGATCGGGGGATCGGGTGAACGGATCGGGTCATCGGGCGATCGGGTCATCGGATGATCGGGGGAACAGATCTCGCGATCGGGTGATCGGGTGATCGGGGGATCGGGTGAACGGATCGGGTCATCGGGCGATCGGGTCATCGGATGATCGGGGGAACAAGATAGGCCTCTCGCTTTTCCCTGTTCATTAATCCCTGCCGGTTTTGCGTGACTCACTACTTGTTTCTTGTCTTCCATGTTCCCACCTCACGAGCGTAGTCCGCTAGAATGCTCAGCCGATCACCGGATCAGCCGATTGCTGGCCTGTGACTACATGGCAACCTTCTGATTCTAAGCGGCCGGCGAAATTGCAAATCACGGGCTAATCAATCCGGCCGCCGCCGGTGGCAGGGCTGCCTACTGCCTACTGCCCACTGCCTACTTGTTTCCGTCAGGCCTCTTCCCCGATTTGATAACCTACGCCGCGGATGGTGTGAATCAGCCTGCGGTCGAAGCCCTGATCCACCTTTTTGCGCACGTAGTTGATGTACACGTCCACCACATTGGTCATCGTGTCGAAGGAAAGATTCCAGACGTGTTCGATGATCATGGCGCGGGTGACACAACGGCCGACGTTGCGCATCAGGTATTCAAGCAAGGAGAATTCCTTGGGGGTAAGCTCCACGGTTTTGCCGGCGCGTTTCACGACCCGTTCTACGCGGTTCAATTCCAGGTCGCCCACCCGCAGCATGACCTCGGCGGGCAGCGCCGCCCGCCGCAAGAGTGCACGAACCCGCGCGGAGAGTTCGGTGAAGGAGAAAGGTTTGGTCAAGTAGTCGTCGGCTCCCAGGTCCAACCCTTTCACGCGGTCTTCCACGCGGTTGCGGCCGGTCAGAATGAGGACGGGCAAGGCCGGTTTGGATTCGCGGATGTGCTTGAGCACCTCCAAGCCATCCACGCGCGGCAGGGTCAAGTCGAGGACCGCCACGTCATAGTCAAATTGGCTCACCATGAACTGCGCCTCATCACCGTCCTGCGCAATGTCCACGGCGTACTGCTCGGCTTCCAGTCCCTTCTGTACGAAACTGGCCACCGGTTTGTCGTCTTCTGCTATGAGGACTCGCATCTTCTCACCTTTTCTGAGGGCCCAACGCCGTTCGGCCCTACCAGGATCACAGGGAGAGGCAAAACTCGGTTCGGGTACCGGTCTCGACTCTCTCTCATGAAGGCTTTGCCTTCATTTCATTAATCACACCTTATTTCGGCAGGAAGGCGGCAAAACATGAGGAAATCTCAAAGGAGCCGCAAGGAGAAGGAAAGGGGCGGGTCGCCATGGGCAGCGCATTTCTCACCGTGGCTATGAGCTGTTTCTCAAGGTGGTTGACAAAACTACTGGTTGCCCGTAGTATCCTAAATTTGGACTTCGAGTGGGACGATACCAAGGCCGCCGAGAATGTTCGCAATCACGGGGTGAGCTTTGCTCAGGCGGCACTCGCCTTTCGCGACCCGTTCGCTGTCGAATGGCTCGACCTGCGGGAAGCTTACGGCGGAGAACGAATAATCCTCCTGGGCATGACCGGTGATCAGGTGATGACCGTGGTCTATACGGAGCGGGCGGAACGGATCAGAATCATCTCCGCACGCCGGGCGACAACAAATGAGCAGGACCTCTACTATCGCGAGAATGCGCCGTAACGGCAGGCTTGTCCGGGTCAAACCGGACGGCGCCGAAGAACCTCTGGACACTCCATCCCCGGCTCGGTGGAGTGCTGCGGAAATCGAAGGTGCCGCCGCCCGCGACCCTGAAAACCCGCCCCACACCGAGGCGCGGGCAGGGCAACTGCGTCCCGTACCGCGCGTTAAGACCCTCCGCCGCGCCCTGGCGCTGACCCAGGAGGAGTTTGCCGCGCGCTACCACATCCCCCTGGGCACTCTGCGGGATTGGGAACAGGGCCGCTCGGAGCCGGACCAACCGGCCAAAGCCTACCTCACCGTCATCGCGCGCGATCCCGAAGGTGTCGAGCGGGCATTGCATCCCGTTCTCGGCTAACTGGCAGAAGTTGCTAAAAGTCAAGAGATCGCAGATGCCACAAAGTGGCTCTCTCCGGCAACCTGCCCTCGCCCAACCCCGCCCTTTCTCTTGATTTTTGAATCTGTGATTTGCCCTCATCCTGGCCACTCGTCACTTGTCACTCGCCACTGCCCTTAACGCCCGCCGTGCCGCCAGCGCAGTGGTTTTGACGCTGGTTTGGCTAATCCCTAACCCCTAATCCCCAACCCCTGTTCTGTCTTTCCCATCTCGCCGTGCCCGCGAGAAAGCGGTGCCAGAAAAGGAGTTTGAGAAAATTGTGTGGGCGGCAACATTTCTGGGAATCACTTTTTCCTTCGGCGGCGGGTACGCACAGGTTTGCGGCTACTCCGTTTCTCAATTTCGAGGGGTCCCAGCTTAAATCGCGTGAGTTCGCCGCAATTGAATTGCCCCAGGATTCGTCGCACTTGGCGGCAGAAGAATACGACTACGAGCATGGCCACTATTACGGTAAATCCGGCGAGAGGCCAGATTGCTGTAACCAACTTCACCCATCCCATCACATCCACGCTCACAATTCCTCCCAGCCTGCCTCGAAGAAACGAAAGAACTTCTTCGCCATTCCCCTTTCTCGTAGGCGGGTCATCATATGCATCAGAAATACATGGAGCGGGGTTGTTCCGTCAAAAAGCGAATTTGGAAGCAGGGTGAGAGGGGTAGGTCCGAGTTTTGTCTTAAGACAGGTTTGGATTGTGGAACGGGGGGGTGGTCCCGGTTTTGTCCTAATTACGAGTGGCCTTCCGGGTTCTCATCTCCTCTGGGAGATTCGGTCTGAGAATCTTTGTCGGGAGCCGTCTCCGGTGGCCAAGTGTACCAATCGCTTGTAAGCAACTTCTCGATAAGCCCGTCCATGATTCGGATGTGTTCGGGATCTTCCTTGAACCGGGATATTGCGCGGGCCACTGACCCGCCGGATTCATCAACATTGGCTTGGAGGAACAAGTTTTCAAACTTCGCTATCCGCTTATGGATATCGGCGACCTTCAAGGGTGGGTTAGAGTGCTTCCTAAAGATGCTGTCCGCTGCGTAGGCGAGCGCAGGCCGGTCCGAAATCCATTCTGCACTGAGCAACCTCTTGTATAACAAATCCGTCTCCCCCACGGTGGGGTCAGCGCCGGCCCGACCTACTAACTCATGTAGCGAATTAATCGTCTTATCAAACGCGTCACCCAGCCCGCGCACGGGAAGGAAGTAGTCCCGCTGTCCCGTGAACTCGGCCTTGACCTCCTCCAAACGCTGGATCATGGGTTTAACTACCTCGCGGACCCGCGCCAGCATGTGGCTGTAATCGCTCATCAAGCGGCGACGTTCCTTGTCCTCGTCTTTTGTTTCTTCAAACATGCGGCGCTCTAAGAGTTTCTCCCACAGCGTCCACACCGTCATAAGCACCTTCCCGCTAAGACCGCTCAATAGGCCTGAGCCGTAAATAAACAGATTGTGATAGTTGGGCGCATTGATCCGTGTGATCTTGAAATAAAACACTTGTCCGGTCTCGCGGTCCGGGAGCTCAATCTGTGTCACGAAACGGGGGTCTCTCCACGGGTTTTCACTTTCCGGAATTTCGTCAATGGTCAAGCCTACTTCTTTGAACATGTCCGCTTGAATTTCTGGGAGTCCCTTCGCACGCCGTTTCGCATTCATCGCCTCAAGCTGTTCGGGGGATGGGGCTTCTTGTCGTGGTGGGTTCATCCTCTTCCACCTCTAATTCCCGCTTCCAAAGGGTTGGACTGTGCGCCGGGCGAACGCGGGAAAGGACGCCCTTCGCCCGATCATTGAGGGCGGGCTAGACAGCCTGCTTCAGGGGCAATTCGATGTTACACTAACTTGAGCGGTAACACTATGCTGCGAAGATCTGCTGGGTCAAGACAGTGGAAGATCGTGTTGCATTTCCAAGGCACCAGCAGGGAGTGTTTCCTCTTGCGGGAGAACAAAGGGAACTTCTACGCAATTCTCGCCCTGGCTGATGAGTTGCTTCACAACCACGTTTCGTACCACGCTTCGGGCCAAAGGCATTTCAAAGTTGGTCCCAAGGGAAGGGAACCGGACAAGCGCTTTGTTTCAATTTGCCAGTCCCCTTCTACGCTCCGAGGAGTCGAGTTGGTCCTTGGTGCGCCTATTTTTCGAGGACAATTCCAGAAGTTCCGCTTATACAAGGCATCTCCTGAGCCCACCATTCTCATTGATGCCGATGCAGCCCACTTCAGGGATGACGTCATTTTTGTGAGGGTTTTTCTCATTGAGCCAAACTCTGAACCGACAATCCCCGTAGCTTTGCACTCGGGGCCGCCGTTGCTTCACGTTATCAAGGAGACTCAACCTTGGGTCGGAATAGCGTTCTTTCAACAGAGCGATGCAGTCCTCTTCCACGACGGAATAGGTCAGATTAACGGTGGGCTGAAGTAGAGGCAGATACCGGGCGTTCGCTACGCTCAAATACCCCTTCGTTTCCTGAGCGCTCTCGGTCTGTTTGATGAGGGGAGGGAAAGGTGGGGAGGGAAAGGTGGGAGGGAAAGGTGTCAGGAACCTTTTCCCGCGCGTGCGCAGGGCGGAATCCCACCGCTCTTTTCCTAGGAACGAAAAGGTACCTGACACCTTTTCCAAAGGTGGGGAGGGAAAGGTGGGAGGGAAAGGGGGAGGGAAAGGTGGGGGAAAGGTGTCAGGAACCTTTTCCCGCGCGTGCGCAGGGCGGAATCCCACCGCTCTTTTCCTAGGAACGAAAAGGTACCTGACACCTTTTCCCTACTGACACCTTTTCCCTACTTTAAGCAAATTCCCAATCTTCTTTAAGTCCTCAAAATCCTCGACAATCTCAATCCGCGCCTTCATCTTCCTGAGGAGGGCGAGGAATGGTGTCAGAATATGCCCGGTTTCCCCTCAGTGGGGTGCGCATCACAGGGGCAAGTACTCAACCCGGTTAATCCATTCTTCAGGTTTGCTGGCCTTTGCACAGAGTTCAAGATCGGCAACGGCGCGCCCGATGGTAACGTCGAGTGGGGCGATAAAGATGATTCCCGCGAAGGGGATCGATTGAACGCGACGG
>Ga0326728_10006969_pt1 | contig 29801 bp, 23 predicted proteins | sample MB3enrmetagenome_FD_207602 | JGI IMG/M metagenome (GOLD analysis project Ga0326728, IMG submission 207602) | Lab enriched peat soil microbial communities from McLean, Ithaca, NY, United States - MB31MN | ecosystem: Environmental > Terrestrial > Soil > Wetlands > Peat | place: USA: New York... | reverse complement strand
CCTCTTCTCCAGTCATGCGATCACTATCGACCGATAAACGATCGGTACGGATGTCTCCGCCGCCTCCCACAAGAGCATCAGCCATTGTCTCAACACCGAGATTAGTCATCCAGAGTGGCCTTTTTTCTTTCCTGAGTTGTTCTACGTTAAAATCCATTGCAATCTCCTTTTGCGTCTACATGACAACAAGCAAATAACTTTACATCGAGCATCTTACCATTTTAAGCTAACGACTTTATTAATATTGTCAATGAGTAACAGTTATATTTAATATAATTAGTCCAAGGTCGTAAATCATTAATATGTTTTTTATGCAGTTATTTATCATGCTGCATTTGCATTAACCCTGTGATGTTATGTGGTAAGTCAATCAGGTTCATCCGGCTAACGGGTGTCTCTGGGTATGTAGATAATAGAGGGGAGATTAAAATAGGGCGAAATGCATTCCGGCAGAAGAGTTGGATGCGCACTGGATTCTCGGTACCGCTGAGAAAGGACGTTCTTGGATTCAAGAGAAGCCGTGCCACAGGTCATGTGTCGGGATTGTTCCACCCCGGGAACACTCCGGCCCAGCCAGCACTGGTTGCAATTGCTGATCGGCTCTCATATTTGCCGGATAAAGGCCTTTGTCTATGGCTCGATTTGGATTCCCCGTTGCTTGCCTCATGTGAATTTTGCGATGTTTGAACATATGATTTGCTGTTCCATGCTTCTAAAAGCATGTTCAAATCGCATCATATCTTCAAAAGAAATGAAGTCAGCCTAACCCAGCCGGAAGTGTTCCGTCCCTCAGATCGTACCCCCACTTTATCCGGCGTCTCGCTGCAAACTCGCCAATTCTTCAATGGCCCCGGCAATTTTGCTCAGGGCGCCCATTCGCTTTTTGGCATCCTCCAGGTAAGGCATGGCCTCCGGATTTTTGTGCCTCGCCAGCGCTTCACTGGCCCAGGCCACGATGTACCGGTCTTCGTGCTCCGTAAATTTCGCCAAAATCTCGAAAGAATCCCTACACACCACATTTCCAAGAACGTTCAACAGGCCGACCTTCAACTCGTCGAAAGCGGGGTTTTCCGTAAGCACCCGAGAAATTACCGGCACCACGCGTTCGCCGGTATCTTCGAGGCAGGAGAGGCATTTTTGCGCGAAATAGGGGTAGCGAAACATGGAAAGCTCGGCGAGAAGGCGAAGGCACTCTTCGTCGCCCCAAGCCTGGAGCAGTTCCGGTACGAACAAGCTGGCCCACGAAAAATTGTAAGTAAGCGGCAAGAGATACGGAATCGCTCCCGGACCTTCGGACTTAATCGTATCGAGGACCGGTTCGAAGGCTGCTTTCCTAGCTTCGAATCCTTCGTCCTGCTTTGCAGGAAAGCGTTTCAGATCGTTTGCCCCCAGGAGTTGTTGAACTGTCCTGGCGATTCGCGAACTCGAATCAGCCGGGAATTCTCCCCGCCAGAGGCGCGCGCGTTGGGCAATCCAGAACTTCTCCAGCCACGTGGAAGGCGCGTAGAAATGCACGTGGGCATCTTTATCGGCCTTTTCACGCTTATGATGGCCGTATTCCTGGAAATAGGCTTTTTCTTCGACGGCTGTCTGCCACCTGCTTCGCGCTCTCTGGAAAGCAGCGTCGTAGTCACCGAGGGCAAGAAGAGAACTCAACAGAATATCGTGAAATCGATCGTCTTCCGGGCAGCTCTCCAGTTGCTTTCCGGCATACTTGCCCGCCTTTTCATATTCTTGAGAAAAGATGAACTCGAAACCTTTACGGACGTCCTTTTCGAGTTTCTCCCTGAGCTTGGCCCGCCCCTCCATTTGCTCCAACTGTTCTTTGGGCATCATTCTGCGGGCTTCTTCGTGCATCGGCAGGCAGCACTTCTTATATTTCTTCCCGGAACCGCAGGGGCATGGCGCATTCCGGTTGGTTTTGGACGCAACGAAGGCCTCGGCCACCGCCGCATCACGCCGTGAGGACTGGTAGGACTTCAGCAACTTTTCCAGATCTGTTCTACTGATTCCGTATTTGATGCATATCTGGTCAGGGTCGCCCCCGCGGATCAACTCATGCACAGGCAAAACCGGGTTGAATACGCCTTTTCCCGAAGCACCTTTATTCTCGTTCATTAAGGTCCTTTCCAATTTCACGCTCATCATGCAAAATAATGAAAAACAATTTACCCATTGAAACTAATCGAGGCATAACTGCTCAATTATTAACAGCTTACGCCGCACAAGTCAAAAGAACCTCAATTTTTTAGAGAGAAATCGGGCTATTCGGGCAAATGCGCCATTTACTTGACGTAGTGCTAAAGAATAGGATAAGCTTTGTTGGTTTAGTTGACCGGAGGGTCTTGAATTGAGGGAAGATGGCAAAATGGTCCCTGACCGGACCACTGAGGGACTGTCCGCAAGCCTTGAAGACTATCTCGAAGTGATCTTTCACCTGGAGCAGTCGAACCGGGTTGCGAGGGCAAAAGACATCGCCGATCAGATGAACGTGCAGCGCGCATCGGTAACAGGCGCGTTGAAGGCCCTGGCCGGGCGGGGACTTATAAATTACAGCCCATACAGCTTTGTGACTCTTACAACTTCGGGGCGCGATATAGCGAGGGACGTGATCCGTCGCCATAAAGCGCTCAAAGAGTTTTTCACGAACACGCTTCAGCTCGGTCCTGAAGACGCCGAAGCCAACGCGTGCCGCATAGAACATGCTATCGATCCATCGGCAATCGAGCGTTTGGTGCGATTTCTCGAATTCATGAGCCTCTGTCCGAGAACGGGAGCGGACTGGTTTGAGGGATTCGCCCGCTTTTGCAAGCTCGGTCTGCCGACATCGGACTGCCAGGCATGTTTGAAGCTGTGCGCAGAGCGCCTGGAAGTCGAAACTGTTGGTCGCACCTGAGCAGAACAGCCGGCCGGCGTATATCTAAATAGAGAATCTGAATGTAAACCGGGTAGATCCATGGGACTCAAGCCCAGAATCCTCATCGCAGACGACGAACCTCTAACGCTGGAACTTATCGTCGAACGGCTCCAGACCGAAGGGTACGAAGTGGAGTTGGTACCAGGCGGGAAGGAGGCTATCGAGGCTGCGAAGAGGAACAGTTTTAAGGTGGTGCTTACCGATCTTTCAATGCCCGACGTCGACGGCATGGAAGTTCTGGCTTATTACGCCTCGAACCATCCCGAAACCCTGGTGATCATGCTTACCGGATTTGGAACGGTTGAGACGGCTGTCGAAGCAATGAAGCGCGGTGCTTATGACTACCTTGCAAAACCTGCCAATCCGGACGAGCTGATCCTTACCCTGAAAAGGGCAGTCGAACACAAGGAACTCAAAGAAGAAAACGTCGCGCTACGCTCTCAAATCCAAGAACAAATGCGCGTTGGCAGACTTATCGGCCAAAGCCAGCCGATGCTGCATCTCTACCGAATCATAAAGCGGGTTGCGAAAACTGACTCGACAGTGATGATTACGGGCGAGAGCGGGACGGGAAAAGAACTCATCGCCAACGCCATTCATTTTCAAAGCTCGCGCAGGGAAATGCCTTTCGTGCCGATCAACTGCGGCGCCATCCCTGAAGAACTTCTGGAAAGCGAACTTTTCGGCCACGAAAAAGGGGCGTTCACCGGGGCATTCAAGGAGAGGCGCGGCCGATTCGAACTTGCGAACAAAGGGACGGTTTTTCTGGATGAAATCGGGGAGATGAGCCCGAAGCTGCAGGTCAAGCTCCTCCGATTCCTACAGGAAACCAAGTTTCAAAGAATCGGCGGGTCCAGGACAATTGAAGTCGATGTCCGCATTCTGGCCGCAACCAATAAGGACCTGGAGCGCGCGGTGACGGAGAGCGAATTCCGCGAGGATCTTTTTTACCGTCTTAACGTGATTCCGATCCACGTCCCCCCTCTAAGGGAACGGGCAAGCGACATCAAGCCCCTTATTCAGCATTTCGTTCAACAACACTGTCAAAAGAAGAATATACCTCTCAAACGAATGTCCCCCGCAGCTATTCTCAGCTTCGAACAATACGACTGGCCCGGAAATGTCCGGGAGCTAGAAAACGTGATCGAGCGCCTCGTGATCCTTACCGACTCTGAAGAAATACAGGTTCAGGATTTACCCAAAAGGATGCAGTCCTATCAGCAGCCGGTTGAGCCCAGAGTCATAGAACTCGGGGAGGACGGAATAAACCTGAAGGAAACGCTCGACGACCTTGAAAACAGGCTGATACTCGACGCGCTTCAACGCGCGGGGGGTGTCAAGAACAAGGCCGCCAAGCTGCTGGGGCTAAACCGGACAACACTGATCGAAAAAATGAAGAAGAAACAGATCGACTTTTCGCTGAACAATGCCGTTTGAACCCACCCGTCCGTCAATACCCGCATGTTTAAAGTCTTTCGCAACCGGATTCCAGCCCATTGTACGTCTGAGCGCAAAAGAAAGGCGCATGGTTAGAGGTGAAGAGGGGCGGCTCATTTTCCAGTATTCGCGCCACAGCCGGATGTTTCTTGAACTCTGTTTCGAGAAACTGCCTTACCTTCGGCCTGTCCCACCCTTTTGGGTGCGAAAAGCCGGTGTAGAGCGACAGATCCCCTTCGTAGTGCGGAGATGTTGCAAGCTTCCCCGCTTCCGGACTGTTGAGGGGCATATTGAAGATCGCAAGATTCAGAAAATCTATAAGGCGACTGTGCCGGACCGTGAATTCAAGAGTGTTGCGCGCCTCGTTTTCTGATTCGGAAGGGGTGCCGAAAAGCAGATATACATAAGTGCCTATTCCAGCCCTCTTGAGCGAGGTAATCGCTTTAGAGGCGACAGCAAGGTCTATTCCCTTGCCTTCGGCGTCTATGACGGCCTGGTCGCCCGATTCAAGGCCGAGTTTGAGCATCACACAACCGCTACGTTTCAGAGCCCGGCAAAAACCTTCATCGGCAAGCCTTCGGGTAACGCGCACAAATCCATACCAGGGGGCACCCGGTGGGTTCTCTGAAAATCTGCTCAGAAGAGCAGGACTGATGGCGCTATCCGAAAGGTGCATAAGCGCGGGCGCTGACGTCAAACACAGTTCTCTCGCCTCGTGGGCTGCGGACCCCGCCGAAACCGGGTGGTAGAGGTTTCCTTCAGCCTTCTCCGGACAAAAAGCGCAGCGATTCCAATAACATCCTCGAGACGCGCTATAGGAGATAATAGGACCTGGCGCAAAGTAATCCATTATCGGAAACGGGCTGTAGGAAAAACGGCCCCTTGTGACTATTTCTTCCTTTCCGGCAAGTTGAAGGAGAGTTTGTTCTCCCGGCCCTTCAACGACCTGGTCCACAAGCCCCGAGAAGGGATTGGCCCATTGCGGCTTGCGAACCCAGGAACTAATGAGGCTGCCTCCGAGCACAATACGAACTTTTCCATATCGCGCCCGGACAAAGCCAATGATCGAAAACGCAGTCAGGGCCTGGCTCAAATAGTTCAGGGAAACCCCGACGACATCAGGGGAATAGAGTTCCAGGGCCCGGGAAATTCGTTTCGAAAAGTATTCGTGGAACACATTGTTTTCAAACTCTTCGGCAGCCCTGAACAAGTCTGAGACACGGACCGCGGTGAGCCTTGGGTCCCGGTAATTGGAAAGGCTTAGCTGCACGCCCTTGCTTTCTCCCACCTTTCCAATCAGCCGGTTCAAATCGGAAACCGCACGCTTGTACTGTTGAAGATTGCGGTAGCCCTGCCAGCTTCGTATCGCATCGAGATGGCGCACCCGATTGCGACGTGCACGTGTCGTCCACCTGTCTGAATCGGACGGAGTTTTTCCGAGCAAGTATAGAATGCCCTCAATGTTGGCGTCTATTACCGAGCATTTGACCCCGGCCATGCTCAAGGAGCCATAAAGCCGTGCTATGCCGGGCGGTGGTTCGGAGGGTTTAACAAGAGGAGGGTTAATCAGAAGTATCATCAAATACCAGCCCGATTTCGGTCACCAGAGCCCCGCCAAGGCGCTCATCACTTTACCTTCCCGCTGCACGTCAAGATTATCATCTCAGTGTGCAATGGGGCTTTCGCGCTAGCGAAGTGTATCCGCAACCTCAATCGATGAACAGGGCAAACCGCGATAAGCGACTGGAATTCGTTCGTTATGAGCGGAAACCGAATCCGGCGGATTAGGGACTACCCGTGCGTTAGTTCGGCCGTAATGGAGTCGTAATACTCGTCATTGCACGCGTCTGCGTCATCGCTGTTCATTGCCACAACGTTTCTCAGGTGAATGAAGGAATCAAAATCCAGTTCCTGGAATTTGAATGCAACCCCTGTTTCGGTCTGCCTGAGTGCAATACCCATGGCTTTGATTGAAAGAACCGAGGATGACCCGGAAAGAATTATCGATATTTCAAGAGGGATGTCGGTCTGTATCTTCTCATTTGTCAAAACGAACATCCCCTTCATGCTCAGGTTGTCGACCATCCCGCTAATTGTTTTCTCACCAGACTGCACGCAGGCCAAGGTCTGAAAAGCCACTCGTCGGTGTTTGCGCTTCTCCATCCGGTTCTCCTCTTCTCAATTTGCGACAAAGATTGTTGACAATATCACTCTATTTAATCGGAACAAATCGGCAGGAAAAAAAGAAATCTTTTCACGCGGTTTTTCATACCCCGATTTTGTTGCTTTTTCACAATTCTGACCGAATGGGCGCAACTTATAATTTCCATTTTGTATTTCGGCGCACCTCCGCCGAAAGATCAAGACAACATGGCACGACATAATCGTTATGCTTTTTTCTCCCGCAACCGAATAATAGAAAGCAGCGGGTAGTCTACCCGCATGCTTGCCCAGGGGCTTGGCAGGTTTGGTCCGATGATTGCTAGCGATACCTTTTTCGGAAAAAGCAAAGGAGAACCGCTGGAATGTCCGAACTCAAACGCGAACAGCTTCTGGCAGCCGTTATCTCCGGTAGAGGCCCTGCCTTCCTGCGCGGTGTGAACCTCGCTTCCATAAATCTCTCGGGGGCCGGGTGGCTGATAGAGGCGGACCTGCGTGGATCCGACCTTTCGAACGCGAATTTGAAACGCGCCAATCTCAAGGGGGCGAACCTGGAGATGGCCAACCTGCATTCGGCGAACCTTACGGGGGCCAATCTGGCAGGCGCCAACCTGTTCAAGGTTAGAGCTGAAGTTGCCAATCTGAACCTCTCCAGTCTTCGCGCAGCGAATCTCAAGGGCGCCAAACTGGTAGGCGCAAATCTCGTAAAAGCCGATCTCCAGGAGGCCGATCTGGAAGGGGCCGACCTCGAAGGGGCCAACCTGGAAGCAAGTAATCTGACGGGAGCTACAATTACAAATGTGAATTTTAAGATGGCAAATCTGGATGGTGTCGACTTTACCGGGACGATACTTGAGAGAACAGGCGCTGCCGGGATAGCAGCCGAAGACGGCAGTGGAGATTTCCACGGCACGATCTCATCGATCAGGCTGGCGGACCTGTTTCAAATCGGGTGTCTTTCGCGCTCCAGTCTCAATATCGCGGTTTTCTCAGAAGCCGGTCAGGGCAACATTTATCTCGGCTCCGGCAGGGTCCTTCATGCGGACATTAACGGTAAATCGGGCGAAGAGGCTTTCATGGAAATACTCGGATGGGAGAAAGGCCGATTCATCACTTACCCCTGCACTCCATCCTGCCCGATCACGATCGACAAGCCCGTTCAGCATCTTGTGCTGCAGTGGATTCGACTACAGGACGAAAAAAGATTTAATGGCAGATATTCAAGCATAATTGAAGAAATAAACAATAGCACGCCGATTCGAGCGCAGGCTTCAGAGGATTTAGTGGAGTTTTTTAAAAAAGACGGCAAAACCCTTAGCCTTCTGGAAGACATAGAGATTACCGACGTGTTCTATCCAGAAAGCGGCGACGATATTTTGTGTTCGATAACCGTAAAGGGCGAAGCACTCATAGCTCCTTTAAAGTCTCTTAACTTGGACAGCAGCCATCGGCTTCACCATGAACCGGCCACAATCAGCTAAGACGACCCGATCTTTGCCGCATGGTTTTTGAACTCCGGCTGGTGACGGCGCGCTTCCAGTAACTGGAGAACATCCACCCATGAACCTGGTACTGACAAAAAATGAAATCGGCAAGCTGGAGGAGATCATTTCGGACCAAATTCTGGATGCAGGTGCCGAACACGTCGTGGTGATCGATTTGTCGGGCAACCTGATCATGCAATGCGGTTCGCTCGAAATGGAAGACATTTTCTCCCTGGCAGCGGTCTCGGCAGCCCATTTCGCTGCGACCGCCGAAATAGCGAAATTGATAGGCGAGAAGGACTTCGCCCTCATGTATCACAAGGGTGGCCAGCGCAACGTACATTTTAGCCGCATGGCCAAGGATTATCTGATTATAACGCTGTTCAACGACAATGTTTCGCTGGGCCTGATCCGGCTCAAGCTGGGAAATGCCATCAGCGCCATGCGCGCAATAATCGGGGGGCCGGAGGTAACGAACCTGTGGCTTTCATAGATTTAAGCAAAAATGAAATTCAAGCCAAGATCGTCTATTACGGTCCCGGCCGCGGAGGCAAGACGACCAATCTCCTTTATGTGCACAAGTCTATGTCCAAGCTGGTGTGCGGCAAAATGGTCACCATTGACACCAAGGGAGATCGGACGCTATTTTTTGATTTCCTTCCCCTGAATATCGGCAAGGTGCGGAATATGGTCATCCGTATTCAGCTCTATACCGTTCCGGGGCAAGTCATGTACAACACCACGAGAAAACTAGTCCTGAGAGGAGTTGACGGGGTTGTTTTCGTGGCGGATTCCCTCAGGGTGCAGAAGCAAAAAAACATCGAAAGTCTGGAAAACCTTTTTGAAAACCTGCACGAAGAAGGACTCGCGGTCTCGCAGGTGCCGATCGTGTTGCAATACAACAAACGCGACCTCATGGAATCCAATATTCCTTTGCTCACTATCGATGAGCTTGAAGGCGATCTGAACCAGGGGCTGAATGTGCCGTTTTTCTCTGCCAGCGCGACCCTCGGCGACGGAGTGTACGAAACTCTGCGCGAGATAAGCAAAAGGACCGTAAGAAGCGTGGTCCAGAAAGTCGGCGGTGGGATCAGTTGCTGACGATCGGGTGTTTTGATGCCGAAATCATCCGAAATACCCTCTATGTTCAATGAGTTGCTTCAAAGGAAAAACGCATGCCTGAAAAAGAAACGAGCCAAAACGCAGCCGATACACCGATTGATTTGCGTGCGCTCGAACTGGAAATCGACAGGGAAATAGACGCCAAATTGGCGCCAAGCGGTCAAGAGGCTCGAAGCACCGCGGATGGGGGGGAAATAACCAAGGAAGACTTGAATTCTTTCCCAATAGAACCGGACGGGGAAGATTGGGGACCTGATGATTCGCAAGGCTTCAGTATCGATTTCCAAGACCGCGGGGTTGAAACAGAAAAAGAGGCTGACAATCTGTTCATTCCTGCCGCCCAATTCCAGAAAGAGTCTCCGATTCGAGTGGGCAGTGGAAGACGGCAGCAGAAAACGCTGACATTGAATCCTTCCGCAGATGAAAAAGGCAATGTTCATGCTCAAAGGCAGAACCGGTCGACACATTTTTCCCAGACAACGGCATCAAATGAAGGACTAAGCGACTTCCAGATTGAAATAGAAAAGGAAATAGACAACCTTTTCGTCCCTGCCACCGAATATCCGGAAACGGGACCCGTTAAGACCAGCAATAAGAAACGGCCGCATAAAATGCAGGGCATGTTTCCGGCTGCAGATGAGAAAGGAATCGCCCCCCCCAGCAAGAAAGCCCGGACGCCAACAGGACCAGCGCCGGTAGAGGCATCGACTGAAGGATTAGGCGACTTCCAGATTGAAGTGGAAAAAGAAATCGACCACCTTTTTGTCCCCGCCGCCCAATTCGAGAGCAAGAAATCGGTCAAGACCGGACAAAAAGAATTTACTCCCGCAGCACTGTCAGCCAAGGATGAAAAAGAAAGCATAACCGCACAAGAATCAGAGCTTACGCCTCGCCCCTCGAGGGCAGCGGCGCCGACCGAAAAACTCGACGATATCCAGATCGAATTGGAAAAAGAAATAGACAATCTTTTTGTCCCTGCAGAGCAATACCGGAACAAGGGACCGGTTGAATCCGCAATTGAAGAATCCTGCCCAGCAGCAGAGGAAGTGTCCACGGCTCCAGACCGGAGGGAAAGCCTTACCAATAAGATGCCCGATACCCGGAAAGCCGGTCCGGCTCCTCTGGCGCCGGCAATGACCGGATCACTTGAAGGCATCCAGCTTGAGATAGAAAAAGAAATAGACGATCTTTTCGTCCCTGCAGACCAATACCGGAAGGGAGCGGCCAAGACAGGAGATGAAGGACCGACTCCAGCGGTCCGGGGCACGTCCCCGACCTCAGAACGGAGGCAAGACGTTCCGGTTCGACGGAAACCAGCCCCGTCGCCCCAACCGGCTCAGGCATCCTCGAACAAGAAGCATGACGCACCTTCTACAGGGCTGCATCCCAATGAATTGACCGAATTGATTGAAAAGTTCAGAGCCGCATACCTGAGTTTTGACTGGGAACTCTCAAGGGAAAACACAAGAAATCTCCTTACCGCTCTGAATGAGCTTGAACCGCTCGCCTTGAGGACTGCCGGAACCAAGTCCGTTTTCAAGCTAATGGAGGTTATCCTGAAACGGCTGCTCGACAGACCGCACGCAGTAAACAGCATTCTTGTCCGGTTGATTCGTGATTCTCACAGTCTGCTTGCAGATATGCTTCTCCACGGCGAGACAGGACCGGCTGAAAAACAAAAGCTCAAAGAACTTTTTGATCGTTTTAACGAATTGCGTCAAAGAGCGCTCGCAGCAAAAACCGGGGCCGGAAGACAAGATTTGGACACCCGGCCGAGTGCGGCCGCAACTGTCAGAGCAGATGAAATCCACCCCGCCAGTGAAACGTCCCACGTTACCATGTCGGCAACTGAAGCGGCATTTATTGTGGAATTCAAGGACTGGATGAAGAACATCCTATGCTCTCTTTCAGAAAACCTCAAAGTCTTCGAATCCGAAATTGCGCGATTTCCCCAAATTGAGAACTCCTTCGCAAAAGCCGTCGATTTCGCTTCAATTGGGCAAAAGCTTAACGGGTTTGGAAACTCACTTGAAGCCCAGGCTGATTTTCTCAGAGATAAGAGAGCGGAATTGATTGAATGGACGTTGAGGATCTCAAAGCTACAGAATTCCCACTCGAATACAAACACACCGGAGCAGGTCGCCGAAACTGCCGGAGGATCAGGCACAACCCCCAAGGCCAGTGTGAATGTCTATAATGAGAGTCTTTACCTGATTGCATCCAACGGGAAATGCCTGGCGTTGCCGACCGGTTGCGTGCTCAAAGTGGCACGCGTATCCCGAAAAGGAAAAGGCAAAATATTGGAGAGGGGCTATGCAACACTTGAGGATTTCAGCTCTCCCCTTTTCCGCTGGATAAAAAGTGGTGTCTTTGGAAAGTGGGCAAAGAAGCCACGAAAAGAACTCGACTCTTACAGATTCGAACATGTTGAACCCGCCTTGTTTGAGTGCAGCGGGAAATACGGGCGTATGGCTATCCTGGCGAGCGACGGTAAAGAACATGCCGTTATTTTTGCCGATAGCGCCGACCTGATTTCCGATCCTCAGATGGCGGCAGTAAACTCTGACGACGGCGTGGGCGCGTATGAAACCTTACGGGCGATTTTTCCCCTTGCTTTCGATCCGGGCAACCCACTTGCCCTGCTCGATCAGATCTCGGGCACAACCAGGGCCAAGGGCCCTGGCGGAGGTGATTAATGCCGTCCGAAGAGTTGGTTCAAGAATTCATCGGACGCCTGTCGGAAGCGCGTTTTCGCCTGAAACAGGGCTTGGGGGAAGAGACCGCCCATTTCTTGAATGAGATACTGTTCTCAGTCGACAAAGAGGATCTCCCACCGTCTGCCAAAGAAGCGATACGCGTTCGCGCGCAGTCCCTGCTCAAAAGCCTGAATGAGCGTTGCAGCGCCGATAACGAGCCGGTGGAGCAATTTCAAGCTATCGATCCCACCCAGTACTACAATTATGGGCTTGCCCTGATGGATGGACAGTTCTGGGAGGAGGCCATCCGGGAATTCAGCATGGCTGCCGGTCTGGGTTTCCAGCAACTCAAATGCTGGGAACTCTGCGGAGACTGCGCTACTTACCTGCGGAAATGGGAGGACGCTTTCCGCTTTTATGAATATGTATATTCCGACGAAAGCCTGACCGACGAACAGAAGAAGACGCTACTCACAAAGATAACAAAGTGCTCTCAAGCTCAAAAGCACAAGAATGCCCGGTCCACAATCCGGGCGACAGAATCTGAAATGGAGGAGCCGGCCCCGCCGGTAAATTCTGATTGCGTTGATCCGTCGATTTTCTCACCCGGGGCCAACTCGATCGAATCCATAATAGGGAGGACGGTCTCGTCCTGGGAAAGTCCGACCAGACGGCCTGTTGCAGGTCAAACCCGTCGCTACCACGTAACAGGCCTTCTCCATGCGGGATCCAGTTCAATCGTTTTAGAACTGGAGGATCAGGACAGCGGCGAAAAGTATGCCGGTCAAAGCCTGATCGGTGAACTTGCCGACGTCCTTTCACCGGAGCGGTTGGCGGACTGGGTGGAACAGCAAATGCTGTTCAGTTCCAGGCATCACGTCAGAGTTTGCGATTTTGCCGGCATAGACGGATATTTCCTGGTCGTTCGGGAAAACCTGCCGATCTCTTTGAGCGACCTGCTCACGGCCAACCGCAACATGCCTGTTTCACTTGCCGTGAGGTTGGCATACCAGGTTCTTGAGGCGTTGGGGGACCTGCATCTTCATATGATCAGTGAAGGAGTCGTGCAAAGCCGGTTCCATCTCGACCTGCGCCCATCGAGGGTGTTGCTGTGCTCTGACAAGCCGGTTGCAAAAATATATAACGGCGGCCTGTGGCAAGAGATAGAGAAAGCCCGCCCGGGCACGGCTAAATTGAAGGGATTGCCTCTTCCCCATCTTGCTTATAGAGCGCCGGAACAGTTCAAACCCTATCTGGCGAGAAAAAGGCCTCCGATTTTCACCGACATTTATCTTTTTGGGACACTATTTTATGAAATGCTAACAGGGACCCCCGCGTTCAAAGCATCTTCCTTCGGCGAATATGAAATCCAGCACTGCGAGCAATATCCGTCTCCTCCGAAGGTGTGGAGGCCTGAGATTCCCGAAACCCTGAACGAGCTTATCATGACCTGCCTGGCATCAGACCCCTTGCGGCGCTTTCGGAGTACAACCCAGATATCGCTGATTCTGGAAAAGGCCTTCCTCGCCGAGGTTTCCCGCCCCAGGGACGATTCATACAGACAATACCTGGAAAAACTGAATCTGATCTGATGCCCGTCTGCACTCAATCCAGAGTTGCTTCAACTCCTTCGGACACCGGTCCCCTTCATCAGAACGGCCAGAACGATTCCAACCAGACAGAGAAATCCAAGAAACCTGAAATTATCGACAAATGACCAAAGGCTCGCCTGGTTGAGCAGTATCGAATAGAGGGCGGAATAGGCCTGCTTGCCTGCCGTGACCGGATCGTATCCCCTTGAAATGAAAAATCGTTGAAAAGTGTCGTACCTATGCTCAAATGCCGAACTAAAATGTGTTAAGTGAGATGCCATCAATGACTGATGGAGCTGCGAACCTCGTGATAACATCGTGCTGATCACAGCAATCCCGATGCTCCCCCCCATACTTCTCATCAGATTGTACAGACCCGTTCCGGTGCCTATCAGCACGTTTGGCAGTGTCCCCATGCACAATGTGGTAAGGGGCACGAATATGGTGCCGAAAGATGCCCCGAGAATGATGTTGGGCCAAACCACGCTGAACATCGAAATCTGGAGATTCATTCTGCCGAAAGAAAAATTAGCGTACATTAAAGTGATAAAACCCAAGACTATCAAAATCCGATTATCCACTCTTTTGACTATCCGACCCATTACAAAGGCCCCGACCAGCGCTCCCATGCCGCGCGGGCTCAGCGCAAGTCCACTGTCCAGCGCAGTATAGCCCATGAGACTTTGCAGGAACTGAGGGAGCATAACCAGTGTGCCGTAAAGAATCACGCCGTAGACAATCCCAAGGAGAGTCCCCACTGAAAAATTGCGATCCAGAAAAACCCGCAGATTGACAATCGGATTTTTTGTCCGCCATTCGTAAAAAACAAAAATCACGAGTGCCACAATCGACAATAACAGAGACCAGCAGATCCACAACGCATCGAACCAGTCATCTCTTTCCCCCCGATCCAGTACGATCTGAAGTGTCCCCAACCCTATTGCCATCAGTAAGAACCCGATATAGTCGATTTTCACGGGGGCGGCGTCTTTGAGATAAGGAGGGTCTTCGATAAGAATTTTGATAAACATCATTGCCAGAAAGCCAACAGGCAGATTGATATAAAAGACCCATCGCCATGAATAGCTGTCAGTGATCCAACCGCCGATAGTCGGCCCTGCAATCGGCGCCACAATTACCCCAAGCGCGTAAGCCGCCATCGCTTCCCCCCGTTTCCCGGCAGGGAAGCTTTCCAGGAGCACGGCCTGGGAAGCCGCCAAAAGAACTCCCCCGCTTGCTCCCTGAAAGACTCGGGCAATCACCAGCATTGCAAGACTATAAGCTGAACCGCATAAGAGCGACGCCACTGTGAAAATAGAAATGCTGGAAAGCAGCAGTCTTTTTCGACCAAACAGATTGCTCAACCAGCCGGTAATCGGAAGAATGATCGCATTTGAAACCAGGTAACTGGTCAGCGCCCAGGTCGATTCATCGTAGCTTGCGGAAAGGCTTCCGGCAATGTGGGGCAGGGCCACATTGGCTACGGAAGTATCCAGCGCGACCATGAAGGTCGGGAAAATCATGGCGGCTGCTACCAGCCAGGGGTTCACTTTCGGTACCCATTCACCCGTGTGGGCACCTGCCGATTCGCTCACCTGGAGCTCTCCTGCTCTTATTATCGATGAAAATTTTATTTTAGAACAAAGGCATGCTGTTTAAAGAACTTTTTCATCCTCAGGCTCGGCACAAAACTGTATCACCGTAAAAACGAACTCGGCATAGAGGAGCCATGCCGGTAAGCTGGATTCACCGGAAGACTCAATTAGGCAAACCTCACCAGCCCGGCAATTTCGCCGTCTTCGATTCACGATCTGTTCTTCTATTGGTTCTGCGCAACGATGACAAACGGCAGGAAATGTTTCCTCCCCTGGAGTCCCCCAAACGCCAGGGGAGGGCAACACTTAGGAGGTAAACGAACAATGAAAGAACTAGTACAAACTTGGGTCCGTGTCAAGCCCAAATGCACAAAATCACGGCCAGATTATAATTATTTTCCGGCTTCTTGATCGGATTATGTCATTGAAAATACAGTATTTTTTAACTGGTCTTACCACTTACCCGGATTCTTTTGCGCATGGCGCAAGCCCCCCACTGCCGTGAGTAATAAAGGCAGTGCCCGGCGCACTGCTGGAGCAATACTCTTGAATATGGGTTTTGGGGCAGTTCAGGCGATCAGGCGAGCGCTGAAGCTCCTGAGGAGAAGAATGTGGCTGGGGTAGTCACCGACGTTGGGATAGCATAGCCCTTCCCATCCATCAGTTCATTCAAAAAGCAGCTATGGAGAGCATGTCCGGCTTTACGAACCTCGAACTTTCCGAGCACCGGCAAGCCGGTAAGAGCCAGATCGCCAATAAAATCAAGGATCTTATGACGCACACATTCGTCTGAAAAACGAAAGCCGCCTGAGTTGAGCACTTCGTGGTCATCGAAAACGACGGCATTGGACAGTGATCCGCCCCGGATCAGGCCCATTTCCTGAAGTTTTTGAAAATCTTTGAGAAATCCAAATGTTCGAGCCTTGGCTATCTCTCTGCCGAAACTGCCATTCTTGAGCGCCCATGAGTATGACTGCTTCCCAACACGCGGGTGTTCATATTCAATCTCGTAGCGCACCTGGAAATGGTCTGAGGGGGACGCCGTGATGAACGAATCCCCTTTTTCAACTCTGAGAGGCTTTCGGACGGCAAGATAGTTCCTGGGCTCGTCCTGTTCGACGATAATGGCTTTTTGTATAAGCTTCACGAAAGGCGCCGCACTTCCGTCGAAAATCGGCGCCTCGGGACCGCTTATCTCCACCACCAAATTGTCGATGCCGCACCCGTACAGAGCAGCCATAAGATGCTCGACAGTGGAAACAACGACCCCTTTAGACCCGATCGTTGTGGCCTGACACGTACTTACTACGTTATTGTAATGAGCGGGAATGGATGGAAAACCAGGTATGTCTGTACGAATGAACCGAATGCCGCTGTTGGCGGGGGCTGGTTTCAGCACCAGCGCCACGTTCAATCCGCTATGCAACCCCACACCACTGCACCACACCAACTGGCCTATTGTATGCTGTTTTAGATAACTCAACCCCAGTAGTCCTCCCCGCCGCCCTCCAGAGCATCTTTCATGCCAGGTTTTCTTTCCGGCCGTTTGATCCCCGAAAAACAAGCTGGGAGCACCACTTCATAGATCGGCACATAACTGATGAACCCTTAGCAGAATGTTTATGTGTGGCAAAAAAGATACATCCAGGCTTTTCGTGTCTCCTTTTTACCACACGTCGAACCAGCCCGGCCACCCCCAAAACGACACCGCTCCGAGCTCGTGACCGTAACAGCTTGATTATTTATCTGGAATATTTGATACTTGCAAGATCGATTCTTTCCGTGGCATCGGACGGAGTCGACTTTGGAGAACGACCCTGCAACTTTATATTTAATCGGAGACTTCATGAAACCAGATCGGTTCCCTTTGGAAATGCAGCCTTATGCCATCCCGGAAACCGGTGGCGAATACGTTTATCAGTGCCTCGCATGTGGAAAGCAATTCGGAATCGAGGAACTGCTTTACACCTGTCCCGACTGCGGGTCGGTACTGCTCATAGAAGACACGCAGTGGGACCGCCTCAAAGATATCCCCGGAGCCAAGTGGCGCTCGATCTTCGACTACAGGGCAATGTTGAACGTCCCGACGCTCAAGGGGATTTACCGCTTCCATGAGCTGATCGGATCAATAATTCCCCTGGACGACATTGTCTTCCTGGGTGAAGGTCATACCCCTGTAATCTCGGCCAATGAGTCCATGAATGAATGGGCCGGGATCCGGTGCTGTTTTAAAAATGACGGCCAGAACCCGAGTGCATCCTTCAAGGACCGGGGGATGGCGAGCGCTTTCAGCTATCTGAACTATCTCATAAACAAACGCGGCGTTCGCGATGTTCTCGCGATCTGCGCATCCACCGGGGACACATCGGCTTCGGCCGCCCTTTATGCATCGTATCTATCGAGCAATGTGAAATCGGCTGTACTTTTACCCCAGGGCAAGGTGACTCCCCAACAGCTTGGCCAGCCGCTCGGGAACGGCGCAAGTGTCATAGAGATTCCGGGCGTTTTTGACGACTGCATGAAAATCGTGGAAAACCTTTCCGAGAACTTCTCAGTTGCGCTCATGAATTCCAAGAATGCATGGCGAATTCTCGGGCAGGAATCCTACAGCTATGAAATAGCTCAGGCATTCGACTATGAGGTCGGCCAACTGGCCGTCGTAGTCCCAATTGGGAATGCCGGGAATATCACGGCCGTAATGGCCGGTTTCCTGAAGATGCACGACCTGCGGATCATCGATTCCTTGCCGCACGTGATCGGGGTTCAATCAGAGCATGCTAATCCGGTCTATCTTTACTATCTCGAACCGCAGGAGGCTAAGAGGCAGTTTCACCCCGTTGCCGTACGGCCCAGTGTCGCACAGGCTGCAATGATCGGAAATCCGGTTTCCATGCCGCGCGTAATAAAGCTGGTCGAAAAGTACCGCAAAATCGCAGGCCCGGAATCGGTACGAATCGTTCAAATTTGCGAACAGGAGATCATGGATTCCATGCTGTTTGCAAACCGAAATGGACATATCGCCTGTACGCAGGGCGGAGAGTGTCTTGCGGGAATTCGAAAAGCGGTGGCCGAACACAAGGCTGACAAACACCGCACGGCTGTACTGGATGCAACTGCCCATGCACTCAAATTCGCGGTCTTCCAAGAAAGGTATTTCCTTGATTCTTTTGAGCCCGAGTACGAGGTTATCCCCAGAGCGGAATTGAGAAACTCTCCCCTTGCGCTCAACCTGCCCGATTCCGTTCCCAATCCGGCAAGGCAAAAGCTTGATCCCGAGCAGTTCCGGGAATTCGTGGAATATACTTCTTCGCTCGTAGCGGAGATCCTTGACCTAAAACAGCTTGGCGGAAAAACAAAGCCGCAATAGAGTTCATGATGAGCCCCGTTTAATGTGACGCTCCCGGCTCGTCACTCACGGGCATGCACGCATTCCGGACAGTGTCGCAAATGGTGTCGTGAAAGGCATTGACAAAGTCCGGAGCATACTTTAACCTTTTGGGGAAATCGAGTTTGGAGTCCAGATGAGTAGAATTCCGCTTATTAAGATCAGCTTCATGGTTCCGGATTGGCGCAGACCGGAAGGACGTATTTTCTCGCCCTTTTTCGGTTTCTTTTTTTTCTTCTTTAGGAGCGTCCACCTGGGACATTAACAAATAAGATTGCCCTGGGTGGAGATGAGGAGTCTCCTCCAGGGTGCAGCCTAGAGATCTAAACCCCGAGGAGTTTTCCTCGGGGTTTTTTATTTGTGTTGAACTCAATTTTCGACTGGAGGGTTTGCAGTGATTCTCGTTCTTGAAAAAGGAATAATGCAGGACAAAGTGGACAGGCTCAAGGAGATGCTTCGTTCCGAGGGCCATATGGTGAAGGAAATCGGAGACGTGGGAGAACCGGTCCTGGGAATCGTCGGCACAAAGTACAGGGAAACGGCATATTATGAGTCACTGCCGGGCGTGGAGCGGGCCGTTCCCGTCTCAAAGCCGTTCAAGCTGGTCAGTCGTGAACTGCATCCCGCCGACTCTGTCATCAAAGTCGGGGACGTCACGATAGGAGGTGACCGTATAGTCGTGATTGCGGGTCCATGCGGGGTTGAAGACAGGAAAACGACTTTGCAGATTGCGCGGACGGTGCGCAAGCATGGAGCCGTGCTGTTCAGGGCCGGGGCATTCAAGCCGAGGACCTCGCCCTATTCTTTTCAGGGCCTGGGGGAAGAGGGGCTGAAGATACTCAGCGAAGTACGCGAAGAGACCGGGCTTGGGGTCGTCTCGGAAATAACATCTCCAAGCCAGGTGGACCTCATGGTCAAGTACGTCGATGTCGTTCAGATCGGGGCCCGGAACATGCAAAATTTCGAACTGTTGAAGTCGGTAGGCCGAATCGGCAAACCGGTGCTTTTGAAGCGGGGGTTGTCGGCGACCATCGAGGAATGGCTCATGTCCGCCGAGTACATTTTATCTGAAGGAAACGACCAGGTAATCCTGTGCGAACGGGGGATTCGCACCTTCGAGCGTTACACCCGAAACACCCTTGATCTGACCGCCGTTCCGGTAGTAAAGAAACTCACGCACCTGCCGATCATAATAGACCCGAGCCATGCCACCGGAATCAGAGAAAAAGTCAGCCCCATGGCCCGTGCGGCAATAGCCGCAGGCGCCGACGGCCTGATAATCGAAGTGCATACGGAACCCGAAAAAGCGCTTTCGGACGGCCCCCAAAGCCTCTACCCGGAACAGTTCGAACAGCTTATGCGGGACCTCTATGTAATCGCCCCGGTGGTAGGGAAACAGGTTGACTACTCCTATCTTGATAAAGCAGCCATAATGAAACCGGCCAGGGGAAAAAGCAAGGCGCCGGCCGTCGTGGCTTATAGCGGCGTACCCGGCGCTTTTTCCCACAAAGCATGCCTCCAGTTCTTCGGCAACGAAGTTCCCCTTCGCCAATGCGCGGCCTTCAGGGAGGTATTTAAACTTGTGGACAAAGGAGAGGCTGCCTTCGGCGTAGTTCCGGTGGAAAACAGCCTGACGGGCAGTATTCATGAGAACTATGACCTGCTGCTTGAATATGAGATCAAGATAGTGGGAGAACTGACCTTGAGGATCAAACATAATTTGATGGGTCAGCCAAACACACAGCTTCAGGATTTGGAAAGGATTTACTCCTATCCGCAAGTTTTTCAGCAATGCCGGGAGTTTCTCGAACAACACCCGGCCTGGGAACTGGTCGCATGCAAAGATACTGCTTCGGCCGTCAAGAGGGTGAAAGACAATGCCGATCCCAGGGAAGCCGCCATTGCCGGCGAGCAGGCAGATCAAGTCTACAAGATGGCGGTGATCAAGGAAGGCATAGAGACCGATCCCAGGAATTTCACCAGATTTGTGGTCATATCCAAGGACGACACTCTTCCTGGCCCCCGCAACAAATCTTCCCTGATCTATTCGGTCAGCGACAAACCGGGAGCACTGTTCGAAACGCTCCGAATCTTTGCGGCAAACGACGTAAATATTGTAAAACTCGAATCAAGGCCGATCCATAGCAGACCCTGGGAGTATCTTTTCTATGTGGACCTGGAAACAGACGTAACCGAGGAGAGCCGGCAGCACATTATGACCGAACTGATGGAAAAGACGGAGTTTTTCAAATTTCTGGGAAGCTATGACAAAGGGGCCCGCGCAGATCACTGATGACGGAGTACTGATAACGGGAGACGGATAACGGGAAAAGGAATTCTCAGCCTGGGTTTGAGGCATTCCGGCCGTGCGCCTTTTTCCTGAGCACGGCAATGGTTGCGCCCCAGCCTCCGGATTCAGAGCCCGCTTCCCGGAACGATCTCACCAGCGGATGAGCCTTGAGAGCGGAATGAACTATCCGGCGCAGCACGCCCGAGCCCTTGCCGTGGATAATTCGAACCTCTTCGAACCCTTTTTCGCCAGCCGCTTCGAGGTAGTCGTGCAAAAGGTCTTTCACCTCATTCGGACGGAAAGTATGGAGGTCGATAGAGTCTTCGATGGGATATTCGATTATTTCGTCTTCTTTCATGGAAATACGCCGGAGTCATCAGTCAAGTCGCGGACGCAGCCACCGGTAGCGGCCCCAAGGCCACTCACTTTTATTTTACACTTTGACCGCTCTATTAAACCAAAAGTAACCTCGACGCGAAGGGAATCGGCTTCCTTTTCAAAAAATTGTGGCAATTTGTGACGAATTCTGTTTTGAATACCGGGCTCGACTTTAGTGGATTGGAAGCGGCTGCTTTGCCAGCCGTGAAAGCCTGCGGGACCCAAGTTTGAGACAGTCTCCTGCGCCTGGAAGACGCGCTCTCTATAAAATGACAGGAAATACGGCATGCTTACGAAGCTGATCTCCAACTTTGCTATTCCATGCCTCCACGCGACCGGCTATTTTGGCGCCGGTTTTTTGATGGCGCTGGAGAGCATGATATTCCCTGTGCCGAGCGAGGCGGTAATGCCTTTTGTCGGATTTCTGGTCGCCGACGGCAAGTGGGAACTCTGGGTCGCCATTGCGGCGACCAGCGCCGGTTCTGTTGTAGGATCGGCAATCTCGTATGCAATGGGCTATTACGGAGGAAAGCCTTTTGTGCTGAAGACCGGCAGATATCTCCTTCTCAATCCGCACGACCTCGAGAGAACCGAGTATTTTTTCAGCCGGCGCAAAGCTGTTCTGGCTCTTTTCATAAGCCGGTTCATCCCGGTCGTGAGACATCTGGTCTCAATTCCGGCGGGTACGGGTAAAATGAAGTTTGTGCCCTTTCTCTTGACCACCCTGGCCGGCGCCACTCTCTGGAATTCTTTTCTCCTCGCTTGCGGAATGTATCTTCGCGAACGATGGGAACTCGTGGAAACTTACTCTCATCAGGTGGATATGGTAGTCCTGGTGATCCTGCTGGTGGGACTGGCCTACTTTGCGAGGACCCGTTGGATGGCCGGTCGTAAGGCGGCTGCCGGGAGTGAGATGGACCGCTAAATCGGCGTTACGCAACCGGTGGACCGCCGGCAATACGCAAGTTGGCCCTTCGATCGACCGACTTCCCGGAAGAACCGCTCCACGATGCGAGACTCAGCTTTTTGAATCTTTGATTTACACTGTGAAACATCCTATCTTTATTCGTTATGCAAATCGGTCGCTATTTCGCCGGGGCCGCTATTGTTCTCCCTTCTCCCCAGTTGCCGCATTACTTTCGATTTCCGACAGGACGCGAATAACATCTCGCGCAACCGTCCGGGGCAGCCCAGCACTCTCCAGTTCGGAGGCGGAAGCTTCAAGGAGCCCATCCAGACTGCTGAAGTGTTGGAGAAGCACTTGCTTTCTTCGGGGGCCTACTCCCGGAATGCCGTCCAGCGCCGAGGCGAGCAGTGAATTCCGGTGAACATTCTGGTAGTGGGCGATGGCTATCCTGTGCGCCTCATCGCGAATACGCTGGAGCAGGTGTAAAATGTCCGGGTAGCGGTGCAGAAAAAGCGGGTTCTTTCTTCCGGGAAGATAAATTTTCTCGTACAGTCCTTTGCCCTTCTCCCCTATGTCCGACTCCCGCTCTTTGGCTATGGAGGCCACCGGGAGCCGTTCCGTAGCCCCGAACTGCTCGAGCAGATTGACAATCCTGTTCAACTGGCCTTTTCCACCGTCGAGAAGAAGCAAGTCGAGGCTCACCGAAAGCTGAAGGTCATTTTCAATAAGCCTGCCTACCACCTCGGCCATCATGGCCGGATCGTCGGGCTCGCTCTTGAGCCTTATACGGTAGCGCCGGTACGAATCTTTGTCCGGGCGCCCATCCTCAAAGACAACGACCGCCCCGACCGCATGTTGGCCCTGGATGTTGGAGATATCCACGCATGCTATCCGGACGGGCTTTCTCGGGAGCCTGAGAAGGCGCTGGAGGCTGTCGATGAGTGCCGAATCCCGCCTCTGCCATCTCCTGCGGCTGATGAATCTCTCCCTTGCATTGGCCTGGGCCATGTCGAGCAGATGTTTTCTATCGCCCCTTTTAACGGGCCAGACCTTCACACGCTTCCCCTTTTTCTCCGAGAGCCACTCGGACAGGACGGTCTCCGAATCGAGCGAAACGGGAACGATCACTTCATCAGGCACGAAGGCGTTTTCGTAGTAGTACTGCTGAATAAATGCGGATATCAGTTCATTTCGGTCTCCTGTGGCCTCCTTCAAATCGAAAGCCCTCTGGCCCGAATGAACCCCTTGTCGCACAAACAGAACCACCAGTTCGGTCCGCTCCTCTTCCTGGTATATCCCGATCACGTCCTGGTCCAGAAAACGGTCGGATACGACATGCTGTTTTTCGACCGTTGCGGCAACATTTCGGAGCCGGTCTCGATAGAATGCGGCCAGTTCGTATTCCTGATTTTCGGCTGCTTCCTGCATCCTCTGTTTGAGCTGTCTCTGGAGGATGTCCGTTTTTCCTTCCAAGAAAAGCACCACTTCTTCGACCATCTTCATGTAGTCTTCCCGGGAGACCTTCCCCGCGCAGACGCCAAGACACTGCCCCATCGAGAAATTCAGGCACGGCCGGTCCCTGGGGATAAGCTTTTTGCCCTTGCAGAGCCTTAGCGGAAAAAGCTGGTGCAGATACTTGAGTGTGTCTCGGGCCGCCCTGGCCGAAGTATAGGGTCCAAAGAAGAGCGCTCCGTCTTTCTGGAACCTCCGCACAATATCCAGCCTGGGATACGGATCTCTGGGGTCGATCCGGATGGATAGATAGTTTTTGTCGTCCCGAAGCACGACATTATATCGGGGCCGGTGCTTTTTTATGAGACTGGCTTCGAGGAGCAGCGCTTCCTTTTCAGACGACGTGACTGAATAATCCAAATCCGCGGCCTTGGACAGCATGATCCGGGTCTTAACATCCAGAGCATCTCCTCCCCGAAAGTAATTCCCAATCCGTTTTCTGAGATCACGCGCCTTTCCCACATAAAGAATAGACCCGTCAGCACCTTTGAACATGTATATGCCAGGAAGGTGAGGAAAAGCAGATATCCGCCCGGCGAGCGCCTCGCGCCCGGACAATCGTGTGTCGGCGTCGTTCGTCCCGGCGCCGACAGGGAGCCCAATGGCGTCAAGCCGATCTTTGTCTTCTGTCTCGAACATTGTACTTTCCAGGCTATGAGGACTTAACCGTCCCCTGATTATATCACACCGGCTTACGGGTGAGACAGTTCAACTCCGCCCGGTAATTGCCCCCTGGAAAACAATAATGTCCGGAACGAGCAGGAGCGGGCCGGATCGACTTCTTGCCGCACTTGCAACGCGCTGTTTAACTATGCCCATACCCAAAATGGATGGCGCCTCTTTTAGAAATGGCGTCTTGCCCCGGCATGTGGGGCGATCCTTTTCGCCTTCTTGGCATCATGGACCCATTCGCTTGTCTGCCAGTTGTCCGTTGCTTCCGGATCGGGCATCCACGGCGGCAACTTCAGGCCGAAATGTTCCGACAGGGCGAAAAGATATGGTTCATACATGGACCTCAGCTCGATTAATTTCAGGTCGGCTTCTTTGCCGGTATGCGGACGCAAGCCGGAGACCGCCAGCCCCGATCTCAAGTTGGCCAGCGTCGTGGGTGGGAGACGATCAGGATTGAGAGAAATGGGCCGGAGTCTAAAAATAAGGCATAAGTCCACAATTGCGTGCCGGGCCATGGCAAAAGTCAATTGGGCCTGGCGAGCGCATGCCCCTTCCAAGCCAACCATCACGAACGCGCTGGCGTCCAGGATGGAGGTGAGCGCAGCCAACCAGGATTGATTATCGTGTTGCGAGCGAAAATAGGCGAGCACGGGGTAAGATAGATGGCTTTCGAGCAATTCGGCCGACCAGCGTTCCCATTCATGAAGAAGCTGTCTAATGGATTCCATGCCGTGATCATCATTGTGTCTGCGCAGCATCTCGGCAGCGGTGGGCGGGGAGCCGGCGCGCGAGTCCAAAAGGGAGATATTTACCTCTCGCCGGGAGAAAGACTGGTTGAGTGCAGGCAAGTAGCCGATGACAATCGCCAGGAAGCCTAGCCCGGTACCGGATTCGGCAACCGTGATAAATCGGGCGAAAGACGAGAGCGGTTTCAAATCGCCCAGCCCCAAAGTGAAAAAAGTCGAACCGCTGAAATAAAGGCTCGCCGCAAAACTGTTCCCTCCTTCCGACAGGCTCGCCAACCCCCAGTAAATGAGACCGAAGTTCACGACAAGCATGGAAGCCCAGAAGGTCAGCAGTAACAGCAGGGAAATCGGCCCATAGATGCTCAGCAGGTTGTCATGGTGATTTTCGGGGACTAAATTAACAATTCGTTTCCACGTATTCCATGTCAGTCTGTAGAAAAGGCGTGTAAGACGGATACGCCTGGTTACACGGCGAGGGAAAACGATCGTTTCAAATGCTTCCCAAAGCACCAGAAAAATAAGAAAGGCAGCCAGGGTAGAGATAGGGATCGGCAGATTCATCTCTTTCTTTTAAGAAAGGCGGGTTCCCAGGTCAAGACTGGTGAAAACCAGGCTGAGCCAAGCTGCCTTTCTTGTATCAGGCCGAATCAGACTCAGTGGGGGAAAAACCTCGGCTTGACGTCAAGGCAGTGCTTCACTGCGGGGGGGACTTCAGCTCACCGTCTTCAAAGCACTGATAGGCGGCAAGTAAAATGGCGATTTTAGGCAGGCTCGCCGTATACATCATCGTCCCGCCATTCACCTGTGCGAACCGGGTATCCGCTGGGTCCGAGAGGTCCACCATCCCGACAGCCATTTTTTCTCCCTGGACCAGGGAGCGCCAGAATGGGTTTTTATCCAGAGCGCTCTAGTTCCGATTGAAGGCACGGGTCCCCTGTCTTCGCCAGAGGAGGAGACTGTCCAACCCGCAGGGGCAGGCAAGCTGAAAGCTCACGGGCGCCTGTACTGCCGTTGGAAGGCAGTGCTGATGTAATCAAAACGCCTGCCAGCGCAATCGCCACGAAAAGCTTCATTTTTTCCTCATTTAACGGACTTTCTTTCTGCAAACATCAGGTTTGCGTCGCCGGACTTGTAGTGATAGCCAAAGCCGAAGCCCAGGGGCTTGATGTTCTTATCCGCCTTGTAAATCCGGGCCAGATCGTCCTGATAGTTATGGCTGAAAATTGAAATGGGCTTGTCATAAACACCGTAGAACCGAACGTTCCAGAGCGCCGGGTCGAAGTATTTTACCGGAATTCCTGAATCTTCCTGGATAACGTAGCGGCTTTCATCAAGTGCGAACTGCCTCGCCGCCGACACAAGGGGGGCAAACATCACGTAGGAAGCGGACTTCATAAAGGTGGTCAAAGGCGCCAAGCCTTTTAGGAAGCTCAGAAAATGCCGGTTCCGGTCAAAGGACCCATTGTAAAGGTTGAGGCGAAAGTAGTAAAGGGTCTGAGGGTAACCCGCCTGAGCACCAGCGGTCGCGAAAGTAATCTTAACGCCCTGAATGGAAGCCGAATCCAGATCTGTTGTGCCGATGGCGGGAAAGTTCTGGATGGTTCCGTCCGGCTTCATCACCCAGTACCGAACGTCCAGAACCTGTGCGTTAATTCTTGCTAACGTGAAGAGAAGTACCGGGAGAACGCCTTTTAGTTCCTGGAACTCAGCCTTCATATGGGCGGAAATAAAGTAGTGGATATTGAGAAGATCGACGAGGGACTTCTTCATTTCGGTGAAATAGAAATTAAATTGCTCATCGTTCATGGCGGCAAAATCGGGAATCTTCCCGAGTGACTCCAGCGCCACCAGGACGTATGTATTGGCTTGAGGAAAAAACGTGTGGGCATTGGCAAAATCCGGCCCGCTGCAAGGATAAAAGACTGTGTTGTCTGACGAGGCGGCGGCCCCAAGCTCTTTTTCAGCCCATTGACAAACGGGTATGAATTGCCGTTCCTCAAGTTTTTTCCAATTTTGGTCGAAAAATCGAGCATAGTCCAACCGTACCGGCCTGTTCTGCAACGCGGCCAACGGATCTCGCTCAACCGCCATTCCCGCGATAAACCGGGCGTAATCGTCGTACGACACGTTATGTTTGGGGTTCTTCCCGGCCGGGAAAACCGGATTATCGACGGCATCCGCCGACGACGCCCTAGCAAAACCAGGGATGAATAAGAGCGCCAGTACAAGTGAGAGGGAGATGATAGCCTTGCCGTAACGTTTTTTTCTGTCGAATATCATCGTTTCTGCTCCTGGAACCAATCGGACCGGCCTTTCCTGTTCATAAGCCACCTATAGAGGATCAACAAAGATGCTACAGTCAAAAGACCGACAACGGAAGGCAGGGGTCTTTGGATCAACAGGTAGCAAAGCATCCAGCCGTTGACCGCCAGAAAGAGCGCTGGAACAACAGGATAGCCCCATGTTCTGAAGGGTCTTTTGAGATGGGGTTTCCTGACGCGAAGGACAAAGACGCCCGTAACGGTCATGCAGGTAAACAGGGCTAAAGTGAAACCGACGTAAGTGAGGACGACATTGAAAGCCGAGGTGAGAGCGAGGAGGATCGCAACCGAGGACTGGATGAGCATGGCCCTTACCGGAACACCTTTTTCATTCCTCCTGGATAGAAATCCTATGGCCGCGATGTCCTCGCCCATAGTGCTGGCCACCCTCGGGCCCACCATGATCATGGAACTGAGAGTCGAGATCAGGGCCAGGCATATCAGGAGGGTCATAACCCGGGCTCCGCTTGCTCCGAATATCGCTTTCGCCGACAGGTAACCCACATCGATCCTTCCGGTAAGCTCACCCACCGGGACGGTGGACAGGAACACGACATTGAGCAGAACGTAAAAAAGGGAAACGACCAGGGTCCCCAGAAAGAGTGAGATGGGAAGGTTCCGCTCAGGCCTCGGGATCTCCCCGGCGATGTAGGCGGATGAGTTCCAGCCTGAGTAGGCGTAGGAAACGTAGACAAGCCCTACCGCGAAAGCCGGATTGAAAACGGATTTTATCTCGCCGAGCGATTCGGGCAGTCCGATCTTTTGCGGGTGCGTGGAAAAGAAACCGGTCACAATAAAAACCACGATCAGGAGCATCTTCCCGACTGTAAAGACATTCTGACAATGGCAACCGAATTGTACATCCACGAGATGCACCAGGGTGAGAACCACAATTGCGCCCACTGCCACGGCTGTTTGGTCGATTCCAGGAAAGGCCGCATCCGAATACCGCCCCAGCGCGATAGCTGCAAGCGCAACGGGAGCTCCGAAACCGACCAGGATGGAAACACATCCGGAAAGAAATCCCATTGCCGGATGGTAGATTTCAGTGAGATAGGCGTATTCGCCTCCGGACCGCGGCATCACGGCCCCAAGCTCCCCGTAGCAAAGCGCTCCGAAAAAGGCAACAACACCCCCCACAACCCACAGCATGACCGCGGAAAATGGGGAGTGAACGCTCGCGAGCTGAAACCCAAGAGTCGTAAAAACGCCCGTCCCGATCATGTTGGCGATGACCAGAATGGTGGCGGAAAAAAGGCTGACCGGCTTTTTCCGATCGGGCATGGGGGTTTTTCGTTTTGACATCCGTTCCAAAACTCCAACCAAAATAAGCCTGCAACCCTTCAACTCGAGCCACCGCAAGGAGTGGGCCTATATTCCACCGCTCCGGGTATTGTGGAGACAAAGCAGTTCGTAGTTGCCATATTTCAATACCACATCAGGTCAAAAAAACATCAAGAGATTGCAACAGCAGGCGACTCTGCTTTGCTGGCGATCAAGCAGGGGATGTCTTCTGAATTTCACAAAGATTTCAACGGAAGAACTCACCCTGGTGCGGCACTATCTGATAAACGAGAATACCCCAGAACTCCGGCGATTCCTCTAACATGGAAGCTGCTATATAGTGCCATCCTAAATGGTTGCCGCAGCTCTGACATAAAGCGAAGTTCCAACCGTACCCCGGGAACCAACTGTTCTCCTCAGTTGGATTGCCAAAAGTCATGGCACCGGGACATGAAAAGAATGTCAAAAATTCACAAATCACCCCGGCAGGGTTAGTGAACCTATGCCGCTTTGAGCCTGAAACGGCGACCAGCCGGTCCGAATAGGTAACGACCGAATTACACGCCAAACATCGGTAAGCTTTCGATCCATTTCCGCCCATTCCCGCGGTAAAGTTACCTGATCCTGTCTGCATCGCTGATGTAACTCCACTGTCTACACGTTTCGGCTTGGCGCTCCTTCCGTCTACGCCTGACTTCAACTTAAGATAACCGGCAGACGAGCGGAAACGTCCAGGAACCATAGACCGGGCTAAATTCGCCTCACAAACGGTATCAATATACCATTATCAGCCTGGAGGCCCATTTTGAAGAAAGAAAAAACCAACCAAAAATATTTGAAATTTTAAATCAAGGAGCGAGGAGCCGGGGAGAAAAAATGTTTTCTCTTTTCAGTGCGCACTGGCTCCGGAGGCTTCCGGTCCCTTCTCGCGCTCTGTGCCTAAAGCTCCTCCACCGGATCTGTCCGATGAGTTCACTATAAACGGGCTGCGAAGTCCGGGCGACCCCGTACCATGGCGACGCCCATTTTCGTTTTTCCTGCCTTACTTTAAAAACATGAGTAAAAAACCCCACCCATAGGGCGGGGCTTTAAATTCACCCCCCGTAGGGGGGACGTGGCCAGCCCCCAAAGGAGGCAGGCCTTGGTCGCGCCGCTTTTGGGTGTTCTCTTATTTGTCGATTGTAAGCTGCTCTTCTAGCCGTTCCTTTTTCTCTTGGTATTTTACGTAAGCCCGGATCATCTCGGCATTTAGCCCAACTGTGTCAACGCAATAACCCTTGGCCCAAAAGTGATTCCCCCAGTA
>Ga0326728_10006968_pt1 | contig 29802 bp, 24 predicted proteins | sample MB3enrmetagenome_FD_207602 | JGI IMG/M metagenome (GOLD analysis project Ga0326728, IMG submission 207602) | Lab enriched peat soil microbial communities from McLean, Ithaca, NY, United States - MB31MN | ecosystem: Environmental > Terrestrial > Soil > Wetlands > Peat | place: USA: New York... | reverse complement strand
AGTCTGGATGTGAGGCTTGTATTTGCATACGGATGGGGCTTTGATGCTAGTTTTTGGGATGCGCTCTGCCATGCTTGCCCGATTTGCCGCAAACGCGCTTTGAATTTGGGTTTCTGAATGGGAAAATTTCTGTTCATGATTGGCGAAACAATGACGTTCTTGTGGTGCAGTCCCTCATCCTCCAGGAGAGGATGATGGAATACAAGCGTTGGTCCTGCAGGATTCAACAGCTTGGAAACTTAAAGGACTGGATCTTGCTGATCTAAAAAGATTTGATGAAGCAGTAAAAGCATATGACAAAGAAATTGAAATCGATCCACATGATTCAAAAGCTTAGGAAGGTAAAGGGAACATTTTAGTTAAATTAGGAAAATTCAATGACTCAATAAAAGCCTATACAAGGTAATTGAAGTCAACCCGTAAGATTCAGAAGCCTGGTACAAGAAAAGTATTTATCTAATCAGATTAAATAAATTTAAATTATAGTTTAAATAGTTACTTAATTTTCCTTTATTCTTATGATTGTGTACCAAAAATTCTGTAAAATATGATTGACTCTGCATGCTTCTTCTTCACAAAAAAACATGATTGATCTATTCTGCGGATGCATAGGTTTTATAGCAAAAACTATGCATTTTTCCAGTTTCAGCCAAAATTAAAAGATATTTTTGGTCAAATTTAGGAAAATAATATATAAAATTTTATTTAAATCATTTTACTGTAAATGCCAAAATATAACTATCCAAAACAAAAGTGAAAAGAGTTTATATACTTGCTGTATACTTCAGTACATTAAAGTGCATTGTATAATAATAGAATACCATGATATAAAGCCATGGGGTAGATCTTTTAATGAGTACGTTAGGATGTTCAGTCTGGCTCCTACTGATCTTACTCGAAAGATAATGGGCTGGGAGATGGACCAGCAAGTTTCAACGCAGAGCTTACAGAGCGAGGTGGAAATATCATATCTGTCGATCCTGTTTACTATTTCAGCGCTAATCAGATCAGACAACGGATCGGTGAAGCACATGATGAAATAATCGACCAGACCCGGAAAAACTATAATAAATTCATTTGGCACGAGATCGACTCAGTTGAGAAGCTTGAAAGGATCAGGATGTCAGCTATGGAGAAATTTCTGGAAGATTTTGCAAAAGGCACAATCCAGAAAAGATATGTGCCAGGCGAACTCCCCTTCCTGCCTTTCAGTAACAAAGAGTTCGATCTAGCGTTGTGTTCTCATTTGCTATTTCTCTATACGGATAACTTGTCACTGGAGTTTCACCTGAGATCGCTGGAAGAGTTGTGCAGGGTTTCAAATGAGATCCGAATATTTCCACTTATGGACGTAAACGCCAACAGGTCACCATACGTTGAGCAAGTAATCCATTTTTTAAGGGTGAAAAAGCGAGATGTGATGGAAGTGAATGTGGCATATGAATTTCAAAAGGGTGGAAATACAATGCTAAAAATTTGCTGAAAAGGTCAGACTCTTGTTAATTTTTTCTGATCATTCTTGAAAATAGAAATAGGGCAATAATGACATTCCTTAAGGTTATCTATATTGCCCTATTTAATTTTGAGTCTTCTGCAGCACTTATTATTTTGCCCTTCGTTGAAATTAAGGAAAAGTCAATAGTTTACTGACAAATATTCTGTTTCTTATTTTTTCATCGATGTAGAAGTTTTAATGTCCAACATCTGTATATTTTCAACGACAAGCTTCGAGTAACGTTTTTGCATTAGTTTATCTAACTCACAAGCTTAGGAGTATAGAGAAACCATACCAACTCAATTTCACGATCCACAGCCACTCCTTTCGCAGCTTTTGGTTAAGATAATTCAAACCTCTGGACCAAAACTATATCGCTGTTCAATTGTTTTATCATGCACGCTCTAATTTTTGTAACTCATTCACTGACACTATGTTGCCAGGGTTAAGTTTCATTGCTTTATAATAATCAAGGATTGCTCCTGCCTTATCGCCTTTAGATTCGGCAATGTCCCCCTTTGCACCCCAACCAACGGAATTGTTTGAATTAAGTACCAAGCCTTTATCTACATAATTTTCTGCTTCATCATTTTTACATTGCATAGCTAACAATAAGCCTTTAGCGATGTTGTAATTTGAATTATCAGGGTTTAATAAAAGTGCATGGTCAGTTGCTGCGTCAGCTTTTTTTATTTTAGATTCTTGAACTAAAGCAGTTCCTTTATAAAACCACGCGGCTGAATCTTGTGGATCTAAGCCAATTGCTTTATTAAAATTTGATATAGCATCATCATATTTTGTGGCATTATTTAGATCAACTCCTTTATACACGTCGAATCAACAATGAGCCATTCTCAGACGTTTTAAGACGTTTTCTGAGTAGGGTAATGATCCCTGGAACTTAAACAAAAGTCTCACTAGTGAATCCAGCGTAATCCATTGGTTAGACAAAACTAAAACCCCATATTATAATTTTTATATAATTCATTAGTCATCTATTTCATATGTATACAGGTAACAATACCAATTTTATAGCGTGTTAATGACTAGTAAATAAAAAGAATAAAGTGACCATAAGTCATATTTTGAAAAAAACAAAATTAAGATAAAGTTGAATTATTACATGCTAAATTTAGGACAAATACAGTTAATATCCTAAAAAAGCTTAAAGACAGGAGGAAAATCAAGTAGATTTTTCTTTATGAAGTGAGACTATAATTTTCATTTTTTAGGAATAATTCTCAGCTCATTAAAGCACTTCATTAAACTGCTATGGGGAATACCAAATAATTATTGATGGTGACTCTAAGAAATCTTCCTCTAGAATTTCTAGAATTAACACTACCTATATTTGCAAATACGAAATATATTTCACCAATACGTATCCGAGTAATAACCATTGTTTAATAGCTTATTATACTTTTGTTCCTTGGTTCTTCAGGACTTAGAGCCTATCCAAAAAATCAATAGTGGCTATTGCAAAAGTTACAAAGATCTACAATACTAATATCCTTTAAAATTGAGTGTATTCCCAAAAGTGGAAGCTACATAGAGTCACAACATTTTCGGATAGGTCTTCATGATCTTACTTTTGTACTTGAAAATTTATCATGAAGTTAAAAAAACAAATAATATGATCCTTTATGAAAGGAAATAGACAGGGATAGAGAAAATACCAAAAATCTAATTTAATCGATGGGTTCAAAGATGCTGAATAAAGGAGAATAATAGAATGGAACTAATAATTGATCCCGAATTTAAAAATTTAATACCACCGATGAAGCCAGAAGAATTTCAGGGCTTAATCGAGAGTATTACGAAATATGGGTATGATGATTTATATCCCATTGTTATTTGGAATAATATTATTATTGACGGTCATAATAGATATTTAATTTGCAAAGAGCTCAATATTGATTTTTCTGTATCCGAAAAAGAGTTTGACAATCGTTTCGAAGTGATAAATTGGATTATTAATAATCAACTGAATCGAAGAAGTATGACAAATGAACAGAGAAATTATTTGATTGGAAAGAGGTATAAGGAAGAAAAAAAAGAAGAATGTAGACCAAAAATAACAGAGGATGTAGTTTCTTTGATCACCATGAGACCTCTTGATGGTATAGTTGAACAAAAAATAGCAAAGAAATACCAAGTAAGTCCTAATGCTGTACGAAAAGCAGAGAAATTTGCTAATGCCATAGATGAAGTTGCGAATAATGCGAATATAAATCCTTACAAAATTCTTGGTAGAGAAATTAAAGGTACTAGAAAATATATAGTCGAATTGTCACAAAAGCCCGCTGAACTACAAAAGGAAATAATTGAAAAGGTTGAGAAAAGAGAGATTCCTAATATTAAAACTGCGCTGAAAGAAATTGAAGATGAAGTAATTTTTGATGAAATTGAAGAGCATCCTGAAATAAATCTCAAAGAGAATGAATGTAGTAACCCCTATGATTTAGCTGAAAAAATCTTCGGATTAATAAATAACTATAAAAAAGAGTATGATGACGTCGACCTGGACTTTATTAAAAATACACTGGAAATAGTAAATGAAAATTTAAATGAACGAGTAAAGATATAATCCAAAAAAGATTGCATTAGTTTATCTGAAAAAGTTGTGATAAAGTCATTTTTAAAATTTGTCATTCACAACCGTAATACCAAGAATTCATAGACTAATTATAACTTCAATAAGTGCCATTATTGTCTTTTCGAAGATGCTCTTAGGGGATGAACAATTTACTATGAATAATCTTAGAAAAATGAGGATGTTAGATCTACATTTTTTCACATTTAGAAAGATTCAATAAATTCTTTCCTCAAAGACCGATTATAAGCCTTTTACAGCTATTTTCTCAGTGCCCTAAGGCTTCCATGCTCAATGGAAATAATAAATTATGGGCTTTTCATAAAGCCTGTGCTTTGCAATAGGTTGATCCATCATTTTCCTAAACTATTTTTAAATATGATAGTTGCCAGCCTGGTCAAGAGCTGTAGGTTCAGAGCTTATTCTTGTAGGTCTGTACGTTCGAATTGCACCCCCTCGCCTCATATTCGTTTTTAAAGATCTATTTTTTCTGTGAATTCACAAAATGCTTTTATAGCTTGAAGGTAATTACGCTGAGTGTTAGCACTTGCGTCAATCGACAAAAGTCAATTTGATACAATTGGATCGTTTTTCAGATCACTGGCACAACTTGATGTTAGTTTAAGATTTTTCATATTACAAATCACCTGATCTAATGTATATATGATTACCGATCCACACTAACTGATAAATGTATCAATCTCTTTCCAGTTTAAGCTAAAATCGTATTTACCGACATTATCGGGCCTTAGGACCTAAATTATAAGATTCCAGGTAGTCCAGCTTTAATAAACTAGCAAGCATGTCTCGAAATAGGAATACTTACTTCGTTTCGAGAAAAAAGCATATTTATGGAAGGCTACGAGGGGAAAATCAATTTTATTGCCCCTGAGCTGCAAAATAACTTAATTTGGAAAAGGAGGAGATTATGACAACAGTTTTTGATGTCCCTTCAATGGAACTCATTGAAAAGGTTGCAGAAATTATTGAAGAAAACGAAAATATTGTTCCCCCTAAGTGGGCAGAGAACGTGAAAACCGGAATTCATAAGGAACTTCCCCCGAACAATGATAATTGGTGGTATATCAGATGTGCTGCAGTCCTACGAAAAATTTATACTGATGGGCCTGTAGGAATTGAAAGGCTTCGCTCCGTATATGGCGGGAAGAAGGATAATGGATCAAGCCCGGGCCACAAAGCAAAAGGTAGCGGTTCGATTATTAGAAAAGCAGTCCAGCAGCTTGAGGCTGCAGGTTACCTGCAAAAGGTAAAGGACGGAAGAACAGTATCTGCAAAGGGACGTTCAATGCTTGACAACGCAGCCAATGAACTAAAACCTGAACTGATAATAAAAATTCCAGAACTTGCAAAATATTGAGATACTTTTCTTCTGAATGGAATTTTCAATGTTTAGTGTCCCTTCCAAATACATTATCTAGCTTAATACAGATGCTCCGAAAAAACGATTTTTTTGGGTGATTTTACATGTCTACAATGGATGACGAACTCAACGAAATTCGAAAGAGACGGCTCGCAGAAATCCAGAAACAGCATGTACAGCAACAGCCTTCTGACATGCAGGCAGTATACCAGCAGGAACAGGCAAGAGCTGATATAGAAGCTCAGAAGCAGATAATCCTGAGGCAAATTCTGACGCCTGAAGCCAGAGAGCGCCTTACAACTATGAAGATGTCAAGGCCGACTCTTGGTGAGCAGCTTGAAATGCAGCTTATATCGCTCGCTCAGACTGGACGGCTACCATCTCAAATAGATGATGAACAACTTAAGAAGCTCCTGATGAAGATGCAGCCAAAGAAGCGTAAGACTTCCATAAATCGGATTTAAGAAGAATGAGAACTTCTATCCTCTTTAGCGGAGGCAAGGACAGTTCACTTTCTGCCCTTTTGATGGAACCATTTTTTGAGATAGAACTTGTTACGTGCAGTTTTGGTTTGCTTCCAAATGGAGAGCTGGCAGCAAAAACTGCAAAAGAGTTGCAGTTTCCTCACAGGATTCTCTTTCTGGAAAAGGAGATCCTTGAAATGGCATATAAGAAAATAATAAAAGATGGGTTCCCTAAAAATGCTATTAATTATATCCATGAAAAAGCTATAGAAACCCTTGCTTCAGATCCAGAGGTTAAATGCATTGCTGATGGAACCAGAAGGGATGATAGGGTTCCTGTTCTTTCAATTTCACAGATGAGAAGCATTGAAGACCGACTGAAAATTCAGTACATTTGCCCACTAAGAGGATATAATAGGAAGATCGTGAGTATTCTCACTGAACGCTACTTAAGGATTGAGGAAGGACCAAGTGAGAGTACTCCGAAAGCGGATTACGAAAACGAGCTCAGGGAGTTAATCAGACAGAGACACGGTGAAGATAAAATAAGGGAATTGTTTCCTTCCCACCTCCAATCTCATGTGCTTTCCAGAAAATGACAGCTATGGAAATGATCTATGAAAGTTTTGGAAGTCTCTAGGTAGATGAAGAATTCTGGAATAAAGATTTATACGATAATCGAGTTATATTTAACCCTTGCAGATTAACTGAGACTTTCATAGAATTTACAGGATACGGTTTGAGAGCTACTTTTATCCAGCGGGGCTGAACCGCAATTATGTAAGGATTAAGATCACAGTTATCTAATTACTGGATATAACCAGAGATTATAGAGCTAAATTACTTACAGGTAAACAGGTGTGATCCATTTGAGTCATAACATGAAAGGACAGAAGATGCGCTTGGCAAAGGCGCACAAACAGAATACACGCGTTCCAGTGTGGGTTATTGTGAAAACTAACCGGAAGGTAGTAAGCCATCCTAGACGCAGGCACTGGAGAAGGAGAAACCTGGATGTGAAATAAGCGAGGACGGTGAACAAAAAAATGGCAGAAGACTTGGTGAAAGAACAGATCTATACCATTCCCCTCAGGGCGGTAAGAAAAGTACCTACCTGGAAAAGAGCCAATAGGGCAGTTACTGAAGTAAGGATTTTTATCATGAAGCACATGAAGGTCAAGTCCGTACAGGTTAAGCTGGACAGATCCATTAATGAACGTCTATGGGAAAAAGGTTGTGAAAAGCCCCCCCTCTCCATCCGGGTCAGAGCTGTAAGATTCGCAGATGGGGAGGTGCAGGCAGAACTCTCCCAGTAGAACATCCCAGAAAACATGAATTACCAACAAGTATGATTCGAACGATTGATATCTACGATACTCCAATAATAGGGGTCTTTGCAACCTGTACAGACAATATCGCTCTCGTTCCCCCTCTGACAAAGCTCGATATCTGTGCTAGAATTGAGAAATCGCTGGATGTAAGGGTAGTTGAGATTCTTGTAAATGGAAGTGTTGTGGTAGGAGCCCTTTCTAGAGGAAACTCAAACGGGTTTTTGTTTTCATATGGTACCAACACAAGAGAGCTGCAAAAACTAACAGAAGTTAAAGTAGAGAATCTTCCAGATAGATTGAATGCAGTCGGAAACATTGTGCTTGCAAACGATTCAGCATCTATTGTTCACCCCGAACTGTCAGACAGGGCTATTGAGGCTATTTCAAGAACTCTTAAGGTCGACGTCTATAGAGGAACAATTGCCGGGATAAAAAATGTAGGTATGGCAGGAGTTGTCACCAACAAAGGGCTCCTGGTACATCCGAGAGTGACATCTTCGGAGAGAGAAATTTTGGAAAAGATCTTCGAGCTTCCAGTGAGTATAGGGACTACAAATTTTGGAACTCAGATGCTAGGCTCAGGTATACTTGCCAATTCAAATGGCTACTTAGCAGGTTCAGAGACTACAGGGCCTGAACTTGGGAGAATCGAAGAAGCACTCGGATTCATAAAGTGAGCACTAATCATTCAATTGTTGCGAAATAAAGCTACATCAAGAGCGGTGACCAAGATGAAGAATTTTTTTGTCAAAGGCAAATTTAAAGCAGGAAGTAATTGGGAAAATTTCACTAAGAAAGTTGAAAGTCAGAATGAGAAAAATGCAATAGATAAGGTATATTCTGTCTTTGGAAGCAAGCATTGCATTAAAAGAAGCCAGATCCAGATAGAAAGCGTTGCTGAGGAGTGAAGGACATGGTCGAAATCAGTGAAGATGCCAGAAATATTGCGTCCAAGTATCAGGAGTTCCAGAGAGAAACTGAAGCCTTGAGGCAGGAAATGAACATGATTCAGGCTTCTATTTCAAGCTGCGACCAGACAATCATAGCCATCAAAGAGCTGAAGGCAGCCTCAGCAGAAGGTAGAATTGCCGAAACAATGGTTCCTGTAGGTTTTGGCTCATTTGTTTATGCCGAAGTGAAAAATGCAGACCGGATCATTGTAGACCTCGGAGCAGGCTTTAGGGCGGAAAAAACAGTAGATGAAGCTATTGATACCTTGAACAGCCGAAAAGAGCAGCTTATGAAAATTCTCGAACAGATGAGCGCTTCACTGACTAAATTCATACAGGGTATGCAGGCTCTAGAAGTTGAGGCTGCAAAAATTCAACAACTTGGTCAGGCTTAAATAAACCTGGTTCAGGCAAAAGCTAAATCAAAGATTTCAACTTATTAAAGAGAATTTCGAGAAGCATCCGATTTCAACAAATTGCTTATATACTTTCATAAACAACCAACCAAAAATTGGACTATTTAGATGTCTTCCAAAGGATGAAAATTTTTACTTTAATGAATGATAGAAGATTTCGATAAATCCCTAAATTTCGTCCTATGCTCATAAATAGTATCTAAATAACTAGTGAAAATCAGAGGTTTTTCGAGATCTACAATATCTTATTTTTTATTGAATATCTCTTGGATGGATTCTGTGTTCAACAAATTTAAAGAGAAACTTGGGAGTTTTAAAAAGGCGCTCAGCAAAACTATTGAAAAGAAAGCAGTGGTTATTGAATATGAAGCTGAACATGCACCTGAAAACGAAGAAGTCCTCGAAGGGGAACTCGAGCCAGTTTTAGAAGAGACAGATTTTGTAACATTTCTGAGAGAGGGAAGTCCCGAAATTGAACATATAGAATCTGTAACAACTACACCTATAACTGTTGACAAAGTAGACAAGAAAAAGGTCGAATACCAAAAAAGAGCTAAAGAGAGAAAAAAAGCGGCAGAGATTGATGCTGAAAAAGAAAAAGTTTATGGAGATAAAAAGCCTGAGGAGAAAAAATCCTTTTTCAAAAAGGTATCTAATGTTGGGTTTGCACAGAAGGCAAAAGCTCTGGTCTTTAATAGGGAAGTCTATCTGGATATTAAGGATTTGGAAGAGCCTCTTTGGGAACTTGAAATAGGTCTTTTAGAAAGTGATCTTGCTCTCTCAGTTTCCGAGGCGATTGTGGAATCAGTGAAAAATCAGCTCATCGGTACCACAAAACGTATTGGAAGCAATACAGAAGAAATAGTAGAGGCAGCCTTGAAAAAAGCTATCCTGGATATTGTGTCTGCTAATACCTATGATTTTGACGAGTATATTGAGAATATAGATAAGCCTGTACACATTGTTTTTGTTGGGATTAATGGAACAGGAAAAACGACATCTATTGCAAAGTTAACTCACAGGCTGCTTAAGTCAGGTCATTCCGTAATTCTGGCTGCAGGAGATACTTTCAGGGCAGGTGCTATTGACCAGCTTGAGATTCATGCTATCAGGCTGGGAGTAAAAATAATTAAGCATCAGCCTGGAGCTGATCCTGCAGCAGTTATTTACGATGCAGTCCAGTACGCAAAAGCCCATAAAATAGATTTCGTGCTTTCTGATACTGCAGGCCGTATGCATACAAACCTGAACCTCATGGCACAAATGGAAAAGATTTGCAGGATAAGTACTCCAGACCTCATAATTTTTGTAGATGAAGCAGTCGCAGGAAATGATGCAGTTGAAAGGGCTGCTCTGTTTAATGACGTTGTGCCAATAGATGGGTCTATTTTGACAAAAATCGATGCCGATGCCAAAGGTGGAGCTGGTATTTCCATTGCCTATATCACACAAAAGCCAATTCTCTTTTTTGGGATAGGACAGAGCTACGAAGATCTGAAAAAGTTCGATCCCGAATGGTTCATAGATCAACTTTTTAATTAGTAAAAATAATCTAGCTTTCAAGGTTAGCTCCTCCAAGTTTAGCCTTTATAAGGTCAGCTCCTTCAAGGTTAGCTCCTTCACGTCTAGCTCCCTCAAGATCAGCTTCCCGTAGATAAATTCTGCGCAAATCTAAAAAATAGTCTTTATCAATAGCAGATGAATACTTACGTCTGCTAATTACCGTCATAATTGCCTGAATATCAAAATAATTACCTAATTCTATGACTTCTTTTTTTGTACTTTCTTCAGCTTGAGTATCAATGGCTATATGCGGAACGTTATTATTTGGAACTGTTTTAACATTTGAATTCTTTCTAACATAAGCTGTTAGAATCTCCATATTGGCTAATAGTCTCCGTCTGATTCCTTTGAGATTCTTTCTAAAGCATATTATTCCAATAACTTAATCTCCAAGTTTGGATTTCCTAATTGGACTATAAAAATATTCTTAATAGTCCTAAGTAAATATTATTTCTCAAAGTTTTATGGATCTTTTTTGCTTTGACATTGGAGCAGATTTAGAGCGGGTGTAGGAGTTGATGGACGAGTACCAATAATTTGCTCAAAAGCAGCTCTACGGATTATGAATATGTAGTTTTAACTCTATATCTATTTAATAATGGTGATCAAAAGATAAGACAAATTCAAGTGGTTGGAATTTGATTGCTGATGAGCTTAATTGTGAGTATAGTTCAACGACATTTGAGAGTTCGTTAGGCTATTAGGATAAAGAAATTGTTAAAGGTGGGGATATTGAGACAAAAATAGTATACCTAGTAAAAGGATATTCAACCCACAAAATATATCTGCTCAGCATTACACAGCACGTTTAATTTCTTCGATTTGTCTATTTCCTTAAATGGTATCCAGCGTACAAGTTCTGGACAAAATAATAAGTACTGCTGAAGGCTCAAAAAAGAAATAGGGCAATATCGATTACCATAAGGAATGTCATTATTGCCCTGGAAATTAAGTTCCCAACCCCTTTTTATTATCCATGGAGATAACATCTATCAACATGAAGTTAACATAAATAAAATATTGTTTGTGTGGTTAGTGAGATAATCAATTTGACGATGCAGTGCTAGATCAGTACTGATTTTAATATACGTTTATTCACAGTACTTCTGAAAAACATGATAATTTATCGTTATTAACATTTATTTATATAATAATAAGTAATATTATCGTATAGGGCACCTGAGATATACTCTTTTTTTCCGAAATTGGAATTCCCACTAAGTCTGCGCCTGTTGAGATTTCTCCATTTTCACAATCTTTGGTGCTCATTGTTGTAGCTGTCCCTGATAGTAAGAAAGCAACTACCAGTAAAATAACAATTGTCTTTTTAATATAAATATACAAATCTTTTTAATTTATATATTCATATTTTTATTTTCATATTTGTGTGCTGCTTAAGCATCACCTTTTTCACAAGAATAGATTTAGGCTTCGGCATGAATGAATTCAAATAAGTTCTACTTACCTAACTTGATTGCTTAAAGACTTCATTATGTCATTTGCTGAATTAATCAGTAGATGGCCATTCGTCGACGAAAGTACTCCCCGATCTATTTTATTTTTACCCGGCTGATAAAATATCTAAGTTCAGTAGGTTATGCAAATGGATTTTTCATGCCTGACAAGTATAATATAACTCATAGAATTCCACTCCAGAAAATTACACTAACAAATAAATAAATAAATAAATAAATAAGTAAATAAATAAATAAATAACTAAATAAATATCAGTAAACACTATTATTTTATACTTTTAAGACTTTAAAACTAAAAGATTATCGCTTCGTCAAAAGGCTTAACTACAGCTTATTATCAGTAAAGAAGATGCAAGAGATCGCCTTTTTGGTTCATTCTTTCCGCATCAATTGTGTCCGAGCCCTTCTATTTCGAGAAAATTATTTATAAAATTTAATTTTCTAAGTATATAGTGGTGTACATTTGAGATCAAAATTTTCTTTTTTTCTCAATCATTTTCAACGAATGTATATGCATAGTAATATATATAGTCAATGCATTCCTCCAGAAAAATAAAAACAAAATAGATATCAAATTATTTTTTTGGTTTTAAAACATTTTATAGTAAAGTAAGTTTTATTCAGAAACTATTTTTTGTGTAATTAATTTAAAAAACTAAGGGGGTAATTATACATTGTAGCTTAAAGTGAACAGATAAAGAGCAAAAAATTGAGAGATGACCGGTAGTATGTGTGAATACATGGGGAAATTGTAGAGAATTTTGATAAACTTCCGATTTCAACAAATTGGTTACATTCGTTTTATAGGTAATAAGCCATAAATTGGGGTTTATAGAAATTTTCCCTGGACTTCCAAGTCATCCTCAACACGATCTTTGAAACAATCTAACCCCACACAGATTAGGGACAGGGTTTATCGTTTATATTTTCAAATCAGAAAGCTATATTTGTTTTCTGAATTTTGTGTGCATAGTTTTTAAGTATAAGATTGAAAAAGCAAAATGAAATCCAGAGGGAATTATATGAAAGCACTTATATTCGGAGCCGATGGTTTTGAAGATACGGAACTTATCTATCCTTACCATCGTTTGAAAGAAAAGGAAATAACTACACATATAGCCTCGATGAAAACAGGGCCTATAACAGGAAAGCATGGATATGAAGTCAATGCTGATATCGCCTTTAAGGATGTGAATCCTGCAGATTATAATATTCTTGTGATCTCCGGAGGAAAAGGACCTGAAAAAATGAGACTTAACAAAGATGCACTTGAAATTACAAGATACTTCTTCAAAGAAAACAAACCAGTTGCAGCAATCTGTCATGGTCCACAGGTTCTAGTCTCTGCAGGCGTCATAAAAGGCAGGAAAGCCACCTGCTGGTTAGGGATAAGGGACGATATTATAGCTGCAGGAGCACTTTACGAAGACTGTGAAGTCGTTATAGATAGAAACCTGGTGTCATCAAGGAGCCCGGATGACCTTTATGCTTTTGGGAGGGAAATGATTAAACTGCTGAAGTAATTCAAAGTTAGATTTTTTTTCTACCATATTATACCAAGTTTCAGCAGCAAAATCAAATGATGAAATAAACAATAGTATAGCAAAATTTTTAACAAATAGTACAAATGACAGGACTATTTATCTCATCGACCAAGCTACCACTCTTGTAAATGTAAATATCGAAAAGTACGTATATGGATTTTGGAATAAAGGAAATATTCGTTATGTTAATGCGAAAAGATTTCTCTAAAAGCCATAGAATTAAACAAAACAACCTATCTGATATCGACAAAATCTTTACCACATAATAAAATAGATAAATATGGTAATTTTACCCTTTACCTAGTAAAGAGTGCTCCCCCCTTAAGCAGTTGATACCTTAAGAGCTTTATTATTTAAAAGCTCTTTTAAAGCCTAACTGGCTTATAAATAATAAGTTGAAGTTTATCCAGAATAGTCACATACTTACTCTCTACATCTAATTATCTATGCAGTGTAGTTTTTGTTTCCCTGTATGTAAGTAAGCTTTGAGTAATGAGCACAGTTAAACAAATCTCATCATTTATGATGAAATAGCAATTTAACTTGATTCAATTTAATTTGACTCTATCACATATCTTTTTCATACCTACCATGACGTATAATTTTATCTCTATAAATTTAATGTAATGAAAAAGAATGACACAAAACTTTCTCAAATCAAAGAATATCCATATAGAAAGCACCAATGTAGGATTATTTCATCCCTGTTGGCATGGATCCGAGACTCATATCTTCAGCAGGATACATCCTGTCTGCAGTAATCGGTGTAATAGTTGGTTGTAATCTCTTGTATTTCATAGAAAAAAAGCTGCAGAACGCTACAAAATCTATCGTATTTTGGATCATCATATCCAAATTTGAATTTCTTTAGGACGGAAATGAGGATTTTCGGGTTTAAAGGGCTCAATTATTTGCTTTAGTGTCTGGATTTGTGGCAGGCATGCATATAGGATATATTATAAGAGAGTGGGCTTAATATTATGCCAATTTTAAAAAGAGTAGATGGGAGGGTCGGAGTGATAAAACCCTTCCATAACACTGGTATTTTATTTTCTACACCTGAGATTTTCTACTAAATTTCACGTCCAGATTAAGAATTTCACCATTGCAAGTTCAATATATAGATTTTTGGGCTATTATGCTTCGATTTTTTTTGGATCGACATATGAGTTTATGACAAGCTCATACTTAATATTTTTCTATAATTTTATCATATTTTATGCTATAAAAATTAAAAATTGTAGCACTTATCTCATTTTAAGTCAATGATTATTTCAATTTAATATTAGTTTCTGAGTTATTATTCACTACATATTATAATGTGTTAACAAAATATAATCCGATAGGTTAATATATAGTCATTAACGCATTCTAATAATTAAGTAATAGTATTTTACAAAATTACTTTCCTTTAATTAATGAAGTTGGATTATCAAATCGTTTAATAATATTTACAAGTGATTTGCCAGTTGAAAGTAAATTAAGAAATCAAGTGTATAAAAATGCTATAAAGTGAAAACACGTTTTAAGTGCATACAAGTGAATTTCTCATAGGCATGGGGATGAACCGTGGCAACAGCCTGAGATACTTTTGATAATCTGAGTTTCCCATAGGTTTGGTGAAGCTTCTAAAATTGATTGAATGATGAAATATAATCTGATATTCTCATTGAGAGCATGATCCACTAAAACAAGGATTGAAACTTTCACCACTGATAAATTTCGCCACAGAATAAATATATATTTATTATTTTACGAGATAAACATTATTTAATTTAAGTAGTGGTAAATGACAGCTGTACCAATATAGGTATTTATGGTATTACATGAAAACTATAAATTGGATAACGTAAAGAAATTATTGGAAGAATTAGAATAGGATATAAATAGAATCAGGCTAAACACTTCAGAGAAATGGTTGTGATATTTTATTTCCCATTTCATCTTGTAGCCTGGAGGCCTGGCCCTGAAAGAAAACCTTATCGAAATCAAATCCAAATTTATGAGCTATTTCAAAGAGCGGGAAGCCGAAATTAATGGTTCTCTCCTTGCCGTACTGTCGGGGGAAAACATAATTTTTCTTGGTCCTCCAGGAACGGCAAAAACCCAGCTTGCAAAAAACATATGTCAATCCATTGAAGGAGGAAATTTTTTTAATTACCTCCTTACAAGCTTCTCAACTCCAGAGGAGATATTTGGCCCTCTCTCATTAAAAGCTCTGGAAGAAGACGAGTTCCGCCGAAAAATAGATGGATGCCTACCAACTTCTCATATCGCTTTACTAGACGAAATTTTTAAGGCTAGCAGTGCGATACTTAACAGTCTCCTGACGATCCTAAATGAACGTAAATACCATAATGGTAAAGAGATTATAGATGTTCCTTTGTTCTCTGTTTTTGGAGCATCAAATGAGTTTCCTGGGGAAGATGAAAGTCTTGAAGCTCTTTATGACCGTTTTCTGTTCAGGTACAAGCTCAGCTATATTCAGGACGATGAAAACTTCCGAAGTCTCCTTTTCAGAGACCATGGAGATTTCAAACCTTCTGTAAATATTCAAGTTTCGGCTATATATGAACTTCGAGAAAGCACAAAAAACCTTCCTGTTGACCCTGATGTTGAGCTTATTATTCTCGAACTTAGAAAAAATCTTCAGTTGCAGGAGATTGAAATTTCGGACAGGCGCTGGAAAAAAGTTATCCAAGTCCTAAAGGTTGCAGCTTGTAGCAATGGCTGTATGGCAGTAGACAGAACAATGGCACTCTTGCTCCAGCATATGCTCTGGAATCTGCCTGAAGAGAGGGAAAATATAAGAAAAATGGTATTTGAACTTGTAGTATCTGGAGGGATCAGCACAGAAAAACTGCGCCAGGAAGCAGAAGACCTGCATGCTGCTGCAAGCATTGCTCTGAAAAACGAACTCACTATAAAGGTTATCTGTGATAGCTGCGGGGAAGAGTTCCTGCTGAGGCAGGAAATCGAAACTCATCATTTATCCCATAAGAACCACAGTTATACCTTAAAAAAAGACGGGGTTTCTAAGATCTATCCTTATGATAACCTAGTAAGGGAAATTGATTCAATCAATGAAACTGTGGGAAAAAAAAGCACATTAACCTCAGCTCAGAAGGAAGTTTTTGAAAAGGAAATCGAATCCCTGGTCAATAGAATCAAATGCGTAAAATATAGGCTTGAAGAAGAAAGAGAGCTCCTCAGGAGCTTGATAGAGAAAAATATCTGGCTTTCAACCCTTGACAGAAAAGAAGTTCTCATGCTTCATGATTCCAGAAGTATTGAATTAGTCGAGCTGGATACCATTGTCTCGAAAACTCAGTCAATGCTTGGGCTAGAGAGTAGGCAAGTAAAGCCTAAACCACAATTTACAGAAGAAAAAGCAAAAATTATCGTGACAGATTCTTTCAGCAGTGTCAACAGTTTTATGAAAGAAATAGGGTCTCGATTAAGACTCAAATAAGTATTTCAACAGATAATTTAAATGGATAGTATCTTTGAGTTATTGACTTCTTTTTATATGTTATCCTGCTTTTCTTAAATGTACACAAGAATGCTATCTATTTTTCTTAATATGACAGTATTAAAAATTGATCTAATTTTCAGTGAATAATAGTGGGTAAACAGGTAAATAATTCTACATATTTGTACATCTGTAGAATATCTGTATTATGAATTTTGTTATTGTAGGGGTTGAAATTAATTATGAAATGTGTTTCTCCGAGTTTTTTTGCTATAGTAACACAAGTTTGAAGATCCTACTAGTTAATATACTATTTTATCACAAAAAATATATGATCGGCTTAATTATCAAATAAAATTAGTATGAAATTTTTCGAAGAATAAGCACAAATAAATTTAAGTAGTTTTATATTTTCACCTTTTTAATTGTTGATTTCTTGATTACCTCAGGGAGGAAGGTTGTATTAATTTTGGTTTTCCAAAACCTTTTTGAAAATAATAAGTGAATCTCCATCTAAGGCTCAAATGTGACTGTAATCACGACTTTTAAACTGGCTTTCTAGGCTATTCCATCGCTAAAATAATCGATGATCTAACTAGGCAGAAATAGTAAACAAGTCTTGTGGTTTAGATATTAATAAAAGCTTTTTCATCACTACAAACCTCATTGGAAAAATTTGTTTAGTAACTCTATTTGCTGAAATAGGCAATTTTAAGATTTTTTTTCCATTAGGAGATAAGCTTGCTTCCTGGATTGGAGTTGTTCCAAAAGTATCTAAATCAGCTGATAAATTCTACAAGGGAAAAATCACAAAATGGTATTAAAGTTAGCAATGTAGATTTTACAGCATATTGCTCAGGCAGCAACAGGAAAGAAAAATCGTAAACTCAAAAAGTTTTTTAACCGAAGAAATAAATCAATTGGTCATTAAAGGCAATTATTGCACTGGCAAGGAAGATTGCTACAATAATATTGCATTGTATTCTAGAGGATTCAGATTTATCTTTGATTTTTTTTGTCCAGGTTCCGTTTACACTTCTCCTTATTTTAGCTTCGTTTTCTCGAGGCTTATCCGCTTGTGCATTCCAGGATCTGAATGAATAAAAGTAGAGTACTGAATCATTTCCTTTTTTATTTTCAAACCAAGGCCATCAAGTTGGCTTTGCAACTGTCCTCATATTTCTTCTCTTTGAAGTTATCAATAATTCTTTTTCTGAATGCTCAGACTGTGTACAGTCGGCTATGTACTCAGGAAAACCAAGACATTTTCTGAAAGAAATCTGAGCAATTCATTGTTTATCAAGCTCAAAGTCGGAAAGACCATGCAATTGCGGTAAAAAAAGCACTTTAAACATAATAATGACATCAGCTTTAGGCCTGCCTCATGAAACTGTTTTGTTAAAATATATGATCTCAAAAATGATACGAAAAGGTTTCCAATCAATTAGTGAATCAATTCCAGCAAGTTATTATCCAACTGACTGAAGATGTTTGTATTTTTCTTTAAGAGCCAAATCAGTAGGAGTTTTCATGAGCAAAAATTAATGTCAAAAGATTTAAATTCTCCAATCTCAAATGCATAGAAGTTTGTCACAATTCTCCGGAGAATTGCTCTCATGACTTCGAGTTTTACTTGCTTATGGAATATATACAGTGTGATTTTGCAACAAAGCTTTCCAGGGACAACGAGAAGCTACAGATATCTGCTTTACTGTATCATGCTCCCGGAGTCCAAAGATTTTCTGAATAATTTTGGCTCTTTCATATGCAGTTCTTTTCTGGGAATGCGTAATTTTGGGACAACTTCTATACATTGAATCTAAGGCAGATGTTTCATAGGCTGTGGAATTGAATGCTTTTTCACTGATCCTTTAATTAGGGTATTGGGCTTAAAGAGCTTGAATGCTAGGATCTCTACTACTTCGTTGTTATTTCACTTCTCCAAGAAATCGGCGTTATAATTCTTTCTGAATAAGAAGAGTGAATTTTATTCTTTTTTTTGCTCTTCACTTTCTGTTCGAGTTCCTTTTCTCAAAGTTGTCCTTACAACTCCGGGACTTGAGGGAGGGGTATTTCTCTCATACTCTGGCCCAAGTTCGCACTCCACTACAATTCCACGGAGTAAGCGACCCAGAATATCCGAACCCGTTATAATCCTTTTTTCCTGATCCCAGTAGAGAATAAGGTCCTGGTCTATTACGTCATCTTCCGGGTACTGCGGAAACACCTTAAATTGCCGGATTACTCTTTCAAGCGTTGTCTTCGGAGACGTCACAACAACCGGAAAATGGCAATAAGAAAGAGGAGTGAATGGACCTTTCTTGTAAACAGCGTCACGAAGGAAATGGTCTGCATCAAGAACCATAATAGGTTTGTCAGTGAGACTGGTGATTATCACCCATTTCTTTCCCGAAGCTTCTATTTTCTGCAGAAAGGGGTCAGATGGTTCCATGCTAAATGGAGGAAAAACGGGCCGATTATTTTTGACAGGAAGAGATATTATGCTTCTTGGGTCTATAATCGAGCCTTCATCTGAAATACTAACGTCATCTATGGAAAGAAAGTTCAAGGCCCCTCTTCCTTCAAAGGCACTAATATCGGATTTTCCTGATTCTATATGCTTTTCGAGCATAATCCTCACAGCATGTTCCTTGAAGAGTTCAAGTTTTTCTTTCCCAAGCCACCTGTCAAGGATCAGAGCTGTCGGTTTGGCTACAGGATAGAGAATAAACTGATAGAAATGAATGAGAGGGGTTAGTTTTGCCCCAAGTGTGAGGGCATTTCGGGAAAAATAAGCCTGGGGTGCAATTTCTCCGAAACATGTGATCACGAAGGTCGAAAAGAGGAAGGCTGATGCTCCTGTCAGTACAGAATCCGTAAGCAAGGTGATCAGGACATTTATGCCTATATTTCCCCAGAGCAATGTGGTAAGCAGGAAATTTGAGTCCCTTCGGATCTGCAGGATTTTTATAGCTTCTTTATTGTTTGCTTCGGCCTCGATTTCAAGCTTAAGTCTCCCAAGGCCAAAAATTCCGATAGTCAGCCCGGCAAAAATGGCGGACTGAATCATGCAGAGTATTATCAATATCCAAGTAATTATTTCATTCATTATGAGTCTATAACCTCTATAATATTCATCTAAGCCTCATCAAATGCTTAAGCCTAGTCGAATGCTTCAACCTTTTATATTTAATATGAATTTGATCTAAGAGTCTTGATTTTAGTAAATTTGATCTTATATTTCACTACCATTTAAACCATTAACTTTTTGTAGTTTTTCTCAATTTTTTAATGATTCTATTGGAATGTCTCAAGATCATCTTTAATTTAAGTTTTAATTACCATATTCCTTCTTGTGCATGATTAATAGAGCCGTAATTAATTGTTTATCATATAAATAATTTCATTCCAAAATCAAATTTTTGGTGTCACATCCAGGTTCAAGCGACGGGTGTGACACCAAAAATTTGATGCTATGTTTATGTCATTTGGTTACTTCATCTGTAAGCTCAAAAACAGCGGTGTGGTATCGCTGTTATCCCATATTTCTTGAAATATTTATCTAGATCTATAAATACTTAATATATAATACACATAACTTGGTAAATTCCAAAAGCTATTTCAAATAAAATGGCAACATGACTAATTTTCTGTAAAATCATAAATATAAACAAGTTATTGAGTAGAAGAATATCATATCTCAAGAAGCAATTCCATGGGGTGAGCAAAAATTTGATTTGAATTCACAGCAAATTCGCACCACTATCCAGTTATAAGAAAGTAAAGGCCCACTGAAACTCCTGCACCTGCAAAAGTTGCCAGAAAATTGACTCCGCTGTTTGAAAGCATACCGTTCTTTTGAAGCGTAGCCCCAAGGAGGCTGTCCACATTAGTTCCAACAAAACCACCGACAGTTGCAATACCTACTGAAAGCAGAAGGTTATCAGACACCCCTAAGACGTAGGCCAGCAGTCCTATCACCGCCGAGGCAAAAATTGAAGAAATTTCGCCAAGTAAGGAAACAGCTCCATCAGTTCCAGGTTTTGCAAACTTAAGAGTTGTAATCATCCTTGGTCTTCCTTTTGATGTTGTCCCTATTTCACTTGCCAGGGTATCACCGGTAGCTGTTGCAATCGTGCCCAAATATGCATAAACTATCGGAAGACTATGTTCCGGAAAAATTCCAAATGCTATTGCCAGGATAAGGGCTGCAGTGCTGTTTGAAAATACATTTTCGTAACTGCGGATTCCTTCCTTAGTCTGCGCAATTCCTATGGATTTTTTGTATTTATACTTATATCGGGTAAACCCTCCTCCCAGAATAAAAAAAATTAATAGAAGCAGGAACCAGGAAAGATCTGTGAAGACAATTATTAAGGCTCCAAGTAGGGCAGCACTTAGAAGAGCCGAAACGTCGGCAATTTTCGCTCTGTAGGCCAACACGCCAAGGAAAAAAGAGAAAGTGACAGCTATTAATATTTTTTCCGGAGGAACCCAGTACCTAAACTCTTCAAAGATCCACATAGTCATCCCTACACTCAATGGTACTGATATATTTCTTTCTATTCTGGATGGGATCGACTCGAAAAGAGAGCCTGTGACTGCTCCTATTACGGCTATGAAGAATACCATATTGTATGAAACCGAAATCTTCTCCAAGTAAACGATCCAGAACGCCGTAAGGAATGCCGCAACAATGCGAATCCCCAGGACAGCCGAACTCCAGAATATTGAGAAATTTCTCCTTTTAATCCTGCTACATTTTGGCTTAAAATCAGAATCCGACTCTTTTTCCACAAAAGAATAATTATGGTTTCCGACTGCTGCCACTGCAAACGCGGCAAATACGATATATAAAGGATACGCGTACGAAGAATTCCCTGACATGAAGGATACAAATAGCATCAAAGATAGGGAAAAACAAAGACAAATGACATCCTTGTAGTTGTTAATATAATTTCTTGAAAACCTAATCGCTAGGAAAAGTATGATTGACAGGAGAAAAACAAGATTAATTCCTGCAAAAGGAGCTATTAGAATGAGTAGAAGATATAGCGTGTGGATTACAGAAATTCCATGGTAGAAATTCTCTTTTTTGAAAGGCATGGCAGCTCTGTTCATATGAGACATCTTTTGCTTTTTACATTTTCCCTGGAAACTAAACCGAATTGATTTTTCTTTGTAGAATACATAGTTGTTTCTCTTTCACGTTTTATCCAGAAATACTTTCGCTTCGAAAGTTGTTTCATCTTATTTATATTTTAACAATCAAAATAATTTCATACATTATATATCCATAGGCGCAGCATACCGTTTAGTCTATTTATCATAAAACTTTTTAATATCATCTGGCTTACCAAAATTTATCATTAATTCCACTAGAAATTTACTGCAATCAATTCTATAACTTAAACAGAACAGGCCCAAAACATTGTTTCACAAAAACTTTTTCGATATTATACTAATTTGATTTATATTTTGGTTGGCTTATATATGACATTGCTGCCAATTTGAGATTTTTTTGTTTCACTTCCAAACCAAAAAATTCTGGTTATGATTCTTTTTTTCGATTTTTCAGAGCTGTCAGTATGATCTTTTCTCTTTATCATCCATTATCTGGTATATTTGTGACTCAGTATTGCAGTTCTTCGTTTTTCTAATCATCTCAAATAATCTCACAAATCAATATGCTTTCAGATGGACCCCGATTTCTTTGTTAGAGATTTCAACTTTTTTGAGCGGCATATTTTCGTTTATCAGTATTCATCAAACCATTTGATTTCAATATTGTAAAAGATACCATTGTTTTTCCCTGATAGCTTTGAGGTTCTTTACGCTTGCCTGCTATGTATAAAACTTGATGAATTTCGGTTTAAATACATCTTCTATTGGCTTTTTATCAATTGTAATCATTTGTAAACTATGTCAAAGACAATTCAAGTGTAGCCCAATAAATAGTACTCTAGAAAGAGTTGGAAAATCTATATAGCTTTGGCTGGACATGATCTAAACTAAAGTATCGGTAGCAAAAAAGTGAATGTAAGCAATTTGTTGAAATCGAAAGTTTATCAAAATTCTCTACAATTACCCCATATACTCATACATCCAGTCCGCATACTCACACATCCTACAGGTAATCCCTCACTATCTAACTTTCTATCTGTTTACTTTAAACATGTAAGTTAAGAAAATAGTTACAGATTAGCAAAGTGAACCCAAGATGAAATTTCGACCAACAGATTGGCATGACCATAAATTCCAAGACTTCATTCAGTGTTTATTTATTGGTGCGGTCTACACTAAGTTTTATCTAAGCTTGTAGCTTAGTAAAACTTTAATTAAGGAATTCGAGTCAATTTCTCCACTCTTGTGCTTACCTAAATAAGGATAAATTTAGATATTCATACTAGTTTTCAACATCAAGAACCATCCAGATAGGAAAACATATATTAGCGTTAGGAGTGATTTCATATGTTCTTATTTTGGTTTGCATTTCGGTTGGTTTAACATAACTAAGAACATCAATCTTGATTTATCTTTTAAAGTAATTATGTAATAATATAAAAGAGGGAAACTATGATAATAGTTGGTATACAGTCAAGCCCACGGGGCAAAAAGAGTAATACTTTAAAATTGCTGGATGCTGCTTTGGACGGAGCTGCAGGAGTTGGAGCCGAAGTCGAAGCTATCGACGTTACAAAGTTAAATATCAAATATTGCACTGCATGCGATTCCTGCAATGAGACAGGGGTATGCTCAATAAAAGATGATTTCAGTGTCGTGCTGGGAAAGCTACTGGCTGCAGATGGTATAGTCTGGAGTAGCCCTAATTACATAACAAATGTGACAGCCCAGCTCAAGACACTGTTCGATAGAAGTCCACTTATTGTTCATGAACAGCTCTTTGATGGGAAATATGGTTTTTCTTTGACAACTGCAGGTAGTGGGGATGTAGATTTTGTCCTTGACATTATGAACAACTATATGATAAATTGCGGAGGCAACATCATAGGAGGAGTGGGCTGCGCAGTAGCACAGGGTCCTTCAGCATTAGTAGCAGCAATTGAAAAATCGCAAGAAATGGGCAAAGATCTTGTTAAAGCGATAAAAGAGAAAAGGCAATACCCTGAGCAGGAAGATGCGCATAAAGCCTGGAGAGAAAGGTTCAAGTATGTCCTTATTGCCAATAAAGATCACTGGACGCATAATTGCGATTACTGGGCTGAAAAAGGTTGGATATAAGAGTAACTTATTGAGAAAGTGATTGCATAGCATCAACAGATGTACTAAACTTTAAAAGTTTGGGAAAAAAATATAGAGTATGTGGGTTGAAATTCCGCGCACTGCATAGAATTCAGGAATGACATCCAACTGAGCTGTCACAGAAATCAACTGGAATTCAAGATCAAATGCAGTTGTTTTTAGCCACATATTCTCCAGACAGTACACAAAAGACTGCTATTCTACCGATGGGAAGCTTTCTTTTCGTCTACTTAGAATAAGTAGGGATCTGGGCAAACACCCGAAAACCGTTCCTATATCTTAAACATTGCAAGCCGTTTTACAAACTGCTGACACATTAACAGAGCTGTGAATCCTTCTCCATAGCACTTTCAAACTGGGAATTTATTGTCGGGACATCTTCGAAGATAAGGAGGATGCAGTTATAATACAGTTAGAGCCCCTTTTCTGGAAGAAAAATCTACGGGAACTTGAAATTTCTGTGTTACCACAATCCTCAGCACCAGCAAAAGAAACATGAGGACCTACATTTTCAATCCTTCAAAATTGGCCGAAGAGTTAGAAAGTTTAGGGTTCCATTTCCATGGGAATTTAAGCCCAGATAAATTGAATAACGTTATTTCAAAAAACACATGGATGGATATTATGTGCAGGAATAGGTTAACTTGCATGTGCAGTTGTTTAATAATCAGATACATAATGTATTTCCCTAGCTAGTGACATTAATGTTTGTATTAATTTGCCACTCTTTTTTATGAACTCGACTTTCCACAAATGTCCTTCCAGTTTCCACAATTTTATTCTGCTGTTTTTTGAGACGGTCTGATTATTCAAACATTATTTTTGTAAATATCGTATACTTTCCGATCTTTAGTGATTATAATTGATTAATTGATACCGGCTCCGTAGAAATCCTGAATTTACTGCACATTTCTACTATCTTTTTATTTACGTTATAGACTATCTGTTTAAGTTTTACTTCTTTGACTTGATTATTGAATTTTCTTGCCCGAAGTACTTCTCCAAACTCCTTTTGACAACAGAAGACGTTATCTCCGCTATGTTCCTTTGATTGTATTTAATCTTATCAAAGATTAAGGGCAGTTGTCTTCAGTATTTTCCCTAAATTTTAGTTCGCTTTCTTCTACTTACAGATATGATTGAATCTGTTCTTATTTCTTCTCTAATTAGGGAATGGATTTTTTCTGAATCATATTCTTTATCCATTACATAACATTGAGATTTTCTTATCCTATTTGTTTGTTTTATCAAAGCATTTGCATGTTTTATTTTATGATATTTTTTTGACTAATTTTCTATCCTTAAACTACGTTTTTATCTATGTCGACTGATATTAAAGTTTTCAAGAAGCTCTTCTTAGCGTCCATTTCTGCGGGAATAATAATAACTTGTATAGGAACTTGTAAATCTCGTTGCATCAATTGCCGTAATAGAGATCATTTACCCATGTGAGTAAAACAACTTTCGAGTTTTTGACAAAAGAAGGTTATAACAGAGAAGATGGAATTCTGGATACAAATTTTTAAAGGTAGTGAAACGGGGGATCTTATTAAAATCGAGTTTTTCTTTTATATTGTTCCTTAAATCAATAAGTTCTACAAAATCACGATAGTCTGTGCTGATATACTCCTTCAATAAAACCAGAACAAGAAATTGATGCTGGGTATAAATATGTTTGGAATATTTGCAGGAATAAATGTCAATTCTGGAAGACTGAACAGTTTTAATGCTGATATCAACAAATTTAATGTACTTATACGATTTCAGTATTTTGTGGTTCACGTTTTTTGTGGGCAAATACAAGGGTATTTTATACCACAGTGTTTATAAAAATATGGAGAAATGCACAACTTGAGGATTCCTAGAGAGCCATTTTTTTCCCCGTTTTTCCCGTGTTTATAGAATTTCGAGTGACTTAAGCGTGAAGACTTATGTTTGAAACTGCTACATTTTCTAAAAAGTATAATTTATTTGTGAGTTCACTATAGTTACTTTAAATTGTTATTTCTCAACAGATCTGTTGCTTTAACAAGCAAGTTTTCAGAGCCTTTGTCACTGATCTTCTTAGCTGGAGCACCAGCTATACTGATATTTTTTTCGTGGAATGATTTATTTACAACAGAATTGGCGCCAATGGCTATTCCATCGGCAATTATAACATCCCCAAAAATTTTTGCCCCAGGCCCGATGTAAACATTGTTCCCAATTTTAGGGGCGACATCGATGTCTTTTCCTGCTTTTATACCAATACTAGTACAAACATGTATTCTACAATTTGCTCCAATTTTAGCATATCGACTGACAACAATAGTGCCTCTATGACCAATAGATAGCCCAGGACCAAAAACATTCGGAGGGATGCTAAATCCAAGAAGAACGCTTAATATAAAAAATTTAAAATATATATATATATAATTTATTTTGTAAATCTTCGATTGCTTACAATTATGATAATATTCCACTTTTCTTAATAATTTTTCAAAAGTCCAAATTTCATCTATAACAATCCCTATTTTTGTTTTTTTCCGGCCTAATGCAATTCTATCAGCCTCTAAATAATATTTATAATCATCTTTTGATTTTATCATAGTATCTCTCGAAGTGTTTTTTCAATTATCTACCTACTTCATTAATTTCTTGGAAAATTCTCTGCTTATATAATATTTTTCTGTTATTTAGTCTTCATTTATATCAATGAGCATTGAGAATGCTGGTCTAAATACTGGATCCTATTCTGGGAATGCTCCTAATTCCTTTTTTCTTCTTTTTAGCTCCTTGTTAGCCTTTTCCATCATATTTTCTGTTCTTATTGTAGCTGAATACACCTTAGGTTGCTACTGGATGGGTCTTCCAAGATAAATCAAGAACGGAAAATAGAGACAGAGTACATAAGAAGAGATGAAAACGGCGAGTAAATTTACTCCGACTGAAAAGAGAATAACTAATATTGTATAATATGGCATTGCAATAATTTTTAGTATGTTATGCATTTAGGTATAAGTCCAAGACTTTAGGTACAAAAGGAACTTTAGGTGCAAAGCCCTGATTATCAAAAGCCATTTATAATGATATGACAAGTTTAAAGATTTATCGGAATCTTCATAAAATCAGTTATCTCGAGCAAAGCGAAAAGGACAGCAATGGCAAAGTTACAACTCTGCTGGCGCAACTTTGCGAATTAAGATTTATTATGGGTTTCCTTTCGTTCCTCTATGAAATTAAGGAGTTCCTGAGAATCACTTATCCTGTCAAGCTCCTTCTTTTCGATCAAAACTGTATTTTCCACGGATTTAATTTTGGAACATCCATTGATAATAAAAACTGATTGAGTCTTTGTAACAGAGGAAATGCTGCTCATCAGGCTAGCCCGTTTGATTATGGTGGTGTTGAATTCGCTGACTCCTGTGAGGATAACCGAAGACTTATCCCGTGAAACAGCTTTGAAAGGCGCCTGCGCTGTGGGAAGAACATCATATCCAAGAGTGGAAATCATATTAAGGATCAAATCTTCCGGTAAAGGCATGCAGGATTTTTTCTGAGTTTCTGTTCTGGATTCTGTCTTTTTCCTGGACTTTCTATTCCCACAAGATTTCAGAATATTTATGGGCCTTGCCAGCTCAACCTCAAAAATATCTTCTAATTGGAGAAGAATACCAATAGAAGTATCCATTCCTTCTTCCTCATACTTACTAATAGTTCTCCTTGAAACACCTACTGTTGCAGCAAGGGCACCCAGAGACATCGACTGATTCATCCTAGCTTTTTTGAGGGTATCTCCCTCAATTGAAACATAAAGCCCACCGGGAGCTGCTGAAACTAGCGGTGGAATGTTTTCGATAAAGTAGTCGTGAAGGGTCCGAACATTTAGGGCAAGAATATCATAACGCATGTATACAACGCTATCTTCAAGCATCTGATCTCTGGTCTTGGCCCCCACGACAATAGCAGCACCTCCAATATACTCGGCCAGGTATTTCATCTCCCTAGCAGTTTCTTCATTCAGGCCGTCAATATTAAATAATACCTTGCAAAATAGTAATATTTCACCTTTCCGTGCAGCGACGTCAAAACTTCTCGGACGAATATTGCAGCGGTCAGAGAGTGAAAAGCCTGCATGTGACAATACATCAATAATTTGATGCATGAGATCCTCTTTTGACATTCAGTATTTATTTCTGTTTGATCATCTATATACATGTTGCTTCGTTAGCGATAATCGCTAAAAAATAAAAATAATTAAGAAGTTAATGAAAAATGCAGCTATCTAGAACTGGTTGCAAAAATTATTAAGAAAAAGATCGAAAATACAAAAAAATGATTATCGGAATTGATGATACAGACTCAAATGAAGGAATGTGCACCACATATCTGGGGGCTGTGCTTCTTGAAGAACTGCAGATATATGGGATTGTTGAAACTCTTCCTTTCCTTGTGCGCCTTAACCCTACCATTCCCTATAAAACAAGAGGAAATGCTGCAATAGCCCTGAAGCTTAAAACAAATTGCCCGGAAAAGGCAATTGCCTATATTTTGTCCAGAATAGAAGAACTTGCACATATGGATTGTGAAAAAACCAATCCAGGAGCTGTTTTTATCCTGGAAAAAGAATATGAGAACCTCAAGCTTATCCTCAAAAATTTTTTAACAGAGGCTATAATGGATGTAATTGAGATACAGAAGGCAAAAAACATTATCTCAAAGCATGGGCTTCACTCAAAGGGTTTCAAAAACGGAAGAGGACTTATAGGTGCTCTTGCAGCCTGCGGGGCCATGTTGAATCCTGAAGAACTGGATAACACTTTCGAGCACTTGGCATACAGGCGGAAGGAAAAATGTGGGACTCCACGTAAAGTGGATAAGGAAAGTTTCTTTGAAGCTGACAGGGAAACATACCCTCAAACATGGGATACGGTGGATCTCACAAACAAGCTTGTAGTCTGCGTACCTCATTCATTTGATCCAGTACTCTTTGGAATCAGGGGAGAAAATCCGGAAATCGTTACTAAAGCTGCAGGGATCATCAGGTCTGAACCTGTTGAACGCTTTGCCGTATACAGGACAAATCAGGGCACTGATATGCACCTGCTGCCTGCAACAAATATTGCTGAAATCCGAAATATGCATTCTTACAAGCTTGAGGGGACTGTTTCAGCAGCTCCGAATACCATTCATGGAGGACATGTCTTTTTCCCTCTCAAGGATGGTAGTGGAGACGAAATCGACTGTGCAGCCTTTGAGCCTACTAAGAACTTCAGGACAATTGTTAGGAGGCTGATGTCAGGAGATAGGGTTATACTTTCGGGGAGTATCAGCTCAGGGACGCTGAACATTGAAAAAATGGAGATTAAATATCTTGCACCTCTTTATGCCGAAGAAAATCCAAAATGTCCGAATTGCGGAAAACATATGAAATCTGCAGGACAAGGGCAGGGTTTATGCTGTAAAAAATGTAGGATAAGAACCCCCTCGAAAATCAGATATGAAGTGAAACGAGATCTTGAGGTAGGACTTTATGAGGTCCCACCCTGTGCCAGAAGGCACCTTGCAAAACCGTTAGTCAGGGAAAAGCGATCTGAAACTAGAGTCTATCCTTCCCGATAAGAGGAAAGATCGAAACCTAAATTCTTGGGTTTATTGAGCATCTATTATTTTCTCATATTATCTGTAACCAGATTAGTATATTCCAGGGACAGGCGGAATTTTTCTTTTATGCTCGCTTCTCTCGATTCGTTTCATTACGGAGTTCAGTTGCTCTATGGAAACTCCAACGGTACTCAGAATAATTTCAGGAGCTTTATTTTGTTCAAGCATCATTAGCACATTATCCAGCTTTATATAAGAAATTCCAAGTTCAT
>Ga0326728_10006966_pt1 | contig 29814 bp, 20 predicted proteins | sample MB3enrmetagenome_FD_207602 | JGI IMG/M metagenome (GOLD analysis project Ga0326728, IMG submission 207602) | Lab enriched peat soil microbial communities from McLean, Ithaca, NY, United States - MB31MN | ecosystem: Environmental > Terrestrial > Soil > Wetlands > Peat | place: USA: New York... | reverse complement strand
TACGGTGACGTATATTTTCGGGCCAGAGTTGCCAAGGCCGACCTCTCGGCATGGTTCAGCTTGATTGAATAAGGACTTGTGCGTGGCATATTCTCGCTCTTCTGAGCGGGAACATCTTGGCAAAGGTTGAGGCGGAATGCAACAATAATACGTCATATTATTTATGGCAACGAGTACTAAGCAAGCCACGGCAATTGTCAATGACTGGGAAGCGCGCATACGCTAACGTAACATCGTGATCGCAGCCGATTCAAGTCAAACATCCGACAGTCAAACATCCGGCTGCCGTAATGCGTCGGCCCTGGCGGGGGAAAGGTAGGGCGGGCAGTCCCCTGCCCGCCGCGGCGCGCGCGGAGTGCGCGCCCTACCAGCCAAGACCGACGCATTACAGGCAGCCCCCGTTGTTTTTCATTCCAGCAGGCTCCGTTCGTCTCGAGGGATGATGTTGATATTAGGCGAGGCGTTGGAACGGATAGTTTCCCCCCGGCTCGCCGATTCCGAATCGTCTATGTAGTGATACTCGCCGCTGCTGTCCCTCCACATCTCTCGAAACTCCGTTTGATTTGTAAGGAGCGGAAGGACACGAGCATCAAAGGGATCCGTGGGGAGCTTCCGGGCCTTATCCAGTTGTGCCGGGGTGAAAACACCGCCCAATTCCTTCCACATTTGCGCGCGCAATGTTTTCACCCGCGCCGCGTCCGCCGCCGTGAAGGGCTTGATCGTGACATGCACATGGCCGGCCGCATCCTTGGAATGGCTGATATAGTTGCTTTGCATCTGAGAAAAATCCTGGCGGGCAGTGTGAAGGATGGCGTTGACCACCTGGACTTGCTCCGGGCTGATTTCCAAATTCGTCACCGCCCGCGGCGTCAGGCTCAGCCCTTCCAGGGTGTTGGAAAAAAAACCGGCGCCGAAGCCAGGGTTGCCGCCGCGCACGGAGGCAATCGTCACGGTCTTGGGGTTGGCCAGGCTGTGGAAAAGCGCATAAGCCAGCACGGCGATCAGGGCCAGGGCGCACACCATGGCCACTTGATAAACGGCAGCCATTTTCCGGCTGCGCACGGCGGCGGTGGCGGGCGCGGAAAGAGTTTCCACCTGGGTAAGTATCTCGCTGGCCTGCTGGTAGCGGCGCTCCGGTTCCTTTTCCAGGGCGCGCAGCACCACTTGGTCCAGGCGCACATCGGTGTGGGCTTTTTGGGAAGGCAGCGGGAAGCGGCCCAGGGGCAGTTCGCCGGTCAACATTTCATAAAAAATCACGCCGACGGAATAGAGATCGGCCCGCTGGTCCACCTCGGAGGGACGCTCGATTTGTTCGGGGGCCATGTACTGCGGCGTGCCCATCATGCCGGTGGCCACCGTGAGGGCCGGGAGCCGCTGGCCGTCAGGCCCGGCCAGCTTGGCCAGGCCGAAGTCGGCCATTTTCACCCGCCCTTTTTTGTCGAGTATAATGTTGGCCGGCTTGATGTCCCGGTGGATGATCCCTTCATCGTGCGCAAACTGGAGCGCGTGGCAGATTTCCACGACAATGCGCAGCGCCTCGGCCGGTTTCAATTCCTTGCGCTGGATGAGCGTGTGCAGGTCCACGCCGTCCACGTATTCCATGAGGAAGTAATAGTAAGGGCCGGCGCGGCCAAAATCATAAACGGAGACGATGTTGGAATGGTGCAGGCGGGCCAGGGCCTTGGCCTCGCGGGAGAACCGTTCGGCAAAGGCGGGCTGGGAACTCAGCTCCGGCGCCAGAATTTTCAGGGCGACCAGGCGGTCCAGGTTCAATTGCCGGGCCTTGTAAACCATGCCCATCCCGCCGAAGCCGAGGAGTTCGAAGACTTCCAATTGCGGAAAGTACTCGGCGATCTGGGCGGCGGTGGGCAGCGAAGACGGCGCGGCGCCGGAGGCCGGCTGGAACGAAGCGATGCCGGTGGGCGTGCGCTGGCAATTCGGGCAGAGCGATCCCCTCGCGTCCGCGGCCAGCGGCGCGTGGCATTGAGCGCATAATCGCATGGTGTCCATCGTTAACACTTCCTCTGTACAGAGGCGCCGGCGCGGGAAAGGTTACGACATTCGCGCAAACCGTTCCCCGGCGCCGGGCCGGCAGAGGTGGCGGCCGGCCGGTCAGATTTGAAAATCCAGGATCGTCTCCGGCTTGTTTTTCCTGGTGACGTTGACATCGTTTTTTTCGAAAGTGACAAGCGAATGGGGGGGGACGCTGTGGGTCAGGAAGACGCTCGCCCCGATGGTGCTGCCTTCGCCAATAGTTGTCTCGCCGCCCACAATGGTGGCGTTGGCATAAATGGTGACGTGGTCTTCCACATTGGGATGGCGTTTCTGGCCGCGCAACAACTGGCCGCCGGCGAGGGAGCGCGCCACCAGTCCCACGCCTTGATACATCTTGACGTGCCGGCCAATGACGGCGGTTTCGCCAATCACCGTGCCGGTGCCGTGGTCAATAAAAAAATGGGAGCCGATGCGCGCGCCGGGATGCAAATCCATCCCCGTGCGGCTGTGAGCCCATTCGGTCATGATGCGGGGGATGAGCGGGACTTTTTCCCGGTAAAGTTCGTGGGCCAGGCGCTGCACGGCGATGGCCTCGATGAACGGGTAAGCCACAATGACTTCCTCCTTGCTCAAGGCCGCCGGATCGCCCTGGTAGGCCGCCTCGGTGTCGGTGTGCAATAAATCGCGGATTTGGGGCAGCTTGCCCAGGAAGCCCAGGGTGAGGGCGCGGGCCATTAGGCGCAACTCTTGCGGGCCGGCGACCTCGGGAGGGGCGTATTCGAGGCTCTTGCAAATTTCATCCTCCAACCTTTCCGAAACCGAATCCATCAGCGTGGCCGTCTGGACCTTCAACTCGGAAGAATGGATGGATTTCTCGTCGAAGAAGCCGGGGAACAACAGGCGCAACAAATCCAGGGTGATGGAGGCAATGGCGGTTTTGGACGGCAGGTTCTTGCCGTCAACGTGATTGATCCCGCCGACGCGCGCATAAGAGGCGATCAACTGATCGGTTAATTCGGTGACCGTGTCATTCACAGGAGAATTATCAGGCAGCATGGGGGGAAAGGCAAGCGGGGAGGGGACGATGGGAAATTGCGAATTGCGAATTGTGGATTCCCCGATCCGACCTATTCGTCTCATGCCTCCCATTCCTCCCATCCGGCCGACAAGGTGGAGCAAGGCAGCGCCTCGAGGCGTGTAGTGTTTTTGCCTACCAGCGAAAGAGGAAACTCCCTTGCAGACAAATCTCCGCCGATGGGTATGTTGCTCCTTGCAGTAGAGTTAGTTTTCATGGGGCGCCCCGGGTGGGGCGCCTTTCTTTTTTCTTCCCAATTCCAGCGGTTAATGTGGGTGTATTCTTTCTTAGGATGAATGCGCCCGACCAAGGGCCGCTCTAACCCGGATATTTCATACCCGGCGCCGTTTTGGTTGGGTAGCACAGGCGACTCGCCTGTGCCGGTCGGCGACTCGCCGACCGGAACCGAGAGTGACGGACTGAAGTTCCGACGCAGCGCTTTGGCCAAGAGTCGCATTCCAGCTTCCGCCGGGCCAGTGGCCCGGCGGCACGGGCGAGTCGCCCGTGCCACCCAGGCACTATGACATATCCGGGCTAAAGTCGTAGCGGCTTTCGGCAGAAAGCCGCTGAATTTCCGCATCCCTAGCGGTTTGGCGGCAACTTTAGAGCAGCCCCACGCCCGACCAAGGGCGCGCCGAAAAGCCTTTGCAAATCCGACGGTTGGCGGTAGCGTCCTCACCCGTGGACAACGACAGCGCCAAACCAAAAAGCACTGAAACAAGCCGGGCAGGGATGGGATTCTCCCTCCGGACGCTGCGCCGGGAGCGGCTCACGCGCCGCCACATCCTGGAACAAATCCAAGGCGATGGCTCCTCCGCGCCCATCGTCCTCGATCAGGAGGAAATGGTGATCGGCCGCGCCGCCGGCGCGCACCTCCGGCTGACTTCCCCAAAGGTTTCCCCCCGCCATGTTTTCTTTCGCCGGCGCGGAACCGATTGCGTCATGGTTGACAATGACAGCGACCACGGCGTGCTGCTCAACGGCGTCCCGGTCCACTCCGCCGTGCTGCGCGACGGCGACGTCATCCATGTGGCCGACAGCGTGTTCGTCTATCACGAGGAGTGACATGCCCGCTTATGTTACCTTTTGGGGAACGCGCGGCGCCATTCCCACCCCGGCCAGTTGGACCCGCGTCTATGGCGGCAACACCTCCTGCGTCGAAATCCGCTTCGATGACACCCTCTTTATATGCGACGCCGGTTCGGGCATTCGCGAACTGGGCAAGGACCTGGCCCGGCGCAATCCACCCCCAAAAACCCTCCACCTCATCGTCAGCCACACGCACTGGGACCACATCCAGGGGTTTCCCTTCTTTGCGCCGGTCTATATGCCGGACATGCGGATTCACGTCTACGGCCAGCGCGCCGATGACGACCGGATCTGCCGCGTGCTCTCCGGCCAGATGAGCGAGGAGTTCTTTCCAGTGTCGTTCAAGGAACTCGGCGCCAGGATTGTGGCCGACCATCTGCAGGATGGACGACGGGAGATCGGCGGCGTGGAAGTGTCGAGCTTTCCCCTCAACCATCCCGGCGGCTGTTTTGGCTACTGCTTTGCCGGGGACGGCAGCAAAATTGTCTATGCCACCGACAACGAATTGGAGATTCAAGACGGCGAACTGCTTCCCGACTTGGAAAACACCAGCCCGTTGCGCCGCATGCCCGAGGCCCTGCTGCAAGCCGTCCAGGACGCCGACCTGCTCATCCTCGACGCGCAGTATGACGAGCAGCAGTACGCCACGAAGCAGACATGGGGGCACTCCTCTTGTTTTTCCGCCACCGATCTGGCCATCCAGGCCCGGGCGAAAAACCTGGCCCTCTTCCATCATGACCCCGAATGCACCGACCGCGCCGTTGACGACAAGGTGGAGGCCTGCCGCCAGCGGGCGGCGCGCTTCGGCTCGCCCCTGATCATCCGCGCCGCCCGCGAAGGCGTGGAGTTGAAATTCTGAGCCGGCAGCATCCGCGCGGCAGGCGAAATCACCGCGACTTTCAAACCAACACCCCGGCGCGCCCGTGCCCGTTCCCCGGGGTCCTCTCCGGGCTGAACCAGAACCGCAACGCCCCATGAACCCCATTCAAACTGGCCGGCATAATAATATGACAAAGCCATTAACTGACTCCTTTACTTTACCTTTACTTTATGCGGCGATTTGTTAGGCGGCTCAATCATAAAATAATCTCACCACGTTTTCACTGGTCAATACTCTATACTGCCAGACAAAAAAAACAAAGTAGATGAAAGCCACCACCAGCGACAAGGCTTGCGACATGAAGCCGAAAGTATGATCAAAATAAATCACCGGAATATTGCGTCCGCTGTTGAGAGCAATCAAAGCAAAAACCGGAGTAAAAATTAACCCTAACCAGGTAAATACCAGCGCACAGATGCGCCATCCCGGTCGGAAGCGAAGTAGGCCAGGACCTACGAATACACCAAGAACACCGGAGCTCAGACTCAATTTAGAGTGGGTAAATAAGACCATGACATCAAACACGTGATAGATCCCGCTGACGATAAACAACACTGCAATAACAATCAGTGCTGTTGGCGCCTTTTTTTGTAAGATCATACGCGTTAGAGCCGCCTAACAATCAATGTGCATAAACGAGTCAGTTAATGGTATTGTTATAGTCTCGAGCTTCCAGAGGTTCTTCCCGTCGGCGTTTATCGCATTCATTTTGTTTTTTTCGGCGGGCTTTTGGCCGTGGGCGGGGTCGGGCTGTTGAGGGCAAACGCCGCTATCGTCCTGGCCGCGGCTTCCAGGGGGACCCAGTCGGTGTTGATGACAAAATGGTAGAGCAGCGGATCATCCACGTCCTTGCCAAAGTACTCCTTGATATACCGGCGGCGGCCTCCGTCTTCGCGCCGGATGCGCTTGAGGGCCTCCGCTCTGTCAAGATGATCGTATTGCCGGAAGCGGGTGAGGCGATGTTCGAGGGAACCGACCAGGCGGACATGGAGCATGCCCGGCAGCCGCTCGGTAATGATGTTGGCGCCGCGGCCAACAATGATGGCATTGCCCAACTGGGCGAGGTGCAAAATGGTCTCGGAAGCGCGGCGCACCAGCGTTTCGGTGGGAGGATGGAGACTAAATAAATCCTCGATAATATCGTTCAGGTGGCCGACGCGGTCCTCCGGCATAAAGGAGGCCAGACGGGCGGGCAGGTGATGATCGCGCAGGACGGCTTCGACCAGCGAGCGGTCGAAGACGGTCCAGGGCCTGGCGCCTTGAGGCAGGCGGAGCTGGAGGCAGGCGGCCAGTTCCCCGGCGAAAAAGCGGGCGCCACACCCCGATTGCCTCGAGATGGTGACGCACCGGACCGAGGAGTTTTCGTCGCCGCGCGCCGGCGGCGGGGATTGGAGTTGAGAACTGAGGTAGGAGAGGCAGCGATCAAGATTGGAGGTAGTTTTCATAAGTCACCTGTTTGACACGGAATAAATGCCGTCCGCGGAACCGCGCATCAACTCAATTCTCCGCCGTCCGCCGCAATGAGGTGCAGGACAGAAATCTTCACGTCTGCGGTAGGGCGGCGCTGCTGCGCCGCCCAAGAGTTCATGGCAGAGCGGCAGCTCTGCCCTACCACGAAGGTGAAGATTCTTGTCATGCTTCCGCCGCAAAGGCTAAATCCCGCCTTTGATTGGCCGCGAAGCGGGTCTTTTTGACCGGGATCCAGGAAGCTTGGCCGCGGCTGGCTTGGCCTGGGGCGGCGGAACACTGCGCGGACTCTGGGCGGCGCTTTGCGGCGGCGGTTTGATGGATGGGCGCAGCGACTGCTCGGCCTCAAGCCAGAATTCGACATCCTGGCCGGCTGGTCTGCCGTTTTTTTCCCAAATCTGATACGCCCGGGCGGCGATTTCATCATGGCTCGGGATTGAAGGCTGAATTGATTCTTGCATACCTAATTTCCTTTCATTTTGGTTTGCAGGTTTGGCTTGCGTTTGCAACTGCTGTTTTCCTCTTTTCCGGCTCATTTGTCGAGCAAAAACATCGCGCCCGGCGCGCCGGTCAGGGCTGCTCTAAAGTTGCCGCTAAACCGCTGGGGATTCGGAAATTCAGCGGCTTTCTGCCGAAAGCCGCTATGACTTTACGGCGGCGCTGCGCGCCGGTGGAAGGCCGATTTTTTCACACCTAATGACGCATGACGCTTTCATTTGTCGCGGTTCCAAGTGAGCGCCGCATTTCAGCCGGAAGCTCCCACAGCAGGAACGGCTTTTCGTCAGTTATATTTGCGCCCAGTCGCAGGCCCCAAGTCCACAACTTGCCATCGCGCCCCAACAAAAGGGTGGTTCCTTCTCCCGCCGCAAAGGCCCAAGGCTCGAAGGTGATGGGCAGCCGTCGCGGTTTGGGCAGTCTGGGGACCCATGGGCGGAGAAGAAATTGTCCCCCGACATTCTCCCCGCGGCCCCACCAGCTCCCGTCTTTCTTCCGGGCAAAGAGCGAAGCGTCCCCGGCATAAATTTCCGACCAATCACAGTCCGACCCGATCTCATAGCATTCTGGGGGAAGCTTATTGGCACTTAAAATCACGCTGGGCACGAATCTTTGCCAGAGTGTTCCATTGGTTTTGAGCAAAACAAGGATGGAACCGCCCGGGCGTCTGAAACGGTCGTCTATATAACCATGCGCCGAGATGGCCTGCCAATCCGTGCCGGGAAGAATCTGCTCTGGCGCCAAAACATCGCCCAGAGCATTACTGCGGCCACCTATTTTCCATGCCCAAATGGTGCCGTTGCTCTTGATACCGAAACTGCTGCCGTTCTCCGGCGCGATCGTCCGCCAATCCCGATCTGTGCCGATCCTGGTTGGGTCCAGCCGATTGTTAGTCGTACCGTCATATATTCGACCGTTGAAATTGTAGGCCCAGGCCCAGAGCGAACCGTCATTTTTCAACGCCAATGTGAACAAATAGCCAGCGCAGATTTGCATCCAGTTGGTTTCCGTGCCGACTCGGGTCGGAGTGCCATTGGTCGGCCCCGCTATTCCAAATCTGCTCCCACCCCACTCCCACAGGCTGCCATCGTTCTTCAAAGCCACCGTATGAGACACGCCGCAGGCCAACTGCGTCCAATCCGAGTCCGACCCGATGCGCTGGGGAACTTGCAAGACTACCGGCTGCGGGAACACGCTCAGATTGCTGGACCTCACACCGCCACAAGCCCAAAGCGACCCGTCGGGCGCCAGGAGCACAGCCGTATCCAAGGTGATGAACAATTGCGGCTTCACTTTGCCCGCCAGCAACGTTTGGCCTCCCGAATTCCACAGCACATGGCGTTGATGAACCGCCACCAGCAGGATGAGCGTCAAGGCCGCCGCCATGCCGCAACGGGGGAGCCATTTCCTCCACGGGATCATTTGCGGCGAAGACATAGGCAGTGTGATGACTTTCTCGTAATCTTAATCCTAATCCTAATCCTGCTCCTCCCACCACAGGATTACGATCAAGATTAGCATTATGATTAAGAAAAAGCTACCCAAAAAACGTGAAATGCGCCCGTTTCTTGTCTGGCGAAGAAGGGCGTGGAAATCTGTTGCGAATTTAATGGAAAGGGCTTTCCTAGAAGCGCAAATTCACGGCTCGACGGAGTCTCGCCCTACCGAGCGAGGGTTGCCGGCAACGGCTCCGGCCGGGGCCGGCCGCGCCAGGCCGCGCGAGCGCCAGAGGTAAAAGATGGCCGGATAGACCAGCAATTCCATGAGCGTGGAAGTGACCACACCGCCCACCATTGGCGTGGCGATGCGTTTCATCACGTCGGCGCCGGCACCGTGGCTCCAGAGAATGGGCGCAAGGCCGGCAATGATGACGCAGGCCGTCATGGCCTTGGGGCGGACCCGCTTGACTGCGCCATGATAGATGGCGTCGCGCAGGTCGGTCACGTTTCGCATCCGGCCATTTTTGATCCATTGGTCGTAGGCGAGGTCGAGATAGAGGAGCATGACCACGCCGGTTTCAGCATCGAGGCCGGCCAGGGCGATAATGCCCACCCAAACGGCGACGCTCATGTTGTATCCGAGCCAGTGGATGGCGGCAAAGGCCCCCACCAGTGAAAAGGGAACGGCGAGCATCACAATGGCGGTCTTGATGGCCGAACGAGTGTTCAGGTAAATGATGAGCACGATGATGAGCAGGGTGAGCGGCACCATCAGCATCAACCGCGCTTTGGCTCGCTGCATGTATTCATATTGGCCGCTCCAAAAAATGTTGTAGCCGGTCGGCAGATTGATCTGGCCGTTGGCCACGGCGCCGTTGACCGCCCGCATGGCGGTCTGAACATAAGTCCCGATGTCAATGCCCTTCACGTCCACGTAAATCCAGGCGTTGGGCACGGCCCCCTCGCTTTTGATGCCCATTGGGGCGCGAACCGTTTCGATTTTGGCCAACTGGCCCAGCGGCACTTGCGCCCCGGTGGGCGTGGGCACGATAATCTCCCGCAACGCTCCCAGGTTCTCGCGGAAATCGCGGCTGTAGCGAAGATTAATGTCGTAACGCTCCAAACCCTCCACGGTGGTGGTCAGCGGCATGCCGCCGAGAGCCACCTGGAGGACGTCCTGCACGTCGCCCACGCGCAGGCCATAACGGGCGATGGCGTCGCGGTCAATCGTGAACTCGATATAGTTGCCCCCCATGGTGCGCTCGGCAAACGCGCTCAAGGTGCCGGACACGGTTTTTACCACCGCCTCGACTTCGGACGCCACCCGCTCCAATTCCGCCAAATCCGGCCCGGCGATCTTGATGCCCACCGGCGTTTTGATGCCGGTGGCCAGCATGTCAATGCGCGTCTTGATCGGCATGGTCCAGGCATTGTTCAGGCCGGGAATTTGCACGGCGGCGTCCATCGCGTCACTCAGTTCCTCCGGCGTGCGGCGCCGGCGGGCGATGATTTGGCCGGCGGCGTCCTTGATGTCCACCACCGGCCATTCCTCCTCCGGCTTGAGCATGATGGTCGTCTCGATCATGTCAAAGGGCGCCGGGTCGGTCGCGGTTTCGGCGCGGCCAATTTTGCCGAAAACATGCTGCACTTCGGCGAACTGGCGAATCATTTGGTCGGTGGTTTGCAGCACTTCCCGCGCCTTGGTGGGCGAGATGCCGGGAAAGGTGGTCGGCATGTAGAGCAAATCGCCTTCGTAGAGCGGCGGCATGAATTCCCTGCCGATGTTCTGGTAAGGGAAAAATTTCCCGGCTTGGAAGGCCCGTTCCTTCATCCTGCCATCGGGCAAGAGGCGCGCCGTGAGCGCATTCCACGGAAAGAACACCCAAACGACCAGCAAGGCGGCCGTGGCAATGACAGCCCAACGCCATTTGATGACGAAGTCAATCACCGGATGATAAAGCCAAAGCAAAAAGCGGTTGATGGGGTTTTTCTCCTCGGACGGGATTTTGCCACGAATAAAAAATCCCATCAAAACCGGGGCCAGCGTGATGGAGAGCAACGCGGCGGCGCCCATCGCATACGTCTTGGTGAAGGCGAGCGGCTTGAAGAGCCGGCCTTCCTGCGCCTGAAACGTGAAGATGGGAATGAAGGACACGGTTATGACGAGCAGGGAGTAAAAGAGCGTCGGCCCGACTTCGACCGCGGCGTCGCGGATGATGTCCCAATGCGGTTTTTTGCCCTGGTCCCGTTCGAGGTGTTTGTGGGCGTTTTCAATCATGATGATGGCGGCATCCACCATGGCCCCGATGGCGATGGCGATGCCGCCCAGCGACATGATGTTGGAGCTGAGGCCCTGCCCGAACATGACGAGGAACGAACAGAGCACGGCGACGGGCAGGACGATGATAGCCACCAGCGAACTGCGCAGATGCACCAGAAAGGCGATGCAGACCAGCGCGACAATGAGGCTCTCCTCAATGAGTTTTTCCTCGAGCGTTCTGACCGCGCGATTGATCAGCGCGCTGCGGTCGTAGGCGACAGTGTAGTTCACGTCCGGCGGCAGTCCCTTCATCGCCAGGTCGAGTTTTTGCTTGACATCAAGAATGACCTGGCGGGCGTTGGCCCCGTAGCGCGCCACCACGATGCCGCCGACCGTTTCGCCCTGGCCGTCCAGCTCGGCAATGCCGCGGCGCATGTCGGGGCCGAATGCCACGTTGGCCACCTGGCCGAGCAGAATCGGCACGCCCCGGTCGCCCACGCCCACCACGACTTTGCGCAAATCCTCCAGACTCCGCACGTAGCCCTTGACGCGCAGGATGAATTCCTTTTCCGACAACTCGATGGAGCGCCCGCCCACTTCGCCGTTGCTCCGCTGGACCGCCGCCGCCACTTCGGAGATGGAAAGATTGTAGGCGCGCAGTTTGGCCGGGTCTACCGTCACCTGGTATTGCTTGACAAAGCCGCCGACGGAGGCGACTTCGGAAACGCCTTCGACCGAGGCCAGTTGGTAGCGCAGATACCAATCCTGCATGGAGCGCAGTTCGGCCAGGTCGCGGTTGGTGGAGTTCAGCGAATACATGAAGGCCCAGCCCACCCCGGTGGCGTCCGGGCCGAGGCTGGGGGAGACGCCTTGCGGCAGCCGGCCGCTCAAGCCGCTCAGATATTCGAGCACGCGGCTGCGCGCCCAATAGGGATCGGTGCCGTCGGCAAAAATCACATAGACGAAGCTGAAGCCGTAGAAGGAATAGCCGCGCACCACCTTGGCCTTGGGCACAGAGAGCATCTTGGTGGTGATGGGATAGGTCACCTGATCCTGCACAATTTGCGGCGCCTGGCCGGGCCATTCCGTGTAGATGATGACCTGCACGTCCGACAGGTCGGGGATGGCGTCCAGCGGCATGTTGCGCACGGCGAAAACGCCGCCGAAAATGAGAGCCACGACGCCCAGCAGAACGATGAATTTGTTCCTGAGCGAAAAATCTATGACGCCGTTGAGCATGATTGTCTTCCGGCCTCAGTACGTCAGTGATTGTGCTCAGGGGTAAGATTGGTTTTGTCCGGCGCGGACGGCGGCGCTTCCGTGATCGGGATCAGGGTCATGCCGCACTTGGGGCAATTGCCCGGCTTGTCGGAGCGCACGTCGCTGTGCTCGGGCATCGGGCAGGTGTAGTAAAGAATTCTGCCGCCGGGTTGCAGCTTGCGCAGGGTCGCGGCGGAAACCGGCACCAGGGTCATGCCGCAGATGGGACAGTTGCCGGGATGATCGTAGGCGATGGAAATATGCTCCGGCATGGGGCAGACGTACTTCACCGCTTGCGCATCCTCCGGCGCGGCCCCGGCGGCCAGGCCTTCATGGATTGATTCCGGGCCGGCGGGGCGGCCCTCGCCGCCAGGAGGCCCGCCCGGCGCGGATTTCCCCGGCGCCGTCATCTTCTGGATCGCCTCGCGAAGCTGGCTTTCCGAATCGAGCATGAACTGGCCTGACGTGACGATCCGCTCGCCTTCGCGCAGCCCGCTGAGGACTTGATAGGTGTCGTTCTCCGCTTGCGGGCCGAGCGTGACCGTGCGCGGGTCAAACCTGCCGCCGTCCAACGCCACGAAAACGGTGGTTTTCTCGCCGCTGCGCAGGATGGCCATGTCCGGGATGAGGAGGGCCGAAGGCTCCAGTTCGGAGGTGACTTGGACGGTGGCAAACATGCCGGGTTTGAGGAAGTAGCCCGGATTGTGGAACTCCATCCGCACGCGCGCGGTGCGGGTTTTCGCGTCCACGCTCGGATAGATGTAAGTGACCCGCCCGCGAAACTGGCGGTCGCTCAGATAGGAGAGCGTGACGTCCGCCTCCTGCCCGAGCTTGAGATAGGCCAGGTCCTGTTCGTAAATCTCGGCCTGAAGCCAGACCAAACCCAGGTCCGCCAGCCGGTATATTCTCATGCCGGCATCCACCATCTGGCCTTCGACCACCATCTTTTCGGTCACGAACCCGTCCTGCGGGGCCTGGATGCGCAGGGTCTTCTGCGGTTGCCCGGTGCGCATCAGCCCGGCAATTTGATCCTCGGATATGTCGAAGAACTTGAGCTTGGTCAGGGCGCTGGCGCGGATGGCTTCCGCGCCCGGCGTGGCGTTGCTGGCCGAACTGGCGGCCAGCAGATACTCCACCTGGGCGCTGTAGAGTTCCGGCGAGTAGATTTCAAACAGCGGGTCGCCGCGCATGACCAGCTGGCCCGTAGTGTTGACGTAGAGCTTCTCGATCCAGCCCTTGAACTTGGTGCTCACGTCGGACAAGGCCCCTTCGTTGTAGTCAATCACTCCCACGCTGCGAATGGTCCGGCGCAAGGGGCCGCGCGCCACCGTGGCGGTGCGGATGCCCATGTTCTGGACGGTGACGGCGTCAATGGCGATGGTCTGCGCCCCGGCGGCGGCGGCTGGCTCTTCATAAACCGGCGCCATGTCCATGCCCATGCTGTCCTTGCCGGGCGTCTGGCTCACTTCCCCCGGCATCATGGTGGATTTGTAGTATTTGATTTTGCGTTCGGCCGGCGGGGCGCTGGCAGCGGCGCTGGCGCTTTGGGCGCCGGCTTGCTTGCGAATCGGCGTCAGCTTCATCCCGCAAATCGGACAGTTGCCGGGATGATCTTGCACCACCTGCGGGTGCATCCCGCAAGTGTAAAGCGTTTTTTCTTGTTGCGATTCGGACCCGCCGCCACCGTCGTTTTTGGAGCACCCGGCCATGAACCCAGCCGCGCCAATCGTGGCGATGAAAAGCAGAAGGGAGATGTACTTGGTCATATCAGAATTAGTTTATTTGACTCCCGGACACTGATAATGAGGTCGTGGCATCGCGCCGGGAAGACGGCAGCATCGGCGCTCCTTCGGGCGCTATTCCGGCGATGGACAGCGACAAGCCGGCCAGAATTATTTCCCGGCGCGCGCGCGCTGCCACTTCCTCCAACTGAAAGCCCAGCAACGTGCGTTGCGCATCCATCAAGTTGAAGAAGTCAATCTGGCCCGCCAGATAGCCGGCCCGGGCGATTTCCAGGGACTGGCTCGCCTTGGGAATCAGTTTGTCCTGCAACAGGGCCAGATCGCGCGTGATTTCGCGGTATTCGTAAGTCTTCATCGCGAAGTCCACCGTCACGTTGATTTGTTCGGAAGTCAGCCGGGCTTCGGCCGCCCGCTTGCCGGCCTGGGCCGCCGCGAGTTGCGCCGCGATCTTATCGCGCCAGAGGGGCAGGCTCATGCCCGCCTGCGGCCAATAAAACGGCGGCGCATAGACCTCGGCCTGCAAACCGGCGGAAAAATCGGGCACTTTGGCTTGGCGCGCGACCGCGATGGATGCCTCGGCCAGGCGCACCTCCGCTTCCATCGCTTTGAGGCGGGGATTGCGCGCAAAGGCCGTGTCCAGCAATTCGTCGCCCTTCAAATCCAGCGGCGTGCTTTCAAATCGTGCCGGCATCGCCGGGTCCGGTTGGTCGCGCCCCAGGCCCAGCGCCGCCTTGAATTGCGCCGTCAGCGGCCGGCGCGAATCCTCCAGATTGCTGATCTCCGTGCCAAGCCGGTCCTGCTCGATTTGCGCCCGATAGACATCCTGCAACGTCACCTTGCCCACTTCGTTTTGCGCGCGCGCGCTTCTTTCCAAGTCGGCAAGCAACTGGAGCGTCTGGCGATTAAGGCGGATTTTCTCGTCGAGAAACCACAGTTGGTAATACGCCTGCTTGACGGCGAAAGCGGTCTGGAGCGCGGCCGTTTCAAACGCAAAATACTTGGCCGCGCTCCCGGCGGCGGCCGCGTTGGCGGCGGCCTTGAGCTTGCCCGGGCCGGGAAAGTCCTCCATCAACCCGGGCATCAGGGAAGTAAGGACATCTTGAAAGTAGGCCTGCAATGTCAGTTTCGGGTCCGGCAGCGACCGTTCGACGGTGATGCGTTCGACCGAGGCCGCCCAATCAAAATAGGCGGCCCGCACCTGGGGTTGGGTCATAATTGCGTACTGCAAATAGTTGCTTAACCCGGCCTCCCCATCCAATGGGGGCAGGCCGGCGGCGGGCCAATAAGCCCGCTCCACCGCTTGCAAATTGCCCCGGGCCAGACGCTCCGATGGGGCCGGGACACCCGCGCAACCGGCCAGAAGAAGCGCCGCCAGGGAAAGCCCCGCCGAATGGAGCATCCTTGTTATCATTCTGTTCCTAATACGCCGCCAGTGTGTGAACCCCACTGATCTTAATTAACACCGCATTGAGATCGCCCGGACAATATCGGGTTGTCAACCGCCCACTGCCACTTCCTCATTATGCCGTACCGGCCGGCGCTTTGCAAGGTGGGCAAATCAGGGGTAGTGCCTTAATTTGGTGGAGCGTCGAGCCTGTGGCTCGAGATCGGCGCACAGCGCCGACACTACAACAATTGGATCAAGGCACTGCCAAATCAGGCTGGCCATCGTTGAGAGCATTTCTGCATTTTTGTCCGTCCACGGCCGGATTGCACCCGATTAGCGTGATGCAGGCGGGGTGGAAGGGGATTGCGACTGAGGAATGTCCTGGCTTTTCCTTGGCACCAAGATTTCTTCACCCGGCCTTGCCCCGCAATGAAAGCCCTTGGCGTCCTCATATCCTCCCGGGCATATCCATTTTTTCGGGCGGCGTCTAAACAGGTATCCGGCGGCAAAGCTTGTCGCGGCAATGGCAATGGCGGCGAATAGATTCATTTGATTGCTTTGCAGTGAAATTCGCCCTTCATTTTACCCGCTCAATCCCGTTAGGCAAGGGTGAATTATTTCCAACCACTGGCAGACTCTCGGCAGCCTGACCTTGACGAACTCGATCCAAACGTGGTCCGACCCTGCGCCCGCCACCAATTTCAGCCGGTTCTACCGGTTGCTGACGCCGTAGTTCCCGCAGCACACTCCAACTTTTTGTAGCGGCGGTCTGTGACCGCCGCTGTTACTGACGCCGCAGTTCCGGCAGGATCCCCCAACCACAGAACTTGCCTTCATAATCAATCCAAGAGGCGGGGTGATGCGCGCAGGCTCATCCGCCCTTCTTCCGCCAATTCGACACGGGGGCGCGAGCACGCGGTTGACCGAATGGGGTCGCGGGTTCCGCGAGGATCATGGCCATTTGCGCGTCGGATTCCTCTGGCTGCACCATTCCGTTCAACTCGACGTCCATCTGCTGACCGTGGAACTGAGGGTAGAGGCCGGCCAGACGGGGAATCGCTTTTTCGGCGAGGCGGAAATAGGTGGGGTCAATTTCCAGGCCAACGGAGGTATAGCCGATGGCCTCGGCGGCGGCGATGGTGGCGCCTGATCCCATAAAGGGGTCGAGAATCGTCCCCTCACCCAACGGCAGGAGGGCGCGCACAATGATGCGCATGAAATGCTGCGGCTTGAGGCACGGGTGGTCGGAAATGGCTTCTTCGCGCTTGGGAGTCCGGTCGCTGGGAATGGCGTCCGGCAGAGGCTTGTCCGTGGAAAGCCGGCGCAACGCGCCCGTTTTCCAGCAACGCAAGTTTTCGGCGACGGTATTGGCTTCGATGGGCTTGCGAAAGAGCATCCAGGGTTCATACGCGCCTTTGGGGCTGACGCAGACTTCCGGGAATTCCGCTTCCGCATTCTTGGGCCGGTCGCCGCCGCGAAAGCTGTAGTAGAGGCGCATAATGGCCGGGCGCACCTCGAAGCCCGCTTCGGCCAGGGCGCCCTGCACATGGTGTTGCAGAACGGGATGCCCCGCCACGCAAACGTGTCCTCCTGGAACCAGGGCCGGCAGGAGGAGTTTGCCCCAGTCGCGAAAATAATCCCGCAGGTTTAGTTTCTGGTCCTCGGTGAGGATGGTAAAGCGCGGCAGGGGATCGCGGTGGCTGCCGCCCATTTTCGGAGGCAACCGCCAGACACCTCCGCGTCCGGCCCGCAGCTTGGCCACCTCTTTTTCCGTGAACTCCAAGATGCCGTAAGGCGGGTCGGTGCAAACGGCGTGGAGGGAATGGGCGGGACATTGCCGCAGCCACGCAAAGCAATCAGTCTGTTCAATCCGAAACACCGTCGCTAATTTCAACCATGCGGGCCTCGTTGGCACGACGAAACTGCGCGACGGCTCAGAGCCGGGTTGGGGCGACGAGTTCAACTCCCCTTGCGCACCCCGGCCGCCGGTGAAAGCGCGCCCTGCGCGAAACGCCAAAATGGATCGAACATTGTACGAAAGTGGCTTGGGAACATCGACGGCCATAGGGCAACGGCATCAAATCGGATGGGGGCGAAGAGAATCGTGGACTTTTGCATCACGTTGTCGCTGTGAACATTACAATTGAAAACGCACCAGCAAATCGAGTGGCTTTGCATATAAAACATTATGCAAATAAACCATTGACAAAATCGCGATCGTGTAAGATAGTGGATAAGGCTGGGTTGGGCTACGTTCGTCGTGGCTCACTGGAAGTTCACCTTCCTCCCGGCTATTTTCATTTCTTATGTACCTTCTTTACGTGGACGAATCTGGCAATCCCGACGGACAGCAAGACAAATATTTTGTTCTCGGAGGAATTGCGATGTTTGAGCGCATCCCGTACTTCATGAATGAGGCGGCAAACAATCTGCAAAACACTTTCTTTCCTGGCAGTTTCGTTGAGTTCCATGCTCAAGCCATCATGGCCCATGCTGACGAACCGTGGAAATCGCTTCCTTCTGAAAAACGGCAAGCGATAATGGAGGAGCTTTGCTAGATAATTTGCAGTCACGACGCTGTGCTTTTCTCTGTGGCTGTAGAAAGAAGCACACCCTCCGAACCGGTAGTTCGTGCATTTGAGGAACTTTGCAGTCGATTTGATCTTTTCTTATCGAGAAAACATGCCGAAGGCCAAAAAGAGCGGGGTTTGATAATTTTTGATGAATCAAGGTACGAAAGCCGATTACAAACACTGCTTGCCAATTATCGAATTTCAGGAACCCGATTTGGAAAACTCAGAAACTTCGCAGACGTTCCATTCTTTGCCGACTCGAAATCCACCCGACTCTTGCAACTGGCGGATTTAGTGGCTTACGCGGTCTTCAGGAGGTATGAGCGGTCAGATACCCGATGGCTTGACAAAATCATTTCAAAATTCGATTCCGAAGGCGGTGCGATTCATGGATTAGTTCACCTAACCAGCAACCATTCGACCTGTCCATGCACGGCATGCTTAACAAGACGCATGTCATCAAAATAATTATTGATTCGTCAAAGCGGCCAACCATGCTTTTGCCCAATCATCGGCGCTCCTCAAAGGGGTTTTGTGTCGCGCGCCCCATGACTTGCGCCGCCGCCTTCACGCCGCCACAGGTTCGTTCCGCTTGAGCGGATGCACCCGGCGGAAGATCCGGGCTTCACTCCGGTCGCGGGCGATTTCCAGATCATAATCAGCCTGGATGCCCATCCAGGGCTAGGGAGAGACGTTGAACAACCGCCCCAGCTTGATGGCCATTTCCGCGCTCACCGCCCGCCTTTTCGCTGATGGCAATCGGCGAGGCGCCAATGGCCTTGGCCACCGCGTAGGCCGACAGGCCCAGCGGCTTCATCATATCTCTAAAAAATGGCTTGACAATGCTTATTATCTATGGTTGTTTCATCCGCGTGAGACGACAAGCGACATGCAGGGAAGGCGGGGCGGGCAGTTCCCCGCCCTATCGGGTATGCGCGGAGGGAGCACCCTGCCGCCAAATCATTAAATACCCTATCTACTTAGTATGCTTTATGATTCCATGGCTGCAACCACGCCTTTTGCCGCCGGTTTTGACCATTTTCGACCATTGTTGATTAAAATAAACATAAGTGACTATCCATGAACTATTTACGCTCAGAATATAGCTTTCAAGATCAAGCTCCAATCAAGCCTAATCAAGTTATTTTTTGCACCGCGATACCCGCCACCCAATCAAGCCAATACTCCACCAATCAAGTAGAGTTTTTGCATTTCTCGGTCCAAAACCAGACCCAATTCAGGCAAATATGAGTTCCCAGGGCCTTCATGAATTGGCCATGCGCCTCCGGGGGGCGCATGACAAGAATCTTCGCTTTCCTCGTAGGGCAGAGCTGCCGCTCTGCCCTAAATTCTTGGGCGGCGCAGCAGCGCCGCCCTACCGAAGACGTGGAGAATTCTGTCCTGCACCCCTCCGGGACAAGAGCGCAATCCGCCTTGCGAACAGGGGGTGGTTGCGGCATCTTGGTTTGGCGTTGTCCACTGTATGAAAATCAATCTTATGTTCAACATTCGCGCTTTCGTGCTGATTGCCTTGCTGGTTTGTTCACGGCCTGTTTTTGGGGAGACCAACCGCTACGCGGGGGAAACCTGGGCCTTCCTGGACGCCCGGCAGGCCCTGGCCGCGGCCAGTGAAATTACCCAGGCCAAATACCCCGATTGCGACGAGGCCACCGTCGAAAAGAAAATGGTGCGCGTCTATCGCGCCGACGGCACGGGCGAAAGCCAGGACGAGACCTTTGTCAAGGTGCTCACGGAAAAGGGCAAGCGCAACAACCGCACCATCTCGCTGGATTTCATGCTGCCCTATTCCACCGTCGAAGTGGTCAAGGTGGAGGTGATCGGGCCGGACGGCCAGGCGACCGCGGTGGACGTGGCGGCCAATTCCAAGGAGCAGATTGACGACAGCCAGATGAGCGAAAACATCTCCGATCCCAACAGCCGCGTCCTCCGCCTCAGCATCCCCAAGGTCGAAATCGGCGACGTCGTCCATTCCATCACCCGCGAAACCACCGAGCGTCCCATCATGCCGGGCGAATTCGCCGACGAAAATGTTTTTGAGGGAGAAGGCTACATCCGCCACTTGTCCTACGAGGTTCATGTCCCCAAGGACCGCCCTTTGCAGCGCATCCAGTTGCGCGATGAAATCCCAGGCACGGTGCGCCATTCCACCCAGCCGGGCGGCGACGGCTCGGTCATCGAGCGCTGGGAAGTCAGCAATGTCCCGCGCATGTTCCCGGAACCGGCCATGCCGCCCGAAGAAATGGTTTTGCAGCGCCTCCTCGTCAGCACCACGCCCGATTGGCAGGCGGTGTCCAAATGGTATTGGGTACTGAGCAAATCGCATCTGGACGCGACCACGCCCGATTTGACGAAAACGGCGCAGGAACTGCCGGCGGGGACAACGAACGAGATGGAGAAAATCAAGGCGGTGTTTTATTACGTGTCCAAAAACATTCGCTACATGGGGTTGACGCCGGAGAAGGACCGGCCGGGCTTTGAGCCGCATGATGTCCACCTCACCTTCGACAAAAAGTACGGTGTTTGCCGGGACAAGGCGGCCTTGCTGGTGGCGATGTTGCGGGCGGCGGGTTTGCAGGCTTATCCGGTCTTGATCAGCGTCGGGGTGAAGCGGGACCCGGCGGTGGCCGATCCCTTTTTCAACCACGCCATCGTCAGCGTGGAACTCAAGAAGGGCGGCTACGTTCTGATGGACCCGACCGACGAACACACGCGCGATCTCCTGCCCGCGGAGGATTGCGACCAGAGTTACCTGGTCTGCCGGCCCGAAGGCGAAGACCTCAAGATCAGCCCGGTGCCACCGCCGGAAGATCACATGATGCGCATCAAGACGACGGGCGTCTTGAGCGCCGCGGGCGCGCTCGAGGCCAAATCGGAACTGGCCTTCGAGGGCGTCAACGACGACGCTTACCGCAATGCCTTCTCCAACATGAAGCCGGATGAATTGCGGCGGTTCTTTGAAAGCAGATTGAAAGCCGGCATGCCGGGCGCGCGCCTGAAATCTTTCAAAATCATCCCGGAGGACATGCTCGATGTGTCGGTGCCGCTGCGGGCGGAGCTGGAGTTCGCCGTGGACAGCATGACGGCCGCCGACAACGGCAAATCGGTGGTGGGTCTGCCGTGGATTGGCAAGAACCTGGGCGTGATCAATTTTATCCTCGGCGGCGCCGGGCTGGACAAACGAAAATATCCGATGCGCACCGAGGTGACTTGCGGCTTGGACGAGAATGTCTCCATCAAAATGGCCGCCGATTATGCCAGCGCCGTCTCCATGCCCGCCTGTCCCGCGGTGAACGACGAATGCGTCAGCTACCGGGAAAGCTGCGGCTTCGCCACGGGCGCGCTGGATTGTTCGCGGGAGATGAAATTGAAAGTGGTCGAGTTCTCCCCCGCCCAATACTTGACTCTCAAACAGACCTTGAAGTCCATGCAATACGACGAGCGCAAAGTCCCCGTGCTCGCCACCTCGGGAACCGTCACGGCCAATGTTGGCGAGAGCGTGGATACCGCGCCGGATTCGCCGGTGGAATCCAATGCCAAGATTTTGGATGTCCGCAAGCAACTCGATGTCAAGGACGCGCACAGCGCCGTCTATAATGTCAAGTACTCCAAGCTCATTCTCACTTACGCCGGCAAAATCCGGGAGGCCGAGGTGAGGGTTGGCTTCAATCCCTCCTGCGAGGAGGCCAAGTTCATCCGCGGCGTGGTCACTTCCACGAACGGCCAGCACCAGGAAATTTCCACCAACGAGATCAACCTCATGGACGCCGGCTGGAACGCTTCGGCCAAACGCTACACCGGCGGCAAAATCCTGGTGGCCAACCTGCCCGGCGTGGACATCGGTTCCACCATCGAGGTCCAATATGAAATCACCACCACAAACAAGCCGTTCCTGTCGGGCATCGAGGGGTTCCAATTGGCCGACGAAATGGTGAAAAAATATTTCACGGTGTTTGTGCGTGAGGATGTTAACTTCCAGACCATGGTCAGCGGCGGAGCGGGCCTCATCCGGGGCGGCAAGGGAGGAACTAACGGGATGGAGGGCACCGGCCTGGTGGATTGGAATTGGTCGGCGTTCGATGTGAAAGCCTTGCCCGCCGAGGGGCAGCTTCCCCCGGCCTGGATTTACACTCCCTGCGTCCTTTATTACGTGGGCGATCTGCACTCCTACCTCAAGGACCTGAACGACGCCATGCTGGCCCGCTCGCAGAAACGCGCCAGGGCGGCTGCGCTGGCCCAATTGTTGTCCCCTGAGAGCAAGTCCCGGCTGGAAGCCGTCCAGGCCATTCGCGATTTTGTGGCCAAATCCATCCGCCTGGCCGGGCCTTTCTTCACCGATTTGCCGTTGACGGAGCTTTCCGACGCCGACACCACGCTGACGGAGGGTTACGGCCACGCGGCGGACCGGGCGATTTTGTTGCATGCCATGCTGGCGGCAGCGGGATTCCAACCGGAGTTTGTCCTGGCCTCCTCCTATCCGCCCATCGCCGGGATCACCAATGTGGCGCTTTCGTTCCCCATGCCGGATTCCTACGCGGCGCCCTTGGTCCGGATCAATTTGGACGGCCAAACCTACTACCTGAATGATACCGACCAATACGCCAAACTCGGCGCCACCTCCTACGATGGCTCGCTCGGCTTCGTTCTTTCCAGCCAGAACTGTGAAGTCATCAAGGCCGCCCGGGATTGCGCGGACAAAACGGAAACCGATTATACCCTCACCCTGTCCGACAACGGGAAGACGCGCATCGGCGTCACCCGGCATTATTTCGGCGGGAACTACGGAGGGAAGAACCGCTACTTTTCGGAACTCCCGCCGGAGGAAAGGCGGCGTTACTTTCAGGAAATTGTTTCCGGCATGGCCCAGGGGGCGCGGCCCGTCGGCGATCTGGTGACCCAATTCGGCGCCTATCCCGGCCTGGAGCAATACACCGTGGAAATTGACAACTACAGCGTGGTGGACGGCCCCTACCTTTACTTCGATCTGCCCTTCACCCCTTCCCTTATCGCCGGAGGAGCGGACCGGCGTGCTCTGCCCATGTATATCTCCCGGCACAGCGAAAACACCGTGCGCACGGAGATCGATCTGCCGGCGGGATTCCGCCGCGTCGTCATCGCGCCCCGCAGCGAATACCTCAACGAGCCGGACGGGGGCGGCTCCGCGCGGATCACCTCCGCGGCGAGCGCCGATAAGATAGTATTGACAGATGATTTTGCCATCTCCCCCGCCATCATCAGCCCGCGCGATTACTCAGCCCTCCTCCAGGTCGAGTCCACCCTGGGCAGAAAATCCTCCACCGTTTTTCTCCTGGAAAAAACGACGGGCCAATGACGCGGGTGTTTCTTGCCGGGAACCGCCTTGGTGGGGTGGCACAGGCGGCCCGCCTGTCCCGGCCGGCGACCCGCCGGCCGGAACCGGGAGGGATAGACTGTAGTCTTGACGCAGGGCCTTCGCCAAAAGCCGCATTCGACCTTCCGCCGGGCCGGTGGCCCGGCGGGACGGGCGGGTCGCCCGTGCCGCCCATCAAATCGGGCGGCTCACCCGCCGAATTGCAGGCGCGGGTCTGCCTTGAGCATCCCTTCCAGGTTGGGCCAGCGCACGTCGTTCATGGTGTAGAACGCGTTCAAATAGACGGATACTTCCTCGGACGGATGCTTGGAAAGAAGCAGGTCAACCGCGGCCTTGAGGTTGGCGTCCTCCACGGCGGCGGGCAGGTTGTCCACCGCACCGTCCTTGTGGGCGATGCCCAGCTTGTCAAGAAAATCGGCCAGCATCGGCGTCTTCTGTTTCATCAGCCACTCCCGCAACAGGTTGGCCGCCGCCAATTCCAGCCGGGGACGCGAGAGCATGGCGGTCATTTCCGCATGGCGCGCCGCGCGCGGGCGGCGCTCAAAAAATGCGGGACGCAATTTGCGCGCCTCCGCCACGGCGGCCAGGGCGGCCCGGTACACCTCCTTGTTGCTGTCGTGGGCATGTTCCAGGATGCGCAGCGCCAGGGGCGGCGACATGAAGCCGAAAAGTTCGTGAGAGCTTAACATATCAACGGGATTGGCTTAAGCCAAAATGGCCGCAACCGCAAGGTTGTCCTCATCTTATTCTTAATCTTAATCCTGATCTTTATCTTAACTCAATTTTCACAGCCTGCCCCAGACCCAATCGCCCTTCCCCGCGGCGTCCAGGGGGGCGCCGTGGTCGTCCTTTTCGTCCCAGCCTATCGAATACAGCAGGAAGCGTCCCGGCGCGAGCAGCCGGTACTGGAGCGGCCCGCCGTTGACGGGGTCCGGCGGCAGGAGGGTGATGAAATCCGGGGCCAGGTCGTGGAGCGTGGCCGGATAATCGCCGCGCGCCAGGCGGCAGCGCTCCAACGCGCAGACCACGAGGGCTTCGTTGACGGCGGTTTGGGCCAGCGCGGTTGTTTCCAAGCGCGCGCTCATGGGGGGAATTATGTCCTTGGCCAGGAACCAGAAAAACGAGTGGCGATGCAGCAGGGCCTCCACCTTGATTTGCCCGCCCGCCTCTTGGACCAGGCGGGGACGAATGATTCCCTGCAGGCGGTCAACGGAGTCAATCATTTTTTGCTCCCAAACCGCCAGGTGCGCCATGTTCTGGCAGAGCCAGCCCCGCGGCATGAACTGCAAGGCCATTCGGGAGGGGCTTCTGATCTCCTGCCAGAAATTAGTCTTGCCGGCGCCGATGTCGAACTCCCGGGCCGCCTCGGCACGGGCGCCCGTTTCCAACAAGCGGCAGTCTCCCGCCCGTTCCGACTCCAGGGCGTTCCAGACCAGCGAAATCACGTCCATCCGGCTGAGTTGATCCTGGAGCGCGGCCAACTCCCCCTCGCGCCAGACATGCCAGCGCAAACCGTCATTTATCGTTTCCGCGTACAGGTCGGTGATGGCCACCTCGGCCATCGCCCTGGACAACGTCATCCCCCGGCCGGCCGGCTTGCCCTCCAGGCAGCCGCCCAGGTCGCGCAGGAGCGTCAATTCCCTCAAGGCCTCTTCCGGCTGGCCGCGCAGCACGAAAGCCTTGGCCCGGCTCGACAGCCGCAAGGCCACAACGCGGACGGCGGTCAAGTTGGGAGCGGGAACACGGCAAAGCTGCCCGTAGTCGCCGTCCAACCGCGCGGAGGGGCGTTTGACCGCCTCGCGAATTTTGTCAAATTCGCCGGAAAACTGGTCGCTCCACGCCAGGTAATCCGCCGCCGCTACCGGCACCACATTGAGCCACGCCTGCAGGGAATTGCCGCCGGGTTCAATTCGCAACGCATTCAGGGCGGGGAAAAGCCGGGCCAATTCGTTCTGAGTGGGAACACTATCCGGCGTGACAGATAAACGCCGCGGCGGGTCCTGCCGCAACGCGTTGCGGGAGAGGGGAAAACCATCGGCGGCCTGTCCGACCGGGCCGATGGCATCGCCGATCGCGGCCAGCACAAACTCGCGGCTGACCAGACTGCTTCCGCCGGACACGTCGGTCAATCCGGCTTCTTTAATCAGCGCGACGCCGGTTTTGGCATCGTCCTCCCAGCGAAGATCATTCTTGCAGAGCACAGTCATCAGCACGGACAGCGCGGAGACATTGGTCCATTGACCCGTCACGCGGATGGGCGGACCGGGCTTGCCATCCGCTCCGGGCCGTCCGGCAATCACCTGCGCATCCAGGTTCAACTTCAACTTTGCCTGATCTGCCAGCCGCCGGATCGCCTCGCTCAAGAGAATATTGTCCAGGGAGATGACGGGGACAACCTCCGGGGGCGGAGCAGCCGCGCCGGGCGGTGTTGCGCCGGTTTCGGGCGAACGGAGGATCAACTCAGCTACCATGACGGAGCCGTTGCCATTGGTGCGGTGCCAGCCCAGCGCGGCGAAGGTGTCGAGAGAAAGCCGGGCGGTCAGTTGGTTGGTTCCCTTGCCCCCGAACCAATCCTGCATCCTGGGGGCCTTGTAAAAATTCTGGTCGTCCGGCGCCGCCGGCGGAATGTAGGCGGCCCAATCCAATTTTTCCTGAAGGTTCCCCAATTTTGTTTCGACGGCTTCCCAGGCGCTCCGGCCCCGCCAGTTCTCTTCCACATAGAAGACCGCCGTCAGCGCCGCCAGCGCCCCCAAGGCCATCGCGGCACATCGCAGCCGGCGGTTGCGGCGCGGGCGCTCGGGCGCGGCTGCGGCTGCGGGAGCGGTCACTGCTGCGGGTGCCTGTGAGGAGGCAGGCGCAGGCTGGGGTGGCGGTTTGGGTTCAGGGGTGGGTGCGGGAGCTGATTCACCAGCGTCGTTCATAATCTTATATCGGTTTCTCTGGCCCAGTATTCCGCCAGATGATAATGCAGTCCCCTCCCGATGTCGAGCCTTCGCCGTCAGACGCGCGCCGACGGGGCGCCTTTCGCTTTTTCGGTTGGCGGTTTCTTAATCTTAATCCTAATCTTAATCTTAATCGCGTCTCAGAAATTTGAATTCTCGGTGGAGCGGCGTTGCCGCCCGAAAATCCGAGAGATAATTTGACGAGATTTTGAACGAAAAAATCTAATGAACATCTCGATCATCCTGGCTCATCCGAATCCCGGAAGTTTTAACCACGCCATCGCCCAAGCGGCGGCGGAAGCGCTTCGCCAGAACCGCCACCAAGTCGCGCTCCACGATCTTTACCAGGAACAATTTCCGCCGCTGTTCTCCGCCGCCGAATTGCAAACAAACGCGAACCTCGATCCGGTCATCGCCCGTCATTGCAAGGAAATCGCCGGCGCCAATGGCATTATCATCGTGCATCCGAACTGGTGGGGCATGCCGCCGGCGATCTTGAAGGGCTGGATTGACCGCGTGCTGCGGATGGAAATCGCCTATCGTTTTGTTGCCAATGACAAGGGCGAAGGCGTGCCCGTCGGCCTGCTCAAAGCGAAAGCGGCGATTGTTTTCAACACCGCCAACACCCCGGAAGATCGCGAGCGCGAGATTTTCGGCGATCCTCTGGAAAACCTGTGGAAGAAATGCGTCTTTGACCTTTGCGGCGTGCGCAACGTCCATCGCCGGACATTTTCCGTTGTCATCACCAGCACCCCCCGGCAACGCGCCGAATGGCTGCAGGAGGCCGCGAAAACCGCCGCCCGCTATTTTCCTCCCCCCCCCGCCCGCGTCCCCGTAGAACTGCGCGTCGTCCACGCCGGAAAATCCGCAACGCCTGCCCGTCCCCTTCCGCGCCGGCACGGGCGGATAGCACTCCGGGGAGAATTGACCCCTTTCCGGGATCGTTCGGGGCCGGCCCCGTCAGCTTTCAGTATTTCATCAACTTGACCTTCACCAAGGCCCCATTCTCCGGCAGGTTGACGATCGGCCCTGTGTAGTCGCCTTGCGCCGTCTGGCCCTGCACGGTCGTCCTCCAGACGCCGTTCTCGTACACACCTTGCTCATTGGAGACCAGTTGCGCGGCCGTGTAATCCGATCCCTGCGCCGGCCGGAATTCCACGGCGGAGCTGAACCCCAGGACGAGGAATTCGTCCGGTCCCAGCTCGGCGATGAGCACGCGGCTGGACGGCTCCGCCGCCGTGGCCAGAAACGGTCCCGGGCTCGGGCTTGCCACCGCCTGCCGGCCGCGAGGGTGGAAGCGCACCATCACGTCGTAGTCGCTGAAGATCAGGTTCCGCGCCCCCGTGCCGCGCTCCTCGACTGCGGCCTTGAGCTTCTCGGTCCCCTGTAACTCGATGATCACCGGGAGCGCCCCTTGCGCCAGCCGGAAGTCCTCGCCCGCGCCGGCCATATCCGGCCCGTCCGGTGCTCCCGCCCAATCCCCGCCCATGTAACCGAAGCCGATCGCCGAATAGTTGGCGATGGCGTAGAAAAAGGCGCGCGCCGCGATGGGGCCGCCGTTCTCGACGATCAACACCGGGTTGTCCGGTCGCGCATAGCTGTCCAGCACCTTCAGGTAGGTCATAGGATTCTGGTGATAGTCGTCGGAGGCGATCGCGTCAATGGCGGGGGCGTTGGCCTTCCACAGGTCCAGCATGTGCGCGACCGCGCCGCCGCTGGGATAAGTCTCGCCCGGGCGGTCGAACCGTTCGAAATTATCGTTGCTGCCGTAGCCGCCGTTCCAGACGTTGACGCAGGCCGGAAGCGGATAGGCCTCCTTGCCCGCCCGGGCCACTTCGTTGATGTAGCTGGACAGGTAGTAGGCGTTAAAGGCCTCGTCGGCTATGCGGCCGAAAACTTCCTTCCAGCTTCCCGGCTTCTTCTGGAGAGCCGCCAGCAAAGGCGCGGGCGCCGGACTGGCAAAGAGCCGGTTCGATTCCGGCGAGAAATCGCGCACGCTGCCCAGCGAACCCGGCTCGTTCTCCACCTGCACCATGATCGCGGTGCGGTCGGCTTCGTCCACCTCGCGGAGATGTGTCATCATGGTCACGAAGGCTTTGCGATCGGCCTCCAGGGTGACCTTGGACATGGGCGACAGCGACCGTATGGGGTGCCCGCCTGAATCAATCACCCTGGGGAAGCGCTGGGGATTGGCTTTGACCCAGTTGGGCGCCCAGTCCATGGCACCATTCTTCCAGGTACCGAACCACAGCAGGACGGCGCGGAGTCCCTGGGAGCGCAGGCCGGTGAGGATGCGGTCGAAACCGGAAAAGTCGAAGCGCCCCTCCTCGGGTTCGAGGACGTTCCAGTAAACCGGGTACTCCACGGTGTTCAGGTGCATGGCCTTGAAGCCGGACCAGGCCCGCTCCACCATGTCGGGGTAGGCGTAGAAGTTGCCCACCTGGCCGCCCAGCATGAGAAAGGGCTTTCCGTCCACCATCAAACGGAACTTGCCGTCCTGCTTTACCAATCGCGGGATGGGTCGGCTCTGCGCGGATGCCACCGCCTGACGCACCCGATCCTGCGCATCAAGGGACGACACGCCCAAGCCGGTCGCGGCGATGCCGAGCAAGGAAGTTTTCAGGAAAGCTCTCCGGGAGGTTGGATAACTGGATGTCATAGTTTTACGCGGCCTTTCATCCGATAATGGCATTGCTCCGGGCAAGGAAAGTTGTCAAGGCCAATCTGCGCCCGGTTGTGAGGCCGTGCGGCCAATTCACGAAGATAATTCAAATATCCGTGCCGGGTCCGTGCTCGCAATCCTGCAAAAAAGCGGCGGGAGCCGGCGGTTTTTGTTCGCAGAAATGGAGCGGTTCCGTGCCGGAAAATATTGTCCAGAAAATGGCCGGTCATGTATCAAGACCGTTCGCACGACAGTCAAATAAAACACCGCCGCAGGATTTTCTAAAAATTATTTGACAAAGAAAGAGGGCGGACCATCCGCCCGAGACGCGCGGCCGCCGCGGAAAGCACCCCACGCAACTCATTGCCGGACAGCGGGTTAAAAAATCCCAAAAAAAACCGGCGCAAATTCTGATCCTGGACCTGCCGCCGCCGGGAATGATCCGGCGCGTCCGGCGGCCTGGTTGGCAGACCGGCTGCTAAACGAGGCGGTGATGCGCGAGACAATTTCAAAAAAGCATTCGATAGGAATGCCCGGCTGTCGGGCGATTCTCATTCTTGTCATGGGCCTGGCTTTCTGTCCCTTGACGCGGGCCGATCAAAGCGTCACCCTGGCTTGGAATCCCAGCCCCGACGCCAGCGTCGCCGGCTACATGATTGAGTACGGCAGCGACGCCACGAATTACAACAACGAGGTGGACGCGGGCACCAACACGGTCTGGAGCGTAACCGGGTTGCAGGCAGGCGGGACGAATTATTTTGTGGTGTCGGCTTATGATGTCAATCGTAATGAAAGCCCGCCTTCCAATCCGGTCGAGTATATTGTGCCGGAGGCGACCGAGACGCTAACCGTGGCGGCCAATCCGGCCAGCGCCGGCAGCGTCAGCGGCGGCGGTTCGTTTGTCACGGGCAGTGCGGTGACGGTGACGGCCAGCGCCAACAGCGGCTACACCTTCACCAACTGGACGGCCAATGGAACGGTGCAAAGCACCTCGCCCACCTACACTTTCACCCTGGCCGCCGATCTCAATCTGGTGGCCAACTTCACCGCCAATCCAACCACCAATACCGTGGCCGTCCAGGCCAATCCGGCACTGGCAGGGAGCGTCAGCGGCGGCGGTTCGTTTGTCACGGGCAGTGCGGTGACGGTGACGGCCAGCGCCAACAGCGGCTACACCTTC
>Ga0326728_10006965_pt1 | contig 29816 bp, 26 predicted proteins | sample MB3enrmetagenome_FD_207602 | JGI IMG/M metagenome (GOLD analysis project Ga0326728, IMG submission 207602) | Lab enriched peat soil microbial communities from McLean, Ithaca, NY, United States - MB31MN | ecosystem: Environmental > Terrestrial > Soil > Wetlands > Peat | place: USA: New York... | reverse complement strand
CGTTGGCCGCGTTCGCAAGAACAACGAAGACAGCTATAAGACCGACGCGGATCTTCAGCTCTACGTGCTCTCGGACGGCATGGGGGGCGAGGCCAGCGGCGAGGTCGCCAGCGCGCTGGCCGTCGAAACCGTCATCGACCACTGCCGCAAGGCCGCCGCGAACCCGGACTTGGAGTTGGTCGGTGAGCGCAAGGCCGAACTTTCCGACGCGACGAACCGTCTGGCGAGCGCCCTCCGGTTGGCGAATCAGAGGATCTTCGAGACGGCCGCCGGCAACTCCGATCAAAAAGGCATGGGCGCCACCATCGTCTCGGTGTGGCTCAACGAACGGCGGCTTTCACTCGCGCACGTCGGCGATAGCCGCGCCTACTTGCTCCGCGCGGGATCGTTCGATCAGCTCACCGGCGATCATTCCCTCGTCGCCGACCTGGTTCGCAACGGAATCATGACGCCCCAGCAAGCCGAAGTGAGCGAGCAACAAAGCATTCTCACGCGCGCGCTGGGCACGAAACCAAAGGTCGAAGTGGATGCCGACGAACAACTGCTCCTCGAAGGCGACACGATCCTCCTATGCTCGGACGGCTTGACGCGCATGGTCACCGATCCCGAAATTGCCAGCACGCTCGAAACACACCTCGATCCTCAGAAGGCCGCCGATCGCCTGGTGGAACTGGCGAATGAAAATGGCGGCCAGGACAATGTCACGGTAATCGTGGTTCATTTGGCGCCGGAAGCTCGCGGTCTGTGGGCCACGCTGCGCCGCTGGCTGGGCGGTTCGTGAGAGCGCGGCGGGAGGTGCGGAAATGGCGCGACTCCTTCTGAAGTTCGAGACGGAAGTCGTGAAAGAAGTGCCGCTGAGCAGCCGGCCCGTGACGATCGGCCGCGCCCCCGACAACGACATCCCCATCGATAACCTCGCCGTATCGAATTACCATGCGCGTGTTTATTCGGAAGCGGGCCGCCTGGTCATCGAGGATCTCGACAGCCTGAACGGCACGTTCGTCAACGACATGCGCGTCGAACGCGCCACGCTGAAGGATGGGGATTTGATCTCCGTCGGCAAACATCACATCCTCGTCGATCAGGGCCACGATACGGCCCTCCCACTCGACGCCTTTCACAAAGCCCCGGTGCCGAAGGTCCAGGAGACGATGGTCCTGGACACCAAGCAGCAGCGCGATCTCATGCAGCAGGTAGCCGCCATGGGCGAGCGTTCGCAGGTCGCTCCCGGCCGCGCGCGCGTCCCGACCGTCGTCGTCCTCAGCGGCCGCACCGATCGGAAAGAGTACGTCCTCACGGACCGGCTGACCGTCATCGGCAAATCGAATCTGGCCACGATAAAGTTGCGCGGATGGTTTGCGCCGGCGATGGCCGCGCAAATCCACAAGCACGACGACGGCTACTTCCTGGGCCGCGGCGATCGCATTCCGCGCATTAACGGCGAGCCCATTTCCCGCCCCGCGCGCCTGAACGACGGCGATCTCATCGAAGTCGGCCGCGTGCGCTTGAATTTCCTCTATCGCGATTGATCGCTTCCGCCCACCGATGAGCGAAGGAGCGTACGTATGAAGTGGTTGCTGATGGCCGGATTCGTTCTTGGTCTTCTCGAGCCTTTGGCACTCGCGCAAACTCCTCCAGCACAATCGCCTCTAGGTCCGCAGAATTCTCCCAAGGAGGTCGTGGAGGGCTTATGGAACAGGGCGACTGAGGGGGAACTGCTAACTCTAGATGGTTGGAACCGGGCCTCTGGGCTCTTCGCACAGCGTGATCCGTGGCCTGGAAACAGGGAGGTTCGTATTGTGTCGAACTACTGGGGTGTAGGGCCTGTTTTTGTCAATCCCGATACGGCGGAAGCTGATGTGGACTATACCAATGAAGGAGAAATTGACTCCTTTCTGCGCTATACGCCCCCGCCGAAAACTCCCTATTTCAAGACATCGTTGGTATTCCATCTTATTTTGGTACCCGAGTATGCGCCAGTGTATGGGCCTGATGGAAAGACGGTCGTTAGCAAGAAGCCGACGGGCTCTCAGTGGTGGCAAATCCAGGGTCCACGGGGCCTGCCGTGGACCACGGTGAACACGGCCATCCGATATGTCCTCGACATGCGCGACAAGACCACCGACCCTTCCATAAAGAAAAACGCCGACGAGACGCTGGCCAAGCTGATGAAGTTGCACTGATCGCCGTCGACGTGCGCGGTTGACGCGCCGCTGGATGTGGGTCGGATAGGATTTGGATGTGCCGTCTCATTCTAGGTCGTGCGGCCTCGACGATGTGCATCTTTGGATCTAACGAAAAGAAAATGGCGGAGAAGGAACCCATAGGGTTGCGAAAGGGTTTTGCTGTCGCCGGAGCCGTTCTGCTCTGCTGCATCGCAATGGCTCCGATCTTTGCACAGACTTCGTCTCGAACGATTCACGTATTTGTGGCCCTGGCGGACAATCAAAATCAGGGCATTATCCCCGTTCCGGCGAAGCTGGGAAACGGTGAAGATCCAGACCACAACCTTTACTGGGGCGCTGCCTTTGGCGTGAAGACCTTCTTTCTGCAGAGCGCAGAGTGGAAACTGCTCGCTTGCTATCAGAAACCGAAATCTGGCGTGCTGGAACGATGCGTGTTCAAACATCGCACCCAAAACGTGTACTTAGTGACCGACGCATACGAAGGCAGCCAAATCAGGCAGGCGACCGTTGATTTCTTGAACGCGACGGCAGGGGTAAATCCCGAAAAGATTAGCGTGACGGCCGGCGTCAATACGATCGTACTGAATGGTGGCGGCGGCGCCGACCTGGTCGCCTACGTCGGGCACGACGGGTTGATGGACTTTCAGTTGGCGACTTATCCCGAGGCAAAGAATCAAAACCACCGTGACGCGATTATCCTGGCTTGTGCCAGCAAGCCATATTTTGATGCGGCGCTCCGCGCGTCGGGTGCGTATCCCCTGCTGTGGACAAGTAACCTGATGGCTCCCGAAGCGTACACACTGAAAAGCGCGATCGATGGCTGGATCCTGAATGAGAGCCACGAGCAAATCCGAGAGCGCGCCGCCGAAGCGTACCATCAGTATCAAAAATGCAGCCTGGCGGCTGCTCGCGCATTGTTGGTTTCGGGTTGGTAGGTGCAGCGCTGGCCCGACGATGGCCCCGCCCGCATTTACAGGAATCGCTGCCAGGAATATCCTGTCGCGGAGCCCAACGCCGCGTGGGACGGCGTCTTCACCATGGCTCACAAGTAGAATGCAGCCTATGCCACGCTCAGATTTCACCCATACGGAAACTGGTGCGATCCCCCCTCTCCGCCGCAGCTTGCTGAGGCGCTTGATGAGGTCCACTGCATCTCGGGTAGCGATCTTGATCTGCTGCTTGACAGTGATTGGATGCAGCGAGCCGATTACTGCAACCGAAGTGTTTGGACGCTATTTCCTTCGCAAGCCCGGGGCAACCGTGGAACTCGACCTAAATCGAGACATGACGTACCTGGAGACGATTCGGTTCGACTCGGGCCAGAATGTTGCGATTACAGGGAAATGGTTCTTCGTCGCAGCTGACGGTTCAGTTTCGTTAAATGGAGCGGCCGAACTGGCAATTCCACTCTACCCAGAGCACATTCGTCGAATCGACACGGGAATGGAAGGCATGCGGTGGTGGTTCGGTAGAATGCACCTCACTGCGTATGTTGACACCTATGGCGATCATGACTTTGTGCGGGACAATCAGAAGTAGGAGTGTGCCCCGCCAGATTTTGTGAAAACCAGAAACGGCTGGAGGCTTGGCAAGTCGCAGGAATTAATCAGCCAGATGAAGCGCGAAATTGAACGCGAGCTGCTCGATGAATTACCGGCTGACGATCCTCGCGCGATCCGCTCGCGGCGGGACCTCCGAAGAGTTCACCGATGGATGTCGGACTTGTGGCCGGCCCGCGAGGATTGGCGACTGGTGGAATGACAAGCCGGGTTCTTCACCCATTGCTTTGCCGCGCAGCGGATCGGCGACTCCGCCTGCGGCGCTAGCCCGGCGGCCAGTGAAACGCGCGGCCGCCCATCAGATGTACGTGAAGGTGAAAAACGGATTGGCCCGCTCCCCCGCCGCTGTTGATCGTCGTGCGATACCCGCCCGTCAGCTTTCGTTCGCGCGCGAGTTGTGCGGCCACCAACAGAATGCGGCCGAGCAGCGCCGCGTCTTCCGGCGCGGCATCGGTCAGATTCACGATGTGCTTTCGCGGACAAATCAAGATGTGCGTGGGCGCCTGCGGGTGCAAATCCTCGAACGCGAAGAGTTCCGTATCTTCGTACACGAGCTTCGCCGGAATTTCCTTCCGCGAGATGCGGCAAAAAATGCAGTCGGTTTCGCTCATTCTCCCTCATCCAATCGAACGACGAACGATTTGAATCCGCCATCCTGAGTCAATTTTATCGCGGCTTGCTGCGCTTCGTCTTGCGTCGCGTAGCGTCCCACGCGCACGCGATAAAAATGCCCGTTCGGCGTGTCGATTTCCTGAATCGTGACGCTGGCATAGGTTTCGAGCATGCGGTCGCGCAGGCGGTCGGCATTCGCTTCATCCGAAAACGCGCCGATCTGCACGGCGAACACTCCTGCAACGGGATTCGCCGGGCCTGCAACCAATTCCAGTTTCACCGGAGCCGTGCCCGTGCCCACCATGTCGAGCGCGCGCGCCGCGGCAAACGAGAGATCGATGATGCGCCCCTCGACGAACGGGCCGCGGTCGATGATGCGAACCTCCGCTTGCTTGCCGTTGTTGAGGTTGGTCACCCGGACGATGCTCCCGAACGGCAGCGTGCGGTGCGCCGCGACCATTTGGTTCATGTCGTAAATTTCGCCGTCGGAAGCGCGGCGCCCGTGAAACGGGTATCCGTACCACGAAGCGACGCCCTGCTCGGAATAGTTCGGATTGACCGGAGCCCCCGGCGCGGGCGCGGAAGCGGATGGGTTCGGTCCCGGCCCAGCGGAAGGCGCGGGCGTAGGCGGAACATGCGAGGTGACCGGCCGGTTTCCGCAGCCCGTGGTAAACCACAGGAGAACACCGAGGCTCGCGGCGAAAAGAAATTGCGATCTTCGCCGGCGGCAATTGGAATTCACGCCGGCCCCAACTTCACTTCTTATCCGCCCGTCCGGCGTTGTCCGCCGCCGCAGCCGAGCGAGAGATGCGCGCCTCGATCTGGTCAGCCGCCGTAGCCAAACGCTTGGCGGCCGCGCGCAGCGCGTCAGCGGCTTTCTGCGAAGTCTGTGGTTTGATCTCTTTTTCCAGAAGCTCGCGGATGCGGGAGAATTCGCGATCCATCTTGCGCCCGATTTCTTCCCAGTTATCCATTTCGTTTCACCCCGGCGATTGCGCCGATCGAAACTGTCGTTCGCGGCAACTTTTTCGTATTATAGGCATGGCATCGGAAGCTCGCAAGGAGACCTCGTGCCTCTCCCGCTCCGCCTGCGCTACCGGCTCAATCGCTGGCGGGACTCGATCAAGAACTTCTTTCGCTCGAAGCGCTCGGAGAAACCAGCCGGGCGGCCGCGTATCTGCCCGAATTGCGGGACGCTGGTCGGCTCCACGTCGAGAACCTGCTACAGCTGCGGCGCGAACGTCTCCTTTTCGATGGCGGCTGCGAGCCGCTCGATCACGCGCTTATTGCCGCAGACTTCGCCCGCCACCTACGGCTTCCTAAGCCTCTGCTGCCTGCTGTATGGACTGAGTTTCGTGCTGACGATAAAGACCGCGGGGGCGATGCCTCCGGCGGGAGGGATATTCGGGCTCGGCCGAATCTCGGGCGAGATCCTCGACAGGCTCGGCGCATCGCTTCCTTTGCCATTCAACCTGGTGCAGCCTTGGCGGCTCTTCACGGCGATCTTCTTGCACGCCGACTTGCTGCACATCGCATTCAACATGTGGGTGCTGATGGCGCTCGGGCCCGTTGTCGAAGAGCTGTACGGTTCCGCGCGATATTGTTTCATCTTCGTCCTCACGGGCGCATGCGGCTACGTCGCGAGTTCCTTCTTCCTGCACAGCAGTATCGGCGCATCCGGTTCTCTGCTCGGATTGATCGGACTGCTGCTTGCAATCACCTCACGCAGTTCCGGAATCGGCATGCAAATGTTGCGGCAGCAATTGATCTGGTGGCTCATCTACACCGTCATCCTCAGCTTCATGCCCGGAATTGACCTATGGGCGCATGCCGGAGGATTCGCCTCCGGTTTCCTGCTCGGGAAAATCATGCCGGACCGGCAACCGTCGGGCATGGCCGAACAGCGGACCGCGCGGATTCTGGGCTGGAGCGCCGGACTCGCCGTCGCCGTGAGCTTTGCGTTCATGCTGCTCGAATATTTCGGCCACTGATGCCGTTCGAGGAAATTGGAACGGCACGAGGGGCGCGCGAAAAACGGTTCAATCCGCGGTCAATCGCCGCGCGACCGTCACGCAGTAGTGAAACCCGGAGAACACGGTGAAGATGGCCACCAGGGCGGCGAGCAGGCGCCGCACGAGCGGCACCCAATGCCAAGACGTCACAGCCATTCCCAGCACCGCGAAGACGAACAGAATCTGAAACAAGGTCGTGAGCTTGCCGTAGCGGCTCGGTGGAAACGGCCGGTACCCCACGGCGAGCAAGATCACGACGGCGATGGTGAGAAGCAAAACGTCGCGGCTCAGGACGAGAACCGTCAGCCACCAGTGGATTTTCCCCTTCAGTGCCAGCACAACAAAAGAAGACGACAGCAACAGTTTGTCGGCAATCGGATCGAGGTACGCTCCCAAGGCCGATTTCTGATTGAGATGGCGAGCGAGCAGGCCGTCCATGCCGTCGGTGAACGCGGCGGCGGTGAGCAGACCCAGCGCCCAGCCGAAGTGGCCGTAGATCACGGCAATCAGGAAGAACGGCAGAAAGCCGAGACGCAACAGCGTCAGCTCGTTCGGCACGGTAAAAACGCGCGAGAACATTTCCTGAAATCCCCCAGGGACTCAAACAAACTGCGAAAGATAGTCGCGCAACGACTGGCCCACCTTGCGCTCGAACACGTCGGCGAGCGAAGGAACGGAGCCGCGCGCCTCGTCGAGCGCGATGCGTTCGATGCGCAGCATCGGAAAAAACAGAGTGGGCAGGCCGATGCGTTCGCCCTCGGGATCGAGCACTTGGCGGATGAAATCATCGAACGAGTTCAGGTCAATGCCGCGAAGCGTGATTCCGGCCGGATGCATCTCGACCATCTCGCCCCAGAGCTTTTCCTTGGGGCTATGCAAATTCACGACAACGATGGAATGCGCTTCCATGAATTCAATCCTCTCTGCGCCCATCTTAGCTCAGGCTGGCTCAAGCTTGCCGACCCAGTACCATGCGCCGCGTATGACTTGCCACTGGCGGTTCAAACACGAATCGTCTTCACTTCGGGCGCGAGACGCAGCCGCGGCTCGGTCAGGCGCTGAACCTCATCGGGCGTAACGCCGGGCGCGATTTCGCGCAGGAGCAATCCTTCCGGCAAGACTTCAATGACGCCGAGTTCCGTGACGATCAAATCCACGACGCCGACGCCGGTGAGCGGCAACGTGCACTTCTTCACGATTTTGGGCTGGCCCTCTTTTGTGGTGTGTTCCATCGCGACGATCACGCGACGCGCGCCCGCGACGAGATCCATCGCTCCGCCCATGCCCTTCAGCATTTTGCCGGGAATCGCCCAGTTGGCCAGATTGCCTTGCTCGTCCACCTGAAGCGCGCCCAGGACCGTGAGGTCCACGTGGCCGCCGCGAATCATGCCGAACGAGTCGGCGCTCGAGAAATAACTCGAGCCCGCCACTTCGGTGACGGTCTCCTTGCCGGCGTTGATCAGGTCCGGGTCCACTTCGTCGTCGAGGGGATACGGGCCGATGCCGAGCATGCCGTTTTCGGATTGCAGGACAACGTCCATGCCGGGGGGAATGTAATTCGCCACGAGCGTGGGCGTGCCGATGCCGAGATTGACGTAGAAGCCGTCACGCAATTCCTGCGCGACGCGCCGGGCGATCAATTCCCGCTTCTCGTTTTCATTGAGTGGCATTCCGCCTCACTTCCCCCCTAGAGCCTTCTCATAAATACGGCCCGGAAGCAACAAGAGACCTGCGCCGCCGACACGCTGCGCACCGGGCCCTGGCCCCTGGCTGACAGTGTCAGGCATGCCCCCGGTCTAATCTGCCAGGGATGCGCCCGGTCTGTACCAAGGTACTCCCCCCTCCCCCCCCATGCTTTTATGTATCTGCTGAATCCAAAGGACTTGCGACGAAAAAACACATAAGTGCTGATTATAAAGGACTTGGCAACCGTTCATTTTCAATGAGATACGCAAAATGAGCGAGGAGTCTGTAACTGCTGATTCTAAAGGGCTTATGGGCGCGCTAAGTCCTTTGCTGTGTATCACTTTTGAGGGGTGCACAAGAATGGTGCAGTTTCGGGAGTTCTCGACGGGCCGCGGAGGCGGGAGGGTGCGGCCGTTTGCGGGGAAACCGAATTGGTGTTGCGACCTCACACCACCTGATAGCACAGAATTGCGCATTTGTCAACATATACTTTTAAGTGACTATTCGAAGAGAAGGGCTTGTCCGGGTGCCGGTTAAGGCCAGTGCGACCGCCGAGTCATTCGCAAGATTCCCCGCGCCTTCGCCAAGGCTACGGCGCGGCAAGCTTGCATTCGGAATGACCACTCTCGAAAAGGCGGGAGCACCCGTACGCGCAAAACCTTCTCGTTAAGGCCGTGCCACCGGGCAGATTCGTGGTGTCGGGGGCTGGGGAGGCGTACGTCGTTCACTGATTGCCTCTGATTCCTGTCGGCGAGTTTCAGCGGCTACGTGGAACATTCACGCCGAATTCACACGGCCGTAACAGGGACAAAATAGCGTCATCATCACGGTCCAGTAAACCGTACAGTCAGCACAGTCAGCGGCGAAAGAGAGTATACTCTGTGCGTCTAGTTACACACCTTCCGCCGTGCCCGCCATGGGCGACGGTTCCTGTGCCGCAAGACGTACATCTCGCAGACAGGGTATGACGCCACGGTTTTCGGCAATCTAACTGGCCGTCGAGGTGTAGTCAGGTGAAATCCGAATTAAGGAGAGCACAGATGAGCCCACAAGCAGCAACAGCAATGCAACCCGCCAAGGCCGCTGTACCAGTCAAACAGTCCGCCGCCGACGAGGTCGCCGAGCGGATCCAGCACGTCTACGACTCGATCGCTCGCAGAGCATTCGAGATCTTTGACAGTAACGGCAGGTGGCTCGGTCGCGAATTGGAGGATTGGTTTCGTGCCGAGTCCGAACTGCTGCACCCTGTACACCTGGAAATTGTAGAGTCCGACAACAGCCTAACCGTTCGGGCAGAGGTGCCGGGATTCAGCACCAAGGAACTCGAGATCCACGTCGAACCACGCAAGCTGACGATCGCCGGCAAACACGAGGCCCAGGAAGAGAGCAAGAAGGGCAAGACGATCTACTCCGAGCGGTGCGCGAACGAGATCCTACGGGTCGTTAACTTGCCAGCGGAGGTTGACAGCTCGAGGGTGAGCGCGACCTTGAAAGATGGCGTTTTGAACATCGAACTGGCGAAGGCTGCCCATGCCAAGTCAGTTCGCATCGAGCCTAAAACAGCATAAGCATAGATAACCAGAAACGCAGTAGAGCGGGGCCGCACTGCGATTCGAACCCGCCCTAACTGCACCCCCCAGCCCGAAGCCGTTGTCGCCGGGCCGGCGCCGCATCATCGCTCAATCATCCGAACATCTGCACGATTTACGATATCGGCGAATTCAAAGGCCGGCCGGAATCGCCTTGGGTATCGGCAACCGGCCCAGATCGAATGTTGCTGCTAAGCGCTGATAAGCGACGATCGCCGAATCAACAGGCGAGCCACTTCCGATCTCATAGTAGCGGCTCGCTCTTAGCCTTGGACCGCTTGGGACGGTAAGGAAAGCTCAAAGGCCCTGGGAGAGATGATAGGATGCTGGTTAACGAGACTGAGCGAGCCGCGAGGGTCGCGAGGCCTAGGCCGCCTGGGAAAATCGCAGATGAATACGTTCCTGATTCACGTGGGCGACGACAACTTCTTCCGGGTGCTTCCGGAGGAACTGGACCACTCAAAGCACGACGGCGAGCGGGTCAGAGTAATGGCGTTTCCGCCCCTGGGCATCCAGACGCTCGCGCCGGTGCTGCGCCAACGGGGACACCAGGTGCGGATGTTCGACACGTGCCACCCGCGGATGAAGGAGGAACACATCGCCCGGGCGGTTGCGGAAGAGCCACCGGACGTGATTGCGCTCTCGTTTCTATCGACAACCACTTACCCGGCCGCCAAAAGCTTGGCCCGGCGACTCAAGGCGGAGGCCCCGAAGATCCCGATCATCGTGGGCGGACCCTTCGCCACTTTGAATGCGGATCGCATTCTAGGGGACTGCCCGGACATCGACTGCGTGGGCATGGGCGAGGGCGAGGAGTTGCTTGCGGATTACCTGGAACACCTCGATAGTCCGGGTTCCGTTGCGGGTCTTGTCTGGCGTGAGGGAGAAAGAACCGTCCGAAACGCCCCGCGTCCGCTTCTCCGCGATCTGGACCGGTTTCCGTACCCCGACCGGGCCAGTCTGCCGATCGATTACATCGAATCCCTGCCGCTGGATGTCCCGGCGGTGCTCTCGTTGGACAAGTTCTGCACGGTGCAAACTTCGCGGGGCTGCCCGTATTCCTGCATCTACTGCGATATCCCGGCGCTCGGGGAGGGCCGGTGGCGGAGCCGTTCGCCGGAGCATGTCCTGGGAGAACTTCAGGCGCTGAACGATACGGGCTATCGCTCGATTTATCTTACCGACGACCACTTTCTCATCAACCGGCAGCGGATTGAAAAAATCTGCCGCGGCATGATTGAGCGCAAGCTGGAGTTTCACTGGGGCTGCGAAGGCCGTGTGGATTCGGTCGGGATCGCGCAGTTGCCGGTCCTGCGCGAGGCCGGTTGCAATTTCCTGGCGTTCGGCGTGGAAGCAGGGACACAAAAAGTGCTGGACCGGCTCAAGAAGAGGCAGACTCCCGCCCAGGTCGAGCATGCGGTCAAGGAAGCGAAACGCCATGGGATCGAAAGGGTGCATGGATTCTTCGTGATCGGCTCGCCCGACGAAACCAAAGAGGATGTTGTTGAGAGCTTCCGGTTCGCCGCCCGGTTGGAGCTGGACACTTTTGCTTTCAATCGTTTGTGCGCCTACCGCGGGACGCCTCTCTGGCAGGAGTACACCACGCGCGGGATCATCGACGACGAGCGGGATTGGCACAAGTGGTTCAAGTGCTCGGATATCGATCCCACCGCTCTGCCCAGTCAGGTGGTGAACCAACTGCGGGCGAAAGGAATCGGTTTGCTGTTTCTGCGCCGGATCTTCATGCGTCCGATCCGAACCTGGAAGCTGCTGCGCGCCTTCAGCCGCCATATGAAGACGTCCGACATCCTCAAATTGCTCTACGGTCCCTTTCACCGGCGGACGTTGACGCGGAAGCCCGAACTCCCCGCCCGGATGATGGATGCGGGACTCGATGAGCCGGACCGTCGAACGGTTTCCGTCCCTGGCCGGGCGCAGTGCGTGGTCGGAAATGTAAAGACAGACCGGAAAACTGCATCGCCTGCCGGAGATCATAGCTCCGGCGCGTGAGGCGCCGGTTGAAACACGGGATGTTCGCCGTCAGGCGGGAATTTTCAACGGCCAACTCGGAAGCCCGCGCGCGTGCTGGAGTCAGCCACGCTTGCGTGTCGTGCGTTTTTCGACGCGCTTTTCGTAGGGAACGCCCTGGAAGATGGCGTCGACGTAAATTCCCGGCGTGTGGATGCAATCGGGATCGAGCTGCCCGACCTCCACGAGCTGCTCGACTTCCGCGAGGACGAAATCAGCGGCGGTGGCCATGATGGGATTGTAGTTGCGGGCGGTACGGCGATAGATCAGATTGCCCCAGCGATCGCCCTTCCAGGCTTTGATGAAAGCGAAATCGCCGCGCAAGGCGCGCTCGAGAAGAAATTTCCGGCCGTCGAACTCGCGGACCTCCTTGCCTTCGGCGACCATCGTGCCGACTCCCGTGGGCGTGTAGACGCCAGCGAGGCCCGCCCCGCCGCAGCGGAGGCGTTCGAGCAGCGTTCCCTGCGGATTGAGCTCGACTTCGAGCTCGCCGGCGAGGACCTGCTGCTCGAAAAGTTTGTTGTCGCCGGCGTAGGTCGCGATCATCTTCCGGATCTGGCGTGTTTGCAGAAGCAAGCCGATTCCGAAATCGGCCACGCCGGCGTTGTTGGAGACCACGGTGAGGTTGCGCGTGCCTTTGCGGCGGACCGCGGCGATGAGATTCTCAGGGATGCCGCACAGGCCGAAGCCGCCCATGAGAATCGTGGCGCCGTCCTTCAAATTCGCGATGGCGGCGTCGGCGTTGGGAACGCGCTTATCCATTTTCGAGGAACGAGTCTACTGCAAATCGCGGAGGATTTTGTAGAGTTCGGCGGCGGCGGTGAATTCGTCTTCCAGTTCGCGGCCGCGCAGGACGGCGCGCAGGTTTTCGATGGCTTGCGCCATGCGGTCGAGGGCGCGGTCAATGTTGTCCGTATTGGTGAGAATAATGTCGCGCCAGAGGGAGTAGGGGCTTCCGGCGAGACGCAGGGCGTCGCGAAGGCCGCGTCCAGCGAGCGTGAGCGGAAGGCCGGATGAATCGGTTGCGTCGCGAACGACGCCGGCCAGCGCGACGGAGAGCAATTGCGGCAGGTGCGACACGATAGCCGCGGCACGATCGTGCGATTCGGCGTCGAGCCAAACCGGCTCCGCGCCGAGTTTGCGGACCAGCGCGGCGAACGCTTCGACGCGCGGGCCCATTTTTTCTCCGGCGGCCGATCCAGCCCGGCGGATCAGAGCGTAACGCGCGCGGCGGAACAATCCGGCGTCGGCGGCGGCGATGCCGGAGAGTTCCTTGCCCGCCATGGGATGTCCGCCGAGAAAGAGCGCGCCCTTCTGGAAACATTCGGAGGCGCGGGCGCAAATGGCGCGCTTGGAGCTGGCGGAGTCGGTGACAAGCGCCTTGGCTGCGGCGGCGCGCGCGATCTGCGGGAGCAATTCGAGCGTCGCGCCGACGGGCAGCGCAACGTAAATGAGATCAGCGCCCCTGACGGCGCGCACGAGATCCAGCTCAGCCCGATCGATGGCGCGGCGCTTGCGCGCCTCGCGCAGCACTTCGGGCTTGTCCCAGCCGATGACGCGCGGTCGCGGGCGAAGTTTGCGCAACGCGAGCGCGAACGAGCCGCCAACCAGGCCCGTGCCGAGCACCGCGACGCGGCGGAAGCGAACGGCCATGGCTTGCCTGCCGGCGGGCATGGCTCAGGCCACGCGGCGCCCGACCGCCGGAGCGATGATTCGCAGCTCGGCCATCAACTGCGCGAACTGATCGGGAAACAACGATTGCGCGCCGTCGGAAAGCGCGTGCTCGGGATCGTTGTGGACTTCAATCAGGAGTCCATCGGCCCCGGCGGCGACGGCGGCGCGCGCCATCGGCGCGACTTTATCGCGGCGGCCGGTGCCGTGCGAAGGATCGGCGATGATGGGCAAGTGAGAGAGTTTCTTGATGACGGGAATGGCGGCGATGTCCAGCGTGTTGCGCGTGGAAGTCTCGAAGGTGCGGATGCCGCGCTCGCAGAGGACGATGTTGTAATTGCCGCCGGCCAAAATGTATTCGGCCGAGAGCAGCAGCTCCTCGATCGTGGCCGACAGGCCGCGCTTCAACAGCACCGGCTTCTGGATCTCGCCGAGCGCGCGGAGCAGGTGGTAGTTCTGCATGTTGCGCGCGCCGACCTGAAGCAAGTCCACGTAAGGCAGCATCAACTGGATTTGCGACGGGTCCATGACTTCGCTGACGACGCCGAGGCCGTTGCGATCCGCGGCCTCGCGCATGAACTTCAGCGCCTGCTCGCCCAGCCCCTGAAACGTGTAGGGCGAACTGCGCGGTTTGAAGGCTCCGCCGCGGAGAAGCTTCGCGCCGCACAGCGCGACGCGCTCGGCGATGGCATTGATCTGCTCGGCCGATTCCACGGCGCACGGCCCGGCCATGATCACGACTTCGGGCCCGCCGACGCGCACGCCCTTGCTCACTTCGACGACGCTGCCGGCGGGACGAAACTCACGGCTGGCGAGCTTGTAGGGCTGGGTAATCCGCATGACTTCGCGAACGCCGTCGAGCAATTCGACGTCGCGCGTATCGAAGTCCGCGCGCACGCCGACCGCGCCGAGAACCGTGTGCGATTCGCCGGTCGAGCGATGAATGTCAAAACCCATTCCGACGAGGCGGTCAATCACGTGCTGGATTTGCGCCTCGGTGGCTCCTTCTTGCATCACGACGACCATATTCGGGATCCTCTCTGTCTATAATTCTTGAAATCTCAATTCGCGCGGGCGGCGCGGCCCGCGAATCCTTCATTCCTTTTCGTGCTCGTGCATGACGGCGCGCTCGACCGAACGCGCTTCATCCAAGATGCGCTCGAAGAGGCGGCGAACGGCCGCTTCGGAGAGCGGGCCGCGATTGGCGCGCTCGGCCGCATCGAGGACCAGGCGCTCGCGCTCCGGCTGGTAGAGCGGCTCGCCGCTCACGCGCTTGAGCTTTCCGATTTCCAGCGCGCACTGCGAACGCTCGTTGAGCAACTCCACGAGCTTGCGGTCAATCTCATCGATTCTGCTGCGCCAATCATCGATGCTTTTCATGCGTTTTGTCTCCGCCGGCTCATCCCTGCGAGCGCGGCTCCCTTCAACAAACGGACGCGATCGGCCAAGGCCCGGGCCCCGGCCTCAACCGACGGCGCGCGTTCGATCTCCTCCACCAGCGCCGAGCCGACCACCGCGGCGTCCGCCAGACCTCCGAGCAGCGAAACGTGGCCCGGCAACGAAATCCCAAAGCCGACCGCGATGGGCAGGTTCGTGAAGCGGCGCGCGCGGCGCACAAGATTCGGCAGATCATCCGGCAAGGTGTCCTTCGCGCCGGTCACACCGGTGCGCGAAATCAAATAGAGGAAACCGGTCGAGGCTCGCGCGATGATTTCAAGGCGCGCGTCGGGCGAAGTGGGCGCGGCGAGGAAAATCGTGTCGAGCGAGCGCGCGTGCATCGTAGCGCGATAGTCGGCGGCTTCCTCGGGAGTCAAGTCGGTGGCGAGGACGCCGTCGGCGCCGGCGGCCGCGGCTTCCGTGGCGAAACGCTCGAGGCCGCGCTGCAGAATGGGATTGTAGTAGCTGAACAGAACGAGCGGCACATCGGACTTCACGCGCACCGAGCGGACAACATCGAGCACGCCGGTGAGGGTTGTTCCGGCGCGCAGCGCGCGCTCGCTGGCGCGTTGAATCGTGGGGCCGTCGGCGACGGGATCGCTGAAGGGAACGCCGAGCTCGACGACGTCGGCGCCGGCCTCGGCGAGCGCCAGGACGAACGACGTTGTCGCATCGAGCGATGGATCGCCCGCGGTGATGTAAGCGACGAGGCCCATCGCGCCCGCATCGCGCAAGCGCTGGAAGCGAGTTGTGATTCGCGTGGCCATTTCACAAAGGCGCTAAAGATAGCGCGCCAGAATCTCCATGTCCTTATCGCCGCGGCCGGAAAGATTCAGGATGACGAGCTGATCTCGCTTCATGCGCGGGGCGCGCGCGGCGAGTTCCGCCACCGCGTGCGCCGATTCGAGCGCCGGAATGATTCCTTCGGTGCGCGCGAGGAGCAGCGCGGCTTCGACCGCGGCGTCGTCTCCCACCGCGGTGTACTCGGCGCGATGCTGCTCGGCGAGCCAGGCGTGCTCCGGGCCGACCGCCGGGTAATCGAGACCGGCGGAGACGGAATGCGTCGTCGCAACTTGCCCTTCTTCGGATTGCAAGAGATACGTGAACGTGCCTTGCAACACGCCGGGGCGCGCGCCCGTGAATCCTTCAGCGGCGGCCAGGCGCGCGGCGTGTTCGCCGAGAGTTGTGCTGCGCCCGCCCGCTTCGACTCCGAGCATGCGCACGGACGCATCGCCGAGAAAATCGTGGAAGAGGCCGATGGCGTTCGAGCCGCCGCCGACGCACGCGACGAGCAAATCGGGCAGGCGCTTTTCCGCTTCGAGAATTTGCGCGCGCGCTTCCCGTCCGATCACGCGCTGAAAATCGCGCACGATCGCCGGATACGGGTGCGCGCCGAGAACGGAGCCGAGCAGATAGTGCGTCGTGTGGACGTTCGTGACCCAGTCGCGCATGGCCTCGTTGATGGCGTCTTTGAGCGTGCGGCTGCCGGCATTCACGCCGACGACTTCCGCGCCGAGCATGCGCATGCGCATGACGTTGAGCCGCTGGCGCTCCATGTCCGTGGTGCCCATGTAGACGACGCATTCGAGGCCGAGGCGCGCGGCCACCGTGGCCGTGGCGACGCCGTGCTGGCCCGCGCCGGTCTCCGCGATGATTCGCCGCTTGCCCATGCGCACGGCGAGAAGTCCCTGGCCCAGGCAATTATTGATTTTGTGCGCGCCGGTGTGCAGCAGGTCTTCGCGCTTGATGTAGATGCGCGGGCCGCCGAGGTGCGCCGTGAGACGATCGGCGAAGAGCAGCGGAGTCGGGCGGCCGGCGAAATTGCGAAGCAGATCGTCCAGCTCGCACTGGAAGGAAGCGTCGACGCGGGCCTCGGCATAAGCGCGCTCGAGTTCTTCGAGCGGGGCGACGAGCGTCTCGGGGACGTATCGGCCGCCGTAGGGGCCGAATCGGCCGCGCGCGTCGGGCCAAACTTGTGGAGTTGCGGCCATTGTCTTAAGTGCTCGTCCTCTCTTTTCTTCTCTCTGTTTTTCGCGTTCGCGTCGCCCCGAAAAATCGCCGCCCAGACGAACAAAGGGCCGCGACCCGTCTCTGGAATCGCGGCCCGTCTGGGAATCTCGCTCGGTGTTAGTCGCTTACCCGATCACCTCAACCGCGCGCACGCCCAACCGGACCGCTTCTCCAATACCAGTAGGAGAAGCGGTAACTAAAGGCGTAGTTGGGTGCAAATCTCATCATTCAGAACCGGAAACGGAAGTTTATGAGCCGCCCGCGCGGCTGTCAATCTTCTTTTTGACATAGGATGAAGTGCACGAATGAAATCTGGGCAGGGGTGTGAATTCAGCCGAAAAGCTTAAGATTCGTACCAGCGGCGCGGCGAGCTTTTAACTTCCGAACGACGACAATTGGGGATGTGATCAAGGTGAGCGCCCCGCCGATCCCCGTCAGGCCGATACCGAAGAGAAGCAACTCCAGTTGCCCGGGAACCTCACAGGGCCCGAGGCCGCCAGGCCAGAGAATGTGGATAAGCAGAAAGCAAGAAAGCCCTGCGCCGAGTATTGCCGCTCCCGATAGGCATAATCTTTCGGGCATAGTGAAAGAAAGTAGCTCAATCACACATACCGTACAAGGGGAGTGGGCCGCCACGGCTCGCGCGGGCGCGCATGGCGAAGACAACATTCAGTCCGCCGCCAGCGTTGAACACGGAGCAGTTAGTTCTCTTCTCATCTCTTCTTTGCAGCAGCGTGAGCGGGAAGGTCGGGATCGGCTTCGCGGACGGCGTCGAAGAAGGCGCGCATGCGGGCTGGGTCCTTTTTGCCGGGGCGCGATTCGGTGCCGCTGCAAACGTCCACCGCGAACGGCCGCGCAGCGAGAATCGCTTCCTTCACATTTTCCGCACGCAGACCGCCGGCGAGCACGACGCGGCCATAGCGTTTCGCGCGCAGCGCGACATCCCAATCCACCGTGCGGCCCGTCCCGCCGTAGAGGCCGGGGAGATGGCCGTCGAGCAGACTGGCCCAATCGAAGCGATAGCGGGCGAGTGCAGCGAGGCGGAACTTCGGCGAAACGCGAAACGCCTTGATGACTTTGTGCGTGCGGGACAGCGCGCGCGCGTCGGCAACGGATTCATCGCCCTGCAATTGCACGGCTTTTAGACGAATCGCGCGCGCGAGCGCGTCCACCGCTTCCGGCGTCCAATTGACGAACACGCCGACCGGAACGACGCACGGCGGCAAGCGGCGAATAATGCTCCATGCGGAGGCGGGCGAAAGAACGCGCGGGCTCTGCGGATGAAAATTGAAGCCGAGCATCTCGGCGCCGAGATCCACAGCGAGCCGCGCGTCCGGCCAATTCGTGATGCCGCAAATTTTCACGCGGACCATGGAGGCTTTACCCCGCTGCGGGCTTCAATAGCGCGCCGAGCGCGAGGGCGGCATCGGGCTGCGTCATGAGATGCTCGCCGACCAAGAACGCGTCAAAGCCGGCCGCGCGCAGTTTTTGCAAGTCTTCGTGGAAGCGAAGGCCGGATTCGGCCACGGCGATGCGATCGTCCGGAATGAACTCGATCAGCTCGAAAGACGTATCCATGCACACTTCCAGCGTGCGCAGGTCGCGATTATTCACGCCGATCACGCGCGCGCCGGCCTCCAGCGCGCGATACAATTCACCGCGCGAATGAACTTCCACCATCGGCTCCATGCCCAACTCGCGGCCGAAAGCCAGAAAATTACACAACTCTTCTTGCGCGAGCACGGCCACGATCAGAAGGAACGAATCGGCGTTCGTGGCGCGCGATTCCCAGATTTGCCACGCGTCCAAAATGAAGTCCTTGCGCAGGACCGGCAACGCCACGCGCTTGCGCGCCTGCCGCATGTAGTTCAAATCGCCCTGAAAAAATTCCTCTTCTGTGACGACGGAAAGCGCGACGGCGCCCGCTTGCTCGAGCTGAGCGGCGAGAGTGGCCGCATCGAACTTCGCGCGCAGGACGCCGCGCGACGGCGACGCCTTTTTCAGTTCCGCGATGACGTTAAAGCCGTCGCGCGTGAGCGCGCCCGGAAAATCACGGACGGGCTCGGCCTTCTTGACTCCCATGCGGAGCACGGCTTCCGGCACGACGCGCTTCCGGTACTCAATCATGGCGCGGCGCGCGTCGACGATGCGCTCCAGCACGTTGCCCGATTTGTCTTCCGACACCATACCCGCGCCCCCGCCGAATCGTCAGTTGAATGCGAAGGTTTCCATGCTAAGCCGTGACCCAGGCGAAGTCAATTTGGCGTTCGAGCAGCCCGAACCGCCCCGCGGCGGGGCGGCAACGGTGTCCGCTTGCGGGACACGGCAATCCCAATAGCGGTCAAGCCGGCGGCCCGTGGCGAAAAAACTCTAGCTAACAGCTTGGCAATGCAACACTTATAATGCTGGCGCACGGCATCGCACGTGCGGTGTATTCCTACTGTGGAGCATTCCATGGACATTGCACGGCCGGAACTCGCCAGGGCCAAAAAGGTGCGCCGGGCCATTTATGGCAGCATCGCGCTCGTCGCTCTCATCATCGTTACGATTGGGATTGCCAAGCTGAAGCCCGCCGCGCCGACCGTGGATCGCTCGACGGTGTGGAGCGGGACCGTGGCGCGCGGCAACATGCTGCGCCAGGTGCGCGGCCTGGGCACGCTGGTGCCGGAAGACATCCGCTGGATCCCCGCGCAGTCGAATGCCAGAGTGGACCGCATCGTCCTGCGCTCGGGCGCGATCGTGAAACCGGATTCGATCATTCTCGAGCTTTCCGATCCGCAGCTTCAGGATGACGCTCTCACGGCTCAGCTCACCTACCAGGAGGCCGAGGCCGATTACGAGAACCTCAAGGTGCAGCTCGACAGTCAACTCATGGCGCTGAAGGAAGTAAATGCGGGGCTGTTGGGACAATACAACCAAGACCGGCTCCAGGCGCAAACCGACAAGCAATTGGCCGACCAGGGGCTGAAGGCGATGGTGCTCGCGCAGCAATCGCAAATGAGAGCGGAGCAAGAAGAGACCCAGCTCAAACTCGACAATGAAAAATTGTCTATTCAAGCCGAAGCGAACAAGGCGCAGCTCGATTCGCAGGCCGCGAAAGTGGACTCCGCGCGCGCGCTCTACAACCTGAAGAAGAGCCAGCTCGACGCCTTGCACGTGCGCGCGGGCATCAACGGAGTCCTGCAAGACGTGCCCGTGGATGTCGGCCAGCAGGTGACGGCCGGCACGAACCTCTGCCGCGTGGCGGACCCAACGCACTTGAAGGCGACGATCCAAGTGGCGGAAACGCAGGCAAAAGACGTCCTGCCGAACCAGAAGGCTTCCATTGACACGCGCAACGGCATCGTCCCGGGCCACGTGACGCGCGTCGCGGGCAACGTCGTGAACGGCACCGTGGATGTGGATGTCTCGATTGATGGGCCGCTCCCGCCGGGCGCCCGGCCCGATCTGAGCGTGGACGGCACAATCGAGATCGAGAATTTGCAGGACGTCCTCTACGTCGGCCTGCCCGTGCACGGCGAACCGAACAGCACGGTGGGCCTCTTCAAGCTGGTGGACGGCGGCGATGAAGCCGAGCGCACAACCGTGAAGCTGGGCCGCGCTTCGGTCACAACAATTGAAGTCCTGGATGGCTTGCGCGAGGGCGACCAGGTGATCCTTTCGGATATGTCGGCGTGGGACAGCGTGGACCGCATCAAGCTGAAGTAGCGGGCAGAGGCAGGGGCGCCCGTGGCCCGCGAGTCGCGCGGGAACACATTCAGGCTCCAAAGCGTATATGGGATTAGCCCTAACCGGACAAAGGAGAAACCATGGAAGCATCGAATGAAGTCCTGATCCACCTGGATGGCGTGAAGAAGGTTTTCTACACCGACGAGGTGGAAACGCACGCCCTCTCGGGCGTTCATCTCGAGATCAAGCGTGGCGAGTACATTTCCATTGCCGGCCCCTCCGGCTGCGGCAAGTCGACCTTGCTCTCCATCCTCGGGCTTCTCGATTCGCCCACCCACGGCAACTACACGCTGAATGGGAAGGCGGCGGCGCGGCTGACGCTCTCCGAGCGCACGCGAATCCGCAACCGCGAGATCGGCTTCATCTTTCAGGCGTTCAACCTGATCGGCGATCTCACGGTCTACGAGAACGTCGAGTTGCCGCTCACCTATCGCGGCATGGGCTCGGGCGAACGCAAGCAGCGTGTGCAGAAGGCGCTCGAAAAAGTCGGCATGGCGCACCGGATGAAACATTACCCCTCGCAGCTTTCCGGCGGCCAGCAGCAGCGAGTCGCCGTGGCGCGAGCGCTGGTCGGCGAGCCTTCGATTCTTCTGGCGGACGAGCCTACCGGCAACCTCGACTCGAAAAACGGCGAGGCCGTGATGGATCTTCTGCGCGAGTTGAACAACCAGGGCTCGACGCTCTGCATGGTTACGCACGATCCGCGCTACGCGAAGTTTGCGGACCGCAACATCCACTTGTTCGACGGCCGCATCGTGGACGAAGACTTCGAGGAATCTCAAGCCAACGTCATCGCCGATTGACGATTCATTTGTCGCGAGACACTCGGACATAGTTCGCGAAACCGGAGGGACCGGTGCACACTCTCTGGCAAGACATCAAGTACGCGCTCCGCATGATGGCGAAGACGCCGGGGCTTTCGGCGATCGTCGTACTGACGCTGGCGCTCGGGATCGCCGCCACCACAGTCATCTTCAGCGTCGCCAATACCCTATTGCTCCGGCCGCTGCCGATTCCGCACGCTTCCCGGCTCGTGGCGGTCGGGTTTCAGCAGCAAGGGAATCCGCTCGGCCTCGACAGTCTCTCCTATTTGGAATGGCGCGATTACCAGTCTCAATCGGGCGAAGTTTTCACGGCCTTAGTCGGAAACGTTGGCAGGCTGTCTGCCTTCGGCCTGGAAGGTCATCCGGCCGAGCAGGTTCTGTCCAATTACGTGACTGGGAATTTCTTCAGCGGGCTGGACGTCAAGCCGACGCTAGGCCGGCTGTTCGCCCCCGGCGAAGGTGAGCAAATTGGCGCGCCCCGCGCAGCGGTGCTCAGCTATGCGTTCTGGAAGTCGCATCTCGGCGGCGACCCCGGCGTGGTCGGTCAACAGGCGCTAGTCAATGGACAACCGACCGAGATTATCGGCATCGCCCCCGAAGGATTCCACGGCATTGAGCCTTCGCTGGTTGACGTCCAGTTGTATCTTCCGCTCAGCATCGTGGCCGAAGACGAGCTTCCATCGTACAAGACCGGGAACTTGTTCACGAACCGTCCCTCCCGCGAACTCGCTGTACTCGGCATGCTCAAGCCCGGCGTCAGCGTGGCCCGGGCGCAAATAGCCGCTCGCCTGATCCAGGGGCGGCTCGCCAGCCAATACTCCAAAGACGAGAAGGGGCTGGTCATCGAAGTCGTCTCTGCTTCCAGCGGCGTCCCGGAAAACGGCATTTTGCGCCTGATCGCGGCCTTGTTTGCGGGCCTTTCCGGGATGGTTTTGCTGCTCGCGTGCATGAACGTGGCCAACGTGCTGCTGGCGCGCGCGACCACCCGGCAGCAAGAGATGGCCATCCGTTCGGCGATGGGCGCGTCCCGCGCGCGGTTGATCCGTCAGATGCTCACTGAGCCCGTGCTGCTTGCTCAGCTGGGCGCCGCAGCCGGAATGCTAGCGGCCCAGTGGGCCATGGCCGCCATCTTCTCCTTGCCTGATTGGGCGAGGCAGAGCTTCGTGACCCTCAAATTTGATTTTGATTGGCGCGTGTTCCTGACGGCCTTTGGCGGCGCGACCCTGGCCGGAATCGCTGCGGGGATGTGGCCGGCCATTCGCGTTGGCAGGGCCAATCTAAGCCTGGTGCTGCACGCAGGCGGCCGCAGCGATTCGGGAGGGGCGGAGCGCCATCGCCTGCGCAATATCCTCGTTGTCGCGCAAGTAGCCGGGTCTCTTGCGCTTCTGATCGCTGCGGGCTTTTTCGTCCAAACCCTGCGCCGGGCCCAACATGCCTATCTCGGCTTCGATCCCACGCATCTTGTCGTCTGCACGATGGATCCGCACATGATCGGCTACGACCGCACGCGCACCACGCAGTTTTATCAAGAGCTGAACACCCGCATCGCCGCCCTGCCCGGGGTGCAATCGGCGAGCCTGTCGTTCGGAGGTCCCTTCATAGGACTTGAATACAGCGCCAACGTTTACCCCGAAAACCGCGTCATTCCTCCAGGGCAACAAGCCCCGCTCATCTATCACAATGTCGTGGACCCCGATTACTTCTCGAACCTGCGCATACCGCTGCTTCAGGGGCGGGCCTTCACGGAATTCGACGATGAGCACGCTCCGCGCGTGGCCATCGTCAATCAAACCATGGCCCGACAGCTCTGGCCCGGCGAAAATCCCATTGGGAAACGCTTCCGGACGGAGACTGACTCAGATCCGCTGATCGAAGTTGTGGGTCTGGCGGGCGATGGAAAGTATCAGAACATCGGGGAGGACCCGCAGCCGTGGTTCTACATCCCGTCGCGCCAGGAGTTTCAGCCTTTTCGCGCGCTTATTGTCCGTTCCGCCGCGCCTCCGGAAAGCTTGATCCCGGAAATCGAAGGCGAAATCCGCTCCCTCGCTCCGGGCTTGCCAGTTGCCAATAGCGCTACGATGGAACAAATATTGGACCTAGCCCAGATTTACTTCAGGCTGGGCGTGGACCTGGCGGGAGGCGCAGGTCTGTTGGGCTTGTTCATCGCGGTGGTGGGCGTCTATGGAGTCGTATCGTACGGTGCCACGCAGCGGACTCGCGAAGTGGGAGTTCGCATGGCGCTGGGCGCGACGCCAGCGAACGTCCTGAAGCTGATTCTGCGCCAGGGATTGCGCCTGGTCGCGGCGGGGGTGGTGGCGGGCGCGATTCTCGGCTGGCTGCTGACGCGCGCAATGAGCCACATCTTTCATGGTGATACGGGCGTCTTGGTGTTCTTCATCGCGGCGGCGCTCCTCTCCGTCGTCGCGCTGGTGGCCTGCTACGTTCCGGCGCGGCGCGCGACGCGCGTGGATCCGATGGTCGCGCTTCGCTACGAATAGGAGTCTCCCATGGGCGCCCTCTGGCAAGACATCAAGTTCGGCTTCCGGATGCTCGCGCAAAAGCCGGCCTTCACCGCGATCGCGCTGCTGACGCTCGCGCTCGGCATCGGCGCAAACACCGCGATTTTTTCCGTCGTCAACGCCGTGCTGCTCAATCCCCTGCCCTATCCGCAATCGGACCGCCTCATGGCGCTTTGTACGAAAGGGCCGAATTTCGATTGCGGCTCCGTCTCCTACCCAAATTTCCTCGATTGGCAGCGTGAGAATCGGGATTTCCAGGCCATGGCCGCCTACCGGAGAGACCACTTCAATCTCACCGGTCAAGGCGAAGCGGAACGATTGCGCGGCGATATGGTTTCCGCGGATTTCTTTTCCATCCTCGGAATCAAGCCCGCGCTCGGCCGGCTGTTTAACGCCGGCGACGACCACGTGGGGGCGGAACCCGTCGTTCTGATCAGCTCCGGATTCTGGAAGAGAAAGTTTGGATCGTCGCCGGATGTCATCGGCAAGATGATGACGCTCAATGGCGTCAACTATTCCATCATCGGCGTGACTCCGGCCGGCTTTCACCTGGACCGCACGAACGACGTGTGGATGCCGATCGGACAGTGGAATGACCCGACCTTTCACGATCGGCGGGCTGCTCTCGGCATGAGAGTGGTCGGACGGCTGAAGCCCGGAGTGACTCCAGCGCAGGCTCGCGCTGAAATGGACACGATCGGCCGAGGACTCGCCGCATCCTTTCCTGAGGCCGACGCGGGCTCCAGCGTCACGGTGCGGTCGCTGAAAGACTGGATTGTCGGAGGCACCGGCCGGTTTCTTTACGTCCTCCTGGGCGCGGTCACCTTCGTGCTGCTGATTGCATGCGCAAACGTTGCGAACCTTCTGCTCGCGCGCGCCATCGGGCGCTCGCGCGAGTTTGCGATTCGTTCTGCGCTGGGCGCGGGGCGCGCTCGCGTGATTCGCCAGCTTTTGACGGAAAGCGTCTTGCTCTCGGCCGCGGGCGGAGCGCTCGGCCTCTTGATCTCGGCCTGGGGCACGCATGCGGTGATTGCGCTTCTGCCCGAGGCGCTGCCTCGCTCCCAGGAAATCGGGATGGACTCGCACGTCTTCATTTTCACGGCAATTGTCTCAGTGGCTTGCGGAATCCTGTTCGGCCTGGCGCCCGCGTTGAAAACCTCGCGGCCGGACTTGCAGGAAACGCTCAAGGAAGGGGGCCGCGGCTCGAGCGGCACGCATCATCGGGCGCAGGGCGTGTTCGTCACGGTCGAAGTGGCGATGGCGCTGGTGCTGTTGATCGGCGCGGGCCTCATGCTGCGAAGTCTCGCGCGGTTGTGGAGTGTCGATCCCGGCTTCAACCCGCACAACGTACTGACCTTTGACGTCGCGCTCGCGCCCGCGGTGGCAGGCAATGCCACGGCGGCGCGCAACGCGCTTCGGGATCTGCACGACCGCCTGAGCGCGATCAAGGGAGTGGAAACTCTCTCCATGATGGCGGGCGGGCTGCCGGAGTCGGGCGACGATTCAGAATTGCCTTTCTGGCGCGAAGGGCAACCCAAGCCCGCATCCGACAATGCGATGAACGTCGCATTGTTCTACCTGGTCGAGCCCGAATACCTGAAAGCGATGGGCATCCCTCTCGACCGCGGCCGTTTCCTCACTGCGCAAGACACCGAGCACGCGCCGTTCGTCGCGGTCATTGATGAAAGCCTGGCCCAAAAATATTTCCCCAACGAAGATCCCATCGGGAAGCGTTTGAATATTGAATTGCTCAACTACCAGGCCGAGATCGTCGGCGTGGTGAAACACGTGAAGCACTGGGGCCTGGATGCTGACGCTAACAATCCGATCCAAGCGCAGTTCTATCTGCCGCTCGTCCAGCTTCCGGATCAATTCATGCCGCTCGTCAACAGTGTGACCGTGGTGATGCGGACTCAGGGGCCGCCTGATGCCCTGGCGGGAGCGGCCCGCCAAACCATCGCGCAGGCTAACAGCGAGCATGTGGTGTACGACGTGGAATCGATGGACAGCATCGTGTCTGATTCCCTGGCGGACCGCAGATTCTCGATGGCGCTTCTGGGAGTGTTTGCCGCACTGGCGCTCTTGCTTTCGAGCGTCGGGATTTACGGCGTCATTTCCTACGTCGTCGGTGAGCGCACGCACGAGATCGGCATTCGCATGGCGCTCGGAGCACAGCAGCGCGATGTCCTTCGCCAGATGCTCCATCACGGAATCCGGATGGCCTACCCCGGTGTCGCCGTCGGACTCGCCGCCGCTCTTCTTCTCACGCGTCTGATGGCGAAGATGCTCTACGGAGTGAGCGCCGCCGATCCGCTCACGTTTGTGGGCGTGGCCGCGCTGCTGTCGGTTGTCGCGCTCGCCGCCTGCTACGTTCCGGCGCGGCGCGCGACGCGCGTGGACCCGATGGTCGCGCTGCGCTACGAATAGCTACCCAGGAGGACGCATGGGAAATTTGTGGCAGGACCTCAAGTATGGCGCGCGAATGCTGGCGAAGACTCCCGGGGTTACGCTGGTCGTTGTCCTCACGCTGGCGCTGGGCATGGGGGCCAACACGGCGATCTTCGGGATCGTGAATGGGACTCTGCTGCGTCCCTTGCCGGTGAAATCGCCCCAACAAATCGTGGTGCTGGCCGGCAAGTCGCAGGGTGACACTCTGGGGGTTTTCCGGTTTTCCTATCCCCAGCTCGTTGATTTTCGGAAACAGGCGGATGCGTTCTCCGACCTCTTTGCTTCCGAGATCGATCTCGGAGGTCTCAGTTTCGGCGGCAAGGCGGATCAATTTGTGTTCTGCCACGTGACCGGAAATTATTTCTCGGCCCTGGGCGTTAAGCCCGCACTGGGGCGGCTCTTCCTTCCAACGGAGGGAGAGGAAGGGGGCAAGGATTCCTACGTTGTGCTGGGCTATTCCTTCTGGCAAAAGAGGTTTGGCGGTGATACCGGCATCGTAGGGAAGCAGGCATTGGTCAATGGCCAAGAGGCCACAATCATTGGAGTGGCACAAAGGGGGTTTCAAGGCACGAATTTCGCGCTCGATTTGGACGGCTATATCCCGCTGAACATGATGCCACCGGGAGATCCGGTCAAGTTCTGGAGAGACCGCACCAACCGTCCGTTGGTTGTGATGGGGAGGCTGAAACCAGGGCTGAGCCTGAGGCAAGCGCAAAGTTCCGTGAATGTGGTGGCGGAGCGCCTGGCCGAGCAATATCCCGCGACGGACAAAGGCGTGACGGTTCGGGTGATTCCGGAGAGACTGGCGCGCCCGCAGCCCGATGCGAGCAAGATCGTTCCGTTCGTCGCCGGCTTATTCTTGGCGTTGGCGGCGCTGGTGCTGCTCCTGGCGTGCGTGAACGTGGCGAATATTCTGCTGGTGCGCGCGACGATGCGGCAACGCGAGTTGGCGATCCGTGCGGCACTGGGAGCCAGTCGCGCGCGGCTGATCCGGCAACTGCTGACCGAGAGCATCTTGCTCGCGCTCTTCGGCGGGGCCGGCGGGCTGCTGCTGGGAGCGTGGGCCACCGGAGTGGTCCCCTTGCTTTTCCCGGAGTCGAATTTTCCGGTCCGGCTGGATTTCAGTCTTGATTGGCGGGTGTTTGCGTACGCTCTGGCTGCCGCTCTCTTGACCGGCACGCTCGTGGGCGTGTGGCCGGCGTTGCGCGCGGGACGAACGGACGTCAACGGCGTGCTGCACGGAAGTGGGAGGAGCGACACAGCGGGCGTGGGCCACCACCGAGTGCGCAACGTGCTGGTGGTAGCGCAGGTGGCGGGCTCGCTGATGCTGTTGATCGTCGCCGGGCTATTCCTTCGGAGCCTGATGCGCGCGCAACGAGCGAATCTGGGTTTCGACCCCGATCACGTGCTGAATGTGACTCTGGACCCGAGAGCAGTGGGATACGACGCGGCCCGCACAAAGGGCTTTTATCGAGACCTCGAAGCGAGGGTCCGCGCATTGCCCGGCGTGCAAACGGCGAGCCTGGCATTCAGCGTGCCGATGGGAAACGTGAACGGGGATAGTCCAGTCTACATCGAAGGGCGCGCGCTCGCCCCTGGCCAGCAGCCTCCGGCGGTCGTGTACAACCAGGTCGACGCGCCCTATTTCGATACGATGCGGGTTCCGTTGCTGCGCGGGCGCGCATTCCGTGAAGATGACAACGAGAAGGCGCCGCTCGTCGCGATCGTGGATCAGGCGATGGCGCATCAATTCTGGCCCAACGAAGATCCGGTCGGGAAGCGATTCAGTCTCCAGAGCGCGACTGGACCCTTCGTCCAAATCGTGGGAGTTGTGGGAGATGGAAAGTATGTGTTCATCGCATGGGACCGAGAACCATATTTTTTTGTGCCGCAGGCGCAGAATTTCACGCCCTACAGGACCCTGCAGATTCGCTCCTCGGTACCGCCGGAGACCCTGATCACTCTGGTGCAGCACGAAGTCCGCGCGCTGGACCCCAACATGCCGATCTCCGACGTTCAGACGATGAGGCAGTCTCTTTCGGGAGGGAATGGGTTCTTCATCCTCCGGGTCGGTGCGACCCTGGCTGCGGCGATGGGGCTCCTGGGGCTGACGCTCGCGGTAGTAGGCGTGTATGGAGTGGTTTCGTTCGCCGCGAGCCAGCGTACCCATGAGATCGGGATCCGTATGGCGCTGGGCGCGGAGCAGCGGGATATCCTGCTGTTGGTCCTGCGGCAGGGATTGGTGCTCGTGATTGGGGGAGCGCTGTTCGGTGTGTTGCTTGCGTGGGCGCTGACACGCTCGATGGCCGCTGTCCTGGTTGGCGTCAGCCCCACAGATCCGCTGACATTTGTGACGGCGACGCTGCTTCTGACGGGGATCGGGCTTTGGGCTTGCTACTCGCCCGCGCGGCGGGCGATGCGTCTAGACCCGATGGTCGCGCTGCGCTACGAATAGGAGACTGGAAATGGGCACGCTCTGGCAAGACATCAAATTCGCCGCGCGGATGCTCGGGCGGGATCCGGGCTTTACGCTGATTGCCGTCCTTACTCTGGCCCTGGGTATCGGAGTGAACACCGCGCAGTTCAGCGCTGCCGAAGCGATCCTGGTCCGCCCTTACCTTTTCCACAATCTGAATCGCCTGGCGGTCATCCTGGAGCTGCGACCTCACGAAACCAGAGACTATTTCCCGGTCTCTCCCGCGAACTACGACGAGTGGAAAAAGCAGGCGCACAGCTTCGAGCAGTTTTCCGCTTATCGGTATGACCAGGTGAATGTGTCCGCGGCCGGCGCGCCACACAGGCTCGAAGGGTTCGACGTCTCCACGAGTTTTTTCGACACCATTGGAATCAAGCCTGTGCTCGGCCGTGCGTTCCTGCCGGAGGAAGGCGAACCTGGCCATGAACAGGTCGTCCTGCTCAGCGACAGTGTGTGGCGCGGGCAATTTGGCGCCGACCCGAACATCGTCGGCCAGACCATTCGCCTCGATCAAAAGCCGTTCTTGGTGATCGGCGTGATGGGCCCCAATGCCACGCTCCCGCAAGCGGCCGAAGTTTGGATGCCGCTCGCATTGCAAGCAAAGGATTGGGCGGACCACAGCACACACGAATTGGCGGTCGTCGCGCGTCTTCGCGCGGGCTCTACCGTTGACGAGGCGCAGGCGGAGATGCGCACGATCGCTCACCGGCTTTCCGACGCCTACCCGAATACCAATCGCGATTGGAGCGTGCGCGTGATGCCGTTGGCCGTCTTCGCGGTCGGGGACTACACGCGCCAATACATGTTTCTCTCGTTCGGCGCGCTCGCCTTCGTTCTCCTGATTGCTTGCGCCAACGTCGCCAACCTGCAGTTGGCGCGGGTGACATCGCGGCAGAAAGAGGTCGCCCTCCGCATGGCGCTTGGCGCAAATCGCTGGCGCATCGTCCGCCAGTTCCTGGTGGAAAGCATTTTGCTCGCGCTGGCCGGCGCGTGTGTGGGACTCCTGATGGCGTCCTGGGAGCTTCATTTC
>Ga0326728_10006963_pt1 | contig 29838 bp, 21 predicted proteins | sample MB3enrmetagenome_FD_207602 | JGI IMG/M metagenome (GOLD analysis project Ga0326728, IMG submission 207602) | Lab enriched peat soil microbial communities from McLean, Ithaca, NY, United States - MB31MN | ecosystem: Environmental > Terrestrial > Soil > Wetlands > Peat | place: USA: New York... | reverse complement strand
CAGCCCGGTTTGATGCGCGATGGAGTGATTGGAAATCCCTTGGCTCGCCAGCAAAATTGCCTGGCATTTGCGCGCCACTTTCTGTGGGGTGGCGCCGGCCCGAGCCCAGGATTCCAACTGTCGTCTTGGAGTTTCATCGAGCATAAGACCAGCGGCGCGGGTGAACATGCACCCATTAAATCACGATATCGCCATATTGTAAATAATTAAATGGGACGGGACACTAGAAAATCACAGGGGAAAAGATGAAGGTAAGTTCCGTTATGTTATTGAAAACAAATGTAGGAAGAAATGTCCATTTCCTAGCTCTCATTATGTTATTAAAAATAAAGCATTTATAGGCTTATCTCCATTATGTTGTTGATAATACAATGGATAGTCCAAACAAAGCGTCCAGAATTCACAAAAAAGCCTGCCATTTCCCTACTTTTGCCATTATACTTTTGAAAGTAAAAGGCATACCGTATTACTGAATGATCTCTTGCGGATCGTGGGAAGGGCTTGATAGATTAGCTCTTTCACACAATTCGCCACGGCTCAACGGGAGCCATCTGCGGAAAGTCTGGAGCTGCTCTGGCTGGAGAAACCATTCACAAACTTGTCGAGTTGATGGCGTACCTGCGCGGTCCGCGAGGCTGCCCGTGGGACCGGGAGCAGGACTACGATTCCATGAAGGCTTTGATGTTGGAAGAGGCCTACGAGGTTATCGATGCGGTTAACGGACGCAACTTCGATGGACTGCATGACGAGCTCGGAGATTTGCTCTTCCAGGTGGTGTTCTATTCACGCCTGGCAGAGGAGGAGGGGCGATTCACCATTGATGATGTGATCGAGCGCGTGCATGCAAAATTAATCCGGCGGCATCCGCACGTGTTTGGCGGAGTAGAGGCGAGAAATGCCGAAGAAGCTCTCAAGAGCTGGCTCGCGGTCAAGGAACAGGAGCGCGCCTCCGGCGAAAAGCGGGAAAAGAAATCCGTGCTGGATGGGATTCCGCCTTCGCTGCCTTCCACGTTGTCGGCGTATGAATTGGGTGTTAGGGCGGCGGAGGTTGGCTTCGATTGGGTAAAAGTCAGTGACCTGCTCGATAAGATTGAAGAGGAGGTCCGAGAGCTGCGGCAGGAACTGGCTGTGTCGACAACGAGTGTTACTAACCGCGTGGAGGAGGAGGTCGGCGATTTGCTTTTCGCGGTTTCCAACCTCGCTCGTTTTTTGCGCTCCGACCCCGAGAGCTGCCTGCGCAAGGCCAACCAGAAATTTCAGCGACGCTTCCAGGCAATGGAGCAGGAGTTTGGAAAGCGCGGCAAAAGGTTGCAGGACTGTTCACTCGAGGAGATGGAGGCGATTTGGACAGATATCAAAACACGGGAGACCCCGTAGGTTATTCCCTGCGACTATGCGAGAAGCGTGAGGATCTGGCCGAGTGTGTGCGCATTCAGAAAGAGATTTGGGGCTACGCTGAGCATGAGCTTTACCCCCTGCGGCTGTTTGTCAACTTGAGCCGGATCGGGGGGCATGTTCTGGGAGCCTTCACAACCGAAGGTGGGCTGGTAGGGTATGTCGCCTCGATGCCAGCCTGGCACGGGAGGCATCGCTATCTTCATTCCTTGTCACTGGGTGTTATCCGCGGTCATGAAAACCGCGGCCTGGGCAGGGCCCTCAAGCTGGCGCAGCGGGATCTGGCGCTGCGCGCGGGCATTGATTGCATCGAATGGTCGTTTGATCCGTTGCGAGCCAGGAATGCAAACCTGAATATCAACCGTTTGGGTGCTCTCGTGCGCCGGTATGAGCCTGACTACTATGGTTACGTGGAAAGCCGCTTCCAACAGGGACTGCCGAGTGACCGCCTGATCGCGGAATGGTGGCTGGAATCGTTACGGGTCAAGCGGGCTCTGGCCGGCAAACCTGCCCGGAACCTGCGCCAGAAGCCTGCACGGGTGGTTGAGATCCCGACCGAGATTGATGCCTTGATCCGGGGGAACATTGAGGAAGCCCGGACGTGGCAAGGGCGTGTTCGTGAGCTATTGCAGCACTCTTTCGCCGACAAGCTGGTGATAACAGGATTTGCCCGCGACGAAAAATCTGCACACTACTTACTGGATGCTTATGAAAATTGAACGGATCGAACTTCGAGAACTGCGACTACCGCTCGTGCATTTTTTTGAGACAAGCTTTGGGCGTACGACCACGCGCCGGATCATTCTGGTGCGGGTGGAGGCGGAGGGGCTAACGGGGTGGGGCGAGGTGACCTGCGGCGAACTGCCGTTTTACAGTCATGAGACGCCCGAGACGGCCTGGCATATCCTTCGCGATCTCCTGATTCCCTGGACGCTGGGAAAAGAATGGGGCGCGCCGGGCGATGTGGCGCCTTGCTTTCGGCCCATCCGTGGCCACAACATGGCAAAGGCGGCGTTGGAGAACGCGCTCTGGCACCTTGAGGCCCAACAGAAAAACGTGCCCCTTGCCAAATTGCTCGGCGGGACGCTCACGGAAATTCCTTGCGGCGTTTCAATAGGCATCCAGAACTCGATAGAGGAATTGTTGGAGAAGGTCGAGCGGGAAGTGGCGGCGGGCTACCAACGGATCAAAATAAAGGTCAAGCCGGGCTGGGATCTGAATGTCCTGGAGCGGATTCGGACGAAGTTTCCGCGCATTCCGTTGATGGCCGATGCCAATAGCGCGTATTCACTTGCCGATGTTGCTCATCTGAAGGAATTCGACCGTTTCTACCTGATGATGATTGAACAACCACTGGGTTGGGAGGACCTGGTGGACCATGCCAGGCTTCAGCGGGAGATCTCCACGCCACTTTGTTTGGATGAATCCATCCACAACGCCGACGACGCGCGGAAGGCATTAGAAATCGACGCCGGCAAGATTATCAACGTCAAGTTGGGACGTGTGGGGGGCTTCACGGGAGCACGCCAGGTCCACGACGTGTGTCGCGCCAAGAACATCCCGGTGTGGTGCGGCGGCATGCTGGAGTCGGGCATCGGCCGCGCGCACAACATCGCCATGTCCACCCTGCCGGGATTCACACTTCCCGGTGATGTTTCAGCCAGTCAACGCTACTGGGCCGAAGACATCATCGATCCGGCGGTTACAATTACCGCTCAGGGGACGATTCGAGTCCCTCAAACCGTGGGATTGGGCTACACGCCAAATCTGGAGCGGATTGAAAGGGCGACTGTGCGGAAGGAAGCCTTTGAGTAACGCGGCCCCGGTTCTGGCCGGGAAATCCACACCGCGCGCCGGGCATGGCCGCATGAATCTGATGATGCTGCTGGTGACGGTTTGCTGGGCCAGCAACATTATCGCCGGCAGGGAAGGACTTACAGGGTTTGGTGCTCTCGCTCTGGCGCAACTCCGCGTGCTGGGCACGGCGGTTACTTACGCCTGCTGTTTCCTGGTCGCCGGGCGAGTGGGGCGCCTGCGGTTGTCACGCCGAAAATGGCTGTTCCTGGCCGCCACGGCGTTGAGCGGCGTGGCACTGAATCAAATCTTGTTCATCGGAGGCCTCGCGCGCAGCACGGTGGCGCACGCCGGATTGATCGTGGCCCTGGGACCGGTGATGGTGCTGATCATTGCAGTCATGATCGGGCTGGAAATCCTGACGGGCTGGAAAGTCGTGGGCATGATGATCTCTTTTGCAGGAGTCGGTATCCTGACAGCCGACAAGACGGTGGGAGGAAACGGGGGACATTGGACAGGGGACTTGTTTTTGCTCGCCGGGACGGCCGTATTCGCGGTTTACACGATCCTGATGAAAGAGGTCGCAAACGAGTACGACGCGCTGACTTTGAATACTCTTATCTTCGGGCTCGGAGCAATCTTCATGCTCCCGTTCTGCGGCCGCGCGGTGGTGGCGACGAAATGGGCGGAGCTGCGCCTGGAGGCGTGGTGGGGGCTGGTGTTTATGGTCTTCTTGGGCTCGGTCGTGCCTTATATTCTTTTTGCCTATGCGCTGAGGGAACTGACGGCCTCTCGCGTGGCAGCTTTCAACTACTTGCAACCGGTCATCGCCAGTAGCCTGGGTATTTGGGTGCTTTCCGAGAAACTGACGACGAAAGTCCTGATCGGCGGTGCGCTCATTCTCACGGGTGTTTATCTGACGGAACGTGAACGTGGAGAAGAGAGACCGGTGGAGAATTCCAAACCGGGAGCGATCTAATTGGGGATATTTTTCTTTAAGTCGAAGCCGCGTTCCATGCGGCGCTTGCCCGGATGAAATGCCAGAGCGGCGAATGGCATGACGAAACGAATTGCCCTCATTCCCGGTGATGGTATCGGCAGAGAAGTTGTTGCCGGAGCAGAGCGTGCGCTGGAAACACTGGTGACCAGGCATGGGCTACCCCTGGATTGGACGACCTTTGACTGGGGCGCAGAAAAATACCTGTGCGAAGGGGTGACTCTTCCGGAAGGCGCGCTCGAAATGCTGCACCGGGATTTCCATGCCATTCTGCTCGGCGCCATGGGTGACCCGCGTGTGCCCTCGAATCAGCATGCCGTCGACATTTTGCTGGGGATCCGCTTTGGGCTGGACCTCTATGTGAATCAGCGCCCGGCCAAACTGCTGGACGGGCGGCTGTGCCCACTCAGGGGCTTTTCAAAAAGCGATATCAACTTCGTTATCTGCCGTGAAAATACCGAGGGTGCATACGCAGGGGTAGGCGGGAATTTCAAGCGCGACACTGTCGACGAGGTCGCCGTGCAGGAGGATGTCAATACGCGCAGAGGCGTGGAGCGCATTCTGGTCTACGCGTTTGAATACGCACGGCGGCGAGGCCTTAAGAAGCTCTGCATGAGCGACAAAGCCAATGCCATGCCTTACGGTCACGGCCTATGGCAGCGAACCTTCACCCAAGTGCAGGAGAGGTTTCCCGAGGTTGAAGCACGGCATCTTTACATCGACACGCTGGCGACGGAGATGGTGAGAAATCCTTCGCAGTTTCAGGTCATCGTCACTTGCAATCTCTTCGGCGACATCCTGAGTGACCTGGCAGCGGCGCTGGTGGGGGGGCTCGGCGTGGCGCCGTCGGCAAATCTGAATCCCGGAAGGATTTCGATGTTCGAACCAGTGCACGGTTCCGCGCCGAACCTCGCGGGCAAAAATATCGCCAACCCCATGGGGGCAATCTTGTCCTTGGGCATGATGCTTGAGGAGTTGGGTTTCTCGGAGGAATCCACGCGTATTGCCAAAGGCGTCGCGGATGCGATCCATCAAGGAATCAGCACGCCCGACCTGGGAGGCTCGTTGGGGACTTGCGAGGTGGCGCAATGGATTTGCACGCGCTTGTGATCGTACACGGACAGTGCTCTCTGGCTTTCTGCCGCCGGCTTCCCACCTGTCGCGTCACGAGACGAATTCAACAACCGGGCCCCGTCGCCGCGGGCGCATGGCAAGGCCCAGAAACGCGCCGGTTATGAACCCGCCAATGTGTGCCCACCATGCGACGCTGCCCGCTGTGGCCGTTTGGATCGCAAGCATTTGGAAGCCTGCGAGGAACTGAATCAGGAACCAGTAGCCGAGCAATAGAATGGCGGGGAGTTCGATGGTCCAAAAGAAAATGAACAGCGGAATGAGGGTAGTAATTCGGGCCCCCGGGTAGCACACGAAATAAGCTCCCAGGACCCCGGCAATGGCGCCACTTGCGCCGATCGTGGGAATCCTCGATCCCGGGTTAGCCACGATCTGGACCAGGGCAGCGGCCATGCCCGCGACCAGATATAGGACTAGGAAAGGAAGGTGCCCGAGTCGGTCTTCAATGCTGCGTCCGAAAACGAAAAGAAAAAGCATATTTCCCAGTAGATGCAGCCAGCCGCCGTGCAGGAACATGGAGACGATTAGGGGAGTGAGAGTGAGTTGAGCAGGTAGGGTTGCCAGCATCCGGGGCTCATAGCGAGCCGGGATCAGTCCGTAAAGCATAACGAAGTGGTTTAATCGTGATCCGAGCGACAACTCGAAGAAAAAGGCCCAGACGTTCGCGGCGATCAGCAGAAGCGTGATGACCCAAAAGCTCCGGCGGCGGATATGGTCAGTGAGGGGGATGGGTACCATTCATTGGCATTTTACCGTGCGCGGCGGAACCTGCCCACAGTAAATGCTTGCTCGGAACTGAATGCAGAGAAGCACGCCTTTCCCGCACGGGTAGGCTCGGTAGCCAGGGCAACCGGGCCGCCGACCTGCGCGACCCGGGCCGCGCAGATCGGCGCTACTCGTTGAATACAATTACTTCACTCGAGCCCGCGAAGCGGATTTCCTGGATCACACGCGAACCGTCGGAACGCTCGTCGTAGATGACCTGGTTGTTCGCGTACTTTTCCTTGCGATCCACAACCTTGCCGTTGGCGGTTGCGACAACCTTAAATGCCTGGAGGAAAGTAACCGTGGCGTCCGGGTTATGCGTTTGCCACTCGACGTGGTATCTGCCGCTCCCCAGGTGTGAACCTGCCAGAGATGCGTCGTACGGGACCAGGACATCAGCAGAAGTTTTTGTTTTGGCCGCAGCACTAACAGCGATGGTAAAAGCCAGCGCCACAATCGTGGTCTCGACAATCTTCCTCAGGTTCATTGCATCCTCCTCTTGGATGGTGTTGCCAGGGTGTGCATTCCGGCGATCATCGAGCCGGAGCTGCACGGGACGCTCGCCTGTTCTTAGCGGCGTTACACTTGCCAATTGCCTGAAAATGACCCCTGAAATGAGGCGGCGTTAAATGGATAGCGGGAAGCTCAACACACCGCGTCTCTCGTGCGGGATTGTCGTTGTTCACACCGCCAACTATCGGCAACGATAATCCGTTTAAGCCTGCTTTTATTGCCCTACCCCAACTCTGCTATTATACACGGAGAGGTCGAACCGTTAACGAACTAATTTTGCCTCGCGGCTCTACAGGGTATTCCTTCTTAGACGCTACATTCGAATAACTGATTGCTTTAAATCTCGTGGTGACAATATTTTTACAATCACCACCTGCTTACCGTCTTCACTCTAGCATACGGAGTCGGGGTACGAAAAGTTCCATGCCTGACTGGAGCTTCGATGAGATTTGTCGATTTAAGATTCTTGTAATTTCCCTTGGCGTTGCGCACTTCAACCCGGATTTTTCCTCAGCCCGCCAATAGTGATGGGACCACCGGGATGCGAGGTCTCCGCCTCGGCAAGCCGCGTTTCGTTGACGGCTCTCCGCCGGGGCGATATACTCGCGGCGAGGGCTACGGAGTTGGCTTGGCCGCGTAGAATTGCAGCGCGACGGGCCTGTCCTCCCCGCCGTCCGGCATGTGCAGTACTCTCAGGGACCATTATGAAATCCAAAGGTCTTGCCCGGGAACTTGCCAGCATCGTGGGTGAGGACGGTGTATTGTGGCATCAGGAAGACCTGATGCTTTACGAGTACGACGCGCTCTCATCGTTGCGGCAACCAGATGTAGTGGTATTCCCTCGTACTACGGAGCACGTGGCGCGCATCGTGAAGCTTGCACTTCAACGTGACCTGCGAATTGTGGCGCGCGGCGCCGGCACGGGACTGAGCGGCGGCTCGGTGGCCACCGAAGGTGGGATCCTGTTGGGCTTTTCGCGGATGAAGGAGATTTTGGAAATCGATCTGGAAAATCAGCGCGCACGCGTGCAGCCAGGGGTGGTGAACCTAGACCTAACGCTCGCCGTCGCCGATGACGGTTACTACTTTGCGCCGGATCCGTCCAGCCAGAAGGCGTGCACGATTGGTGGCAACGTGGCCGAGAATTCCGGCGGACCCCACACGCTGGCCTACGGGGTCACGACCAATCACGTACTGGGCCTAGAGGTGGTGCTGCCGGATGGCAAAGTGATGCACACCGGTGCAGCGCACTGGGACCGGCCAGGATACGACCTGACCGGAGTTTTTGTGGGCTCGGAAGGCACGCTGGGCATTGTCACGGCAGTGACTGTGCGGCTGTCGCGCAAGCCCGAGGCTGTCAAGACACTCCTCGCCATTTACGACAGAGTTGCCGACGCGACTCGCACCGTCGCCTCTATCACCGCACGGGGTATCACGCCAGCAGCGCTGGAGATGATGGATGGGTTCACGCTTCGCGCCGTGGAAGAAGCCACGCACGCCGGTTACCCGAAGGATTGCGCCGCGGTCCTGCTCATCGAGGTTGAAGGCTTGCAAGAAGCCGTCGAAGAGCACGCGGATGAGATTGAGAGTGTCTGCCGTGAGAATCAGGCGCGCGAAGTTCGACGCGCTAGATCGGCGGAGGAACGCGACCTGTTGTGGAAGGGAAGAAAAAACGCGTTCGGCGCGCTCGGCCGCATCAGCCCCAGTTATTACGTGCAGGATGGAGTCATCCCGCGTACCCGCTTGCCAGAGATGCTGGAATTCATCGGAAGTATCGAGAGCAAGTACGACTTGCACATTGGCAACATCTTCCACGCGGGCGATGGGAACCTGCATCCGCTAATCATGTACGATTCACGGGACGCGGACCAGTCGGGGCGCGTTCTCAAAGCCGCCCGAGAGATTATTGGCCGGTGTGTCGAGATGGGTGGGTCGATTACCGGTGAGCATGGCGTGGGCCTGGAAAAGGTCGACTTCATGCCTCTGATATTTACCGACGATGATTTGGATTTGATGCGCCGGATCAAGAACCTCTTCAACCCTCACGGACGGCTCAATCCCGGCAAGCTTCTACCTACTGGAAAAATGTGTGGGGAGTTGCGAGTGGAGAGGGCCACAGGAGGCATCGTGTGATGGTGGCGCTTGAATCCGTACATGCGGAACTCGCGTCGCTGTTGGGCGGATCACGCGTTGTGACCGACACCGCAGCCTGCACGGCCTTGGCCGTGGACGGCAAAACCCCAAGCACTATTGTCTACCCGCCAACTGCGGAGCATGTGGCTCGTGTCCTTCGCTGCGCGATGGACCACGACTTAGCGGTCATCCCTTGTCGCAACGGGACCAAACTTGCGATCGGCAACCCACCGCGGCGATACGATATCGCTCTCTCCTTGAAGGAATTGAATCAGGTTTGGCATTACGAGCCCGCCGACCTGACGATCAGCCTCGAGCCCGGGATGAAGTTCGGTGATCTCCAGCAATTTGTGGAACGTCATGGATTGTGGCTGCCTCTCGACCCACGCGGTGGTGCAAAAGCGAGCATCGGAGGAATCATCGCGGCTAACGCGGCGGGGCCGCTGCGACAGGGCTTCGGTGGCCCACGGGATATGGTTCTGGGGTTAAAGATCGCCACGACGGACGGCAAGATTGTGAAGACCGGCGGACGAGTTGTGAAGAACGTGGCAGGTTACGACCTGGGGAAATTGCTGATTGGCTCGTACGGGACACTGGGTGTCATCGTGGAAGCCAGCTTGAAGCTTTATCCGAAACCGGCGGAGCGCTTCACGTTCACGCTGCGCGCCGGCACGTTGTTTGCTGCGCGCGACTTAAGGCGAAGTATTTTGCGTTCGCCGCTCGATCCGCTCCGCCTGGTGTTGCTCAACGGCACGGCAGCCGCGCTCGTCGGTGGGATGGAACCGGGTAGCGACCAAAAGGTCGCGGAGCTATGGGTGGAAGTGGGTGGTGCAGCCCGCGTGATCGAGCGTTGTGAACGTGAGCTGGGCCAACTCGCTCGTGGCGCAGGTGCCGCACCGGTACGCATGGGTGGCGCAGAGGCAGATACTGCTTGGGGAGGCATTTCTAACCTTCCGGGCTGGCTTCAGGAAAAATATCCCAATGTAACAGTTTTGAAAGCCTCGCTGCCCATCGCGGCCAGCGAAGAATTCCTGGGCCGGGCGCAGCAAGAAGCTGATGCGGGAGGAATCCCGGCGGCGGCCTTTGCACAGGTAGGCGTTGGTATCATCCACATCTGCCTGCTGGAGGTGAAGTTGATTGAGAGGTTAGGTATTTTGGTGACGCGCATTCGCGAAGCCGCGGGTGACTTGGGCGGGTTGCTGGTCATTGAGCAGTGCCCAACGGAGCTTAAAGGCGCCGTTGAGGTCTGGGGCGCGCCCGGCGATGACTTCGAAGCCATGCGCAACATGAAATCCGCATGGGATCCGAAAGGGATTCTGGCGCCCGGACGATTGGTCGGCGGAATTTAGCGACTGACCTGCTGCTAAAACAATGAAGTTTGGAATGTAGTCGCCTTCTCCCAGGGGTGAGGATGTACCGTGACTGGCGCTTTCACCAGCCGGCGGGGTGAGGGGTGATGCCACCCAATTCCGCCAGGGGCACTAAGACAGGAGATCTTGCGTGGAAAAGTCGAACCAGGCTGGGAAACCCAACGGTTACGGCCCCGGCGAGGCACCACGCTGGGTAGATTATTCCCGGTGCGTGCATTGTGGCTTGTGCTTGAATGCCTGTCCGACCTATCGCGAGCTCGGTGTGGAGATGGATTCTCCGCGCGGGCGCATTTATCAAATGATTCAGGTGGAACGAGGCCGCTTGCCGTTGGGCGAAAGTTTTGTCCGGCACATCGATTTATGCCTTGACTGTCGCGCTTGTGAAACCGCCTGCCCCTCCGGCGTCGAGTACGGAAAGCTGGTGGAGGCCGCGCGCGGGCAAATCGAGAAATACTATCACCGCCCACCTCTCGTGACACTCCTCCGCAAGCTATTCTATTTTGAAGTGCTGCCGCATCCACGACTCCTGCAATTTCTGGGCAAGCTTTTGCGCATCTATCAGCGCTCTGGGCTCGAAAGGCTGGTGCTTGGCTCGCGAGTTCTAAGGTTGTTCCCGGGCAGGTTGGAACAGGTGGCGCAGCTTGCGCCGCGCATGGAGAATCCCTTTTTTTACGATCGGCTGGGAACCACGGTCTCTGCGGAAGGGAAGCGCCGCTACCGAGTTGCGTTTTTCGCAGGATGTATTGCCAACCTTTCGTTCGCCCGGCTGAATGACGCCACCGTGCGAGTGCTGGCAAAGAATGCCTGCGAGGTCGTTATACCCCGCAACCAGGGTTGCTGCGGTGCGCTGCATGTGCATGCAGGCATGCGGGGAATGGCTCGCGACTTGGCGAAGCGTAACATCCAGACATTCCTTGCCGGGGAGTTTGATGCTTTAATCACCAACGCCGCCGGCTGTGGTTCGGTATTGAAAGAGTACCCCCTACTCTTTGAGGAAGAGGACCGGGAGTTTTTCGAACCGGCCAAGGCGTTTGTATCGAAGGTACGCGACGTCTCGGAATTTCTGGCGGGGATTGACTTGAACCGGGAACTGGGAATAATGAAAGTGCGGGCGACGTATCAGGACCCGTGTCATCTTGGGCATGCGCAACGCATTCGAGCCGCGCCGCGCAAGCTGCTGGCAGCCGTTCCCGGGCTAGAGCTCATGGAGTTGAAGGAAGCCGAAATCTGTTGCGGCAGCGCGGGTGTTTACAATGTAGTGCACAACGAGATATCGGAGCGGCTTCTGGAGAACAAGTTGCGTCGCATCGAGGCCACGGAGGCGCAAGTGATTCTTACCGCGAATCCCGGGTGCCTCCTGCAGATCGCCGCAGGCGTGAAAAGCAAGGGCAAGGGGCAGCGGGTGATGCATGTGATCGAACTACTGGATGAGGCATACAGAAAGGCAGCGACAAGTGGCAGGTGACAAGTGACAACGAACCCGCCCGAGCCGGATTGGTTTGTTTTGCTGGGTACTCGTCACTGCTTTCTAGACAGGACAAATTCCCACGAATGAGGTTTCGAATATGGCCACGAAAGCGACTGCGGACCCGATGAACGTGTTGAAACCGGTGGACGATCCCCAGACTCACCATTTGAAGGATTACGAGGTACTTTACTCGTCGTTCCGGTGGGAAGACGCGCACAAGGATTTCGATTGGGCGAAGACGGGAAAGGTGAACATGGCGCACGAGGCCATCGACCGGCAGTTGACGCGCGGCCGCCGTAATAAGCTGGCTTTGATTTACACCGACAAGGAACATACCTCGCGCTTCACCTTTGAGGATATGTCGCTGCAGTCAAACCGCTTCGCGAACGTCCTGCGTAAGTTGGGGGTGGGGAAAGGTGATCGAGTGTTCGTGTTCCTGGGACGGCGGCCGGAGCTTTACATCGCAATCCTGGGCATCCTGAAAATCGGCGCGATTCCCAGCCCGCTCTTCGAAGCTTTTATGGAAGACGCCGTGCGGGACCGCATGGCCAATGCCGAAGCCATAGCGCTGGTGACTTCTCCTTCCCTTGTGGAGCGCGTGCCGCAATACGAGTTGCCCGCCCTTAAGCATATCATCCTGGTGGGAGCCGCGGCGGGCGAGTTGTCGGAGGGGCAGCATAGCTACGAAGCCCTGATGGAGAAGGCCGAAGAGAAGACGGAAATCGAGTGGCTGACGCTTGACGACCCGCTGATCATCCACTACACGTCGGGTTCTACAGGAAAGCCCAAGGGTGTGCTGCACGTACAAAAAGCAATGCTCGGACACCTGATGAGTGGCCGCTGGGTACTCGACATGCGCGAAGACGATGTCTATTGGTGCACGGCTGACCCGGGCTGGGTGACGGGAACCTCTTATGGTATTTTTTCGCCGTGGCTGAACGGGATGACCAACCTGATCCGGGGCGGGCGCTTCAACGCTGCCGACTGGTACCGCACTATTGAGCGCTTCCGTGTGAACATCTGGTACAGCGCACCCACGGCCTTCCGCATGCTGATGGCGGCAGGGGACGAAGTGGTCCAAAAGTTTGATCTTTCGAGCTTGCGGCACGTGCTAAGCGTAGGTGAGCCTCTGAATCCGGAAGTGGTGTGGTGGGGTTGGAAAACCTATGGCCGCCGCATCCATGACAACTGGTGGATGACTGAAACAGGGCATATCCTGATCTCAAATTATCCTGCAATGACCATCCGCCCTGGTTCTATGGGACGGCCCCTCCCGGGCGTCTATGCGACGATCGTGGATGACGATGGCAAGGAATTGCCCCCCAATATGCTCGGCAACCTGGTGATAAAACCGGACTGGCCCGGCATGATGAAGGCCATTTGGAAGCAACCCGAGCGTTACGAGACTTACTTCCGCATTCCCGGATGGTACGTCACGGGTGACAGCGCCTATAAGGACCCCGACGGTTACTTCTGGTTCCAGGGACGCGTTGATGACTTGATCATCACGGCGGGCGAGAACGTGGGACCCTTCGAGGTGGAGAGTTGCCTGGTGGAGCACCCTGCCGTCGCGGAAGCGGGGGTGATTGGAAAACCCGACGCCATGCGTGGACACATCATCAAAGCTTTCATTTCGCTGCGCGAAGGCTACCAACCCAGCGATGAGCTTAAAGATGAAATTCAGAAATACGTGAGGCAAAAGCTTGCCGCCCATGCCGCTCCTCGCGAGATTGAATTTCGCGAGAAGCTGCCCAAGACGCGCAGCGGTAAAATTATGCGCCGCGTTTTGAAGGCCTGGGAATTGGGCCTCCCGGCAGGCGACCTCTCCACGCTGGAAGAGTAGCCCCTTGACTGCCAGGTGTTCTGGCGGCCGGTTCAGGAATGGAGGGGGCGGAGAACGGCCTCCCCCAATCAACTCGTCACACTTGCTTCTCCCGTTTCGACGGCGTACATTTATATCCTGATAGGATCCCCGCACGGGCGCTGCGCCCGTTCCCCTCGCGAAGGAGCGGTTCACATGACAAAACTAGTTTCTGAAGCTGTGGTGGGGGTGTTCGTGTGCTGGGCCATCGCTGCCTATGCGATTTGGAAATGGGGCCCAGGCCTCAGGAAACGCACCGTGCGTTGCCCGGAAAAGAAACTGTGGGCGAAGGTTGTCGCAGATCAGCGCGAGGCGGAATTCGGTTCCCTCAAGGTAGTTGATGTGCGGACCTGTTCACTTGATGCCGGCACAACCTTGAATTGCTCGAAGCGGTGCATGGCACAGCTCTGAGCGGTAATCTCACCAATTCAAGCGCAAGGAGAGCTGAATCTGACGGGAATTTTGTGCAGAACTAATTTCTCCAAAATTCGATGTGCCGAGAATCAAGCCCGGGCGGTTGAAATTCGGGTGGTTGGTAAGATTGAAGAAATCCGTGCGGAAAATTGCCTTCAAGCGCTCGCTTACCCGGAAGTTACGTTCCAGGCTTGTGTCCCAACTCTTGAGGTCCGGGCCGGTGATAACGTTCCGCGCCTCATTTCCGGGAATGCTAAAGGCGCCCTGGGCGTCGTAATAGATCGGTGGGGGAGTAAAGGCGTTCGTATTGAACCAACGGTTCGGATTGCGCTGGCTGCCGGCAAGGTTGGAGTTGGCAATCAAGTCGGGGCGATCGGTGCCGTTCGACTGTGTTCCGCTTAGCGCCGTGGCGAGGATGGCGGTGATCGGTTGGCCGGTCTGAAGCGTGACGATGTTCGCGAGTTGCCACTCACCCAGGATGCTCCCCGCCGCACCCTTCCTGGCCCACCGGCCGGACGAACCAAAAGGCAGCGCCCAGATGTTCGAAAAGGTAAAGCGCTGACGCATGTCGAAATCGGAAAGGCCATATTCGGCGCGCATATTGTAATTGTCTTGTGGCTGATTGGTGCCGTCGAGCCCGGAGGCAGTATCAAGGGATTTGCCGTAAGTGTACCCGCCCACGAAGGAAAGTCCGCCGGACAAATGGCGCTCCAAGCGCGCCACGAGTGCGTTGTAGTTGGAGTCTACGTCCGTTGCGCGAATGAACTGGTTTGAACCCGGTTGTGGGTGGTAGCCACGCCGCTCTCCCGGCAGATTCGGAATACCTTGATTCTGAAGAGCGCGCCGCGGCAGCTTGTGTCCGTCAGATCCGGTATAGCTAACTGAGACCAGGGTGTTGGGTGCGATCTCCCGCTCATAGGAAAGGCTCCACTCGTAAACGTAACCGTTACGGATGTTGGGTGGGGAGGATATGGCGGTGGGCTCCTGATTGCCAAGTGTGTAACCGAGCTGATAGGTGAGGACAGGCGGAGCAAAAGACTGCCCGCAAGCGCCGGGTCCGTAAAAGCGGCACAAGTCGAGCCCGAAAAGGAAGTCGGTGATGGGCGCACTCAGGCGCGTCTCCGACGTGTAATCAAGTTCCATCAAAGAATTGAAGATGCCGAACCCGCCGCGCAACGAGGATTTGCCATTGGCGGCCGGATCGTAGGCGAAGCCAAAACGCGGCGCCCAGTTTGACCAATCGGGCTTAATGAGTGAATTGGGTAATCCCGCCTGCTCGGAGGTCTCGAATTGGAGCCCATACGAAGAACTGAGCTGTTGGACCAGCGGATTGGCAATAAGAGAGGCGGCTTGGTTGTGGTTATTAAGTACGATAAACCGCTCGGCATCGGTGGGGTCGAGGATCGAAGCCCGGCCGTCGATGTTCACGGGTGGCGTGTAGAACTCCTCACGTAGGCCATAAGTGAGGCTCAGGCGGGGGGTAACATGAAACTCATCCAAGAAGTACGCTCCTAGATAGTCGAGACGGTCGTTGCCGCCGGAGTTGCCTGCCTGAGCGTAGGAGAGAAACGGCCTGCCCAACATAAAGTCAGAAAAAGCCGTTCCGGAAACGGAACTAGCCCTGTCACTGAATTCAAACACGCCTTGGCCGAAGTCCTCGACCAGATAAAAAAGTCTCAGCCGCCGGAAGTCCCCCCCAAACTTAAAGGTGTGCCGCCCCTTCACCCACACCAAGCTGTCAGTCACCTGAAAGGTGCTGTTTTTGCGAATTTCCGGCTGGAAGATGTCACTGTCCCCCAAGTCAGCATAGCCTGGAATGGCCATGGCTGGTATGCCGTCATTGGTCGAGCCCGGTGCGCGGTTTATTCCCAACGAATGGAGAAACCCACTGTGGATGTTCTGACCTTCTTTGGTACCGTTGTAGTAAGTGTAGCCAAAACGGAAATCGTTGATCAAGGTGGTCCGGGAGGCGGAGGTGAGGCCCAACGCCAGGTTGCGGCCCGCGTCGTGGACATTGTCTCCAAAGCCGGGCGGGGCGGGTGGGTTATTGGCAAAGCTGTCAGGCACGAAAGGAAAGAGTTGAGCGTCTTGAAAATACAGAAAGCGCCCGAAGAGTTGCTCTTTGGGATTGAGTTGGTGATCGACCCGCGCCGTGAATTGGTCAGAGGTCAGGTTGTGCAGGCCGGTGTCGATGCTGTTGTTCTCCCCCGGTGCGCTTTGGGGCTGGTTCGGCAGCGGGACACGAGCAAGAAGGGCGTTCGTCACGACGCTCATGTCAGAGACAGGAATTTGGTTGTCCGAGAACTGCTCTCCCGTGGCGGGATTGATGATAGCGGGAAAAGGCTGGCCGGTTGCGGGATTGGTTCCACTGAAGTCACCCTGGCGCTCCGCCGCGGTGGGGAGCAGGGTGGTATTTGTGACACTTTGGCGAATGCGAAATCCCTCGTAATTCGTAAAAAAGAATGTCTGGTCACGGCGCACAGGACCACCGAGGCTTCCCCCGAACTGGTTTTGCCGGTAGGGTGGGATGGGGCGCGTGGGGTCATCGAAGAAGTTTTTGGCATCGAACTGGCTGTTGCGAAGATACTCATAGGCTGTACCTGCAAACTCGTTCGACCCTGACCGGGTCACAATGTCGACTTGCGCGCCTGATACCATACCCTGTTCGGCGGAATAGGAATTTTCAACCACGCGGAACTCGCGGATGGCATCCGTCGAGGGGTTCGCGGTCAGGCTGTAGGCGAAGGGTTCAATCAGGGTGATGCCGTCGAGAGAGAAGTTGTTGCGTTCGGAACGCTGACCGTCAACGGAAAAGCCCAGGCCCAGGGCGGGGGTATTGAACTGCTGTGTGGCGCCATTCGCATAGGGTGGCACAGCGCCATCGGCCAGAAGCGCCAGTTGGGAGAATTGCCGCCCATTCAAGGGCAGGGAAGTTACGCGCTGGTTTGAGAGTTCGTCACCGATGGCTGGGGATGCGGCCTCCACGAGTGGAGTTCGTGCTTGCACTTGCATCACAGCCTGCCCGTGGGCGATTTGCAGGGTCAGGTCGAAGCGAGGCATCTGGCCGACTTGCAAGGTCAGGCCACTCAGAACTCGCGTCGCAAAGCCGGGAGCAGCCACCTGCAGATCGTATGTGCCCACAGGGACCAGTGGGAATATGTAAAAGCCCTGGTGGTCGGTCGTCGTCTGCCGCACCTGCCCCGTGGCGGGGTTTTTCAGCTCCAGCCGTGTCCCCGGTATTACTGCGCCACTCGGATCGGTGATAATTCCTTCCAGTTGGCTGTTCCAGTTTTGCGCCCAAACCGCCCGGGGGAGTAGAGCCATATCGAGCAGGGCACATACTACTGCAACGACAAGTATGAAAAACGTAAGGGGATTTCTTTCGTTATTTTTTCCCAAGGGGAATTCCTCACGGCGGGGCACAGGTAGTGAGGAGGGCGATCAGAGCGGGAAGGTACACCGATAGGCAGCGTCCTTCGCTGCGTGCGAAGGCATTGCTGTCCATCAAATAGGGACCGGCCCTGACCTTCTTCCATCCGGACTGTACCGTCGGCCCCGGAGTTTCACCGGATCGTGGGGATGGCAGATCCTGCTCGCTGGTGCGAAACCTGATGCAAACTCGAGCGATTAAGATCTCCCCTCGCGGGCTATACCGCCGATCGGGAATTGGAGATGCAGCCGAATTTCTAAGCCGCAAATCCTCACCCTGCCCCGAAGGTCACTAACTCAAAAGCGCTATTTTATCACCCGGATACCGGTTCTTCAAGGGGAGCGGCGACGGTTCACAAGTAATCCTACGGTTCGGTGCGACGCAGGGCACCCATCTTATCGCTCAACGATTGGGCTTGCCCAAACTCTTCAACCCGATATAATCGCTGGGCCTGATTATGGCCGTGTGGAGTGTATGACCTCGACAAGCAAGGAAACCCAGTTTTCTCCCAACCCGGGCCGCCGCGGAGAGCCCTGGGCTCTGGGGACGGTGGCGGGTTACGCCTCAGCAAACATCTTCGATCGTCTCGCTGTGGTGCATGCTGACCCGCTGATTGGTCCGGTGATGCGTGGGCTGCCCAGCTTGCTGCTGGGCGGTATTCTGGTGTGGAAGCACCGGACGCTCGGCCAATTGCGGCCAAGTTCGGAGCAATACATAGGGCAGCGGGCAATCCTTGCGTTCGTGGCCGCCGGCATCATCTCTACCGTGGGACTCTTCTTGTACTACTTTGCGATTCGCATAGGTGGAGTGACCATCACGATACCCGTCCAGGAGACCTACGTCATCTGGGGAACCTTGATTGCCTGGGTGTTTCTACATGAACGGATTCATCGCTATGCCCTTTTGGGGGTGGGGTTGATCTTTCTGGGCTTAGTCGGGCTTGCGCTTGGGCAGGTTCGAGGCCAGCCGATTTCCCCACTTTGGTATTGGGCTATCCCCCTGGCCCTTAGCACGGCGTTGACGTATGGGATATCCGGGGTACTGTGGCGCGACGGGCAGCTTCGCGGGGCGCACCAATCAGTGGCAATATTCCTGCAGTTTGCCACGAGCGTCGCCGCGGGTATCACCGGTTTGCTGATTGCCGGCCACGGCCCATCTCTTCAATCGACCAATTGGCGCGCCTTGGCGGCCCTGCTGACGAGCGGAGTCCTTTCCGGTGTGCTCGCCATTTACTGCATGTTTACGGCCCTTCGCCTAATGGCCGTGGCGCGCGTATACGCCTTCTCCTCCCTCACCCCTCTGGTCGCGGCTTTGTTCGCACATTTCTTTCTCCACGAATTCCTGAACCTGCTCATGCTGCTCAGCATCGCCCTGGTTTCGATCGGGGTCATCCTGACGCAGGTCTTCCGTCCCGAGGACGAGCGCCAGGCATGATTTTGGTGGGCTCGGCAGGAATAATGATGCCTATGGTTTGGGTTTAACTCCACAATTTGCGTGTTTTTTGTCCCCCGACGGGGAAGCGGAACGCGACGTTCAGGTAAAGCGGGAAATCCCAGGGATGCGAGGGAGGACAACAAACCAGAGGATCAGAAAACCGAGAAACAACAATGCACCTTCCATGAAACAATGGTACACCCAAAGGCTATCCGCAGCAGAGGGGATTAATCCGGTCCGCGAAAATCGTTCACACGCTCGTCAGAGCGCCGGCCAGAGTGACTCCCAAATCTTGAACTCGTGATGGAAGCCGATCTGCTCCGTACGGGTCGATTTGCGGCCCGAGGCCACGTCCAACGTTTCCTGGAAAATCCTGCGGCCGACCGCTTCCGTCGTTTCCTTACCGTCCAGGATCGTTCCGGCGTTGATATCCAGATCGGCATACGAACGGGCAAGCTGGGGATTCGTGCCGATCTTCATGACCGGGCCCAACGCACAGCCGATGCCCGTCCCGCGCCCGGTGGTAAAGAGCGCCACCTGCGCTCCGCTGAGGAAAAGGGCAGGAGTGCAAATCTGATCATAACCGGGGGTGTACAACACAAAGAGGCCCTTGCGATCGCCCAGCCACTCCCCATACTCAATCAAATCTTCCACAATGGAAGTTCCGCCTTTGGCCTTAACGCCGCTGGACTTCAGATAGATGTTGTAAAGCCCGCCCTTGATATTGCCCGGTGAAGGATTATCGCGGAAGTAGTCGCCGAATTTCTGCACATAGGCCTCATAGCGTTTGAGGGCATTCATTAATTTTCGACCGACCGCACGCGTGCGGGCGCGCTTGACGAGGTCGATCATCGCTGCGCCCTGCAACTCCGGGATCTCGGGGAGAAAAACGGCGGCGCCGGCTTTCACGAACAGGTCGGCTGCCGCACCCACGGCGGGATTGGCGGTCACACCCGACCAGCGGTCTGATCCCCCGCACTCCGTCCCGACAATGAGGTTCGAAATGGAAACCGGCTGACGTTGGAATTGGTTAGTGTAATGTAGCAACTTCTCCACGGCTTCCAATCCGCGCTCGACGGTTTTCTCACTGCCCCCCAATTGCTGGACGGTCAGATTCACAACGCGGCGATTATAGTCAGTAATAGAACTCTGAAAGAGCGGCACGGAACACTCGACGCACGTCTTGCCGCACCCCAGGTCAACGTAAACGGCCGCGCCCAGGTTGGGATGGCGAAGGGTATTCGAAAGCAACTGATTGAGAATGGTGACGGCTTCGCCATCGGGCATTCCGCAGCCGGACTCATGGATGATAGGGACGACGCCATCAACGTTGGGGAACTTCTGGCGAGAATAGATTTCCCGATGGGCGCGCGTGGCAATCTCGCGGACCTCCGTGGATGAGCACATTCCTGAGGTCACGACGCCAATCAGGTTGCGAGCGCCGACTGCGCCGTCCGGGCGAACGAAGCCATCGAAGGTTAGCGAGGAAAGTTGGGGGTCGAGCCGGGTCGGCGCGGGATTGTCAGCGTAGCGGACCGATAAGCGGGGCAAGCGGGAATGGAGGTTGCCCGTATCGATCGGTTCACCTGGGTGGACAGACCGGGAAGCGAGCCCGATAGGGTCTCCCAGCGAGATATAGGCCTGACCACGGCGGATCGGTTTGATCGCGAAGCTTTGGCCCCGCAGGGCACGGCCGGAAATCGTTATGACTTGGCCTGCGAGTTTGAGCACGGCGCCCTTATCGATGAAATCCGCGGTTACCACGGCCAGGTTGTCTTTGTCGGGTCGGACGATGATTGCGACTTCCTGAAGGTCTCGAAGTTCCATAGCCAGCATTCTGCCTTTCCCCGAATTGAGTTACGCAGGTGGCCCCTTGACACTTTTGTTTCGGGATTCCGTGGCGCCCTGAGCCACGTCTCATCCCTCGGAGCGCGCGAGGCCGGCGTACACCGGGACTCGTACTTTCGACCCATAAAAAGCGTAATAGGTAATGAAGATATAGCAGGCCAAGGGGACGAGCATGGCCAGCGCCATGCTGCGTGTGAATTGAAAGATCAACCCCATGGCCGGTGGGGCGCAAGCGCCGCCGATAATCGACATGATGATGATCGAGCCGCCCAGCTTGGTATTGGGGCCCAGTTCCTTAATGCCCAGCGCAAAGATAGTCGGGAACATCAGCGACATGAAGAAACTGGTCATGAACACTGCCCCCACGCCGATCCAGCCCGGGAAAAGAACTCCCACTCCGACCAGCGCCATGTTGATGATGCCATAAATCCCCATAAGGTGGGTTGGGACGACGAACTTCATCAGGTAGGTGGCGGAAAACCTGCCCACGCCGAACGCCACAAGGGTCCCGGTGAGAAAATATCCCGCGACCTTCTCCGGCTGATGCGTGTAGTCCTGGATGTATTGAATATAGTAACTCCAGGTTCCGACCTGGGCGCCCACGTAAAGAAACTGGGCTATGACTCCGAATACGAAATGCGGGTAATGGATGAGATCGGCCGCCTTGCCCTGCTGGCGCGTGCCTGCGGGCTCTGCTTCTTCCGCGACTTTGGGGAACTTGGTTTTTAGGATCAGAAGCGCCCAGAGGAAAATGATTGTTCCCAGAACGAGGTAGGGAGTAACGACGCGCAGAGTCTCGCTTCGCAGGTAGGCGTCATAGCCACCCGCAGCTTTGAGGGAGGCGACCTGCTGCTTGTTAAGTTCGACCCCGGAAAAAATGAACACCGTTCCCACCAGGACGCCCGTTACGGCTCCGAGGGGATTAAAGGCCTGAGAGAAATTGAGCCGCCGCTCCGAAGTTCTGGGATCCCCTAACAAAGCGATAAACGAGTTCGCTCCCGTTTCCAGGAAAGACGCGCCGCTGGCGATGACGAAGAGGGCAAACAGGAAAAACCCATAATGGCGAACCATCGCGGCCGGCCAAAAAAGAAAAGTGCCCATGCTGTAGAGGAAGAGCCCGATCACCAACCCTGCCTTGTACCCGAATCTTCGCATCACCAAGGCAGCGGGTATGGCTAGCAGGAAGTAACCCATGTAGAAAGCCGATTGAATCAGCCCCGCCTTGAGCCGAGTAAGCTCAAAGGACTTCATAAACTGCTTGATGAGAATGTCGTTCAGATTACTGGGGATACCCCAATACAAGAAAAGGGCGGTGACCAGGACGAACGGTAGGGTATTCCCGCGCGAAAAGAGGGGTGGGGATTGATCCACGTCGGTGTTGGTGTTCCTTGGGGGCATGCAGGGGGCTCCAGTGGCCAGAGTAACAAACTACTTTCTCTACCGGGGGGGTAATGCAGACCGGTAAACCTGCAAGCGGCGCCACGATCTTTCAGAGGTCGCACGGCGGGCATTGCGTGACGCCGCTCGACGTCTCCGTCTTGCTAGGTATCCAAATCTTGCATATCAAGCCTCCCCTCACTTTTAAGCCGCTCGAAAATGGCCGCGGTTTCCCGAATTCCTTCCTCCAACGGCGTGCGCGGAACGACACCCAAATCAGCCTGCAACGCGCTGTCGTCGAAATCGAAGGCGACAGGGAGAGGATTGCCTTCGGCTTTAATCAAGGTGCGGGCCTGGGGTAGAGTCTGCTCCAAGGCCGTAAGAAAGTCTTTGATGCGAGTCACGTTGCCGCGCAGCGTATAAACCTTTGCCCCCGTCAAAGGCGCCTCCGCGCAGCGGATAAAAATGCGGGAGGTGTCTCGCACGTACTGCAAATCGACTCCGCCGGTAAAGCGAATCGTGTACGGCTGGCCGGCCACCGCGGCCTTAATAGATTTGGTAGGACCGGAGGTCATCCCCCGGTCGCGCCCCACGCCGTAGACAGCCCCAGGGCGAATGCCCACGCTGGAGATACCGTTATCCAGGAAGTAAACGCGTGCATTGCCTTCATTGCATTGCTTGAAGACACCATAATGGGTTCCGGGCAGAAGCGGAGCACCTTCCGCCACGGTGACGCTGCCATAAGCTTCCTCCGGTCCATACACCGCGGCGGAGCTGGCATAGACGATTCGCTGAACTAGATCGGGCCGGCGCCAGGCCCCCTCAAAGACATTGAGCGTCCCCACTACGTTGATCATCGCGCCGCGAACAGGGTCTGCTGCACAGAAGGGAACCTGGATTCCCGCCAGATGGAGCACATGCGTGATACCGTGCTGCCCGATAGCGCTTTCCACGTCCGCAAATTGGGTAACATCACCCTGAATGAAATGGACTGATGCGAGCTGCTGCGGGGTCAATAGCATCGCCAGGCGCGCCGCCGCAGTGTCGATATCAAATATATAAGGCCGGTCACCGCGTTCGACGAGTTCTTTGGCGATCCAGGCTCCAATAAAGCCCTTGGCACCCGTGATCAAGTATCGGTATGGGGAGGCTGCTGGCTGGCTATTTTGAGTTGGTGGGGTCATGTCTTGGCATTATATAAGCTCGCGAAAGTGAGTCAACGTTGGGGTGCGGTGTTCCTATGGAAGTCGTGCGAGACCGACCGGGCAATGGGCTTTCGCGAGGTGTCCTCCCTTGGTGCGGGGATCGCGTCAGCGGCTCGGTCATTATCCCTGGAACAGGCGCGCCGCCGGGCGAGATTCAATGCGACGGGGCGTCAGCCGTCCCCGCCTGCGGCTTCGGAGCATGAATCATCAGCAAGACGCAAGCCGTCGCCAGCAGCGGGACCGTGCCGGCGAGGAAAAACGCCGGGTGGTAAGAAAACTTATCAACCAGCCATCCCACCAAAAGCGTGAAGAGCGTTCCCGCTAGCCCCGCGCCCAGTCCGCTTGCGCCGGTAACGGTGGCGACGACGTCCTGCGGAAATAAGTCGGAGGGAAAGGTAAGCCCCATGGTCGACCAACTCGCATAACCCCACACCGCACAACTGATAAGAATGAGAGCGCCGTAAGCGCTATGAGCCGTGGCCACAGGGACGCCGGCGAGCATGGGGATGGAACTCGCCACGCAGACCCATTTGCGGGCGCGCACCACGGGCATGCCGCGCTTGATCAGGAAGCCGGAGGCGAAGCCCCCCGTGAAATTTCCGATATCCGCCGCCACAAAGGGAAGCCACGCGAAGGCCGCAATCTGTTTCAGGCTGAACCCCCGTGCGTCACTGAGATATTGCGGCAGCCAAAAAATGTAGAACCACCAGATAGGGTCGGTCAGCGAGCGGCCGAGGACAATTCCCCAAACGTTTGTTTGTTTCACCAGGCTGAGCCAGCGCGCGATGCCGTGCTGTGAGGAAGTGGTCGCCGTGTCGTGGCCGGCCTTGATGAGTGCGCGCTCCTCAGCCGTGACGCGCGGATGACTGTCCAGGGGATAATAAACCCTGAGCCAGACGGCCAGCCAGAGAAACCCCAGGAGTCCCGAAAATACGAAGGCATAGCGCCAACCAAAGCGAATGGCGATCAAAGGCACGACCAGCGCAGCAATGGCCCCTCCCACGCTTGAGCCGCTGTCAAAAATAGCGACAGCCACACCGCGTTCTTTTGCGGGAAACCACTCGGCGACGGTTTTGCTCGCGCCGGGCCAGTTGCACCCCTCGCCAATTCCCAAGAGAAAACGAAACACTCCGAAGGAGAGGACGGAATTCGCCAAGCCCGTCAGCATCCCGATCACTGACCACCAGATGACCGCTAGGGCGAGGCCGAGCCGGGTGCCGATGATGTCGAGCAGAACGCCCCCCACCAACCACGTGCCGGCATAGGATATCTGGAAGGCTGAGAACACCCAGGAAAGCTCGGTATGGCTGAGGTGTAATTCCTTGGTGATGACCGGGGCCAGCACCGAGAGCGTTTGCCGGCTGATGTAGTTGATTACCGTGGAGCCGAACAATGTCCAGACGATCCACCAGCGCAGTCGCTTGGAAGCCATAGAGGTTGATTCTTCACCTTGAGCGCGGTCCTGAAATCGCGCAATGTCGCAGCAAGATACCATAGCCCGCCGCTTCCTGTCATCGATTTTTCCAGCGATCCGATAGCGAGCGTGCGGCTGGCCGCTTCATTGCATTCGGAGGGTGCTTTCATATAGAGTTACCAGCGATGCTGCGTAACGGTTACACCCATTCCTATCTGTATCTTTCCCAGGAGTCATTTCATGCGTCCTGTTAATTTCACCCTGCTTTTGATTTTTGTCTTGATGGCCAGTGTCATGCCAGCTTTCAGCGCGAACGCCCGCGTATGGCAAGAGGACCTCCCGATTCCCACCTACCAACTCGGCGCCGAAGACCCCAACCCGCCATTCCCTCTCGCCGGTCGCGGCGGCGTCTACCCTTATGCCATGCTCGATGATCTGACGGACCGGCTGGAGACCAAAACCTACAAGGCGGTCTTTCTGGAAAATGAGTACTTGAAAGCCATCGTTCTCCCCGAAATGGGCGGCCATCTCTATTCGCTTTATGACAAGCTCAACAAGCGTGAAGTCCTATACCGCAACCACGTGGTGAAATACGGTCTGGTGGCGCTGCGCGGGGCGTGGGTATCGGGCGGCGTGGAATTCGATTTCCCCAACGGCCACACGGTGGTAACAGTCTCCCCCGTGGCCTTCACGACTTCTCAGGGACCGGACGGCAGCGGTACGGTTGTGGTCGGCGACGTCGACCAGGTCACGGGGATGCACTGGGAAGTGGCGCTCACGCTGCGGCCCGGAAAGGCGCGGTTAGAGCAGCAGGTGACGCTTTTCAACGCCACGCCGCTCACCAATCTTTACTGGTTCTGGGCGAACGCGGCGGTTCCCGCCACCGAGGATATGAAGTTCATCTATCCCATGCGCGAAGCGAACCCGCACGAAAAGGGCATGCTCTGGTCATACCCGGTTCACGAGGGCGTCGACTACAGTCAGTCGAAAAACGTTCGCCAGCCGACCTCGCTTTTCGCTTACCACGTTCATCGCAACTTTTTTGGCGCCTACTATGCGAAGTCTGATTGCGGTGTCGTGCACGTCGCGGATTTCCGGGAGGTTCCCGGGAAGAAGGTTTGGACCTGGGGCATGGCGGGCGACGGCGCGATCTGGACGGATCTGCTGACCGATCACGACGGGCCTTACAACGAAATCCAGGCCGGCCGCTATGAGACACAACTGAGCTATGAATTTATCCCGCCGCGTAAGGCGGAGTCCTTCACGGAGTTTTGGTATCCCGTCGCGGGGCTCCAGGGCGGCTTTGTGGAAGCCACCCCTCTTCTCGCGCTGAACGTGAATTTCCTCGAGGCGAGGCAGGGGAATCCGCAGCACGTAGAGTTTTTCCTCTCCCCCACCGCGCCGATCCACGGAGCGATGGTGCGCGTGAAGCTGGGCACGCAGGTCCTGAAGGATTTCGGACCCCTTTCATTTGAGCCCCTGACCACGATCAAGGTGGGCGTGCCGGTTGCGGATTTGAATGCCGCCAAAAGCAAAATTGAAATCGCCGTGAGCGCACCGAATGGTCTGAACCTCCTCGAATGGTCGGCTGCCGACCCAATCGACGGCAACCCGGACCTGGTCCTGGCTGCTGGAGCGTCCCCGCTTCTGCCCCCGCCCACCGAGAAGATCAGTGTTGAGGAGCTCTTCCTGCGGGGCGTGGAGCAGGAAAAGGAGGGCAGGCAACGGGCGGCCGCGGAAACCTACCGGGCTGTGCTCGAGCGCGATACGGGCTATGCGCCCGCGCTGGTCAAGATGGCGTGGCAGCAATTTGAGGGGGGAGATTTTCACACCGCCGAGACTTTTATCACCCGCGCCCTCGTGCGTAATGGTCTCGACCCCACCGCACTTTATGCGGCGGGAGTCATCTACCGCGCTGAGCACCGCTGGTCGATGGCCCAGGACGCCTTTTGGGGGGTCATCCACTACGGCGGTCCAGAGGCCCCGGCGTATGCGCAATTGGGTGAGATTGCACTTCGCCTCCAAAACTATGTCCAGGCGACGACCCTCCTGTATCAAGCGCTCAGCCACAATCCTTATGACGCGCTGGCGGTCACGGATCTCGCCGTGTCCATGCGCTTGGCGGGCCGGGCGGCGGAGGCTGGAAAGATGATTGGGCAAGCTCTCGAGCGGATGCCTTTGCTGCCCTATGCGCGAGCGGAACAGTGGATCATCCAGACCTCTCTTGAAAAAGCAGCTCCGAAGCCCGCGGGGAACGTCCCGAAAGATTGGGCGGTGCCCTATCCCCCGACGGCCGACACTTATCTGGAGGTCGCGGCGTGGTACCGGACGCTTGGCGATCTGGCGGCTTCGAACGCCGTTCTGCAATCGGCGCTCGTGCGCCTGCCGGCGTCGGCGATTACTCCGGTGGTCTATTACTATCTGGCCGCGAACGCGCGCGAGGCGGGCAAGGATGATCAGGCGGACGAATTCGCGCGTCAAGGCCAGGCGGCTCCCTACACCATGGTTTTTCCGAATCGCTTGGAAGATGCCTCCGTGATCGACGATGAGTTGCGCGACCATCCCCTGGACACACATGCGGCATACTTCGTCGGAAATTACCTTTTTGCGCATGACCGCTTTGATGAGGCGGCGCGCTATTGGCTGGAAGCCTTCGGGCAGGGGTTCGAATACTCGGTGCTGCTGCGCAATCTCGGCCTCTATGCCTGGCGGGTGAAGAAAGACCTGGCGGGCGCCGCGGGGTTTTACGAGAATGCCGTCAAGCTGGCCCCGGAAGACTACCGGCTCTACACGGACCTGGACGAGATCTATTTCCGCATGGGGAAGGCAGGGAGCCGCGAGAAACTATTCGCGGCGGCCCCGGCATCGGTCCTCGACCGCGATTCGGTACGGGTCCGGCGCGCCTTGTTGCTGACCCAGGAAAGGGAGTACGACAAGGCCGTGCAACTTTTGAAGGACCACCACTTCAAGCCCTGGGAGGGCGGTGTGGGGGTGCGCGAAATCTACGTGCTGACCTATTTGCAGAAGGGAAGGTCGGCCCTCGACGACGGCAAACCCCTCGATGCCGTCCTGGCGTTCCGCGAAGCGCTCGAGTATCCGCCCAGCCTGGGGGTGGGCAAACCCGACAAACCGCATGACGAGGAAACCCTATTCTGGCTGGGCGAAGCGCTGAAGGCCCTGGACAACACGGATGCCGCGCGCGCCGCCTGGACCCAGGCCGCGGAGGAAGGCCAACATGCTTCCGAGGTTGCGACCTTGTACCGAGGCATGGCGCTGCGCCGGCTAGGCGAAGTGCAGGAGGCGGACAAGGTTCTCCGCACGTTGTCCGAGGTCAAACCGGGGGATAAGCCCAGCGCAGCCGAGTGGTATGCTGCGGGCTTGCTCGACTTATTCGATAATCGCAGCGATAAGGCAGCGGCCAAGTTCACGGCGGCGCTTGAAGCCGACCCGGCCTACTGGCCTGCGCGCCTCGCGCTCGACCGGGTGGCCAGGTAAAACCCTCCGGCGGCGGCGCGTGCTGTTTATTCCCCAGGAAGAACCCGCGGCCATAAAATACATCATCGTGATGGCGAGCACGCTTAGACCTGTCTCTGCCGGAGGCGTGCCCCCTCAACAAGACGTCAGGGGAAAAGGGAACAGGGTCAGGGACCAGCCACTTCCGCGCCACAACGGAACCCGAGATTGTCGTCCCTACCGCCAGGCTCGATCCTGAGGCGGGTCGATACGCGGACGATCCGGGGAATGCTGTGCCAGGACCCGCCACGCAGAACGCGTAACTGCCCGCTTGTCGGCCCCGCGGGATCTTGAGACGGGCTCTTCTGGTAATAGTTCTCGTCATACCAGTCGTTCACCCACTCCCAAACGTTCCCCAATATGTCGTACAGCCCGAAACCGTTGGCACGCTTCTGGCCGACTTCATGCACGCTGTCGCCGTTTTCGTTCAAGCGCTTCTCGTAGTGAGCCTGGTCATCGTCAAAAATCCTCTCGCTGTGCAAGTGTTTGCGCCCACTGTTGTCCGCGTACCATGATATTTTATCCAGATCGCCATAATGCGCGGCGGTGCTCCCCGCACGCGCCGCATACTCCCACTCGGCTTCGGTCGGCAGCCTCCCGCCCGCCCAAGCGCAATAGGCCTGGGCATCATTCCAGGATACCTCCACCATCGGCAGGGCGTCGTTACCCCATCCCGGATTAAGCAGCCTCCCGCTAGTATTCGGCTCAGGTGGCATTGGCCTTCCTGTCGCTCGCGCGAAGCGTTTGTAGGCGCCCACGGTAACTTCCGATTGCCCCATCCAGAAACCCTTCGTGATCCTTACTCGATGAGCGGGCCTCTCCTCGGCGCGGCACTCGCTATCTCGCCGCGAGCAGCCCATCATGAACGTTCCAGGAGGAATCCAGGCGTACTTCAACCCGTCTTGGGGGTTGTCTCTCAGTGTTCCGGCGGCAGGCGCGACGATGGCTTCCCTCGGATACGGCTGCCCCGCCGTCTGCGCAACAGAAACCGGGCCCATTATGGCGGCCCACAAAACTGCTAATGCGCATAACCCTGCAAGTTGTGGGATGCCCGTAAACTTCGACATGAACAAACCTCTTCGGCGACCCTCCTTGGCGCACGGGCCATGTTACGCCTCCGTGGGTGGCGCCGACCCCCCGCGGCGGACATTTTATGTCGGCGACCATTAAGAAGCCAGAACAGGCCAGGGATAGGACGCGACAACAGAGATGTTGCCTGCGTCCGTGGGGCGCCTCGGGGCATCGAGGCGCCACCCGCGAATTATGGAGCAGCTTCGACGGTGAGTCTGAGGCCAATTGCCTTGGTGACGGCAACCAAGGTGGAGAGGCGAGGATTGACGCGGACGGACAATGCCCGGTAAAGACTCTCACACTCGATGCCGGCGGCTTTGGCAACTTTGGCAATGCCCTGAGCCTGGGCGAGGTGGCGAAGCGCAATCAGCAGAACGCGGGGTTCGTCCTCATCCTCCAATGCCGCTTTCAGGTACTCAGCGGCAAAATCCGAGTCCTTGCGGAGCTGGCGTACGATGGCATCGTCGTGGGAAACGCCGACTTTACGTTTCATAGGGTTTCGCCCCTTTCCTTCACGCTTCCCGGTCTGCCCATGATAGACGGGCAACACGCTTAAACTCGCGGGTGTTGTGAGTCACCAAGGTGAGGCCGTGGGTAAGGGCGATGGCCGCAATCATCAAATCGTTGGGCCCGATGGGGGTGCCAGCCTGTTCCAGTTCGGAGCGAATTTGACCGTACGCGTGCACACAAGAGTCATCAAATTTCG
>Ga0326728_10006961_pt1 | contig 29843 bp, 24 predicted proteins | sample MB3enrmetagenome_FD_207602 | JGI IMG/M metagenome (GOLD analysis project Ga0326728, IMG submission 207602) | Lab enriched peat soil microbial communities from McLean, Ithaca, NY, United States - MB31MN | ecosystem: Environmental > Terrestrial > Soil > Wetlands > Peat | place: USA: New York... | reverse complement strand
ACTTACGCTCACCTCAACCCCGTGAGGCTACTGAAACAGATCAACGATAACGTCGAACATCTGTGGCAACTAAGAGATCGCCATCCCGGTGAAAAATAAATTACTAAGGAGAATTTACGGTAACAGTATTTATGAGGCAACAAGTAGATCTTCGGTAACAGTTACTTTTGAAGCAATACGTTAAGAACGATTTACTTATTATCTGAACAATGAAAGCCTCCTAGTGAACACCGCCTCCAGAAGTGTAGGGATAAATCTTATCAAGTCCTGAACGTAGCGAAGGATCTCCTTGCGGTTCACTAAAATCCCTCATCGTCATTGCGAGCGCAGCGCGGCAATCCCAAGGTGGGGGGAGGCATTCCCCACTCCAATTTACCCGCTGTAAGTTAGTCAAAAATAAAGATAAAAACCGCCCCGTGTTAGTCTCTTTTGAGTCGCAACGAAATGCCCGTAGGCCAGAGGCCGGAGAGCCATTTTCGGTACTTGACGTAGTCAATGTATACTCAGCTCAACGAGCTGATGTATAAGGGCATTAATCCAAAATGCTGTAGCTGCAGCGGAAGTACTTCATGGAGTGCATGTATACGCCCCTTGATGGGAGAAGGCCGAAGAGTCATCTTCGATACCTATGTAGTAATGTGTACTTTGCTTCGATAGAATTACATCGAAGCAAATATATAGGGTGTTAGTGTACAACAAAACTCATAACTCGTAACCCGCAACTGGTAACTCAAGGGGGGTGATAAAAACCCCTTGAAAGGTCACGAATTATCTGTCATATAATATCATTTCTGTTTGGTAAAGGCCGCAGCCGGAAGCCATTTTCGGTACTTACGCAGTATTGTATATTTCACGAAGTGAACGTATTCGAAGTACGAGAAACGCTCCGTCATGTTCTGGTCGCAGGGGTCAATATGGGAAACCTGGAGTCTCTCATTAGTTATGACCACACCAAACCGGACGGTAAATGTCCGTCAGAACCGGTCCTAAAAGCGCCCAGCCGCAGGTACGTAGGTATTGAACGAAGTGAATGTATGCTTTTAACCTTAGTGAAAATGTACCAAACGAATTAGCTTCAAAATTGATAATTGATTTTAACGTTATGTTAAACAGAGGCATTTATTAGCCTCAAACCGCGGGGCGGATAATTTTTAAAATATCATTTTTTACGAAACGAATCGAGCGTGATACCGGAATTTATCAGGATTGTTGTTTATTCGGATAGGAGCTCCTTCGGCTTCTGGCTCTGATGCTCCCGTTAGTCTTCGCCCGGGATGGCAATACACAATTCTTGCTTGGAATTTACTTGATTATTGAATCTTGATTATTGGATATCATTGTCCGGCAATAGTATTTATTATATGATGGTGGCAAACCCCGAATTTGTTTCTCACGGAGGTAATTGACATGCCCGGATTATTCGACCCGATTCAAATTAAAGGCCTTACTCTGAAGAACCGCATCGTGATGCCGCCGATGGCCAACGGGTTTGGCGCCGAAGACGGCGCCGCCGGCGATAAGCACATTACCCACTATACCGCCCGGGCCAGGGGCGGCGTGGGGCTGATTATTATCGAACATACCTTTGTGGCCAAAGAAGGCAAGGCCAGCAAAGGCCAGCTCGGACTGGACGACGATAAACTGATTCCCGGCCTCAAGAAGCTGGTAGAGGCCATCCACGCCGATGGCGCGAAGGTCATCATCCAGTTGAACCATGTCGGTGCGGCCGCTTCCCGGCTGGCGACCGGCCTGCAGCCGGTCGGCCCGTCCGAAATCCTGCACCCCAAAGGGAGTGAAATTCCGCACGCGTTAACTGCGGCCGAAATGGCGACTATTGCGGTGAAATTCAGCGAAGCTGCCCGCCGCGGTGTCGCGGCCGGTTTCGATTCCGTGGAACTGCACGGCGCGCACGGTTTCCTGCTCTGCCAATTCCTCTCGCCCTATACCAACCACCGCACCGACGAATACGGCGGCAGCCTGGAGGGCAGACTGCGTTTCCCGACGGAAGTTATCCGGGCAGTAAAAGCCAAACTCGGGAAAAACATGCCGTTATTTTACCGTTTCGGCGCGGACGACATGCGCGAAGGCGGCCTGACACAGGAGGAAGGTAAAAAAGCCGCTCATTTACTGGAACAGGCCGGCATAGATGTCCTGGACGTCTCGGGTGGACTCGGCGGCGACGGACAAAGGAACCACACCGAACAGGGGTATTACATACCGCTGGCGGAAGGCGTGAAGTCGGTGGTCAACGTGCCAGTTATCGGTGTGGGCCACATCACCGAACTGGAATACGCCGACCGGATTATCCGAGAATGCAAAGTGGACCTGGTTGCCATCGGACGACTGCTGCTGACGAACCCGGATTTTCCCCGGCAGGCCGCAGCCAAGTTGGGAATCACACTGAAATACTAAAACGCTGTTGGTTTTAAACCCTTAAATCTCTCCCCTTTTAGTATCCTGCTGCATTAACCGGATGAGCTCGTTGTGGTACCATAGGAGGAATCCCTTCCTTTTTGCAGGCGGCCAATCGTAAAAACCTTTGCCGGATGCCATCCCCGTTTCTCCTTTCGCCACGTGTTCGGCAATCGGCGGCCACGGTGGCAGGCCTTTGGCTTTGTCCAGATCGGAAGCAAAATCCAACCCGATTAAGTCGAGGCGCTTGAAGTAGCCGGTATACCTCATGCGCCGCCCGAAACCGTAACAAATGACGTTGTCAATCATTTCCGGCGTGGCCAGGTCTTCATCCACCATCGCCTGGCATTCCTGCCCGATGGCACGCTGGATGCGGTTTTGCAGAAAGCGCGGCGTATCTTTACAAACGACGACCATCTTGTGCATCTTCCGCAGCATTCCGGCAACGACGGGGACAATCGCGGGGTCGGTTTTTTCCCCGGCAACCACTTCCACCAGCGGGGCAAAATGCGGCGGCTGGGTATAATGTGTGGCCAGAATCCGTTCCGGATGTTTGGCGTGTGCAGCAATCTCCGTCACCCTTAAAGATGACGTATTGGTGCACAAGAACACCGACGGCTGACAAATTGCATCCAGTTCGGCAAAGACGGCCTGTTTCAGCGGCAGATTCTCCAGCACGGATTCCACGACCAGGTCGGCGCCGCGGGTCGTTTCTTTGATATCGGTATAATAGGTCAAACGTTTGGCGGTGTCATTAGCGCCGGCACGGGTCATCAAGCTGGTTTTCACCATCAAATCCAAGATTTCTTTAGCTCTTTGTTGAGCAGCATCGCTGCTGGTTTTACCGGTGTTAAATAATTTGACATCATAACCGAACCGGGCATATTCCACCCCGATGCCCAACCCCATTAACCCGGCCCCGATAACGGCAACATGCTGAATCTTTGTCATTGCAGCCTCCTGTTTGAAAAAATCTTTGGAGTCCATCATAACATAATCGGCAATTTATCGTTATTATTGATATACTGTTAAATATAATATCCTGAAAAACAGCCGGGATAAAAAATCAGCAGGGATTGAAAAACATTGAATTTTGGTTTATTCTTGAGAGCAGGAATTTGATAAATGTCATTTGAAATACTACCGGAGCCGGTTCCGGAAAACAAACCGGATGCTGCTGCGGAAGCGCCGCAACCCGCGTCCCAAGAAATAACCCACACGGCAGAGGCAGTTCAGCCTGAAGTTTTATCGGGCGCTGTCCCTGATGCCATACCGGAAACCCTGCCCCCGGCGCCGCCCCGGACCCGCTGGCAGCGGTTTTTACATTGGGAATTTTTAGGGCTTTTTATTATCGTCCTGGTGACATTGATTTTCCACTTTGTCGCCATCGAACGCCCCACTACGATTGTCTGGGATGAAGTCTGGTACGTCGGCGATGCCCGCTCAATTTTCAGCGGCACCGGCGAACTGCGCCCCGAACACCCGCCACTGGCCAAGCTCTTCATTGTCGCCGGCGATTTTATTTTTAACGGATTCAAAACCCCGGAAATCAATTCCGGCGCCACCAATCTGGTAATGATAAACAGCGGCAACACCAGCACCGTGATTGACGTGAGCGACGCCTCGAAATTCGTGGTCGGGAACACCATCAGAATCAATGCCGAGCAGATGAATATCACCGCCGTTGACCTGTCTCTGAATCAAATCACGGTGGACCGCGGCGCAGGCGGCAGTAGTGTCACCAGCCATAACGACGGTGAGACAATTTACATTTTCACGGATAATGCTTTCGGGTGGCGTTTTTTCTCGATTATCTTCGGCACGCTGGGCATTATTATTCTCTACTTCATTTGCCGCAAGTTAAAATTCCCGGTAGCCGCCGCCACGATTGCGACTTTCCTCTTTGCGCTGGACGATATGGTCTTCATCCATTCCGGGCTGGCGCTGCTAGACGTCTATATGGTCACTTTCCTGCTGGCCGCGGTGCTCTTTTATCTGGATGAAAGATATATTTTGTCCGGCATCTGTGTCGCCCTCAGCGCAAACTGTAAACTCGTCGGAGTGCTGATAATTATCGCCATTGTCCTGCACTGGGCGATTTACCGCCGGGATAAGTGGAAGTTGTTTGCGGCATCGCTGGCAGTGGCAGCAGTTTCGTTTATGTTTTTCCTGGAGTATTTCGATTTGTTCATTAACCGGGGTTTTGAAAACCCGATTACGCGCATTAAAGCCCTGCTTTCGGGCACAGCGGCTAATGTTTTTACCAACCCCAAGCTGTCAATTTCGAGCCGCCCATGGACATGGCTTTACCCGCAATGGGTAAGGGCGTACTACATGGGCCCGAATGTGCCGGTGATTGTCTATTCCTACAACCCGCAATATCTTTCGTTCATCAGCACCACCCTGCAATTGCTGATAATCCCGATAATCGGCTATATGATTTATAAAGCAATCAAAAAAAGCAAAGCAGCCGGCCTCGTCCTGCTCTGGTTTTTAGCCACTTACGTTATCTGGATACCGCTGGATATCCTCACCAACCGCGTGACTTTCGTGTTTTACTTCCTGTCCACTACCCCAGCGATTTGTATCGGTCTGGCAATAGCCATTGGCGACTGGTTGAATTACCTGAAAAAGAGACTCAAGGAACTGGGGCGTTTATCCACCGGCGTGGCGCTATCCTACAGCGCCATCGGGCTGTACCTGTTCCTGCACCTGGCGATTTTTGTCTTCTTTAATCCGGCAATCCCGCCGATTGTGAAAACATGGCTGCCGCCTTTTCATCTGCCGTAGCAGCCGGCAAATCCGGATAATCTGAAATATACAGCAGGATATTGAAAAATGGCAGCGGAACAGACACCCGAACCGGTCATGGAGACAAAACCTGAAGTCATACCGGAGGCTGCGCTGGAACCGCTCCCCCGGAGCCCCTGGCAGCGATTCCTGCACTGGGAGTTCCTGGGGCTTTTACTGATTGTTCTGACGACATTGGTTTTCCATTTTATTGCCATCGGGAACCCGGCCACCGTGGCCTGGGACGAGAAATACTACGTCGGAGATGCCCGGTCCATTATCAGCGGCACCGGCGAATTGCGCCCCGAACACCCGCCGCTAGCCAAGCTTTTCATTGTCGCCGGGGATTATCTCTTTAACGGGTTTAAGACCCCGGAACACGTTACCGGCGCGACGAACACCAACAACATCGCCAGCAGTGAAAAAGCCAACCTGATCGCCGTCAGCGACGCGGCACAATTCACCGCCGGAACAACTATCCGAATTGACGCCGAACAGATGGACGTCACCGCCGTTGATACCGCTAATAACAAAATTTCCGTCGCGCGCGGCGCCGGCGGCACCGTCGTTACCGGCCATATTACACAATCCAAAATATACGTTTTCACCGACACCGCTTTCGACTGGCGCTTCTTCTCGGTAATTTTCGGGACGCTGGGCATTATCATTGTCTATTTTATTTGCCGTAAATTGAAATTCTCCGTAAAAATCGCCACGATTGTCACCTTTCTTTTCGCGATGGATGACATGGTCTTCGTCCATTCCGGTCTGGCGCTGCTGGATATCTACATGGTTACGTTCATGCTGGGGGCAGTGCTTTTTTACCTGGATGAAAAGTATATGTTATCCGGCATTTTTGTTGGCCTGGCCGCAAATTGTAAATTAATGGGGGTGCTGATAATCTTCGCCTTTATTCTGCATTGGGCGATTTACCGGAAAGATAAATGGAAAGAATTTTCGGCTTCCCTGGTTACTGCCGCAGTCTCGTTCGTATTTTTCCTGGAATATTTCGATTTATTTATTGTGCAGGGGCTTGAAAACCCGCTGGTGCGGATAAACAGCCTGCTGGGAGGGACATTGGGTAACGTTTTTACCAATCCCAAACTTTCTATTTCCAGCCGTCCCTGGACATGGCTTTACCCGCAGTGGTTCCGTGCGTATTACATGGGGCCGAACGTGCCGGTGATCGCCTATTCTTTTAATCCGCAGTATCTTTCGTTCATCAGCCCCACGATTCAAATACTGATAATCCCGATTATCGGCTACATGATTTACAAAGCGCTGCACAAAAGCCAGGCCGCCGGTTTCGTTTTGCTTTGGTTCCTGACAACTTATGTAATCTGGATACCGGTGGATATCTTAACCAATCGGACGACATTCGTGTTTTATTTCCTGTCCACCACGTCAGCCATTTGCATCGGTCTCGGGATAGTGATTGCCGACTGGCTGAACTATTTGAAAAAGAGGCGGCTGGAACTGGGCCGGACAACAGCGGGTGCAATCGCGTCCTATAGTGCCATTGGGCTTTACCTGAGCCTGCACCTGGCGATTTTTGTCTTCTTTAATCCGGCCGTTCCGCCGATTATTAAGACCTGGCTGCCGCCTTTCCATATTCCGTAGCTGCCGGTGAATCCGGCGGCTGCTGCCATTTAGTGAAAACCAGAACCACATAGGCCAACGCGAGACTCATCAGCGCACAGGCAAAAGCGACGTAAACCCAGTCTGAAAGGTAACGGTCCAGCAGCCCGAAGTGGCGGAACATGGGAATCACCCAACCATAACCCGGCTTGGTATCATGGAACCACCACGGCAGATTACCCAGCCAGAGCCAGACTGCCGGTAATACCGCCAACGCCAGCGCGAAAATCCGTTCCAGTTTGAATTGTGTCCGGGCAGCCTGCAGGGTAGCCAGCGGAATAAAAATGATCAGGTACTGATAATTAATGCGGTAGTAGAGACTGATAAAAACCAGAAAACCGGCCAGTGCTCCCTGCAAAGGGGTTACCCGCCGCCAGTAACAGAGCAACCCCACAGCTACTAAACAGACAGCCAGTAAAGGCAGCGTCAGCGATATCAGCGTTGTGGTATCCCACCCGCAGATATGATGTAGCCAGGTCAGCAGCGCCCCGCTCCCGCTGAAAGCAAAACACAACGGGTCTTGGTAACCGGGGGCCGAACCCACGAAAACAACCGCGCGGAAGTAAGCGGCAAAATTGCCGGTAACCCAAAACGGCACTGAAAACAGCGCGATGGCGCCGGCAGTAATGGCGCAATTGGTAAGCAAGCGGCGGAAATTCATGTGCCGGGCACAGATAATCGCCATCATCATCACGGCGATAAGCGTGTGCTGTTTGGTCATCACCGCGAGACCGGCGAAGAGAAACGCCAGCCGGTCTTTACCTTTGAACAGCAAGATGACACTGGCCAACAGAAAAGCGGCAGCGACGGCATCGAACTGGCCAAAAACGCTTGATTCGAACCAGGCGGTGGGGTGCAATAGCCACAAAGCCGCAAAAAATACTTTTTTTCGTTTGGAGCCGGGGACCGCCCAGTATAAAAGCAGGCCGATGGCGAGGTCGGCAGCAATAATCGGGATTTTCATGGCCAGCCGCCAGGTGGGATTAGCGATGGAATTACCGGCGATGATATTGACCTGACTGGCCGGGGCAAAAAATAAAGATAACCGGCATATCAACAACCAAATCGGGGGATAAACGAAACCCCAACCCTTCACCGGGAAAATCGGCAGTTGGGCATCCGCATAACGGTAAAAATCCAACCCGTGCGCCCGGAAAACTTTGGCGAAAGCCCAGAATTGGGCGATGTCCGGACCGGAAGAAATCTCCGCCGCCCAGAGCCGGATAAAAGCGGCAAAAACAAAAATGATTCCAAGAATAATGACGGGGAGATTTGACCGCACCCATACCAGACATTTATTAAAAATGTTCTGATTTGGGATTGCAGCGGGACTCTTTTCGGTTGTATCCGGAGATTTTTCTTTCATGTCGGTTCAGGTGATGGTTTTACGGCACCACTGTTACTTCCTTAAATCTTATCACATAAGCTGATTGCGGGGATATTCTACAGCCGTTGGTTAAAATATTGTGATAAAATGATGGTAGATTTTTGTAACTGGAGATAAAAATGGCTGAAATTGCACATACGAAAACAGAATTACAGGAACGCCTGATGGTGCGGGAAAAGAGATTCGGGGAATTACTGATTGCTGCGCAATCCCCTATGCCGTCCCTGCCCGGCAAAGTCAATGCCAAAAGGATGCTGTCCGTTTCGGTGGATGATATCGAAAAATACATTGCCATTCAGAAAGCCAATGCCGCGCACGCTGCGATTCAGGCATTCCTGGAAGCAACATACGAAGAGACCGGCAGCTATTAAGCGGCTGACGGCAGGTCTATTTCGTTAAAACCCGGACAGAATACCGCCGGTCAGAAAGGGCCGCTGCGGGTTTTTCAAATTTGCCGTTCTTTTGGCATTTGTTTGATATTTAAAGCTTGATTATTGGAATTTGGGTGGATGGGGAATTTTCAAATGTAAGCAATCCGCCGTTTTTGACGACACTTGGCAAAAAATCATAACCCTTGGGCTTGCCATTGAAATAATAGTTTATTAACCTAGCAATTACACCGTGAGTAACGATTAAGACGTTTTTCCCGTTATATTTTTCCACAATCATATCGCAAAAATCACAGACCCGTTTTGTAAATGCTTGGAAGCTTTCGGTGCCCTTATCGCCACTCATGAATGCTTGCCAAACCAATTTCATCGCTTCCACATCAGTTTCGTCTGTACGCTCAAACTCACCGGCGTTTATTTCGGCGAGCCTGTCATCAAACACAATCGGTCCTTTGTAGATAATTTCGCAGGTTTTGCGCGCTCGTGTTCGTGTACTGCAAAAACACGCATCAAAATTAACGTTCCTCAAGTTTTCGGCTTGCAGTTTTGCCTGCGCTATTCCTGTTTGATTCAATAAAGTATCTGTTACACCGTTAAACTTCCTAAATAAGTTCCAATCGGTTTGACCGTGACGGACGAGGTATATCATAATTATTTACCCCCCGTTAATATGATTAATTTGTATGCATAATATAGTTTTTTGGGCTGAGCGTTATAATTTCATGAGTTCTATATACTGTGTAGTACTGTTTTTTTGAGGATGAACTGGTGGGCGGTATACGGCTCGAACGTACGACCTTTGCGATGTCAACGCAATGCTCTAACCAACTGAGCTAACCGCCCTTAGATAACGCAATATCAATGCTACCAGATGACGCTGTTTCAGTCAAGAATTCTTCTTTTTTCAAATCAGCGGTAATATTCTTACTTTAACAACTGTAATATGTGCCTACAAATACTGTATGATTAAAAAAGGAACCTCATTAAGGAAAAAATTAATGAACGAAATCATCAGCGTAGAGCACGTGAACAAAGAGCTAGGGAAACGTCAAATCCTGAAAGACGTCACCTTGGCCGTCCAGCGCGGCGATATTTTCGGCTACCTGGGGCCGAACGGCGCCGGGAAAACCACCACTATCCGCATTATGCTGGGATTAATGACCGCAGATTCCGGCAAAGTGACTTTACTCGGGCAGGACGTTCAGATTGACAAAGTCCGACAGAAAATCGGGTTTGTGCTGGAAGCGGACGGCCTTTACGATAATCTGACCGCCTACGATAACCTGCTGTTTTACGCCAAACTTTACGATATTCCCAAACCGGCGCAAAAAGTGGATAAAATTCTGAAACAGGTGGGATTGGCCGACCGGGCTACGGATAAAGTCTCAACTTATTCCAAGGGGATGCGGCAGCGGTTGGCGCTGGCCCGCGCCATCGCCCCGGACCCCGAAGTGCTGATTTTAGACGAACCAACCGCTGGCGTTGACCCGACCGGTCAGATTGAAATCCGCCAGTTAATGCTGGACATGATAAACAAGGAAGGCAAAACCATCCTGCTGAGCTCGCATAACCTGGACGAAGTGCAGCGCATCTGCAACCGCATCGCGCTCATCCATCAGGGACAAATCCGGCTTTACGGCGCGCTGGAGCAGTTTAAGCGCGACATGGGACAGGGCGGCCTGGTCATCGAGACCGCGCAGACCGTACCGGTAGATATTTTGGCTGAATTGCAAACAATACCGGAAGTTAGCGTCCGCGAACAAAAAGACAGCATGCTCATTCTGAACGTCGGGAAAAATACTGAAGCTTCGGAGATTATCACTCTGTTTGCCATTAAGGGCGTAAAAATCGAACAGGTAAAGAAGCAGGAAGCCTCCCTGGAGGATATGTATACCGCGATTGTCAAAGAATCGGAGCAAAAGTAAAATGAATAAAATCTGGATAATTTCCCGCAAAGATATCAGCGAAGCCTTCCGCAGCCGCAGCACCTACATTTTTCTAATTGTCATGGTTTTCCTGACTTTCAGTTATATTTCCGTGTACAACAGTAATGTCAATTCATTGAAAAATAACGCGCTTTCAATTAACAGTTACAGTCAGGCTTATCTCAGCACTCTGGCTTATATTTTACCGTTGATGTTCTCCAACTTCATCTGTTCTATTTTTGCCAATTATGCGGTCATCGTGGATAAAGCCAAACGCAACATCGAATCCCTGATGGCTACGCCGGTCAGCGTTAAACAAATCTGGATGGGAAAATCCCTGTCTGTCACCCTGCCCAGCATCGGCATCGGAATCGGCATGGCAATTATCAGCTATCTGGTTTTAGACATCGGGTTTGTGATGCCGAAAACAGGCAGTTTTATTTTCCCCAGCATCATATCAATTCTCTCCGCGGTGATAATCGTCCCGGTACTGCTATTCGTGATTGTGGCCATCGTCACCTACATTCAACTGATCATTACAAATCCCCGAATCGGCAATTTTGTGTTTTCCGGGGTTTTTATCATTCTGCTAATCGGCGGCGAGGCCCTGCTAGGTCTGGGCTTGTCCACCAACTATTTAGCGTTAATCTATCTGATCATGATTTTAGTTTGCGCCGGCATTGTTTATCTCCTTTCATTCTCACTGACCAAAGAACGGGTGCTGCTGTCCAGTAAGGTATAGTTGGAAGAAAATTAACAGATTGATAAACCATCGCAGCAGGGCATATAATCATTTCGGTTTAGTCAACGCTTATTTTAATTTAAAGCCAAAGCTAATATATAAAGAGGTGAAAAAATGAAAGCAGTAGTTATCCACGGTAAAGGTGATTTTTGTTATGAGGATGTTCCGGACCCGAAAGCGGGCGAAGAAGAAGTAATTGTAAAAATAGGTCGGTGCGGCATTTGCGCCGCCGACCCCAAGATTTATCACGGCAATGCCTACTTTGCGCAGACCGTATACGATCATGCCCCGATTGTCGCCGGGCATGAATATGTCGGTGAAGTTGTCGAACTGGGCAAAGGCGCCAAAGAAAAATACGGCCTCAAAGTCGGCGACCATGCCATCATGGAAATCCTCATCCCCTGCATGAAATGCTATTTCTGCAAGCGCGGCCGCTATAATCTGTGCGAAGTGCACACCATCACCGGCATATCCGGCCCCAACGGCGGCTGGGCGGAATACATGAAATTCCCCAAGGGGGCGATTGTCTGGAAAGTGCCGAACGAAATTCCGTGGGAAGCGGCGGTCACCATTGAACCTTTAGCCTGCGGGATACACGGCGTGGAACGCGCCAATATCCAGTTCGGTGAAACCGCGGTCTTAACCGGCTGCGGCCCCATCGGTTTGTTAATGCTGCAGGCGGCTAAACTAAAGAACCCGATGCAATTGATCGCGGTGGATACAGATGAGCACCGGCTGGCAATTGCCAAAGAAACCGGCGCCGATTTAGTGATTAATCCGGTTAAAGAAGATGTCGTCGCCAAGGTGAAATCGCTCACCGGCGGTATCGGCTGCGACGTAGTGCTGGAAGCCAGCGGCAGTCCTAAAGCAGTAGTGCAGGCAGTGGACATGCTACGGCGCGGCGGCCGGCTGATGGAATTCGGAGTATTCGCCGAAAAGACCAGCATGGACTGGAGCATCATCAGCGATATCAAAGAACTGGAAATTTACGGCGGCCACCTGGGGTTTGACACTTATCCGCAGGCGATTAAATATCTTCGGGAAGGTCTGGTCAAACCGCAGAAAGTGGTTACCCATAACTTCCCGCTGAAGGACTGGAAGAAAGCGTTTGATACCGCCGAAAATCATCTGGAGAACTCGATAAAAGTCACGATGACGCCATAACACGAATTAAGGATGAGCAGGAGCTATTACATTTATCTTCAAAAGGCAAACTTGTTATAATACAATCAGGTAAACGCTTACAAAATAGGAGTTTAAATGGGCGGTTGGGTCGGCAAGATAGCACGTGTGAATTTAACCACCGGTAAAGTTACCGTGACGGATTTACCGAAAGAAATGGCGGTTTCTTATCTGGGAGGGCGAGGATTTGGCGCCCGCATCCTTTATGATGAAGTCGGGCCATCAGTCGAGCCGTTCAGCCCCGAAAATCTGCTGATACTGGCGACCGGGCCGCTTAACGGCTCCAAAGCGCCGAGCAGTAGCCGTTTCAGTGTGACGACCAAATCACCGCTGACCGGCACGATATTCGATTCCAACTGCGGCGGAAAAACAGGGATTAAAATCAAGGACGCGGGTTACGACGTGCTGATTATCGAAGGAAAAGCCTCGAAACCTGTATGGCTGATGGTGGATGAGAACGGAATCAAAATTAACGATGCCGGGAACATCTGGGGCCGGGACGTTGACGCCACCACAGATACTTTATTAGGACAGGTAGCAAATCCCCAATCGGCCAGCGTCGCCTGTATCGGGCTGGCCGGGGAAAACCTGGTACGGTTTGCTGCGATAATGGATGATAAATCCCGTGCAGTCGGCCGGGGCGGCGTGGGCGCGGTTATGGGTTCGAAAAACCTCAAGGCGATTGTCGCCAGCGGCACATCGCAACAAAGTGTTGTCGATCCGGAAACTCTCGACTTTATTGTTTACGAAGCGAGAAAAGTAATCAAACAAAGCCCGATCACTTCCATCGGCTTCCCGACCTACGGCACATCGTCACTGGTGCGGGTGATGGACATGATGGGCGCTTTCCCTTCCTATAATTTTTCCGAATCTTCTTTCGGATATATCAATGATGTTTCAGGAGAAACGTTAAGAGAAAAAATTTTCGTCAAACAGAAAGCCTGCTGGGGCTGCCCCATCGGCTGTAAGCGCGTTACCAAAACGAAAAACGGCGAAGGCGAAGGGCCGGAGTATGAATCGCTCTGGGCTTTAGGGCCGGAATGCGGCATCCATGATATCGAAGCGATTGCCGAAGCCAATTACCTTTGCAACCGCCTGGGCATGGATACGATGTCGGCCGGCGTCACCATCGGCTGCGCGATGGAGATGGCACAACAGGGTATTGTTGATTCCGGCGTAAAATTCGGCGATATCCCATCACTGATGGCGATGCTGGAAAATATTGCCTACCGGCGCGGTTTTGGCGATGCCCTGGCCGAAGGCTCCCGCCGCTTTTCCACGAAATACAATGTGCCGGAATTTGCGATGCAGATTAAAGGCATGGAATTACCGGCCTATGAGCCGCGCGCCATGGGGGTGCAGGGGCTTTCCTTTGCCACCTCGAACCGCGGCGGCTGCCATTTGCGGGGCAATATGTTGGGGCCGGAACTGCTCGGCGTACCGAAAATTGTGGACCACTCCGGGGCTTCCGGCACTGTCGGCCTGCTGATATACCATCAGCACCTTTCCGCCGCATTTGATTCATTAGGCGTCTGTAAATTTGCCGGTTTTGCAGTCAGTGACGAAATGCTGGCCAGAATGATGACGGCGATTACCGGCATCGAATTCGTGCCACATGACCTGCATACCGCCGGCGAACGCATCTGGAACCTGGAACGGCTTTATAATATCAGAGAAGGCTTCACCAGCAAGGACGATACCCTGCCGAAGAGATTTACGGACGAGCCGTTAAAAAGCGGCGCCGCCAAAGGCCGGGTGGTCAACCTGGTACCCCAGATGGAAGAGTACTACCGCTACCGCGGCTGGAGTGACAGCGGCGTCCCCCGGAAAGAGAAACTGAAACTGCTGGGATTGGAGGCGTAAAATGTTAGAAGAGTTTCAGCGCATCGGAAGGGATTTATTTCTGAGCGGGTTGGTGAGTTCTCACGGCGGCAACATGAGCGTGCGCATGGGCGACCGAGTCCTGATTACGCACCGCGGCTCCCCGCTGGGTCAAATTACCGCCGAAGACATCGTAGAGACGGGCCTTTATGATAACGACAGCAGCATCATGCTGGCATCATCGGAAACCCCGGTGCATCGCACGATTTATCTGAAGACCGCCGGGCTGGCCATCGTGCATGCCCATCCCAAAGTCGCCGTGGCCCTTTCGCTGTTTGAAGACGAAATCATCCCTATTGATAACGAGGGTTCTTACCTTTTGCATAAAGTGCCGGTTATTTCTTCGGAAATTGCCTCGGGCTCCGCCATGGCCGGAATCGTCGCGGAATCGCTGCAAAAATATAAGATTACGATGGTCCGCGGGCACGGCTGTTTCGCCATTGGCCAGGTCCTGGAGGAAGCATGGCAGTGGGTATCCTGCCTGGAAGAATCGGCGATGGTGATTTACTATGCCCGTACCCTAGGCGGCCAAACCAAAGAATTCCGCAAAAACGCCGACCAGTATAAGAAATGGTGAGCAATAAGTAACGGGTTACCAGTTATGAGTTGTGAGTTTCTGTGACAGGCAGGGACGCCTGTCACAACTAACGGACGACTGTCCAACTACAAGGAGAATAGCGATGAAAGTTACCGCCGCCGGGCTGAAAAAGCTGGAGACCACCTACAAAGGCTATCTCGAAGAGGAAATCATCGACCGGTTTTTCGATGAGTTCGGCATCCGGTTTGCCGCCGGGCTGTGGGCGGCCGGTAGTTTCAACGACCGTTTTGTCGGCAGCGGCTACAACCCGGGGCTGGATGACAGCCTGACGGCGAAAATGGACCGCGTCACGCAGGCCGGCATCAAAGGCTGTGAATTTCACGACTCCCAATTCGTCAGCACCAGCCTGGTGGTTGATAAAAAGAAAATCGCGGAAATTAAAGCCGCGCTGAAAAAATACAAACTAACACCAACAAATATGAATACCGACCTGTTTTCCGATGCCAAATGGAAACTGGGCGGGATTACCAACGCCAATAAATCCATCCGGGAAGAAGCTCTAGCTTTTGCATTAATCGGCTGCGATGTGGCCAAAGAACTCGGCTGCACGACCGTGGCGTTATGGCCCGGTTCTGACGGCTGGGACTATAACTTCGAGGTTAATTACGGCCAGCTGCTGGACCGGTTTATCGACGGCTGCATCGTGATCAATAACAAGGCGAAATCGTTAGGTCTGAGGTTCGGCATCGAAGCCAAACTGCATGAGCCGCGGGAAGGCAACATGGTCACCCCCACGTCCCACATGACGATACTGGTGGCCAAGCTGGTTAATGAAGCCTGCGGCGGCAAAAACATGGGCATTGCCGTTGATTACGGTCACGAACAGATGTATGCCGTCGAACCGGCCTCAATGCTTTATGCCGCGAAAAAGGCCAGCGTGGAAGTGGTCAATTTCCACCTGAACGATTCAAAAACCCATTCCAACGACGAGGACCGGATTGCCGGCACCGGCGATATTTGGCGGTTCTGTGATTTCTGTTACGCTACGATTGATACCGGTTACCAGGGCTGGTTCGGCGAAGACCAATTTACCTACAGAACAGACCCGGTGAAATCAATGGCGCAGTCCCGGGAATTTTTTGCCAACATCATGAAACGGGCTCTGCTGATTTACAACCACAAAGCGGAACTGGAAAAAGCGCGCTTAACCGGCGATGCGATTGCGACAATCAATGTGGTGAAAAAATATATTCTCGGGCAATAGTCCCTATAGTGGTTTAAGATTTTCCCTGAACATGATCGCATATACAAAAATCTAAACTTCTCTCCCGTGAAAAGGGAGATACTGAGAGTGAGGGGAAAAAGGTTCGTTCTCGTCTAACACTGAGGAATTATTAAGTTGGGATCTCCTCTCTCTGTCCCTCTCCCATCAAAGGGAGAGGGAAATTAGGTTGAAGGTTAGTCCTCTCGCCCTTGAGCCCGCAGGCGAAATACTTTTTCTTTTAGAGCAAAATGTACAGGAGAGAGCTAGAGAGAGGGGTAGAAAATAGCTCTCTACAACCGAAACTTCGGGAGAATTGACGTGGGAAAATATCTGGCCTTTGACCTGGGAGCGGAAAGCGGCCGCGCGACGCTCGGTACGCTGGATGACAACAAAAAACTGCAGCTGCAGCAGCTGCACCGCTTCCCCAACGGTATGATAAATGTCCGCGGCGTGCTTCACTGGGATGTCATGGGCATGTACCGCGAGATACTGGCCGGCATCACCGCCACCATCGCCCAGAACACAGGCAAAATCGACAGCATCGGTTTTGATACCTGGGGCGTGGATTTCGGCCTTTTTGACCGTAACGGGATGTTAATCGGCGACCTCATTGCTTACCGCGACAGCCGCCGCCTGCCCGCCCGGGATAAATTCCTGACAAAAATGACGCGGGAAAAACTCTACGACCTCACTTCCATCCAGTTGCAATATTTTAATACTGTCTTCGAACTCTACGCGATGTCGCTGGAGAAAAACCCCCAGCTGGAAATCGCCAAAGACCTCCTTTTTGTGCCGGATATTTTCAATTATTTCTTTACCGGCAAGAAAGCCACCGAATTTTCTTTTGCTACCACCACTCAGCTTTATAATATCCGGACCGATGCCTGGGAAAAGAAAATCTTCGCACAAATCGGCGTGCCAATTGATATCATGCAAAAAGTTGTCCGCCACGGCACGGTTATCGGCATGGTGGAACCGGTAATCCGCAAGGAAACAGGCCTGAACGAAACGCCGATACTGGCCGTCGGCAGCCATGACACCGCTTCCGCGGTCGCAGCCTGCCCCCTCGCCGGCGAAAACGCGGCTTACATCAGTTCCGGCACCTGGTCGCTGATGGGTATCGAAACTAAAAAACCGATTATCAGCGAAAAAGCGTTCAAATATAATTTCACCAACGAGGGCGGTATTTGCGATACCTACCGCGTGCTGAAGAATATCTCTGGATTGTGGCTGCTGCAGGAATACAAACGGGAAGAAGCCAAAATCCAGGATTATTCCTACGCGGAACTCAGCGAAATGGGCCGGAGCGCGGCCTCAACCGGCGCCGTTATTGACCCGGACGCGCCGGATTTTATTAAGCCGGAATCAATGTCCCGGGCGATTGCCGATTTTTGCCGGGCCCATGGTCAGCCGGTGCCGCAGAGTGTCGGGGAATATGTGAGGTTAATCCTCGAAAGCCTGGCGCTGGACTACAGGTACGTGCAAAAACAGATTGAGGAAATCAGCGGCCGTAGAATCACCCAGATCAATATAATTGGCGGCGGTTCGCAGAACACGGTGCTCTGCCAGTTTGCAGCGAATGCCACCGGGCTGCCTGTTTTCGCCGGTCCGGTCGAAGCTACCGCCATCGGCAATATTTTAGTCCAGGCCATGGCGTTGGGCACAATCAAATCGCACCCCGAATTGCGCGAAATCGTCAAACAGTCTTTCCCAGTCGTTGCCTACGAACCGCACCACACGGGAAACTGGGATGAACGCTACGCCCGTTTTCTGAAGATTAAGGCATAGCGAAATAACCTCGGTATAAAGCAGATAATACTAGAGGGAGTGCTTGCACACTCCCTCTTTTACTTTCTAAATTCAGTGTTGAATTTTTAAACTTATTTTTGCACGATATCGAAATCCACCTTGAATTCGGCGGAAAGTTCCTGGAGCGACTGCATCACGATTTCGTCCAGCGGGATGCCGTTCTGCTTGCGGTCCTGCACCAGCGCCCATTCAAGTTCGCCGGGGATGGTGATATTTTTCACGCCCTTGGCTTTTGGGAGGCTATGATAGGTTTTGATTAACCGGTCCATACCCTTTTTAAATTCTTCGGGCGGGGTAAAACCGGATATTTTCATCGCCGCGCAAAAATGGGTACAGGTGCTGGCAGTGGCCGACGACTGGAAAAGTTCCGGCAGGCAAGCCGAAGCCGCCAACGTGCTGCTCAGAATGTCAATCATCAGGTTTAGGCCGAAGCCCTTATAGACGCCGAGTTCTTTGGTGCCGCCCAGCATCACCATCGCGCCTTTCTTTTTATCGTCTTCTTTGGGGTCGGTGATGGGATTGCCGTCCGGGTCAACCGTCCAGCCGAGCGGCAGCATGTCGCCGGTGCGTAATGCAATTTCAACTTTGCCCCAGGCAGCCATGGTGGAAGACATATCCAGGCAGAACGGAAATTCTTTGTTCGAAGGCGCCGCGAAACTCATAGCGTTCATACCGGCCACCCGTCCCGAAGCGCCGGGAACCACCGCGTTGAGCCCGCCGGTGGTGCACGAGAAACCGATCATATCTTCTGGCAATGCCAGCAAAGAATAAGCGGAACAGGCGCCGTAGTGGGTGGTGTTGCGGCAGGTCACCGCCCCAAGGCCGGTCACTTTGGCCCGGGCGATTGCTTCCTGCATCGCTTTATAGCCGACGACGAATCCTAGACCGCGGTCGCCGTCAATGACGGCGGTAGCCGGCGCGCCGCTGTACATTTTGATATCCGGTTTGGCTTTGACAAAGCCAGTTTTTAAGCGTTTGACATATAAGCCGTTGAGATGGGCCACACCATGCGACGCGATACCGCGCAAATCGGTGTTCACCATCAGCCGCGAAGCGATGAAAGCATCGTCATGGGGCATGCCTGCTTTTTCCAGCACTTTGGTGGAAAAAGCGACCAGCTTCATTTCGTTGACTTTGGTGTAATTCACGGCCATTGGGTAACTCCTTGATGCGTACTTTTTTATACGGGATAAACAAAATTTATTCTACACCCTGCGGTGTTTAGTGACAAGCACAACCGAAAACAACTCAGCCCGCATGATTACCTGCGGGCTGAGCGTTAGTTACGTAAATCCTGTATTTAGGAACTTAGTCTGTTATTCCAGGTTCAATCCGGGGACGACATTAATCAGCTCGTCTACGGTCCATTGTCCGATCTTGCGCACAAAAACCTTCGGTTTTAACGGGCGTTCGATGATGGCAAAATCTCCGCCGGCAGCATAAACGAATTGACCGGTGACATTTTTACCTTCATCCGTCGCAAAAAAGACAATCATCGGCGCGATATCGCCCGGGTTCAAACTGGTAGTGGCCGGAATTCCGGGGCGACCGCGCGGATTCGTGCCCTGGAAAAGTTGGGTGGTGGCCTGCGGGAAGATGCAGTTGACGCGGATACCTTCAGCCTTTAATTCATAAGCCAGCGCCGCGGTGAACCCCATTACGCCAGCTTTGGCGGTACTATAACTGGTGCCTCTGGGGTCGAATGCCGGGAAAGCGACCAGCGAGGAAAAGGTAGTGATGCTGCCGCCGCTCTTCTGTTTAATCATCTGCCAGGCAGCAGCACGGCTGCAGGCAAAATGCCCGCCGAGATGCACGGCCATCAACGCGTCCCACTGTTCCTGGGTGGTTTCCACGGTGGCGGCCGGCAGGAAATTACCGGCGCAGTTGACCAGTACGTCTACTCTACCGAAATTATTGACCGCGGTGTCAATAATTTTTTGTCCGCTGACGATTGTCGTTACGCTGTCGTGACTGGCGACCGCTTTGCCGCCTAGCTTTTTAACTTCTGCGACGACGACGTCGGCCGCTTTCGTGCCGTCGGGCTTAACGCCGGCGTCATTGACAACCACGGCCGCCCCTTCGGCATGCATCGCCAAAACTACACCCCGTCCGATGCCGCCGCCGCCGCCCGTAACAATCGCGACTTTACCATTTAATCTTTGTCCCATTCTGTTGTTAACCTCCATTTTTACTATTTATTTTCAAAAAATGAGTTGCCTCAACGCATATCCGGAAGAAATATCAATATCAAAATGGCTGTTGAAATTAACGCAGCGAATCGATTTCTCGAATTATGTCATCTGGAAAATGACCGGACAGACAGTAGCTGAATTATAGTAAAAGGGATAATGATTGTCAAGAATGTTTAAGCATTTCTGACATCACCGCGTTTTCGCACCACGGGGCAGGTTCAGACTTTAACTGCTTCCTGCGTTTGCAGTGCTACATTGCCGAACCGCGCCCGGAACGTTTCCAGGATAATTGCTTCGGATTTCTCCATCCCCAAAACGCCGGTATCAAGTGATAAATGATACTGCCGGGCGTCCAGCCAATCCAGTCCGGTCACCATCTTAAAATAGCGTGCCCGCTCTTTATCCACCGAGTTCGTTAATTTCAGCGCCTGTTCCGGCGAAACATGATAAATTTCTTCAACACGGTGCTGGCGGAATTTGATATCGGCATGCAAAAATATGTTTAGGCATTTCGGATGGTCCCGCAGGACATAATGACCGGCCCGCCCGACGACGACTGCGGAACATTGATTGGCTACCTTTTTAATGACTTCCGATTCGGCATTATAGAAATCGGTATCGTTCAGGATATTCAGCGCAGGCGGAGCGTACGACCAGGAAGTGGAATAAGCAAAAGACTGCAGCATGGATTGCCAGTTGGATGTAACTTTTTCATCGCGGACGGTGAGATGTTCAACCGGGATTTTCAGCTCTTCCGCGGCCTGGTGCACAATTTCGTGGTCCAGATATAAAAACTTCAGGCCCTGTGCCAGTCGCTGACCTAAGTAGGCTCCACCGCTCCCCAATTGGCGACTGATGGTGATAACGCATGGCGAGGTCTTAGTCATTTCTTCTCCTCCTTTTTCCAGAAGAGCACCTGCAAATCAAATAATTTTGAGTTTTGTGTACCGTTCCCATTCTGTCGCTACCCTGCTTTTTTATGCTGAAATAAGTCCCTTACTTAACATATTGGTTCTCTTTTGTTAATACATCATGAGCGTAAAAAGCAAGTTTGTCAAGAGGGTTTATACAGCCGGGTAAAAATTCTCCGGAGAGTGCTTATCAAGCCTATTACAAATTGACATTCTACCTGTCATATGGTATCTTACGTTTTACAGAGTAAGATATGAAAACAACCGTGGTCGTCGTTACAATTTAAAGCCGGCAAGTGGGCTCGTCTCAAACCGAATCGAGGCCGTCCACCAGGACGGCTTTTTTGTTAATACGAGCGAAAAGCAGCACAGGGAGATTAATATGACCGATGCGCCTTTAATTGAACAGGAAATGCCCAAAGCCTACGACCCCAAAACGGTCGAGAATAAATGGTATAGATTCTGGCTGGAAAAGGATTATTTTAAGCCTGTCATTAACCCGAAAAAGAAGCCTTTCACCATCATCATGCCCCCGCCTAACGTGACCGGGGATTTGCACATGGGGCACGCACTGGTTGCCGCCCTGGAAGACACGATGATTCGCTGGCACCGCATGCAAGGCGACCCCACGCTCTGGCTGCCGGGAGTCGACCACGCTAGCATCGCCGCGCAGGTAGTAGTGGAAAGAATCCTGGCTAAAGAAGGGACTACCCGTTACAAAATCGGGCGCGAGAAATTCCTGGAACGGATGTGGGAATGGACCAATCAATGCCGTTCCAACATCGGTATGCAGCACCGCCGTCTGGGCACCTCCTGCGACTGGTCGCGGGAGAAATTCACCCTTGACCCCGGACCGTCTCTGGCCGTCCGTACTACTTTCGTCAATCTCTATAATAAAGGTTTAATTTACCGCGGGGAGCGCATCATCAACTGGTGCCCGCGCTGCTCTACCACCCTCTCCGACCTCGAAGTGGACCACAAGGATTTAAACGGCCACCTCTGGCACCTGAAATACCCGCTGGCCGAAGGCGGCGGTTATTTGATTGTGGCCACCACCCGTCCGGAAACGATGCTCGGCGATACCGCCGTGGCGGTCAATCCCGAAGATGAACGCTACACGAGTCTTATCGGCAAAGATATCATGCTGCCCATTATGAACCGGCGCATCCCCATCGTGGGCGACGCTGTCGTGGATAAGGCCTTCGGCACCGGCGCGGTTAAGGTTACCCCGTCACACGACCCGGTGGACTTTGAGATCGCCCAGCGGCAGAAATTGCAGCTTATCAACCTGCTGAACAAGGACGGCACGATGAACGAAAACGCCGGCCAGTGCAAAGGCATGGACCGGTTCGCCTGCCGCAAGTGGGTGGTGGAAGAGATGGAGCGGCTGGGATTATTGATTAAAATCGAGGATTACAGCCACGCCGTCGGGCACTGCCAGCGCTGCGCAACTCTGATTGAACCGATGGCCAGTACGCAGTGGTTTGTCAAGGTGGAACCCCTCGCTAAACCGGCGATTGAAGTGGTGAAGAACGGCAAAATCCAGATTATTCCCGACCATTTCACCAAGGTCTATCTGAACTGGATGGAAAATATCCGCGACTGGTGTGTCTCCCGACAGTTGTGGTGGGGACAGCGTATCCCGGCCTATTACTGCCAGGATTGCGGCGAAACGATTGTGGCCATAAATGCTCCGCCGAACTGTCCCAAATGCGGTTCTGCCCGGATTGAACAGGATACCGACGTGCTGGACACCTGGTTTTCCTCCGGGTTGTGGCCGCATTCCACTCTGGGCTGGCCTGAGGATACTGCCGACCTGCGCTATTTCTATCCCACTACCGTGATGGAAACCGGTTACGATATTTTATTCTTCTGGGTCTCCCGGATGATTATGATGGGTATTGAGAATACCGGCGAAATCCCCTTTAAATATGTTTACCTGCACGGCCTCATCCGCGATGAAAAAGGCGACAAGATGAGTAAGACCAAAGGGAATGTTATTGACCCGCTGAAAGTCATTGACCAGATAGGCGCGGACGCTTTACGTTTTGCGGTGATGAACGGCAACGGGCCGGGTAACGACAGTAAATTGTCGCCCATCAAGCTGGAATCCGCCAGAAATTTCGCCAACAAACTGTGGAACGCCACCCGCTTTGTCATCAAGAGCATCCCGGATAAGAAAATCAACCTGAAAATCAATAAAGAATCCCTGACGGTTGAAGACCGGTGGATACTGAGCCGGATCAGCCGCACCGAAGCCGCCGTTCACCAATTGATGACCGATTTCCAATTCGGCGAGGCGTTAAGCACGATTTACGATTTTCTGTGGAACGAATACTGCGACTGGTACATCGAACTGGCGAAAGTCCGCCTTAATCCGGAAAACAAAGAAGTCATTTCGCCGCTGCCGGTGCTGATTCACGTACTGGAAACCGCTTTGCGGCTGCTGCATCCTTTTATGCCGTTTGTCACCGAGGAACTCTGGCAGAACCTGAAGAGCCGCCTGCCGGCCAAATGGCATAAGACTAAATCGATTATGGTGGCGAAGTACCCGAGGGCGGATAAAAAGGACATTGATACCGAAGCGGAAGATATTATTAAGGCGGTAATCGATATCACCCGCGCTATCCGCAATATCCGGGCTGAAAATAAAGTCGAATCTACCAGGTGGATTGCGGCCGATATTTACAGCGGCAAAATGACGGTGGCGATTACTCCCTATGCGTCTTCCATCCAATCGCTGGCCAAGGTGAAACCGCTGGAATTCAAAACAGGCCGGTTAACCGAAGCCCACAGCGAAAAATTCGCGGTGGCGGTGCTGAAAGAAGCGGATGTTATCGTACCGGTGGCCAGTATGATTGACCTGGCGGTGGAAAGGGAAAAAATCCTGAAAGAAATCGCCCAGATTGACGCCGATGTCGCCCGGCTGGAAGCCCGCCTCAAGGATGAGGCCTTCCTGAGCAAAGCGCCTGCAGCCGTTGTAGCTAAAGAAAAAGAACGGATGACCGAAAGGAAAGAGCGCGCCGCCAGATTAAGGCAACAGATAGGATAACCAAGTTTCAAGAATCAATAGACAAGGTTCAAGAATAAGAATATTCGAGCTATGAATCTGGTGGCACAGGCGTCCCCGCCTGTTCGTAATTGTTGGCAATAATATCGTTTTTACTCGCCATCTGGTTGAGTGTGGAAGGTTACATTTTGGTTAAATTTAGTGAAGACAGGAGTGTAAGTCAACGCCCGGATTACCGGCAACAGCGCCGGTTTGAGCGTAATTTATGTCCTGCCAGCCTCGTGTTGACAACATTTTTTCACGGTGCTAATATCTAGGTGAAGATAGGTGAAAACCATCTTACAGCAAGCTAACAATAGAATACATCTTGAATGGTCGCTTGGATCGGAAACGACTGAGACGGCAAACAAAAAAGGTATAAAATGCCCTCTCTGTCTATGTTTGAGAGGGCATTTACATTTTGGAAAGGTGAAATGCAATGTTAAAGATCGGTATCATCGGGGCCGGCACCGTCGGCAGCGCGCTCGCTGCCGGACTTACGGACAGCGGCTACTGTATCGCGGCTGTCTCCAAGCGTACCGTTGCTTCTGCCGAAAAATTAGCCAGAACCATCCCCGGCTGTCAGGCTGTCACTACTAGCCAAAAAGTCGCCGATGCCGCCGATATCGTTTTCATCACCACTCCGGATGCCGTCATTCCGGAAATCGTCTCTACAGTTCGGTGGCATCCCGGACAGAGCGTCGTGCACTGCAGCGGCGCCGATTCTACCGCAATCCTGGAACCAGCCCAGAAAATGGGCGCGCAAACCGGTGTTTTTCACCCCTTGCAGTCATTCGCAGGGGTCAAACAGGCAATCGCAAATCTTCCAGGCTCAACCATCGCCATCGAAGCAGCAGAGCCGCTTTTAACCACCCTCAAATCAATGGCGGAAAAACTTAACTGCCGCTGGATTGAATTAAAAGCCGAAGATAAAGTCGTTTATCATGCCGCCGCCGTCATCGCCAGCAACTACCTGGTGACGCTGGTCAAACTGGCGGACGATTTATGGGAGACTTTCGGCATCCCCCGGCAGCAGGCCACGCAGGCGCTGCTGCCACTGTTAAAGGGCACCCTCAACAACATCGAAACAGCCGGCATTCCGCAGGCGCTGACCGGACCGATTACCCGCGGCGACACTGAAACCGTGAAAAAACACATCGCGGCGCTGCAGAAAGAAGCACCGGATGCGCTCTCCGCGTACTGTGAACTCGGTTTGCAAACTATCCCCATTGCCCAGGCCAAAGGCAAAATTGACGCAGAAAAAGCCGCCGAGCTGCGCGCCGTCCTGAAAGCCGGTACTAAAAAGAAAACAACCGATATTCATCTCGAGAAAATAACCAGAAGTTAACAAAAACCTGAAAAGGTTCCGGAGGAAGAACATGAGAGTAATGCTAAAAAGTAAAATTCACCGCGCTACCGTCACCGACGCCAACCTCAATTATGAAGGCAGCATTACCATCGACCGTAATTTGATGAAAGCGGCCGATATTCTCCCTTACGAGCAGGTGCACGTCGTGGACGTCAACAACGGCAGCCGTCTCGTCACCTACGCCATCGAAGGCGAAAGCGGCGAGATTTGCCTCAACGGCGCCGCGGCCCGCCTCGTCAATAAGGGGGATATCGTTATCATCCTATCCTACACCAATGTTCTGGAAAGCGAACTGAAGGATTTCCATCCGACACTGGTTTATGTTGACTCTAAAAATCAGGTTACCGCTAAGAAAAGCGCCATCGAAAGAATCCTTACCTAAAGGAGGCTCGATATGGCCACTCCGGTCAAACGCGTTACCATCAATGATATCCGCGAGATGAAGCAAAACGGCGAAAAAATCGCCATGCTCACCGCCTACGATTATCCCACCGCTAAAATCGTCGACAGCTGTAACATTCCCATCATTCTGGTCGGCGACAGCCTGGGTAATGTCGTCCTGGGTTACGACAGCACCATCCCCGTGACCATGGATGACATGATTCACCATTGCAAAGCTGTCGTTCGCGGCGCCGAACACGCCTTTGTCGTCGGCGATATGCCTTTTATGACCTACCATATCTCCACGGAAGATGCGATGCGAAACGCCGCCCGCTTCATACAGGAAGCCGGCGTGCAGGCCGTCAAACTGGAAGGCGGCATCACCGTCGCTGACAAAGTGAAACGGCTGGTTGATTGCGGTATCCCGGTAATGGGGCACATAGGAATGACGCCCCAATCCGTTAACCAGTTCGGCGGGAACCTGGTGCAGGGTAAAACTATGGCAGTGGCGCAGCGCCTCGTGGAAGATGCTAAAGCGCTGGAACAGGCCGGGGCTTTTACCGTCGTGCTGGAGTGCATTCCGAAACGTCTGGCCGCTTTGATTACACAAAACCTCAGCATTTCCACCATCGGTATCGGTGCCGGTCCGGACTGCGACGGACAGGTGCTGGTAATTAACAATTTACTCGGCTTGACGGATTTCAATCCGAAGCTCGCCAAGCAATACGTGAACCTTAAGGACATCATGTCCCAGGCCATTTCCGCTTACCGCGATGAAGTCAAAGGCGGGCAGTTCCCCACCAAGGAAAACAGCTTCATCATTGATAGCGCCGTCCTGGAACAGGTAAAAGCCAAACTATCTTAACGGGTCATTATGCAATATCCCTCCCTCTCAGGCCGGAGACCTCGGATCGCAGGTACTGAGCGAAGCGAATGTAGAGGGATTAAGGCTATAGTACTTACGAAGTAACGTAGAGAGTGATAAATTTCTATCTATTGCCGCCTTGGCACAATTACTAATAAGCGAGAAAATATATGATCGTTATCGAAACCATCCCGGATATGTCCTATCTCCGCAACAATCTTAAAGAACCGGTAGGGTTTGTACCCACCATGGGCTACCTCCACGAAGGGCATATGTCGTTGATGAGAAGAGCCCGCGCCGAAAACAAAACCGTCGCAGTCAGCATCTATGTCAATCCAACACAGTTCGGGCCCAAGGAAGACCTCTCCAAATACCCCCGCGACCTGCCGCGCGACCTGGCGATGCTGGAAAAGGAAGGCACCGACGTTGTTTTCTTCCCTTCCGATAAAGAAATGTACCCCGCTGGTTATGACACCTGGGTCACCGTCGAAAACCTCACCAAACCGCTGGAAGGCGATTCCCGTCCCACCCATTTTCGCGGTGTGACCACGATTGTCACGAAATTATTCAATATTGTCCGCCCGGCCAACGCCTATTTCGGGCAAAAAGACGCCCAGCAGGCGCTGGTGATTAAAAAAATGGCCGCCGACCTCAATATGAACCTGAAAGTAATCGTCTGCCCCACCGTCCGCGAGCCTGACGGACTGGCGATGAGCAGCCGTAATGTTTATCTGACACCAGAACAGCGCAAAGCCGCGCCCGTGCTCAACAAATCGCTCCAACTGGCCAAAGAACTCTTCACCGGCGGCGAAAGGGATGCGGCGGTCATCCTCAAACAAATGATGGCGCTGATTCAAAAAGAGCCGCTGGCGAATATCGACTATATCAGCATCTCAGATACGGCAACACTGGCCGAATTGAAGACAATCAGTAAATCCGCTCTGGTCTCGATGGCCGTCAGGTTCGGGAATACCCGACTGATTGATAACATCATATTGGGGCAATGACGAATAAATTTTAAAAACCAAATTTCAAACTCCAAATAAAATCTAAATATTAAATCGCAACTATGCGCAAAACAGCTAAATCTGAATTAGAGCAAATCCCCGGCGTGGGGAAAAGCATTGCCCGCGATTTGCAGAACATCGGGATTAATTCCATCGCCGACCTGAAAGGCAAGAACCCGGAAACGCTTTACGCCCAATCCAATCGATTTGCGGGTATGACTCTGGGAAAATGCCCGTTATATGTTTTTCGTGGCGCGGTCTATTTCGCCGGGCATGAAAATCCGGAACCTTCCAAACTGAAGTGGTGGTACTGGAAAGACCCGAAACAGGATTAAATACTCTTTCGTGTTTGCTATCCCGCTGCTCCCTTACCGGATTTAAACGTGTTATACTTTTCTTGCAAAGTCCCGATTTCTCTGGTAACATAAAACCACTCACATTCGCTTAATTTAATTGGGAGAGTAATTACATGGAACAGGTATCCAAATTCGCCCCGGAACCAGTACAACCGACGGGCTGCTGCCCGCCCTTCGACCCGGCACCGTCGGATGAAAAAGAATTCGTCTGGAACAACAAACTGTTTGTTCACGACCATATCCTGAGTTTTTTGCACATGCCGCTGACGTTAAACGGCAAGGTCAGAAAGAACGGAAAATTAATCATCAAAGCCGGCGCCGATATTCCCGAATACCTGATGTTAATTGACGAGAATTCGAAATGGGGCGCGGATATTTACATCGAGGTGTCGAAAGCGGTGCCGCGGGCGAAAATGGTCGTCATGTCCGGGACGTTCCAGACTAAAGTATTCGAAGGCCCGTATAAAAACATCGGCCTCTGGGCCAAAGAAATGAAGCAATACGTCAATTCTCAGACTAAAATCGTCAAGAAACTCTATTATTTTTATACAACCTGCCCGAACTGCGCCAAAGCCTACGGCAAAAACTATGTAGTGCTCTTCGCGGAGATAGAAACTTAACAGCGTGCGCCTGCAAAATCTGGTAGAATTACTTTGCTCTAAAGATGAATAATAAAGAATTAAAATACTGGATCGGATTCAGTTTTATCCCCGGCATCGGGCGGGTGCGGCTGGGGCAGCTGGAGAATTACTTCGGCAGCCTCGCGGCGGCCTGGCCGGCGCCGGCCTCCGAACTGAAAAAAGCCCACCTCGACGACGGCGTGGTGCGGGCTGTCGTGGAATGGCGCCCCAAACTTTCTCTGGACGATGAGGTGGAGAAAATGAAAAAGCACAATGTCCGTGCGCTGGTCTGGCACGACGATAATTATCCCTCACGGCTCAAAGAAATTTATGATTATCCGCCGATTTTGTACATCAAAGGCGAAATCCTGCCGGAAGACGAATGGTGCCTGGCGGTGGTCGGCACGCGGGTGCTGACCGCTTACGGACGGCAGGTGACGGAAGAAATCGTCACGGACCTGGCACACAACAAAATCACGATTGTCAGCGGCCTGGCGCGCGGCATTGATACCGTGGCGCACCAAGCGGCGCTGGATGCCGGCGGGCGGATTATCGCCGTCGCCGCCTGCGGGCTGGATACGATTTATCCGGCGGAAAACGGCAACCTGGCCAAACAAATCATCGAACACGGGGCGCTCGTCAGCGAATATTCGCTCGGTAGCAAACCGAAGCCGGAATACTTTCCCCGCCGCAACCGCATCCTGAGCGGCATCAGCCTCGGGGTGCTGGTGACGGAAGCCGGCGAAGGCAGCGGCGCGTTGATTACCGCCGACCAGGCGCTGGAACAGAACCGCGAAGTACTGGCCGTGCCTGGCAGCGTCCTTTCCCCGGCCAGCAGCGGCACTAACCATCTCATCCAGCAGGGCGCCAAGCTTGTGCGGAATTGCCAGGACATCCTCGAGGAGTTAAATCTGCAGGCCGTGGCGCAGCAGCTGGAGTTTAAAGAAATTATTCCTACCTCGGACACCGAAGCTATTTTACTGCACAAATTATCGGCGGAACCCGCGCGCATTGACGAGATTTACGCTGGCAGCGGCTTGCCAGTGTCGACAGTTAGCAGTACACTAGCTATGATGGAGTTAAAGGGATTGATTAAATCCATCGGCAGTATGAAGTATATGCTGGCCCGTGAAGCC
>Ga0326728_10006960_pt1 | contig 29845 bp, 27 predicted proteins | sample MB3enrmetagenome_FD_207602 | JGI IMG/M metagenome (GOLD analysis project Ga0326728, IMG submission 207602) | Lab enriched peat soil microbial communities from McLean, Ithaca, NY, United States - MB31MN | ecosystem: Environmental > Terrestrial > Soil > Wetlands > Peat | place: USA: New York... | reverse complement strand
TCGAAAAGTTGCGCATTTTTGGCAAAATTTTCCAAACCGTTTTTCCGAATGACAAATGAGAAATTCTCAATGACAAATTTTCAATTCAGATTCAGCGCTTTGGTTGCGGCGTCAGCCGCGCCAAGCCGTAGCGCCTTTGCGTTAAGAAACGGTGGCATTCGTGGTAAAATGCTTGCGAAAAGGCGTGCCGCCGGGTTGGGTTGTGGAAACCTGAAGGCCGCCATCGCCGATAACGGCAACGAGCCGCTTCTTCACGGGAAAAGGCCGGGGCGGAACTGGTTCTCGGCTGACCGCCGCGAGAATACCGCTTCAACAGTTCCACGGCGCACCTGCTGTGACATGCGGCAAGGAAAAGAAAATCCGCTTTTGTGCGGGACCCCTTCGACGTTCGTAGGGAAAGGAGTTGAACCACGGATTTCACGGATTTCACGGATGGGAGTTTGTTGCTGGCCGCGCGGCTTTCATCCCTGCCCTCCGGGGTTAAGTCTTTGCGAAATGGAGTGATAGTGGCTGGTTTCGTTGTGTGAACCTGAAGGCCGCCATTGCCGACAACGGCAACGAGCCGCTGCTTCAAGGGAAAAGGCCGGGGCTGAACTGGTAATCGGCTGACTCCCGCGAAAATACCGCTTCGACGGTTCCCCCGGCGAACCTGCTGCGACATGCGTGAAGAAAAGGGAAACATGCGGTTATGTGGGTCTGACCCCGCGGCCTATCCGGAGTTGGCGTTTGATGAGTCGGCTGAAGCGCGCTGGCAGGAAACCCGGCCAGCGGAAGCGGACATCATCGATCTGGGGCCGGCGACAGACACGGATTTGCAAAGCGATTTGATTGAAGCGTCGGGGAATCCGTTTTAATTGGTGAGAGCAAATACGGCAATTCTCCTCAGTCCCAGAAAATCCCGTCTTTGTCGCGTTTGTGGCTCTTCTTCATTTCGACGCACATCGGATTGTAAATGCGAACAATTAATGACGTCGGTTCTTTCGTGCAGGCCAAAATGAACTCGCGATCGTCGTAATCCTCACGCATTCCATCCTGGACGGCGCGAGCCAGCCAAGTATATTCTTCTCCTTTGATTTGCTTTCGCCGATGCTTAAACAATCGGAAGCAGATGTCCGCCTCGTCAGCAACCGAGAACAAATTGGAGAAGGAAAAGTCCCACGGATCCCGGATTATCATGTGGGCACCAAACCAGCGTGTCGGTTCTTCGAAGTCGCAGATCCACCATGGCCCGCGCCCTACAGGCCCGCCGTATTTCTGCCACATAAGCCAATCAGGCCATGCCACCATGGGCCATGCCTGGCACACGAGCCGGATGGTACTCTCATGGTCCATGTTTCCAGGGGATTCGTCCGAAAAATCGAACGCATAACCTTCGAATTCGGCATTGCGCAGGTAATAGTCCACCCATGCACGCAGGTCGGCGTTTTCTTCCTCATCAAGCTCTTTAGGGAGACCATGATACCTGTGGAGCGCCGAGCTTGCTCTCCGCTTCCTGAGAAGTTGACGGGCCATGTCGCGCTTCTTCCGATTTTCAGGAACGATGCCGAGCCTATCGGCGACCGCTGCCAGTTCGTCAGTGGTCAACAGGCCAACGACTTCTCGTTTCACGTCCAAAAGCTCCTCCGCAATACGTCCTGGTGGCAGTTCCTTCTGGATCGGGTCGTATCGTCCCGCCTGCCGTGCAATCGCAAGCAAGCGGGCTTTCGGTATCGCCGCGAGCAGCGACCATGACAGCCAGGGGACGTCAGGGGGTGTTTGTTGGTTTCTGGAGGCCCTCACTTGTTTTCCCTGCCATAACTGAGATTTATTGACGCAATCTCATCACGGAAATGCCGACTTAGAAAACCTACAAACGCCAAAAGTATCTCCCATTCCGATTCTGCCGACTTCGATTGGACAATGGCAACGGACACGCCTCCCAAGCACTTCTGGAGGTTGATCCAGCCGTTAAATTTGTTGTGAACCCATTTCTCCTGGTTCCTTTTCTTGGATGATGCGCGGTGAAGGGTTCCCTTGTTCAACCTGCGCAGTTCAACTTCCTTCTTGATCATCAATCCGTACAGGTTTTCGCGGTCGCGTGGTGTTATGGTGACGGTTATCATGTATCGGCTCCTTCCTTGGGATTACAGTGTTTCGGGCGCATATTTGGCGAGTTTGGCCTTGACCGATGGATTTAGCTTGATGATTTTTTCATAAAGAAATGGCCAGTATTCCGTAGCCCTTATACGCCCTTGCATTTGAGCGCGGACAAACCAAGCGGTCTTTAAGATGCGGTCAACCTTGAGGTTGTCCAAAAACACAGGAGACTTTAGGGAACACACTCGTCTCATTTCCCCAAAATAATCTTTGCCGCCTTCTTTTCCATCCCTCTTTCGTTTATCTTTATAATACTTGACATCTTCGTGAAAATTCGCCTCTTGGAGTTCGATTGGCCGATCAAGCTTAAAAACGTCCTTGATGCAACAATCTGGACGGGTGTGATAAAAGAGAACGAGGTCGCCTTCGTGCGCTCCGTGCGCAACGCTCCAAGAGGTCTTGCCATCTGTACCTGATATTTCCTCTTTATATGGATCATCAACTGCCATGATCCATACGTTGAAGCCCAGACCAAATTCCTTTCTGAGTTCGATTACGTGCAGGTGGTTTGGAATTGAAGCCCAATTATGCTCCCAACAAACAATCCAGTCGCATTTTTTGAGCCCCTTGCCATGCGCTCTTGCGGTCTTCGAGCGGTATTCAAATTCAATCCTGACTTGTTTTTCTTTGCCTCCGATTTTTTGCCAGGCAATGCAATCGGGAAACCCAGCGCGGATTGTTTCCACTTTCAGTCTCCACTTCTTCGCCAAATTTGCAAAGAGGAAAACAACGCCCATTTCGTTTTCGGGGGCGTATTGAAGTGAAGCGCCGTCAAGAGTTTCGGGGCGCACGGTTGGTGCGTGGTAATTCCTTGCTTTCATGTTCCAAAATCACCCTTGCGGTTTTTGTGAGGAATTCGCTTCTTTTCGTCGCATTCATGCTGTTGTGCATCACGAACTTGTTGCCAATGGATTTCATCCTGTATGAGCCGCAACACCTCGGCTTCTGTAAGCGTCAAATCCGTGTCGTTGATACGGGGCCTTTTAGCGCCTCGTTTCTTAAGATGTGGAAGAAGTTCTCGAACCACCCAGGCGGCAAGGATGACTAGATTAAAATGCGCCTTAAATTCGAGACTGACCCGGACGATCATATCAGCATCCGCTGATGCACGAATGACCGGCTGATTCGAGGTGGAGACGCGCACACCATCCGGCGGCGTGGCATCAATCAAAGCCTGCGCCAATCCGCAGTCGGAAAAACGAAGATCAATGCGTGTAATGGGCATAATGTAATGCGGTCAGTTGTGCCACGCCGTAAAAGGGTTCCCGTTTCATTTTTCGCAGATGATGTCGCCGATAGCATCCAAAGTCAAGCCTATGATGTGCAGGGTTAAGGCGGGAAATGAGGTCAGAATTCGAGGCCGTCGCTGCGGAGAAAGTGACGAACCGGCGTAAGCCCTGCCCTGGTGGTGACAGCATTGGCCCCAATGTTGCGAGGGCAGCCGGGCCGCAATCTTGGGGACAATGACGGCACGACCAGGCACTTGTCGGGGCGGAGCGTTCGCGTGTTGGCATTCCGCCGTCGCGCAACGCGCTATGGCGGGACAAGTCGGCTTGGCCTTCATGCCTTGAGCAAGCCGGATGATCCGCCTTCGCCTGGCCTACGGCGGGACAGGCGACACGGGAACGAGCCGCGGGGAAATGCCGTCCGATGAGTTTTCGTCTCCCCAAAAAGAGGGTGTGATTTTGCGTTTGCGGTGAAAGGCGAAAGGGCTTAATTTGCCCGTGATGAAAGTTAAGGAAAAGAAATCCACAAAGGAGCAAGTTCCATTTGACCCGATTCTTTTTGCCGCAACCGTGCCGTCCCGCCAGCCCACCTTGAAGGATCGGGCAGACGTCAAAGAACGCCCTGACGATGCCATTGAGCCGAAAGACTACCCCACAATGGACGCTGCGGTGAAAGACTTATGATCTACCGGCGCAGCGTCCGATTCAAGCGTGAATTCGTCCTGCTGCCGCCTGAAATCAAACGCCTTGCCCGCGCCAAGTTCGTCCTGTTCAGTCAGAACTGGCCGCACCCGTCCCTTCACGCCCACAAGCTGGAAGGTCTGCTCTGGCATGGTCATCAGGTTTTTGACCTTTGGGTGACGGACCGATACCGCGTGCTGTTCATTATTGATCACGACGTGGTCGTTTCATTCTCCATCGGCCCGCACAGCATCGTCTCGAAATAGTTGAAAGCGACAAGCGCCGTGGCGAAAACCCCTAATCCATCTCCGAGGTGAAATTGTAGGTGCCTGATCCCACTTCAAACACCACCCGGTCCTTTTCCTGCCGCACAAATTTCACATCCCCGGCCTTCGCCGCGGGCTGGCCGCTCTCCGTGATCCCCGCCAGGTCCCTGGCAGGGACGCATACGGTGGCGGTTGTGTTCGCGGGCACAACCACCTTGAACTCAAGACGTTTGCCGTCCAGTTTCCAGGACGTGGCGATGGGGCCGTGGATGGAATCATAGCGGGTATCGGCCCACGCCAGTCCGTTGCGAATGACCGGGTCAATCAGGATGGTCTTGAAGCCGGGACTAGCCGGCCGGATGCCGCCAATGCCGCCGAACAGGTATTCCCCGCAGGATCCCAGCGAATAGTGGTTAAAGGAGTTCATCCCCGGATCCTGAAATCCCTTCTCCGGCGTCCACCCGTCCCAACGCTCCCAGATGGTGGTGGCCCCTTGTTTGACCGAAAACAACCACGACGGAAAGGTATCCTGCAGGAGCAGCCGGCAGGCTGTGCCGGCTTTTCCCGCTTGGGTCAAGACCGGCAACAGGTAGCTCACCCCGACAAATCCCGTCGAAAGATGTTCGCCTTTGGCCTGAATGTCTTCCTCCAGATACTGCGCCGCTTTGGGCCGGAGATCTTCCGGCAGCAACTCAAATTTGAGGGCCATGGCATAAGCGGTCTGGGTATTCCCCTGGATGCGGCCATCCGCGCCGACATAACGCTTATTGAATGCCGCCTTGATGTCTTGAAACAACTGCTCGTACTTGGCCGCTTCTTCCTTCCGTCCGAGTGCCTGGCACGACCGCGCCAGCAAGTGTGTGGAATAGGCGAAGAAGGCCGTGCCGATCATTTCCTTGGAAGTGTCCGCGCCGATGGACAGCCAGTCGCCATAGTCATTGCCGCGATCCCGGTCACGGATGAATCCGTCGCTGTGCAGCCTCAAATACTCCACCCATTTGATCATCGCCGCGAGGTGCCGCTCCAGAATGCGCTTGTCGCCATAAACTTCGTAAATGGTCCACGGGCAGATCACGCCGGCATCCCCCCACGCGGGAGCGCCCCCTCCCGCGGTTCTTGGGCTGACATCGCCGAACACGCCCTCCGCCGATTGGCCGTCATCCACGTCCACCAGCCATTTGCTGAAAAAGGCCGCCACATCCGCGTTGTAGGTCGCCGTGCGGACGAAGACTTCCGCGTCCCCCATCCAGCCCAGCCGCTCATCGCGCTGCGGGCAGTCGGTCGGTATGCTGATATAGTTGCCGCGCTGGCCCCATTGGATGTTCGACTGAAGCTGGTTGAGCCGCGCGTCCGAGCAGGCGAACTCACCCGTCCGCGACGTATCCGAGGCGATGACAATGCCCGTGACCGCGTCGCTGGCGGGCCGGCTGGCCAGGCCGGTCAGTTCCACATAACGGAACCCATGAAACGTGAAACGCGGCTGCCAAGTTTCCAGCCCGCTGCCTTTGCAGATGTAATGGTCAATGGAAAGCGCGCTGCGCAGGTTCCGGGTATAGAGAGTGCCATCCGGATTGAGCATCTCGGCGTGGCGCAGGGTCACTTCCGTGCCGGCGGGCGCCGAAACCTTTAGACGAACCACCCCCACCATGTTCTGCCCCAGGTCGTAAATCCAGCAGCCGGGTTTGGTTTCCGTGGCTTTTTTGGGTTTGATTTCGCAGATCTGCCGCACCGGCTCCATCACTTGATCGTCCAGCGCCAGGGTATCGTTCCGGGGCGCGGCCGCGGCCCACTGGCTTTCATCCAGGCCGGGTTTGTCCCAATTCTCCATTTCAAGCCGCGCGTCGTAATCCTCGCCCCACATGAAATCAGAAGAAAGAATCGGGCTGGCATGTGATTTCCAAGTGGCGTCGGTCACGATCCGCTCGGTGCGGCCATCCGAATAAGTCACTTCGAGCTGGGCGAGGAAAGCGGGCGCGGTCCCAAAGAACTGAAAGCCGCCGTTGCCGATATGCCCGCTATACCAGCCGTTGCCCAGCAGGGCGGCGATCGCGTTGTCGCCGGCATGGAGCAAGGCGGTGACATCATACGCCTGATAGCGCACCCGCTTGCGGTAGTCGGTCCAGTCAGGCGCCAGCACATGGTCCCCGACCCGTTGTCCGTTGATATGCGCCTCGTAAAGACCCAGGGCGGTCGCGTAAAGAACCGCGTGCTGGATGGATGCGTTCAGGGCAAACGATTTGCGCAAACACCGTACGGCCGCCACATCATCCGGGAGCGCCAGGGTTTGATTCTCGGCGATCACTCTCCGGACGGATCGGCCGCCCAGCTCATATTCCACCCGCAACTGCTTGACGTGGTTGGTGGTGGGGTCCATCCCCAGGTTTTTATTATTTACAACCAGGTTCAGCCGGTCTTTTTTCACGAGGCCGGCCACGGTGGCCGTCACATCCGCGCTGCCGGCGCCGTCCGCAGCCTCGTAGATCGCATGGCGAATGACCAAAGTCGGCGTGGGGGCGGCCTCGCCGGCTTCCGCGCCAATCCAGCGCGCGCTCCACTCCTGCGGGGCGAGCAGGCCCATTCCCCACTGGGCGGCGTGGCTCCAGTCGCCGGGATGGCCGTCGCCGTCCCAAGCCCGCACTTTCCAGAAGCAGCTTTGGCGGGAAACGAGCGCTTTGCCCGCATAGACTATCTGCGAAGTCTCGTCCGACGCCACCTGGCCGCTGTCCCACAGATCCCCGCTGTTCTGGTCCAGCAGTTTGGCGGAGGAGGCGGCCAGGATTTCATAAGCCGTCTGCTTCCCGCCGCGCCGGCTGGAAAGGACGATCCAGCTCAAGCGCGGGCTGGCGGCGTCAATTCCCAGCGGGTCCTTGAGATATTCACAACGCAGATTCTCGCAATGCAAACCGGCGGAGGGCAAACGCGCGCAACTTGCCCCCAGCATTCCAACGCCAACCATCGCTGCCAATGGCAGAAAGCGCCGCCTAGGGAAGTTCCTGCGGCCCTTGTTTGGTTTCGATTCCGTTTTCATGGAAATTAATGCGTTCATGGGTTTCCCCATGCTTAATCTCTCCGCAATCCAATTCAAGCCCATTGTCGCCAGAAGGAGTTTGCTCTTACCCACCTGCAGGTCCTCGCGCCGTCTCTGGGCGGGGGCGGCGAGCGGCGGCGGCGTCTGGCGAACTCCAGTTCGCGCCGCCGCCGGTCGCCATGCGTAACGGATTCGCCCGCCCCCGTCCATAGGCGCGCAGGCGACATCGAAACACCGATTACAACAACCCGTCAAAAAAAGGCTTGCAAAAACCCGGAAGATCGCCCAAGATCACCCACAATAAGTCCGACAGACCCGCAAAAAGATGTGGGCAAAATTTGGCAGCAAGGGTAATAAGGCGGCCAGTTGGGAAATTCGAGCGTCAAAGCGCCGTATTGTTTGGGCTGCTTCCTTTGGGTTCGAGTGGTGTTTGCTTTGGACATGGCAATACAATCTATGGCGACCGTGAAAAAACAGATCGGCTTATATTTGTTCATTTTCTGTGTTCTGGCGGCGGTAACCGGCTGCGGCTCATTCCACACCGTCAAGGCGGATGGCACGGAGGTGCGACATTACTTTGGATATACCCGCGTTGAGATACCCGTGCATAAGAGCACAGAAGGAGATTTCAGCGTCACGGAAATCAGTTCCGCTGGTGCCCGGCTCTGGCCAAGCGTTGGATTCGGCTATTTCCATGAACGCGATGAATATATCCCGCTCGACAGCCGGATAGTTGTGAAAGTCCAAAACCAACAACAACTCGATCAAGTCATCAAACTTCTTGGCCCGATGGCGAAGGATGGCTTGTGCGTTACCACCGAAAAATGAAAAAAACAACCGTGCTCATTCTGACCGGACTGCTGGCACTGGCCAGCGGTTGTTACACCCCAAAACATTCCAACGTGCTGATTTTTGCAACGAATACAAAATTTGGCGTGGACATTAGCTACGACCCCAAGACACAGGAGCCAAGCTTCGTGGTGGGCTTCCGGCGACAAGAAGGTGTTTGGTTGCCGTTATTGGCCAATTACGGACCTAATGGTCTCGAGCCGGGTCCGTTGACAATTACAAACACAACCGCAGCAGGAAAAGTGGATGTAACACAAATCGCGCCTCAAATGCTCTATCAGGGAAGCGGTGGAAATAATCGTGACACCTATTCCGTACTGGCCACTTTCAGGGGAAGCGCTGCCGCCCAGGGCTCGGGGACAAATGGAGCCTCCACTGCAATCGCTCAATACTTCGCGACCGGTCTTGCGGCTAGGGAATTGGCGAGTCAAGGCGGCGCGGCATTGGTTTCCACAAAGGCTGCGACACCGAATGAACAAGCGGTTGCCCAATTGATGAACGCTATAAATAGCCCGGACAACGACAAGTTGCGGGCACAGTTTGATCAATTGCGGGGCAAGGCTTTGGATAAGACGAAAGCTAAGAACATGGATGGCACTCCGTTTCAGGGAACAACCTCTGATTACGCCAACTATCTGGCCAATCAAATCCAGCCCGGCAGCACGTGGGCAGTGATTCGGGCTTACGGCGGCGACAATTTGCAGAAACTCAACCAACAACTCCAACAGGCTGAATAGCCAACAAACCATCAACCCGCCAAAAATATGTATCAAGCCGCCTCATTCCCATTGCCCACGACCGATGCTGATGTGCAAACGCTCATCAACAAAACCGTTCCATCTTCAATGAAACTGATTTGCGTCAGCGTATATCAAGACGCGAACGGGTTGAGGATACTGATCGTATTCGCATAAATGCGGGCGCAATCCGGAGTTGGGTGGATGATACCGCCCCAAATAGACGGTGAAAATCGAGTGGAACTTTTATAGAAAAACGATGGTAATTATGAACCAGAATGAAAAACGACAATGGGCCACGCCGGAATTCTGGCTGGTGGTGATCATGCTCGGAGCATTAACGTTGCTCGTTTATATTGTGCTGCACGTAGGCGTTGGAGCTGCAGACAGTGCCGATCTTCGGGCTAGCGATATCCTCGAATACCGCAAAAGCATTCTCACGATCATTATCACCGCCTTCGGTGCATGGGTTGGAGCCGGCGCGGCCTATTTCTTTGGCCGCGAAAATCTGCGCGTTGCCGCCGAAAGTCTGTTGGCGATGCGCAACCAATCGCCGGCGGAACGCTTGCGACACCTTCCGATTCGCAACATTCCCCAAAGAGCAATTAATTGGACGGTCAAGACGAGCGATGCCATCGGCTCGTTTTACAAAACGCTCAACAAAAGAGACCGCTGGTTCATTCCTGTGGTTGATGACAACGGCTGCCTGGAGGATGTTCTGCACGAGGACGCCGTGTGGCGGTTCATTGACAACCAAGGCACCGGCGGCGTCATTTACGCCGACCTCCTGAAAAAAACCGTTGCGGATGTGATTTCATTTATCCAGAAAAATGCCGAATTCAAGGACCTTTCTCATATTTACGTGCCGGTCAAATTGGACGACAGCACTGGTGACGTGCATTCTCAAATGTCGAGCAAGGACGTTTATATTGGCATCATCAGCGACGAAAAAGGCAAACCGACGAATTTCGTTACAACGGCAGACATTCGCATCGCTCTGCTGCAACTACCTTGAATCGCGGCTCAAGATGAAAGGGAAGAATCATAACAGGAATGTTCCCGCCGTCTTATCGAGTTTAAGTATAAATAAATGTCAAAGGAATCAGTGTTTTCCACCGCGAAATACTCGAAATACGCGAAAAATCCAGACCTATCCCCTACAGGCTTTCGGGATTCGCGTATTTCGCAAATCCGTGGTTCAATCCCTTTGGCTGCGGCTGGCCGCGCTGTGCTTCTTCATTGATTTGATCTGTAGATATAATACATAACCAATCAGCAGAATAATAGCTGCCACCATCACCGCCACCCATTTGCCCACCAGCCCTGGGATTCCTCTTGACGGCCAGGAATCTCCCGGTGATAAGGTATAAGAAATGCCGTCAACCCCGGTTGCCAGGCCAAGAAACCGAAATCTCGCATCATGCACCGCCACATGTCCGAGGATCGGGGGTTGGAACGGTAGATTCGGCGACATTTCGTGAATATTGGTCACAACCCCCACAAAATTACACATCGGCAGTTTTCCCCAGCGAGGGTCGAAGCCGATGCACTCGAATTTCATCGGGATCTCAATGTTCCCGTAGTTTGTCGTCTCTTCCACAACGTAAAGTCCTGCCACAAAACCTTCTTTCCAGTCTTGTTTGCGCGCTCTCAAACTTTCAGGTTGATAATCAGAAACCGCTTGCGAAGTCGCGCGGTTCACACCGGTCCGCTTTAGTTCCGCCGCATCGTCAAGATCGAGCGCCATCGTTCGCTTGAACTCGATCCGCGAGGGAAGGCCGGGAGGGCGCTCGAACGATTCCGCCGCCAGGCTGGACCCATAAGCCCGCAGGTCGTACTGTTCATTGTACCACGGCAGTGGCATGGTCGCCGGGATTCCGTTTGATTTGATCTGCGATAAATAGCGCCCCGAACCCAAAGCGAGCCAGATGATTCTGGCATTGTAATCACAATAGCGGGGATAACCACCTTCCGAAATAAAGCCGATATTTAGATTCTGTGAAATTGGCACCGTATTCGAGGTGTATCCTGAAGCACTTCTGACGTATTCATTGTAACAGACGGCATACTCGTTTCTTCCATCGAAAGTAACCACCGAGAAGTCATTTGTTTTGCCTTTGCGATAAAGTGTTATTGACCAGGCGCCGTCCGACCGGCTCGAAAAGCTGAAAGAATCTTGCGACGAATCGTCCCTTAAAACTCCGTTCGCGCCGAAAAAATTGCCGGCTATAACCCCTTCCGCCGTGAAGTCGTTGCTCGACACACCTGGGCCTCCATCGCCGTTGGGTCCAACGAGGAGCAACGCCATAGCCGCGAAAACAAACACTCCCATGCGCGAGCGGTTGATTGCTGCCACCCTCACATGGTTGTTTGTGAACCAATCCCGCATAATCCTCTATTATTGTTTCCTTCACATGGCCATCGCGTCAGTTTGCGCCTCGGCTCAGGGGAAACAAAGGCGCACGTCTGCCGGAACCGCCTTCGCATATTTTTGTTGTGCCGGGCTGAAATTCCCCTGATCGGCGGCATTTCTCAGCCAGGTCTGGTCCAAAGCGGCCGAGGACGCCTGCTGGACGCTGCCATCTCCAAACGCGATATTGCCTGCTCCCGCCGGGTCGCCGCCGGAATGCAATTTCAACGACCATCCCACTTTGTTTCCCACCGTGTTAGGTGGCGCCGTGTTGCCGCCGCTCACGGCAACAATCGTGGCCGCGCCCGTATTCACCACCACATCCGATCCGGCGGCATCGCCGATGGCCGCTCCCGAGAAACCGTAACCGGCGTCGGGCGCGGCCGGATCGCCCGCCATGCCACCCAGATTGCGGTCGCCGCCGGCAATGGACTGCGGAAAAGTGTCATTGGCGCCCGGGTTCACAAAATAAGAGACATTTTGCGCGCTGAACCCAGGGCCGAAATTCATCGCCGCCGTCCGGTCGTCCGATGGGCAAACCACAATCTTCGGGGCCTGGCCCAGTTCGTTCTGCATCAGCTTGTAATTATACGCCACGCCGGACGCCGTAACTTGTCCGATGCTGGGCCCGACGACGGCCCCTGGCCCGCCCGCGTCCTTCCATCCGCCCTTGACGACGCTCTGCTGGGCCGGAAACAAGTCCCCGTTATCGCCCGCCCAAAGGCGATAAGCGACGGAGATTTCCTTCAAGTTGTTCACGCATGTAATTCGTTGCGCCTTTTGTTTGGCTTTCGCCAGCGCCGGCAACAACAGGGCGGCGAGAATGGCGAGAACCGCGATGACGATGAGCAGTTCAACCAAACCGAATCCGCCCGTCTTGTTTGTTCTAATTTGTTTCATAATTTTCTCTTGGCGTGTGTGCTGAACCGCCTGCACTATAACACCTTTTTCCCCCCATTGGCAACTCCCATATAACCTGTAGCGGCGGACGACGACCGCCGCCAATCTCCGATTTCCCCTTCCGGGGAGCGCGGGCGTCCTCGCCCGCCGTGCCCGGCGTCCCGCCGGGCACATCCTTCAAAACTCCCGTGCCGCAATAAATATACGATTATGCGGGGCTGCAAATGCCTGAGCCACGAAAATTCTCCCGCGAGCAGATGGGGGGTTGGATCGCGGAAGATGAAGCCGGCATGCGCCGCTTCGAACAAGGCAAGTGAGATTGTTTCTCGACACCAGTGTCGTTTTGGCGGCCTGTGGCTCGACGACAGGCGCTTCACGCGAAATCTTCCGCCGCGCACCAGGCAACGGTTGGATATTGGTATCTACTCCCTATTCGTCAGACACCCAGAATAGGTCGCTCCTCACGGAGCTTGGAATGCCTGTCGGGCGGGCAGGCTACATAGATGTCGCCCCTGGCCCGCGTAATTCATGGTTTTTGGGCAGCACGGGCAATTCGCCCGTGGCGCCAGGCCACTGCCCGGCGGAAGTTCGATTTTGGCAAAGGCGTTGTGTCACAATTACAGTCCGACGGTTTCGGTTCCGGTGGGCAAGTCGCCGGCGGGGACAGGCGAGTCGCCTGTGCCACCCAATCCAAGCGGCGCCGGGCACGGCTTGCGGTCACGGCGAGGAGGAGCCTTTGCGGATTTTTAAGCGGTCTTCCAAGAGGTGGACGCGGACACCATCGCCGACGAATAAATTGGCGGGGAAGCGGTAGGTGCGGGTGATCTCGTTGAGGATGTCGGTTTCCTGATAGTTGTTCAAGGCCAGGCCGGCCAGATACTGGAGACGCAGGTTGCGGTCGGTGTTGATTTGGGCGGTGCTCATCCATTGGCCCAGATCGGACGCGCGGCAGGCGTAAGTGGCCAGCAAATCCACCGCGTCGTGGAAGCCGACATCTGCCAGCGATTGCTTGACCGCGGCATTTTCCGGCCGGTCCAATCGCTCCTGCCACTGGTCCACGTCAATCACCGTCGGCTCGACCTGCCCGAACAGCACCGCGTCGTAACCCGATCCGTTTTCGTCGTTGCTCCAGACAATGCCATTGGGGAAGACCTTGAAAAAAGTGGCCAGGACGCTTTTGATCGTGTCGGAATTGCTCTCATAAAACGGGATCCACAAGGACATGACACCGCCGGGATTGAGGTGGGCCTTGCACATCTGGTAATACTCCACGGTGTTGAGGGCGGCGCAGCCTTTGACCCAGGGATCAATCGGGTCGGAGGTGATGACGTCGAATTTCTCCTTGGTGGTGCGGATGAAATGGCGTCCGTCATCGCGCACGACTTCGACCCGTTTGTTATCCACCACGCTGTAATTCTCCTTGCTGAACATGGGGGCGACATATTTTGGCACCAGCGGCTCGATGTCGCAGATGACAATGCGTTGGATATTGGTGTGGGGAATAAACGAGCCGGCCGTCACGCCCGCGCCGCAAGCCACCACCAGAACGCTTTTAGGGTCCGGGTAGGCCAGCGCGGAAATGTGGCCGAGCATGCGCTGCAGGCGCATGTCGCGCGGGTCGTTGGAGGCCTGGACTTTGCCCGCGGAGTGGAAGCTGCGCACGCCATCGGTGCGCATCGTGACGGCCACCGAGCCGTTCAGCCCTTCGCCAACGTATTCGCAATACGTGGTCGGACCGCCGCCCCCGTGAGGGACGTTCTCTTCCTTGACATCCCGGCCCGGCGCGAACTGACCGCCATAGATTGCGGTGAAACGGCCATAAGCAATCACCCCCCACGGCAATTCGCCCACATGACACGCCAGCAAGACCGCCAGAAAGGCCGCGGCGGTCAGCAGGACCGCGCCCGGCGTTCCGAGCGAATCTTCCTGCGCCTGGCCGGCGGACGCGGCTTTGCGCCAGAGCAGCGGCGCCAGCACGACCAGCCCGGACACAGCGGACAATAAAATCAAAACCTGTTGGGACCCCTTCGTGCCGGCCAGGGGAATCAGGAGCAGGCTGAAGCCCAGCGCCCCGACAATGGCGCCGACGGTGTTGGCGGCATAAACTCCGCCAACCAGCCGGCCGGGGTCTTGTCCCTGCGCCGACACCGCCGCCAAGGCCAGAGGAAAACTAGCGCCCCACAAAATGGGCGCGGGCAGGATGGCCCATAGGCAACGCGCCATGTCCAATTGAAAGGTGAACCAGGGACTCATGGCCAGTTGGGGGTTGACGGGCCAGTTCGGCAGCGAGGCGGTAATCATCCAGGCTGCCCAGGCCACCGCCCCGGCGAGCAGCAGTTGGCAGCCGCCAAAAACCAGGCGCGGCCGCGTCGTTATTCGGGCCACCACCGAGCCGAGGCTGCTGCCTAATCCCAGCCCCACCAGAAACACGGCCAGGATGATGGAAAAGGTATAAACCGTCCCGCCAAACGTCAGGGCCAGAAGCCGCGTCCAAACCACCTCCGCGCCCAGGGCGGCCAAGCCGGACAAGGCAATGGCGAGGTAGACCGCGCCGAATCCCCGCCGGGCCGGCAGGGCAGGACCAGGCTGCGTTGCGCTCTGACTCATCGCGGCATTCTCCGCCGGTTTGAAAGGAGTCAGGGCAGCCAGAATCAGCGCCAGCGAAGCGACGGTGGCATTGATGGCGGCGGCGATAAAAGTCGCATAAGCCATGTCATGCACCCGCAAGAGGTAAAACCCGGCGAGGAGGCAGCCGAAAACCGCGCCGCCGATGTTGCCTCCATAAAAGAATCCGAGCCAGGAAACGCCTTGCGGGGTCGTCTCCACCCAGCGCGACATGGCGGGCAACGTCGCCCCCATGAGCAAGGTGGGAGGGACCAGGCAGACGCCGGCCACCACGCAACGGACGACGATTCCCCCAAAGCCGCCCCCGCCCACGGCGGTGTAGATTTGAGAGACCCAGGGCATGCCGAACAAAATGGCGATGCCGATGAGGCCGATGCCCATTTCGAGCATGGCATAAACGCGCAAGGGATGACGCCGCGCCGAAACCAGGCGGGGGAGGAGATAACTGCCCAGGCACATGCCGCCCATATAGGCCCCAAGCAAAACGCCCAGGGAGACAGTGGTCAGGCCGATGACCAATTGGAGGAGTTGCAGCCAGACAATTTCATAGATCAGCGCGGCGCAACCGCTGCCGATGAACAGGAGCAAAAGCGCCGGGAGCAACCGGCGCGATTCCAGCAAGCCGTCAGGTTTGTTCGAGATGTTGTCGTTCAAAATAATAGAGTTTTCCAGGGAGCATACTGCCGCATTCGCCTGGGTTTGAAAAGTTGATTTGTTCACCTTGGTTTGGGAGTAATGACGCCAGCCGGGCGACGCGGGTTACACCCCATGCAATGAAGAATGCAGAATGCAAAATGCAAAATGCAAAATCCCGGCAGGGCGACGCTCCTGGGGAGCCATCATGCCAACGGGGGATGTATGAGGCGATTATTCAACTGGCGCGAGAGGCGCAAGTTGTGTATCTTGTGACGCACAATGTTCGGGACGTGAGCCGGGCCGCGCAATTCGGAATTCGAGTGGTCCGGCCGGCTGAATTCCTGGAAAAACAGAACCGTTCACCGCTTGCACGCGCCTCCAAAGCGGCGCATGATGGAATGGAATCAAATGAAGACACTTTCCAACGAAAAAACAAAGCATGTCGAGCTGGATGATTTTATCCTCACCGACCCGGAGATACTGGGCGGCGATCCGGTCTTCCGCGGCACGCGGGTGCCTGTGGCCTCGCTCTTTGAACACTTGGAAAGCGACTGCCCGCTTGAAGAGTTCCTGGAGAATTTCCCGTCGGTCAGCCGTGAAGCGGCCGTGGCGGTCATCATGGCCGCGCAAGAGCTAACGCTGGAAAGGGCGCGCCGGTGACAAAGACAACTTCAGCGATGCTGCTGGCTTGATGGTTGACCGCATCATGGCCAAAGTGCCCAATGTACCGCCCATGCCCGGCGATGAATTGCCGCCCGGCTACCGGTCTCCATTGCCGGAATGAGGCGTAGCGGGTCAGGCATGCGGCAGCGACACCGGTTGCACCAAAGCTGACATGCCAACCGTGGCCGGGATCGCGAATGACTGTGAACTGCGGTTTTTTGAATGAAATTCGTACTGCCTTAGCAAAGGAAAGGCTTTAAACTCTCCCCGCCATGCTGACACATTTACGAATCAAGAATTTCAAGCGTTTCCCGGATGCGGACATCGAATTGGGCCAAGCCGTTGTCTTTATCGGGCAGAACAACTCCGGCAAAACCACCGCCTTGCAAGCGCTGGCCCTCTGGGATGTCGGCCTGCGCAAATGGAACGAAGAATACAAAAGCAAAACCGCCCCGGCACAACGTCCGGGCGTCACCATCAACCGGCGCGATCTGGTCGCCATTCCCGTGCCCAGTGCAAATCTGCTCTGGCGAAATCTTCACACGCGCGACATCAGAAGAGTCAGTGGCAAGCAGGAGACACAAGGCGTCCGCATTGACATCATCGTGGACGGGGTGCATGAGGGGAAGAACTGGAGTTGTGGATTGGAGTTTGATTATGCTAATCCAGAATCATTCTACTGCCGTCCATTACGACTTGGTGAAGGCAAACAACCGGAACGCATGCTGATTCCGCCTGCGGCAGCGGAGACATTGGTTGCCTTCCTCCCGCCCCTGTCTGGATTGGCGGCGACGGAACCGAAGTGGGAGGCGGGACGAATCAACGTCCTGCTCGGTGAGGGTCAAACGGCGCAAGTGCTCCGCAATCTTTGCCACCAACTTCACGAACAACCAGAACCAAAGACGGGATGGCTGGAGGTTTCCAGCTACATTGATTCTCTGTTTGGCGCTCAACTTCAGCCGCCGGAATTCATCAAGGAACGCGGGGAAATCACCATGTCCTACAAGGACCATCAAGGATGCATGCTGGACCTTTCCTGCGCTGGGCGTGGGCTGCAACAGACGCTCCTGCTGCTCGCACACCTTTACGCCAATCCGAAGACGGTCCTCTTGCTCGACGAACCCGACGCGCATCTGGAAGTCCTTCGCCAGCGCCAAATTTATCAATTATTGACGGATGTGGCTGCGCGACAAGGCTCGCAGATCATTGCCGCCAGCCATTCCGAAGTCGTCCTCAACGAAGCCGCCAATCGCGATGTGGTCATCGCTTTCGTGGGCCCGCCCCATCGCATTGACGACCGGGGCCAGCAAGTCCTCAAAGCGCTCACCGACATCGGCTTTGACCAGTACTATCAAGCCGAGCTGAAGGGCTGGGCTCTCTATCTTGAAGGTTCAACCGACCTTGCCATTCTGCAGGCGTTTGCCCAAATCCTCGAACACCCGGCCGCCAGGGTGTTAGAACGTCCTTTTGTCCATTACCTCACCACCAATCTCCCGGCCCGGGCGCGCGAGCACTTCTACGGGATTCGCGAAGCGAAGCCGGATTTGGTTGGATTCGCTTTGTTCGACCGCATTGACAAGCCGCTCGATGTCGGCAAACCACTGACCGAAACCATGTGGCAGAAGCGCGAAATCGAGAATTATCTGTGCATGGAATCTGTCCTGCTCGCTTATGCGCGCCAGGAACAGCCCGACGATTTGTTTGGCCGGGCTGAAACACAACAGCGCGTGCAAACCATGCGGGAATGTATTCAGGAAATCACGCTCGCTCTCCGAACCCTTGGCCGCCCGGAGCCCTGGTCTGCCGATGTTAAGGCCAGCGACGATTTTTTGAACCCCCTCTTCGGTCTCTTTTTCCAAAAGATAGGACTGCCCAACTTGCTAAGAAAGACAGACTATCACACTCTGGCGCGCCTCGTGCCCAAGGATAAAATTGACCAGGACGTCGTCGCCAAACTGGATGGAATTGTTGCTGTCGCACGGAAAGCCAAGTCCCAGGACTCCTAACCCGGATATTTCATATCTCTGCCGGAAGTTGCCACACCCTGAATGGTCGGGCGGCGCTGCCGCGCCGCCCTGAATCAGGGCGAAGCAGCAGCTTCGCCCTACCAGACTATGATAGCTCCAACCTGGAATCTTGAACCAGAGGCGGCGGGGGTCAGAAGTCCCAGTGGAGGCGGGCGCTGAGGATGGAGACGGGGCCGCGCGCGGCGTTGTAGGCGGGATTGATGACGTACTGGTAATCGGCCGTGGCGTTGAGGTTTTTCCCAATTTGAAATTTGTAGTAGGTTTCCAGGCTCTTTTCCAATCCGTAACTGAGCGCGCCGTCGCCGGCCAGGATACCCAATCCGCCCGCCTCGAAGTATTGCTGCTGGATGCGCGAGATGCCGTTCACGATTCCCGCCAGCCCAACCGTGTCGCCGGGACGATGCCAGAAATCGCCTTTGATGCTCAGGCCGGCGGAGGCGGTCTTGCTCACGTCCGCGTAGGCCCAGTTTTCGTTCTGGCCGTCGTTCCAGCCCAGGCGCGCAAAGGCGCCGACGCCTTTGGTTAGTTCGTATTCCCCGTTCAGGCAAAAGCCGTACTTGAAGCGATAATCGCGGGTCTCAATTATATTGGCCGGGCGCACGGGACTCTCGACCGCCTCGGTGTAACTGCCCATGTCGGCGCGGTTGAGAAAGGCGAGCAGGCGCAGCGCGCCCGGATGGTCGCGGAGGGTGAAGCGGCGTTCCAATTCGGTGACCATGCCCCAGGCGCGCAAAAAGGCCGGGTCCAAGGCCATGCCGTTGGCCCGCTGCGGCACCTGGAAGAAACCGTAGCGGAGCGTCCAATTGGGTTGGTTCAACTCGGCCGCGAATCCGGTAATATAACCCATGCTGTTGGCCGGATAGTCCCAGGCTTCGTTGCCGACCAAGGCCCAGTTGATAAACTGCGCAGCCGGGTCGCCGGCATAGGAGTTTTGATCAAAAATGTCCAGGGCACTGATTTGTCCGACCGTCAACGTGATGCGGGAAATGTCCTGCTGTCCGCCGAGGTGGAGGGAATCATCGGCCACCGGCTCCCGGGGGCCGCCCAGGCCGATGGTTTGCCGGAGGAAGACGCGGGCGGGAGTGGCGTTGCCGTCATAGGAGCCGATCTTGTAGGACTCGGCGTTGGGAAAGGCTTCGATGCCGAGGGTGTGGTTGAAGCCGAACCCCTGCCAGAACAAGCCGTCAAGATGAAATTCAGCCCCCTGCCAAAGGCGCGCGCCGAGGAACAGGTCGAAATCAACCGTTTCCGCGGTGGCGGAGTGGTTGTCCAAACTTTGCGGGCCGGAATACTGGGCCGGGAAAGCGGGGTGCCAGTCGCCGATATAAGTGGCCGCCAGGTGAAGATTCCAAAGTTGTGGCTGCGCCGCGGCTGGATTGGGCGAGGTGGGCGCCGGCGCGTGGTTGGTCTGGGAGGCGTCCTGGCTAAAGCCGCGCCCGCCAAAAAGGAGGGCGGCGGCCAGAATGATTCTTCGGAGTGCGGCGGCTTGCCGCCGCTTTACTCCCCGCCATCGTGTCCGGACTGAAAGCGGGAGCAAGCTCCCGCACGCCAAATTGTTTGCGCTCATTCTTCCATTTGCCGGGGAGAAAGGAATTGCGCCCCGCCAGAAATGTCGAGGAACAAAACGGCTTTTCATATCAATGTATGATCCGGCTTAAGCCTATGATGGCTGATCATGCGCCACGCCGGGCGACCGGCCCGGCCTACGGAGGCATAGTAACGCGGGGCGCGGAATGGTGTTACTGAAGACTGCCTGAAGATTTGTTCAGACTTGCTTCATGCGGTGGAGGGGCGGATATTGGCGCTGGTGAAAAAGCGCATCCTTCGCATTTCCATTAGTGTGTTGACGGGCATTTGTGTTCTGGCCGGGGTGATTTGGTTGTTCAGCCAGACTTTGGGCAACCACGGACCGCTGTTTGCGGGCAAGTCAATAGACGGCTTCACGCGGCAGTTGAACAGCCACGACGCCGGGGCCAGTAACCAAGCCTATGCGGCCTTGAATACTCAGATCATCCCCAGACTCGTGGACCAGATGTTTCACGACACGAACGATTCCAGACTCCGATTGTCCCTGGTTGAAACCCTTAATAAAATCCCCGGAGTGCAGATTCAATTTATCGAAGCCAAGAACCGGCGGATCGGCGCGGCCAATGCCCTCGGCATGATTGGTCCTCCGGCCAAAGCGGCCGTGCCATTCCTGGTCCAGGCGCTGAAGCGGCCGGACCTGGATTTGGATGAGGCGGCGATTCGGGCCTTGGGAGGTATCCACAGCGACCCCGAGGTGATCATTCCACTGCTGATCCCGTACCTGGCCGATAACGAGCTGAATGACGAAGCCGCCACCGCCCTCGGCAACTATGGCAGCCTGGCCAAGGCAGCCATTCCGAACATCGTTCCTTTATTAACGGGCCGGGGCAAGGACGCCCGTGGCGCCGCCATCTACGCGCTGAAGAAAATAGACCCCGAAGCCGCCGCGATGGCAGGAGTGAAATAGCCGTTCAATCGCCCGCGCAATGATGAATTTCGACGGTGACATGCACCAGTTCTTCATGTTCTTGCAGCGGAGCCTTGTAGGCTTCGGGCGATTTTGGACGATGGGCGGCCAGGGAGATGATGGCGGCGAATTTGTTGGAGCCGACCTGCCAGATGTGCAGATCGGTGATGATGGAGTCGCCATCCGATTCAATGGACTTGCGGATTTCCTGGTTCAAATCGGAATTCTCCGGCTCCTTGTCCAAAAGGATGATCTGCGTTTGCCGGATCAGCCCGTAAGCCCATTGGCTGATGACGGCGCTGCCAACAATCCCCATGACCGGGTCAAGCCACGCCGCCCCCCATAACTTGCCCGCTGTCAAGGCAATGATGGCCAGCACCGAGGTTGCGGCATCCGCCAGGACATGGAGATAGGCCGACTTCAAATTGATGTCGTGCTCGTGAGAATGGGAATGCGGCTCTGGGTGGGATCTGTGGTCATGCCCGTGGCTGTGGCGAGGGCGGTCTTTGAGCAGGAACGCGCTGACCAGATTGACGATCAGGCCGACGGCTGCTATCCCAATCGCCTGGTTGTAATGGATGACCAGGGGCTGAAAGAGGCGCCTGACCGATTCCACCAGCATGAAAAGAGCAATTCCGGCGAGAATGATGGCGCTGGTGTAGGCGGCCAAAACCCCGACCTTGCCGGCGCCGAAACTGTAAAGACGATTGCCCGCATTCCGGCGCGTGACGAGATAAGCCCAAGCCGTGATGAGAAAGGCGGCGACATGGGTGCTCATGTGGCAGCCGTCGGCGAAAAGCGCCATGGAATGCAAATGCAGGCCCGCGACGATTTCCACCGCCATCATGGCCGAGGTGAGGAGAATGACCTTGCGCGTGTTTTTTTCCGCGGTTCCCAGGTCGCCCACAAAATCGTGGCTGTGTTGCCACGGTGATTGATTTAGCGTGTGCATAAACTGATGCTCATCGAATCAAGACCAGCGCTGCCAGGCAACATTACCACGGATTTAGCCCCGGCGTTTAATTGCAGGACAAAAATGTTCGCGTCTTCGGTAGGGCGGCGCTGCTGCGCCGCCCAAGAATTCAGGGCAGAGCAGCAGCTCTGCCCTACCAGGAAGGTGAAGATTTTTGTCATGCGCCCCCGGCGTTTCTTGTGGGTTAAATAGCATGGAAGGCGTGGCTCGGCAGGAGGCTCGCCCTGCCCAGCCGCGGAAGGCTATGGTTGGCTTTTGACTGGTGGTTGGTTGGTGGCGGCGGCTTGGTCCGGCTTTTGCGAGCTGGAAAAGACGCGGACGAATTTGATGCCGATGAGCAGGAGCAGGAGCAGCAGGTAAATGCGCAAGGCCCATAAGGCAAACCGGACGGTGCGGGTGGTTTTGATGCGTGCCATAAATCAATCGGCTTTCGGCTCAAACTTGGTGCCTTTGAGGATGTCGCGGTTGCGGACGATGCCGAGCAGCCGGTCCTGGGCGTCCACCACCGGCAGCATGTGGAACTGGTATTTGGCGAAGAGCGCCGCCAAATCTTCGCGCAGGCAATCCCGGTCCGCCGTGACGACGGGGGAGATCATCAGATCCCCCAGGCGGGCGTTCTCCGGCGCGACCACCAAATCGCGCAAGTCCACCACGCCTTGCAAGTTCTTTCCCTCGCCTGCCACGATGTAGAGATAGGAGATATTGCGCTTATGCCCGGCGAAATTGCGGAGCGAATGCAAAACGTCAACCGCTTTTGCTTCCGGCGGGAAGGCGAAAAACCTCTCGCTCAACAAGGTGGCGGCCGGCACGTCGCTGTTGGACATGATGGCGCTGACGCGCGCGGCCCGGGCCGGCGGCAACAGTTTCATCAATTCAGTGGCTTTGGCGTGAGGCAGGTTGGAGAAGAAATCGGCGATCTGCAACAGCGACATGATGGCCAGCACCTGGCGCGCTTTTTCTTCCGACAAGAAGGCGATGAGCTGCCGTTTGGCGCGGGGTTCGGCGTCGCCCAGCACTTCGGCGGCCTTGTCCGGGTCGAGCGCGGAAAACATGGCCTGCTGCTCGTCGCCGGAAAGAACTTCGAGGGCGTCGGCCAGGTCTTCGCTGGGCAGTTCCAGCGCGTGTTCGCGGGCGACCGAGAGGGTGACGATGTCCTTGGTGTGGTCTTCCACCGAAAGGGGCTGGACGTAGCGCCAGGAAATCAACTGGTCCTTGGCGGTGGCGAAGCGTTCCAAACCCCATTTGCGGAGAAAGCCGTTGAAGGAGATGTCCACATGGACCAGGATCATCCGGCCTTTGGAGAAAAGCAGATGAACATCGTTGACCACTTCGGTGCGGCGGCCGTCGGTGTCCAGAATGGTCTGGCCCATGAGGTGTTCGTTGAGCAGAATCCAGCCTTTCTGGTCAGCGAACGGCGGATACGGATTGCCCGTCTCAGTCGGCGTAATGAAAATGGCTCCGTCTTCAATCCGCACGACCTTTTCCCACGGAATGAACTCGTCGGGATGGCCTTTGCCGTGTTCGATGTAAATGCCAACCGGTTCGGGATACGGTTCGGAGAGCCGGAAAACCAGGTCGGTGAGGCGGCCATTTTTCCGGTTGGTCTTGTCGAGGAGAATCCGGCGGTTGAGCAGCCTGGAGAAAAAGAGGAATTGAAACGCTTCAAAACCGGGCGGCTTGGCGGCGATGTGGTTTTGGGGATTGTTCATGGCGGAAGCTCCTAAGCGCCCGACCCGAACCATTCGGGGAACAGGACGGAAATGCCGTAGGCGGTGGAGATGAAGATGACGAAGGCGGCGATGCTCCAGTTGGCGATGTTCTGCCAGCGGGTGTTGACGTAATCGCCCATGAGCGGTTTGTCGTTGAGCAGCAGAATCAAAAACATCAGCGCCGCCGGCAGCAGCGTCACCGCCACGACTTGCACAAAGATGGTGATGATGTTCTGCATGTCAATGCTGGCGATGAGGGAGACAACCCCGGCGGACATGAGCATGAGCACGTAAGCGACGTAGAACCACGGCGCTTCCCGGACACTGCGGTTGAGGGAATGCGCCCAGCCGAAAACCTCCCCCAGCGCCCAGCTTGTCGCCAGGGAAATGCACAAGGCGCCGAGCAACCCGGCGTCGAACAGGCCGATGGCGAAGAGCAGCCTGGCCCACTGGCCCAAGTGGGAACTGCCGGGCATGACCGCCGGCATGGCTTGGGCGGTTTTAGCGGCCGAATCCACGTCCTGCCAACTGTGGAATGAGGGATCTACCTTCGACCAGGGACCGGTGGTGATATGGTTGGCTGCGGTGTCCGCCGCCAGGGTGGCTGGGGTGGGATTGGAGGGGTTGAAGTAGAAGACGCCGGCGGTGGCGATGATGATGAACGCCGCCACCACGCAGGTCATGAAGGAACCGAAGAAGGTGTCGAATTGTCCGAATTTGATCTGCTTCACATCCATGCCTTTGTCCACCACAGCGGATTGTTGAAAGAAGATTTGCCAGGGCGTAATGGTCGTGCCGATGTTGGCCATGATCAGGGTGAGCAAGGCCACGCCCGACATGCCGAGCTTGAAACTGGGATGGTAGAAACCCCGCCCCACCGCGCTCCAGCCTTCCTGGACGTTGCCGGTGTGCATCGCCCAGATGGCGGCGGGGATATAAACGAGGTTGAAGAGGCAGAAGAAGAGGGTGATTTTCTCGAAGGTCCAGTAGCGCCCGGTGATGACGATGCCAGTGAGCAGGAAGGTGACGGTGAAGAACGTGACCCACGGCGGGATGTTGAACAAGCTCATCGCCTGGGTCATGCCGATGTATTCGGTGACGAGCGTCAGCCAGTTGATGACCGCCAGATCGAAAATGGAAAAACACCCCCAGAACTTCCCAAATCCATCAAAGATCGCTTCCGCGTGGCCGCGCTTGGTCACCGCCCCCAGCCGCACGGTCATCTCTTGCACGTAATAGGCCATCGGCACCAGAATGACCATGGCCCAGAGCAAGTTAAACCCCGTCTTGGCGCCGGTCTGGGCATAGGTGGAGATGCCGCCGGCGTCGTTGTCGGCGATCATGGTGATGATGCCGGGGCCAAGGGCGGCCAGAAAGATCAACGTCCGGCGGTTGAGACGGCGGATTTGATGAAGCAACTTGCTGATCCAATACATAGTAATCTGGCTTTGTCTTGCCGCGTTAGAACCATACCGGAGGGAGAGCGGGGTGCGTTACTGAAGACTTTCTGAAGAATTCTTAAGGTTCAACTGCGGAGCAGGCGCAAGCGGATGCGAAACACGCTGCCGCGGCCGGGTGCGCTGTCCAGACCCACCGTGCCTCCCATCCGTTCCACCGCCCACTTGACGATGGCCAGGCCCAAGCCCACTCCGCCGTCCGCCCGGGAGCGGGCTTTGTCCACCCGGTAGAACCGCTCGAAGATTTTTTGTTGATGCTCCGCGGCGATGCCAGGGCCCTCGTCGGCAACCTCGACTACGACCTGCTCCTGTTCAACGAAGGCGCGCAGCTTGATTGGTTTTCCGGCGGGGCTGTAACGAATGGCGTTCTGAGTCAGGTTCATGAGGGCCAGGCGAAGCAGGGCGGGATCGAAGACGGCCAGCAGGTGATCCGGGCACTCGGTCTGAAGCGGCTGCTGTTTTTCCCCGGCCACCAGGCTCAAAGCGTCGTTGACTTCCACCAGAATTGGGCGCACCAGCCCGGCCTCCATTTGCAGTGGCATCTGGCTGTTCTCGGACCGGGTCAGCAACAGCAGCCGGTCAATGAGTTGGTTGGTGCGGACGATCTCTTCCAGCATGCTGCCGACCGCGTCGTGAAGAATGGCCGGATTGCGTTCGCGCAGAGCGATTTCGCCGACGGCGCGCATGGCGGTGAGCGGGGTGCGCAGCTCATGGGAAACGTCAGCCGTCAGACGGTCCAGTTCCGCAAAAGAGCTTTCGATCTGTCCCAGCAGGTCGTTCAGCCCCACGGCCAATTGCCCGACTTCATCATGAGGATTTGCCACGGGCAGGCGCCGGCTCAAGCTCTGGGCCGACAAACGCCGGGTCTGCGCGACCAACTCCTCCAGCGGCGCCAGCAGGCGGCGGGCGATAAACCAGGCGCCCACGCCGAAAATCACCATCACGCCGGCCCAGAGCAAGGCCAGCATGGCAAGCAGATTGGGAAGATTTGCCGGTTTCCAAATCCCCAGCGCGGCCCCCAGTGCGACGCAAATCGCGCTTGCCGCTCCCGCCGCAACCGCGTTGCCAACGGCAAGACGGACCCGCAAAGGGCGCTGTTGCCACCAGGCGTTCACCCGTTGGCCTCCTCGCGCAGCACGAAACCGACGCCGCGAATGGTGTGAATGAGCTTGAGGACATGGCCTTCATCCACTTTGCGCCTCAAATGCGCCACATGAACGTCAATCACGTTGTCCAGGGGCGTGATGCGATTGGCTTCGCGCCAGACTTCTTTGGCCAGCATCTCGCGGGTCACGACCTGGCCCGGTTGCCGCAGCAGGAAGGCCAGCAGGTCAAACTCGCGAGGGGTCAGTTCGATGGGTTGATTGGTCCGCCAGGCGCGGCGCGCCTCCAAATCCACCACCAAATCGGCGATGGTTTTCTTCAACGGTTCGCCGGGTCCCGTTCTGCGCAGCAAGGTCCGAATCCGGGCCACCAACTCCGCGAAGGCGAACGGTTTGACCAGATAATCGTCCGCGCCGCTTTCCAGGCCCAACACCCGGTCGTCCACGGCATCGCGAGCTGTCAGCAGAAGGACGGGGGTTTTGTTGCCGCGCGAACGGAGGGTCTTGAGAATCTCAATGCCTGATCGCCCCGGCAGCATCCAGTCCAGCACCACCAGATCAAACGATTCGGCGTTGAGCAGGAAGAATCCATCCTCGCCCGTGTGGGCGGTGGCCACGGAAAAGCCTGCGCGCTCCAGCCCGGCGGCGAGCGCGCGGGCCGTTTTCACATCGTCCTCGACAACGAGCAGGCGCATCAGCATGTCGCAAGACGGCACACTGCCAGAAGCGCCTGAAGATTCAAGTTGATTCAATGCCCGTCAGTCGAAAACGGACTCCACCAAAGGCGGGTTTTGCCGCCCGGTCCCGGCCCTTGGCCCGAAGGGGTATTTGCATCGTTCATAAAGTTAGTGCTCGTGATGAACTCAATACCGCCATCCAGACGCACGATATTTCCACCTGTTTTGTTGTGATTCAACCCAATTCCCTCATTCGCATTTGGGTAATTAGCGCCATCATTATACTCAAACGCGTGTTCGGGTGAGTCTATCTCGTCAGGCTCCCACTAGAGATAGCACATCGGGCTCCAGACTTGGGTCGTCTTGCAAGTGATGTAGGCGTTGGCGGTGTCGAAGCCGCACTCGGCGCCATCATATTCATAGCTACAGAGTTGGTTTTGGCGTTGGCTGTAATATGGGCTCTTGATGTCCACGGGGCAGAGATAGCTCTGATTGTTCCCTATAGCGCCCCATAACGCCCCTTCCTTCCACGGTGTGTTGGGCGACATGAGTGGAGACGTAACCGTTCCAGTAAGAACTTTGGGAGGCGCACCCGGGCCGTAAAGCCAGCCCTGTCCGGGGGCGTTTCCATTATCCCAGTTGCAAAACGGCAGCCATGACTGGTTGTCCGTGGTGTACATGTGGTTCGCTAGGATCAGTTGGTGCTGGTTGTTCATGCATTGGGTCCGCATGCCTTGATCTTTGGCAGCGGCCAGGACGGGCAGCAACAGCGCGGCCAGGATGGCGATGATAATGATCACCACCAGCAATTCAATGAGGGTGAATGCCTGGGTGGGAAGTGACGGCTGGCGGATTGCGGAAACCGATGGGACCGCTTGCGTCTTCATAGTCTTGTCTTTGTTAAACGATCAATTCAGTTCCAAGTAACAGCAGCAGCGTTGCTGACTCATCTCCAGTTCAGACTTCTGCGCCTTGCCTTTATACGCGCTGTCATACAGCGATTTCCGCCATAAATCTTTTATGCTTGTAACTGGCGCTGAGTGGAATGTCTGGAGGGTGCCGCCAAATTGTTTTGTACGATTCCATTCCACACTTGTTCATCTGTAGGATCGTATCGTACAAATACCCTTGTGTACGTTTGCATCGTACACTTAGTCGCCCAAATCATGGATTGTGCTGGCTGTCGTTCCGGCGCCCGGCTTCTCGCAACAGTTCAGCAGCGCTGAAATCAGGAGCGTTTTACTGATGCGGGCTTAAAATGTCATTAATTCTGACCGTTGGGAAGGGCCTGCCCGGCCTGAACAACCCGCAAATCGAGGAGGTCATTGCCAGTCAATTGCGTGGCATCCTGGTTCCCGATGACATGGTTTTTTTCCCATCTTTCTAACTGGGTGCCCAACCAGGAGATATGCGTAGCGTGTCCATCCGCATAAGAGAATCCGCAGGCGTTGGCGTGCCGGGCGGTCGGCCAGTTCCACCAATCGTTGACGAGCGCGACCTGGGGACTGGTTCCGATGCCGCTGGGCACAACCGAGAAATTGCAATCATCAATCGAGTCCTGGCTTTCATCCGTAAAGACCATTCTTTTCGACGGCCCGGGCGAGGAGAGCATGGAAAGCTTGGTTTGGACGACGTACACACCGGTGGGCCAGTCGTCCTGATGGTCGGAACCGACATCATATCCGTTCATGTAGGTGTTGACCGAATAACTTCTGACAGGGTTTTCCAGGATTCCAGCCGCGGCCAGTTGGGGATTGGGACCGATGTCCGCCGGGCATTTGTAAATCCCTGTGCTTTTGTTGTATGGGAAGAGCAGCGAGCTTGTCAAATCCGTGAAATTCGTGCAGTCCGCCGCGTTGTTCATCAGCCCCTCAACCCAATTGACGGGCGTTTCGGCTCCTTTGGCGTTGGGCGGGATGAAATCGCGATAATCATCGGCGTACATGTTGTAAGCCAGTTCCAGTTGTTTGAGATTGTTCAGACAACTGGTCTTTTGCCCTTTTTGTTTGGCCAACGCCAGGACGGGCAGGAGCAGGGCCGCCAGCAGGGCGATGATAATGATCACCACCAGCAGTTCGATGAGGGTGAAGGCCGTGGTCGGAAATGCCGGCCGGCCGGTTGCGGAGACCGAAAGGGTTCTTTGAGTCTTCATGGTCTTGTCTTTGTTAAACGGTCAATTCAGTTCCAGGTCACAGTAGCGGCGTGGCTCTCTTATCGCCAGTCCAAACTTCTGCGCCTTATTTTTATATACGCGCTGCCATCCGCCGGTTTCCGCCATAAATCTTCACCTTCCCGGCAGGGCAAAACTGCCGCTCCGCCCTGAACTGCTGGGCGGCGCAGCAGCGCCGCCCCACCGAGGACGCGGAGTTTTTACCCCACCCATCCACGGTGGCACCGGTGGCGTTTATTACATCGGCATCCGCGCGCGGGACTGAAGGCGCGGAGGGCCAACCAACTTAATGGTGATAAATGTACTGGCCTGAATTCCACCTCCACAACAGCATGAGTTCAACATGGCCATCGTACATGGCCATATTGATCGCCCCGGGAAATGACTGGCCGGCCACGACCGGCTGCTGCCGGTTGGCCTGGTTCGGGTTGACGTCGCCGTGGCGGTTGATCATCAAGCGTCCAATGCCTCCGCTGCCCCCCGGGCTGCCCGTAATGTCGTTGTTGCCGTGGTAAAGGTCGGTGGGGTTGCCGATATTGTTCTCTTCCACCGGCCATGTGTCAATATAAATGCCATCGGCGAATAGGAACGTGCGCCCTGGGTTCTGAACGTCCCCCTCTTTGAGAAATTCGTTCTGCGGTTGCGTGCTGCCGAAAGGGTCATTGGCTGAGTAGCACCAGCCGTTGATGATGTAACTGGCCTGGGTCAGGCTCGATTTGTACCAGGCTTGATCGGCGGTGCCCGCGTTTTGGCCGGGGATGGCGTTGTTCTCTGACACCGCCAACTGACCGGGCGTCATTTGCGGAGCCAGCGGACAAAACAGGATATTGGTCACGGCGGCGAAGTCGTTGTAGAGCGTTCCCACCCACTCCGTTTCCGCGGGGTCTTCCGTTGGCGCAAAGCTAATCATCGCTCCCTTGTTATCGGTGCGGTAGCCGGCCGCCGCCAAATTGATCTGCTTGAGGTTGCTGGCGCAATTGACCCTTTTCGCGGTCAGCTTGGCCCGCGCCAAAGCAGGCAGCAGCAGCGCGGCCAGAAGGGCGATAATGATGATCACCACCAACAGTTCAATGAGGGT
>Ga0326728_10006959_pt1 | contig 29848 bp, 21 predicted proteins | sample MB3enrmetagenome_FD_207602 | JGI IMG/M metagenome (GOLD analysis project Ga0326728, IMG submission 207602) | Lab enriched peat soil microbial communities from McLean, Ithaca, NY, United States - MB31MN | ecosystem: Environmental > Terrestrial > Soil > Wetlands > Peat | place: USA: New York... | reverse complement strand
CTCCATGTTCTGGGAGATTATGGCGCCCAAAGCCGGGGGACAACCCGGCGGCCACTTGGCGCAGGCGATCCAGAGCACCTTCGGCAGCTTCGATCAGTTCAAAGAGAAATTCACCGCCGCCGCCCTCGCACGCTTCGGCTCAGGCTGGGCGTGGCTGACGGCGCAGGGTGGGAAGCTCGACATCTACTCCACCGCCAACCAAGATAGCCCTGTGATGGAAGGCAAATACCCCGTGATGGGTCTGGACGTGTGGGAGCACGCCTATTATCTCAAGTACCAGAACCGCCGCGCGGAGTACATTGGCGCTTGGTGGAATGTAGTGAATTGGGCTGAAATCGAGAGGCGATTCCACGCCGTGAAGTAGGCACAACCCTCGACGTGGTATGATGTGCGGCGAGGGCTGGGATGGGCCGTGCCACGGTATAGCATATTCAACGAAGATTGTCTCGTCTGGATGGATCGCCATCCTCAGAATTCCATCCAGGCGATGGTAACCGACCCACCCTATGGCCTGAAAGAGTATACCTGCGTTGAAAAAGAGAAGCTGCGAAACGGCAAGGGTGGCGTCTGGCGGATTCCTCCTTCTTTCGATGGATGCAAGCGCAGCCCCGTGCCGCGGTTTACGGTATTGACAGAGAAGGACCGAGGGGACCTGCGCGGCTTTTTCCTCAGCTTCGCCCACCGAGCCATCCGCACTCTTGTGCCGGGCGGGCACTTGATGATTGCCACGAATCCTCTTCTCTCGCACCTGGTCTATCAACCTCTATTGGATGCCGGCTTCGAAAAGCGGGGGGAAATTATCCGCCTGGTGAAGACTCTGCGCGGCGGAGACAGGCCCAAGAACGCCCATGGCGAGTTCGTGGACGTCACCGTAATGCCGAGGTCCTGCTGGGAACCCTGGGGAGTTTTTCGAAAACCGTGTGAAGGGCGCGTTCAGGACAACCTGCGCAAGTGGAAGACGGGCGGGCTTCGGCGAGTGTCGCGCGAGAGACCTTTCGATGACGTCATCCGCTCTGCGCCCACTCGTGCCGAGGAACGTGCGATTGCCCCGCATCCTTCTCTCAAGCCGCAAGCGTTCATGCGGCAGATCGTTCGGGCCTCACTTCCACTGGGGACTGGAGTGGTGCTTGACCCGTTCATGGGCGGCGGTTCCACCATAGCCGCTGCGATGGCTGTCGGCTACGATAGCGTGGGCATCGAAATCGATTCCGCTTACTTCAAGATTTCGCAGCAGGCGATCCCGCGCCTTGCCGAGCTCCATCCGGCCGGTTAGCCAGCCCTCTCCCTTGCCCCGATTAGCTAGACCTCTCCCTTGGGGAGAGGGTGGACCACGACGGCGCTTTCATCAGCCGTCGTGGGCCGGATGAGGGGTCACTTCGGCGCCAGCCAAGCTTATTCCCCCCGATAACTCAGGCCGCTATACTTCCGTTGTGCGCCCCCAACGCAACGCGTCCGCGAATTTCGGCGCGACCAGATTCCGAATGGGTTGGTGATGAACGACCCCGACGAATTCCTTTGCAGAATACGGGAAGCTGTGACGTGTGGCCTAGAACTGACCCCTCACCCGTCCCGCTCCGGCTGGTGAAAACGCCGGCAGCGGGACACCCTCTCCCCAAGGAAGAGGGCTGGCTAATCGGAGCAAGGGGGAGGGCTGTGTGACTCGCGCAAGGGAGAGGGCTACGCGCTATTTCCCCACGCAAAACGTCGAGAAGATGATGTTCAGCACGTCGTCCACGTAGGTCGCGCCGGTGATTTGATCGAGCGGGCGAAGGGCTTCATAGAGATCGAGTAGGAGCATCTCGTGGGGGACGTTTTGCTCGGCCGCCTGACGCGCCTTGGCGAGCCCTTCGAGCGTGTCCTTGAGAAGCTGCTGATGGCGCAAGTTGGTGATGAACTCGCCCTCCGTGCCCTGATCGCGCTCCGGCGCGGCGACCTCCAGGATTCTTTCTTTGAGTTCAGGAATTCCCGCGCCGGTCAAGGCTGAGGTCCAGACCACCGGTGTCACGTGCAAGTCCGCCCTCGAGATTTTGGGCGGAAGGTCGGCTTTGTTGCAGGCGACCAGCAGCGCGCCCAGGGGGCGCACCCGGCTTAGCAGGCTGGAATCCGCGTCCGTCCAGGGTTCGGAGGCGTCAAGCACCAGCAACCGCAAGTCGGAGTCAGCGATGGCCTGAAACGACCTTTCGACGCCGATCTTTTCCACCTCATCCTCCGTGTGGCGAATGCCGGCCGTATCCACGAAGCGCAACGGTATGCCTCCAAGGTTGGCGGTTTCGGCCACCAGGTCGCGGGTGGTCCCGGGAGTTGAAGTTACGATGGCGCGCTCCTCATTGAGGAGACGGTTGAAGAGGCTCGACTTGCCGACGTTGGGACGACCGACAATGGCCAGGCTCAGACCCTCACGGACAATCCTGCCGTATTCGTAGCCTTGCACCAACTTGTCGAGGTCGGTATGCACGCGGTCAATGCGCGCCACGATCTCCGGCAATGCCATAACCGCCACATCGTCTTCGGCGAAGTCGATCCCGGCCTCCAGCCTGGCAATGAGTTCGAGCAGAACCTGCTTGTGCGGTTTGAGGCGGGCGGAGACGGCGCCTTCGAGTTGTTGTGCGGCGACGCGAGCTTGGTAAACGGTACGCGACTCAATCAGGTCGCGGACCGCTTCCGCCTGCGTCAGATCGATCCGCCCATTGAGAAACGCCCGCAGAGTGAACTCGCCCGGCTCGGCAACGCGCGCTCCGCGGCCCAGGCAGCACTCCACCAGGTATCGCAGGATTACCGGAGCGCCATGGCAGGAAATCTCCACAACGTCCTCCGCCGTGTAGGAGTGCGGGCGCCGGAAACAAGTGGCCACTACCTGGTCCAGAGTCTTACCGCCTTGCGGATCGCAAAACTCGCCCAGCGTGGCCCGCTGAATCTCGAGCGGCAACTTTTGGAAACGGATAAGACTGGTGGTGATTTCGATTGCCTGGCTTCCCGACAGGCGCACTACTCCCAGGCCGCCACGGCCCGGCGGCGTGGCAACGGCCACGATGGTGTCTTCATGCGTCATGTCCGTTGTCAGTTGTCCGTGGTCAGTGGTCCGTCGTCCGTGCTAATGCTGCCGTGGGTTCGTTGAGGACCTCGTGCCGCATCCATTTTCCGCCCGAGCATCGGATACGCAGGACCGGAAAGCGGACCACGGACAAAGGACAACGGATCACTGACAACGGACCACTGACGACGGACAACGGACCAGCCGCGAATCAGCGTCTGCTTTTGCGGTTGGGAGGACCGGCCGGGGAGATCACAACCCGGCGTTCCGGGCCCACGCCTTCGCTGGCGGTGCGAAGGTCCGGACGGTCTCTCAGCGCCAGATGAATGATCCGTCTCTCACGAGGGGACATGGGGCTCAATGCGAAAGGATCGCCGCTCTCGAGCACCCGCTCGGCGGCCACGTGCGCGGTAAGCCTTAACTCTTCGGTGCGCAGCCTCCGCCAGTCCTCACAGTCGAAAACGATTTTGCGCAAGTGTTCTTCGCGCAGGCGTGCCGCCTTCAGAACCACATGCTCGAGAGCATCCAGGAGGGCTCCATTTCGCTCCACAAGGAGGTCGGTATCCGCTCCCGTAAAATCGACCACATACTCCGGTGACTCTTCCTCGGCTGCCTCCTGAGGCGCGCGCTGGATAGCAAACGAGAGCGAAAACTCCCCGTGGCGGAGGATTTGCTTCAGCAGCGACTCAATCGGTGCAAGATAGCTCTCGAGCGAATGGGGCGGAATCTGTTCGGCATTCTGCGAGTCCATCGAAGACCGGCCTTTCACCTCGTGCGTGCCGCAGGGCCCGGGACGGGCTGAGGCATGGGCATCAATTTGTTGATCATAAGTTGCTGCAAAATCCCCACGATGTTGGCAGTCAGAAAATAGAGAACCAGGCCGCTGGCAAAATTGTAGAACATGATGCCGAAAACGAGGGGCATGAACATCATCATGCGTTGCTGGGAGGGGTCGGTGGTGGCCACGGGAGTCATTTTCTGCATGATGAACATGGTAATAACCATAACCGTAGGGAGAATAGGAGGAAAATACGGTAACCCGAAGGGATGGAATTTGTCCGGCGCGGCGAGGTCGGTGATCCAGAGTATCCAGGGAGCGTGACGCAATTCGATCGGCAGCTCGAGCACCCGGTAGAAGCCGTAAAGAAACGGGAGTTGCAGAGCCATCGGCAAACAGCCGCCCAGGGGATTAACGCCGTGCTCCTTGTAGAGCGCCATCATCTCCTCATTCATGCGCGCCTTTTTGGGGTCGTTGAACTTAACACTCTTGTACTTATCCTGAATGCCTTTAACTAGTGGTGCAATGCGCTGCATTTCCTGCGCTGACCGGATGCTCTTCAATTTCAGCGGAAACATGGCGAAGTTGATGAATAACGTCAGGATCACGATCGCCCAGCCATAATTGTGCACCCAATGGTCATAGATGAAGCGCAGGCCAAGGAAAAGCGGTTTGGCGACGACCGAGAACCATCCGAAGTCCACAAGCGAATCGAGCGGTGGCTTTTCGGCGCTTAGCACCCCGAGAGCTTTCGGCCCGACGAACATCCGAAATTGGAGAGGCTTCGGCTGCACCTCTCCCAACGCCGCGGAGATCGGGCTGGGCTTATCGGAATCTTTCCCCGTCCAATCGGTGGGAGTCCACGTCTGCCGGCCGAGCCCGAAGGCCTCATCCGGAGTATCGGGCAGGAAGATTCCTGCGAAATAGCGGTCCTCGAGGCCTGCGATTTGAAGAGGGGGGGGAACAAATCGGTCGGCCGTCAGTTTCCGTTGCGCCACCGTCGTCAGATCACCTAGGGAACCGTAAACGCCTTGCGTGAGAGTATTGATGATCGCAGGCGGTAGGGAGTGGTCTCCGAACCCGCCTGGCCAAGCCACTTGGACGGGCAGGTAGTGGCCTCCTTCACTGACGCTCACCTCGGCGTGAACCTCATAACCCGCTTCGAACCTGAAAACTTTGCGCGCTTGCACCGTGCCGTCGCTGTAGCTGAACTCGATCTTAACGGGAGGCTTCAGCGCCGCGCCGGAGGGGGTGGCAACGTACAGCGCGGAGTTTAGCTTGTTAGCCAACTCGCCCTCCGCCACCTTCACGCCCATCGGAAAGCCCAGCTTTCCGCACGCCTCCTCATCGATCACATCCAGCGGGGCTTCTTTTGCGTCGCGATACTTCTTGAGTATCCAACTCTCCGCCACGCCCCCGCGCGTGGAAAACGTTACTTTGTAGAGATCGCTCTCCACCACGATATCTTCCGCCTTCGTGCCTTCAATAACCGGCACGGCTGGGGCCAGCGTGGGACTTACAACAGCGGTGGGCGTCTTCTCAGTAGCTGGTTGGGTCTGCACCGCAGGATTGGATTTGGAAGCAGGCGTAGGGGCCGGTTCCTTAACAAAGAATATGCGCCAAAGCAGGAGCATCACAAAGGAGAGCGCGAATGCCGCCAGCACCCGCTTTTCTTGGTCCACAGAAAATCCTCTCGTCAAGGCACAGGGTCGAAACCATGCCCCCCGAACGGCCGGCACCGCAAAAGCCGGCCAAGCGTCAAACGAATTCCCCGCCCTGCGCCCCACCTCTCGACCGCTTCATACGCGTAAGCTGAGCACGAAGGGTAGAAACGGCAAGAAGACGGCATGAGCGGAGAAAGGTAGGCCTGGTAACATTTAATCAAAGCCAGCGTGATTAACTTCACTGGGCACGCAACTCCTCGGAAACTCTGGGAGGAGGCTGGCTGGGGAAAAGCCTCAAAACCTCTCCTTCCAGAGTCCGAAACGGAACTTTCGCTACCGGCTCGCGGGGATTCACCACGATGTCCCACCCACCCGGGAGGTGGGCGCGGTGCCGTCGAAAAACCTCTCGCAGGCGGCGCTTCAGCCGATTGCGCAACACGGCCTTTCCCACGCGCGCAGATGCGGTGACCCCAAAGCGAGATTGCGGCAACCCGTTGGGACGGATAAAAACCGTGCACAATGAGGCGCTGCGACGACGCCCTTCTTCATAGACTCGCCGAAACTCGCCTCGACGCAGCAACCGGAAACTCTTGGGAAACGCTTGAGATGCCAACCGAGTTCTTATGGAGTCAGGCGATGCCGACCCTTTAGACGCCGACGCTTTAACACGTTTCGGCCTCCCGGGGTCCTCATCCGCACGCGGAAACCATGTGTCTTGGCTCGGCGCCTACGATTAGGTTGAAAGGTACGTTTCAAACCGCCACACTCCCTGTTCGATTTCTGGCCTTAGGGCCACGTTAGAAACATAACCTGATGCGTCACACCAAGTCAAGCGCACGCGTCCTCGGGTAGTGGTGTCATTTGGAATCGGATCCCTTTCGATACACCAGTCATTCCCGCGAAGCCTGTCCTCCGCGAAGGCGGGGGAGAGGAAATCCAGTCCGTCGGCGGCGTATTTCCAATGGCTTGCGGAGTGGATTACGGTCGAGGTCAAGGTATGCGAGCCGCTCAGCGCCAGGTTGCCAATGGCGAAATCCGGGCGGCGCGTCGCCATTTTGTAGCCGGGGTCGCCTATTGTGCCAAGAAGTCCAGTGAGGTTATCGCGAACGGCGAACTTCACTTCGTACTTGCCGGGAGGCGGCTGGCACGGCCAACCAAGCGACAATAAAGGTGACGCCAAACGCCGTGTAAGCGTCCGGAGCCAGGAGCAGCATCAGCGCAACCGCCGAGGCCAGCAGCAGGTACGGTGGCCACCAGCGGCGGCCAAACGCCAGCGCGCCGAGAACTGTGATGCCAATCGCCAGAAAGCCTGCCAGCGCCGCGTTCCAGTCGCCGGTCGAATGCACAACTGGAAGCACGAGAACCAAGGGCAGCAATACCCACGGTCGCGAGCGCCGTCGCGCCAGGAACAATCCCAACAGGCCGGTTCCGGCCAATATCCAGCCGATGCGCGATACCAGCATCATCTCCGTGGGCACCAGCGCCTGTCCTTCCGCTCGCTCTTTGATACCGCGAAGCATGCGCTGCTCCATCACGAAGTGCATGGGGTCCCACATGAGCGCGTTGGCTGCGCGTCCGGCCATGGTGGATGGAACTGCCTCGCGCAGCAACAGCCGAGTGGTCTGCCCGTCGATGGGCTGAAGTACGAACCGGCAGGGGATGTCGGCAATCAACCGCTCAGGTTGCAGAGCGACAATGCGAGTTTGCGCCATATGGGCAAAGAAGCCGCCCATGAGGTCAGGGCGCGCCAGGAGGACACGGTCTCCGATCGCCCGCCGCTGCCACTCCGGGTGGATGGCATCTGCGTTGTGAATATTGGCGCCGGTCAGGTTTTCCAGCCAGGTGTTGCTGTAGAAGCCGGCGCGGTCTTGGCCGATTTGAACCACCCATCGCCAAACCGTAGACGCCGGGGCGCGGATCGTGATGGCCCTCGTGAACCGGTGCGACGCATCGGGCAGTCCCTTGGCTGACGGGTCGCCGGGCAAAGCCATCCGGTGTTCGGCCGCTGTTGCACCCCAGTTCATGAACCAGGGGTGGAGAACGCCGAAGTAGGCGCCCCATAGGGCGGCGAGAATCATCAGGACCCAGCGCAGCCGAACGGGCTGGCAGGTGAGGCTCCGGAGTCTGAGCACCGTAGATGACATAGTCGACTAAACTGTATTCTGGCCTCTTCGGGTTTGCAATCCCAAACCCGGCTGTGCCATATAGAGCATGTCATTTCTATAGGAGCTCCGCCCACGCGGTTATAGAATGTGGATGTGCAGGAGGCTCTGTGGCTTGGTTACTCCTCATAGTCTTCATCGCGTTTCCTGCAATCCTATTCATATGGCGACTCCGTTGAACCACGACCTTGATTTCTTGTGAGAGGAGTCAATGGGCATATTTGGACACTGCGCGGTGGGACTGGCGGCCAAACCGGCGACTCCGAAAGTGCCGCTTGGCGTTTTGTTATTGGCCACGGTGATTCTCGATGTTTTAGCCACGGCTTTCGGGTGGGCAGGCATCGAGAGCGCCAAGACAGGAATCCCTTGGTCTCATGGTCTCTTCATGTCAGCGGTCTGGTCTGTGGCGGCCGCATTCCTTATTGCGCGCATCTTCCACGATCAGCGTGCAGGCGTGGTCGTCGGACTCCTGGTCTTCAGCCATTGGGTGCTGGACTTCATTTCCCATCCCATTCCTTTTTCCAGTTTTTCCTGGCGTTCGTGGCGGTGGGACTTTGGACATCCTCTACCGCCAGACCTACCGCTGCTTTTCGCCGGCTCGCCGAAGGTGGGACTCGGCCTCTACAACTCCATCAGCGCGGCGGAAGCCACCGCGCTGGAGCTTGGGATGCTCGCCCTCGGAGCCGCAGTCTATGTAACGTATAGAGCCAGGAATAGAAAGGTCAGATGGTTTGAATCGGCCGGCGGCTCCGGATAGGTTGGGAGGGAATATGCGCTTGGCGGAGTTCAAAGATGTATGGAAGCGCGGCGGCGGCAAGAACTACACGGCGAGTTTCAGAAAGTAGCGGGTGCCTTGTCCAGCCAGTCCAAGGAGGGCGTTGTAGCAGACATTTCGGCTGGGCGCACTCGCTGAGTATAGACATTAGTTCCGCTTCCTCGCCAATAAGTCCCTAGGTCATGATACCGTTCGTTATCCGGAATCATTTTCCTCGTGGGTACGTGGTATAATCCTCTTCTCCGATGGAGGTGTACATGGCGTTTGATTCTCTTACTGATTTGTCTCCTGAGCACGCATATGCTCACAGAATTGCTGCCAAGGCATTGGCCAAATACTGCCAGGAATTTGCCCGCTGGCGTGCAGCAGAGCGAGTCAGCACAGGCTTGCCCCAGTCTAAGCGACCTCAGGGAATGCTGGTCACGCCTCTGACGGAGAAGCCAGACCCTCCTGTTCCGAACTCAGCAGCGTAACGATACCAAAATAGATTTGCATCGACGAGCCCTGCAGGGCGGCGCGGCCGGAGTCTCACTCGCAGAAGACTCTTACCTTGCTCGTCTTGTCGTCGATATCGACCGTCAGCTCCTTGAGCTGGTAGATAAGATCTTCCAGGTTCTCGGGCTTGAGCTCGCTCAAGTCGAGGTCGATGCCCTGCTGATGAAGCGCGTCATTCACTTTCACGCGGGCGTGGGGTGGAAGGATGCTGGTCAGCCTTACGCCCGCGCGCAGCAACTGGAAGGGCACGCGGACGTTCACCTTGGAGGGGCCCGGGCCAATGTGGCCCTCCTCGGATTCGACCACCACGCGCAAGTACTTGGGCCATGCTTTGGGAAGCGATTCGGTGTCGCCGCCGGATGCCGCCGGCGATGGCTCTTTATCGAGCGCAGCAAGCAGGCGCTCCGCGTCGTCGGCGTTGATCTGGCCCGCGGCCAGCATTTCCAGGATGCGTTTACGATTCTCGTTCATATTTCCTCCTAATGGATTCATTTCAGGGCCTCCAGTGCGTGAATGGCGTCCTCGGCGCTGATTTCGCCGCGCTTCAACCGGTCAAGGATTTCACCCTGTGAAGGGGTGGGATTGGTGTCGACGAATTCCAACCCTTCGGCGATGCGATTGAGCCGCGCCTTGATGGTCGGATAACTCACGCCGAAAACTCGCTCCATTTCCTTGATGGACCCGTGACTGCGCACGAACGCGGTGACGAAGACCTGGTCCTCCATGCTCAGCCGGGCCAATTGCGGAAGTTCGAAGGAGCCCTCAATCGCGATATCGTTGTCCGCTAGCCTCACCCTCTCGACGATGATGGGTCGCCCTTGGGTCAGGCGGGTCAACTCCTGCCAGTCAGTGGGAGCCTTGGGATCTGATGACATGGTCTAGCGGCCTCCTAACCACAAATAAATATATTCAATCTATAGATCAATATATTTTAGTTGTCAAGTATATTTTATTGACTTTCTTAAGTTTTGTATCCTTTTGTATGGCGGTGACTTAGGAGATGGCCCCTTTGATTGGGGAGAGCAATGGGTGAGTTCGCTGAGCGCGCGAGCGGCTCTGACTGTCCGCGGAATCACGTGGAGGGCCTTGGCAGTCGATTGCGAATATCGCTATCGAGGGCTATGGGGCGGCTGGCGATGAGGAGACTGCCAAAAAAGGTTCGTAGGAAAGCCCATCGACCGAAGACGAAGCTCGGACTACCCAATCTAGATCAGGCCACCCTACGGCATCTGGCTCGGCGTACGAGCCTACTCTTGTCGCAAGACAGTGTTGGGATCGACCCGCGAGGCCCGGCGTGCGGGGATATACGCGCCCAGGGCCGCCATGGCCAGAAGAGCGACGGCGACCAGCGCGACGAGGGGCAAATTGAAGCCGCGTCCTTCCACCAGGGCGGCCGTCGGTTTTGCCACGGCAAGACTCAGGCACAGGCCGATAACCACTCCGCTGCCGGCCAGGATCATTCCCTGTCGCAGCACCATCTGGACCACGTTCGCGGGGTCCGCTCCAATCGCCATGCGGATCCCCAATTCTCGCTGCCGCAGGCTCACCGAATAGGTCATCAATCCATAGAGTCCGAGCAACGCCAGCACCAGTCCGAGCACCCCAAGCCCAGCCATGGCTTCGACCAACAGACCAAGCGTTTTATGAGCGCGCACGTCGAAGAAATCCTCTATGGTCCGGACACCATAAATCGGCTGACGGGAGTCAAGCGATCGCACCAGGTCGCGCAGCGGCCCGGCCAATTCGGCCGAAGGTCCCTCGGTTTCGAGCAGCAGGGTCATCCCCGGGGTTGGGTTTTGGGCCAGCGGGAGGTAAAGGTAATCCAGCGGCGGCTCGACCGTGAATACGTACTTACTCTGCTTCGCTACCCCGACGATTTCGGCGAACGGTCCCTCCACGCTGTTCAATCGCAGGCGTTTTCCGATCGCGTCTTGATTGGGATAGTACTTGCGGGCGAACAGCTCGTTGACGATCACCACGCGCGGAGAGTCCGCCCCATCGGTCACGGCAAATTCGCGGCCTTCCACCAGGGGCACGCCCAGGGTGCGGAAATAGCCGTCGCTGACCGTGTCCGACATCACGCTGACCGCCTCGGTCCCGGCGGGCAATTGGACACCCTCGGGGATGACCCGGATCGCGGGTGATGCCGGGACCATGGGCATCGCCTGTGTCAGCGCTGCCGACTTCACCCCCGGGAGAGTACGCGCCTGCTCTTGCAATCGCCGGTAGAATTCCCGGGTTTGATCCGTCGTGTCCCGAGCCAGGGTGGGGTTAAAGCTGGCCGTGAGAAGATGGTCCGTGCGGAAACCGGCCGGGGAGGAGAGAAGTTTCCGCGCTCCGCGATATGCTTGGGTTGCGATCACCAGCAACAGGAGCGAAGCTGACACCTGTGCGATCACCAGCACGTTCCTTCCCAGGAATCGCCGCCGCTTGGCGGGAGCGGCCCCTCCGGCCCTTAAGGCGGGAACCAGGTTAGTCTGGGTGCTTTGCAGCGCTGGAGCCAGTCCAAACAGGATGGCGCTCGCCACGGAAACCAAGAGCGCGAACAGCAGTACGTTAGTGTCGAGTTTCACGTCGACCACGATGGGAACGTCGATCGGGACGCGGATTTGTGAAAACCAATTCGCACCCGCTTGCGCCAGAAGAAGTCCCAGCGCCCCACCCAGGATGGCGATCACCAAGCTCTCCGTCAACAGTTGGCGGATCAGCCGCGCCCGCCCCGCTCCCACGGCTAGCCGCACGGCGATTTCCCGCGCCCGGCCTGAAGCACGGCTCAGCATGAGGTTCATCACGTTCGCGCAAGCGATCAGAAGCACCACTCCGGCCAGCCCCATCATGAAAAAGCCAAGGGTTATGATCGTCGAAATCCTCGTCGAACGCCAGTACGTCAAGACCTCCAACGAGCAGGTGCGGTTCGTCTTCGGGTAGGCCTGGGCGAGTTGCTGGCCAATCACCCTGGTCTCGGTGGCGGCTTGCTTCAACCGGATTCCCGGCTTCAGTCGTCCCATGACCGTCAGCACTCGAAGCCCGCGCAATTCAAGTTCACTCTGCTCGGACCCGCCGGCCAGCGCGGGCTGCATCGCCAGGGGGACATACAGATCGGCACGCACCCAGGCATTCGGCCCCGTGAACGACTCCGGTGCTACACCCACCACCGTAAAGGGCAGGCCGTTGAGGTAGATGCTTTGACCAACAACCTCAGGGTTCGAGGCAAACTCGTTTTCCCAGAGAACGTGGCTAAGGATGACCACCGCATCACGCCCCGGCACTTTGTCCTCGTCGGGACGGAAGCTCCGTCCCAGGTCGGGGCGCACACCCAACACGTCAAAAAAATTGCCGCTCACCAGCGCCCCGAATTTCATTTGGGGTTGTGCCGTTTTGTCTGGGGCGAAGCCAAACTGGAAATGTTGCGTGGCGGTTAAGCCCGCGAAGGAATTGCTCTTCTTCTGGAGATCCTCGAAATCCGGGTTGGACACACCGGAGTACTTGAAGATGCTTCCCAGGCTTTCGCCGCGGAATTGCGACATGACCACCATGATGCCGGAAGGGTTAGGCACGGACAGGCGCGGAATCAGGATAAAATCCGCCAGACTGAAGATAGCCGTATTGGCCCCAATCCCCAAAGCCAGCGAAATGATCGCGACTAGAGCGAAGCCGGGATTGCGTCCCAGCATGCGTAAGGCGTAGCGTAGGTCCTGCATCATGATTCCTGCCCCTTTGCAGGTGTGAAGAAAGCACGTGGGATGCCAAGCAACATGGTCTGTATCTTACTGAGAATGCGCAACCTGCCTGAAATTGCGTGGGCGGTGGCTGTCCGATTCTGGGACGGAGGTGTGCGGAAACGCGACGCGGAGGAACGATTCAAGACCTTTAGAGGAATGCCCAACCGCAGAAGGGTCCGGACGAGCTATTACCCCTTTTCGCGTCTCATGGAGATGCCCAAAGCAGCTACTCAGCCACCGCGAGGATGAGCTTCTTGACGCGGATGTCGATTGTGACGATGAAGCGGGACAAGACGTCGCTGCCGAGCGTCAGTGCGACGGGCAAGTCAAAGCCGGTTCCGCGACGGATCGGGGATTCGCGCAGCTCCTACTCCAAGCGCAAGGTCTCGGCCGGGTCGATTCGCACGGCGTGGATCACCGGCGGCAGCGCGGCCAGTAAGACAGCCGCAATCATGGTCAGCGCGGGAAGCGCCAGCATCCTCGGGTCGGTGGCCTTCACCTGGTAGAGCAACGCTTCGATGTATCGCGCCGCCGCGAAGCCGAGCGCGAGCCCGGCGAGCGCTCCGGCGAGCACCATCGAGAAGACTTCCAAGGTCACGCGCCGCGCCACGTCACCGGCTTGCGCGCCCAGCGCCATACGAATGCCGATTTCCTTGCGCCGCTGAACGACGGAGTAGTCGAGCACGCCATAGAGACCGACGCCCGCAAGCACCAGCGCAACCACCCCGAAGAAGACCGCCAACCTGGCCAGCAGCCGCTCGCGGACGGTGTGCGACTGGTTGATCTCCGTTTGGGTGCGGATATTGCTGACCCGAAATTCGGGCCGCACGCGCGGCACTTCGCGGCGCAGCAGGGACGCCAGGGCCATTGGGTTCGCGCTGGACGTGCGCACGATAAACGTCCCCTGGCTAATCGGCTGCAACACACCCTTGGCATCGATCGAGTGAAACGGAACATAGACTTGGGGCAAGATGGGCTCGCGAACGTCGCGGTAGGTTACATCGCCGACCAAGCCCACGCATTCAAAGCGCAGGCGCGAGCCGCCACTGAACACCACCTCGAACGGCTTTCCAACGGGATCCTCACCGTTGAAGTACGTCTTCGCAAAAGTCCGGTTAACGATCGCGAAACCGGGATACGTGTCGCCGGGCCGGAAGTCCCTGCCTTCGAGGAGCGGAATTTTCAACGCGTCGATCCACCCGGGCGAGGCCCTGAGCATGTAGGCCAGAACCCCGTTGGGGGGTGCGCCGTTGACCGAGATGAGATTGTTCCAACTACCCCACCCGCCCAGGAGCACTGTGCTGGCCACCCCTACCGTTTCCACACCTGCCACGGTGCGCAGATGTTCCGCCACCTGATCCCATAATGCCGGCGGCTGCGGCCTCGTCGTGACCGTCTCGAGAGTGAGAAGGCGTTGGGCGGAAAAGCCGGTGGGGCGATTCGACAAGTGCTCGAACGTGGCAACAAAGAGGCCGGCCACAAAAAGCACCAGAAAACAGAACGCCGTCTGCACCGCGATGAGCGCGTGCATCAGGCGGCGCCGCGAGTGCGGGTCCTCTCCGCCCTTGAGCGCGCTCACCGGTTTCACTCCCGAGGCGCGCAACGCCGGCGCCAGACCGAACAGCAACATGACCCCCACGGTCAGCACGAGGCCGAACCCCAGCACCCGCCAGTCGGCCGGGAGGGACAGGCGCGCCGGGTTGTCCGGCGGATTGATCATGCCGACCGCGGCAGGCGTTGCCCACCAGGCAAAGACCCCGCCGAGGGCGGCGGCGAGGAGGGCGAGCCAGGCGCTCTCCAGCAGAACCAATTGCACCAAGCGTGCGCGTCCGGCGCCAATCGAGACGCGTAGCGCCATCTCGCGCGCCCGTGAGGCCGCTTGCGCCGTCATCAAGTTGGCGACGTTTGCGCAGGCAATCAGTAGCACCAGCGCCACGAGGACACCGAGGGCAGCGAGCGAAGTGCGGTAGTCGTTCTGGAGATCGGAGATGCCCGCCCCCGACGGTTCCAACAGCACCTTCTGGTTTAAAAACGCGTCCATTTCTTGTTTGGACATTCCCCCGAGGCCTTTTCCTCTCTCCGCTTCGAAGGCTCGCGAGATTGCGTCCAGTTTCGCGCGGAGAGGTTCCAGGGCAACTCCCGGCTTCACCCGCGCCAGCGTCCGCATCCAGGTCCAGTCTGGAGCCTGGACCGCAGGATGCATCATGGTGGGAATGAAGATGTCGATCATCGTGCCGGGCTCGGTGCCGGTGAAGCGTTCCGGGCCGACACCGATAATTTCGTAGAGGTCGTTGCCGATTCGGAACGTGCGCCCAATCACCTTCGGATCTCGTCCGAAGCGGCTCGTCCAATAGTCGTACGAAAGCACGGCGTAGGGGTGCGCGCCAGGCTTCGAATCGTCGCTTTCGGTGAACAGCCGTCCCACGGCGGGGCGAAGCCCAAACGAATTGAACATCCACCCGGAAATGTATTGGCGGTACGCTTTTTCAAACTCCGCGTCCGATCCGTAGGTCACATCCGTCCGCTCAGAATACGAGATCGCCATCAGCTCGGCTTGATCCTTCACCGTAGCGCGCAGCAGACGGAACGCCGGATACGCCCAGGAGTCGTATGTTTGGGGTTTGCCGTCGGGCCCGGTGAACTGGCGAGCCAGAGCGTACAGTTGGCCGGGCTCCGACACGGGCAAGGGCCGGAGCAGCAGGGCATCGATCAGCCGAAAGGCCGAGGTGCATACCCCGATCCCCAGAGCCAGTGAAAGGATCGCTGCGGCCGAGGTCGCCTTTCTCTTCATGAGCTGCCGCCAGCCGAAAACGGCGTCCGCGCGCAGCGAATCGAGCCAAGCGATGAGCCGGACGTCGCGACTCGCCTCACGCAGCCGCAGCGCCGAGCCGAGCGCCCTTCGCGCTTCGGCCGGGTCGCGGCCCTGAGCGACGGCTTCTTCGATATGCGACTCGAGCTCCTCGTCGATCTCGCGGCTCAAATGATCGCCGCGAAGTACATTCGCCATGCGCGACCACCATGACATATCAGGCCATCCTTAAAACGCGATTTACGGCCGCCGTTACTACCTGCCAGCGTGTTTCTTCAGCGGCAAGCTGTTTCTTGCCCGCCGCCGTCAGATCATACAAGCGCGCCCGCCGCCCGGTGTCTTTGGTGATCCATTGGGCGCGAATCCAGCCCTCTTCTTCCATCCGGTGCAGCGCCGGGTAGAGCGAACCTTCTTCGGCGCGAAGCACGTCGCCGGACATGCCCTGGATCGCGGTCATGATGGCGTAGCCGTGCAGGCGCGGCCGGCGCGAGAGGATTTTCAACACCAGCAAATCGAGCGAGCCTTGCAGAGAGTCCGGCTTGGGCATACATAGACCTCATAGTATATAGACGTCTGAGCATTTGAAAGGTTAGCAGGGAAGTCGCAATCTTGTCCACCAGGATTCAGGCGAAGAATCCGATAGACGTTGGTTGTCATTCCGAGCGTAGCGAGGAATCTGGCCTTGCTTCCGGCTTGTGCCGAAGGCACCTTGGAGTGCGGTAGCAGCAGCTACCGCCTTCGGTTCATGCGGCAAGCATGCAAGGCGGTAGCTGCTGCTACCGCACTCCAAGGCGCTTCGCGTATTTTCATGAATAGTGGTAAGCCCAAGAATCATGGAATCTACGCTCAACACAACTCCCCTCCTCAGCGGGAGGAGGGGGCAGGGGGTGGTGGGTGGCCGCGTCGCGTCCCAGTCAACCACCCCTAACCCCTCCTTAACAAGGAGGGGAGTTATCCGGTTGAGCATGCGCCATGCAGCCGCGCGCTGGAGCGCAACAGGGTGCGCCGTTCTTTCCGCTCGAGCGGGCAGGGCAACAGGAATGAGAACTGGGCATGTCCGGCATCGTGGATGCGCCACTTTGCTCCATACCATGCTGGGCGGAGCACAGAATCGGGCAGGCGAGCCCATAGAGCGACCCCAGACTGAAAGTGATCGCCAGCCCCAGCGGGAGCCCGCGCCTCCGGAATGCCGCCTTGCATCTCATACTGTTCTGTTGGAGTCTAAAGTATGTCTTGGGATGACGATGCCTTCAATAAACATTTGATACAAACTCTTTGATATGGCTTCTTCCCCGAAAGCGAGTAGCGCGGACCGCCGATTTTGCGGTCCGCGTCTTTTCCGTGCCAGTGGTCATCCTGTGCCCTCGGATAACCGTCGTCAACGAAGAGCCGGAGACCGCAAACCCGGCGGTTTGGGCTACGGGTGGCGGTCCCTGCCACCTGCTTAAACCGGTAGCCGGTTTGGTGAGCCACCCCGGAAGGTTGGCGATGGCCGAGCTACAACGAATACGCGGGCATGAGGGCCGACGAACAAAAGAAACGCTGCGGTTTGATCCGCGACTGCGTGAGAATGCTCTCCGATCCGCGCGCACGAATTTGATCGCTCCATCACGGGGCCGAAAAGACGCGGACCACAAAAGCGGTGGTCCGCGCTCCCGCTCTTCGAGTCAGGAAAAACCACGAGGGAGGTCACAATTCTTGGTAATATACTCCCCTGGGTCCGAAACCCGTTCCGGTGCGGGTGTGCGCATCTCCTAACGATGTGTTGAAAAAGCCGCAAACAATGGTATGGTCCTTATGAGGATTAGGAAATCCGGGTTATGCTTGAGTATTCAATGAAGGAACGTACACGCATTAAGGCATTCTTGGGGGCAGGCATAAATGAAGCTCCGAAAAGTCCGAATTGAAAATTTCCGCGCGATCAAGGAAAGCGAAATTGTTTTTGCTGACGCGCTAGGCGCGATTCGACCCGTGACAGTTCTTGCTGGGCCGAATGGCTCGGGCAAAACATCGGTTCTTTTTGCTATCGTTCAAGCCCTCCGAGGTGTAATGGGCTATCGAACAAACGATGTCCCGGAGCCGGAGGAGCTCGACATTCACAGCCCACTCTCAATGGGTGGCCTGTCGCCAATACCTCCATCGATTTCCGTCACTCTCGATATCGAATTTGATGAAGAAGAGAGAGTTGCAATCCGCAGAGTCATGGCTGAAGTGAGCCCCGAGGAGAGGCTTGGAGATCTTCCGAACGGGAAGGTGCGGGCAGTGTGGAAATATCCGCCCGAAAGATACCCAGACGGGACGCTTAAGCCAATTTGGTATCTGAATCGCACTGAACCGAGAGACGCAGTGCCTTGGTTTCACGGAAGAAAGAATGCTATCACCGGATGGACCAGTCGAAAGTTTAGGGACCGAGCGCTACTTGATAAGATTGGCGGCATTTACTTGTTTCCTCAAGACAGAAGTTTGCGATCTCGTGTTATGGGTGAACGGGTGAGCCAGGATGAGGAGTCCACGGCCCCAGCAGAACGAAAGGGCAGGGACACCTCCTCTGTTTGGGGTGTATTGGAGTATCTGAGCAACTACTCGCGCAGCGCTGAGCATGTTAAACCAGAAGAAAACTGGGAGCAGCGAATTCGTGACGGGTTTAATCAGATCTGTGCGCCCAAGGAATACCTTGGCTTCATGTATCGAAGCGACGATCCTTTGGGTGCTCCTTATTTCAAGGACAACGGCCGCACGTACCCACTTGACATGGCGGCCTCAGGCGAACAAGTCATCATTGAATATCTAGCCCGGTTAACGTATCCGAGCCCCATGAATCACAGCATCGTTCTCATCGACGAGCCTGAAATACATTTGCATCCAGGGTGGATTCGGCAGCTGTATCTAGCTCTTCCAAAGATCGGTGTCGGCAATCAGTACATTCTTACGACGCATTCAACTGAGCTATACGCTGCCGCAGCGAGGGACCAAGCTCTAATCGAGATGGGGCAGCTAATTGAGGCAAATTAATGCCATATCTCTCCGCCTACCCTCGTGCTGGTCAGATTGCCTTGCTGTGCGAAGGTGACCTTATTGGGTATGAGGCGACGTTATTTCAGAAGTGGACCGGCACAGAATTGGGGACGGCACCGCTTGTTGATATCTGGCCCTGCGGAACTGCCACCTCCATCCATGGTGTAAGCGACGCAGTTGGTCGGAGCCGCCCTATATTCGTCATCGAAGATCGTGACTTTCGGTCCGCTGACGAATCGCGCGAGGACTGTGCACGAAATCAGAAAGACCGCGAACGCCGAAGCATTCGAGTCATCGGATGGTCCACATGGGATCGATGCGAAATTGAGAACTACCTATTGGAACCTGATGTGCTTCTGCCGGTTTTCTGTGAGGCGTTTGGTTGTGGTGACGAGGACATTATTAGTGCAATAGATGAAATTTTGCCCTCACTTGCCTTGTTTCAGGCGGGCCAGTATGCGATGTCTCGGGCACGGCGCCTGTGGTTGCTGACTGATCCCGCAGGTGCACTGCTCTCGGGGCTAAGCTTAAGGCCGCAATGGAACGATAGGGAACGTAGGCCCGTGCCGCCAGATGAAAGCGCCTTCCGCACTGGTCTGGACCGAAATAGCAAGACCTGGAAAGAGCACATGAACGCGATCGAATGCGACGTTGTCGGCGATTTCGACGCGAAGTTCAAGCTTTGGAAAAGCTGCCAGTGGCGCGATAACTTCTGGCGTATCGATTGGGCGGGCAAGGAAATACTCCACTGGTTACGAATAGCAATGACAAGCAGATTTGGTTGGCCAGTCGACGCGGAATCAGCCAAGCGTGAAACTCTCAGTTGGGCGCTGAGTCGCGACAAAAGGGAGGCTCAGGATCGTCCAATTGAAGCGGCCCTGAGACCTCGAATGATCAACCAGTTCGTGGCTAAACTGTCTACCCTACCAAAGGGAATCCGGGATGAGTTTGGTAGAATAAAGACTGCCATAAAGTCACATCAAATCTGAACGCCAAACCCGTCGAGACCATCCCGCCAAGATAAGGCCCACGTTGTGGTCGCGGGGCAAAGCAAGCAAGTAGCGCGGACCGCCGATTTTGCGGTCCGCGTCTTTCCCTATCGCCGCCACCGTGCCGTATTTTATCGCGGTGTCGAAACTCCGGCGTCCTTTTCTTTCCTTTTCTTTCCGATCGATATTTCTTTATCGCCGTGCGCCTGCTCAGGCGGCGAGGGAAATTCACCGAGCCTGACTTCGCCCTGTTGGCGCGAGCCTTCAACCCAGCGCGGGCACTGCACCCTTTCCTCACGGCTTGCGTCTTTCTCCCCGACCACTGGCACTGCATTTGCGCGCCGGTGTATCCGGTAACCATCTCACTGGCAATGAAGTCGGTGAAGCAGAGCTCGATGAGCGCGGTCAACCAGCGCCGGGGCGCCGGCGGCGAACTGTGGCGACCCAGGTTCTTCGACCGCGCCCTGCGCACCATCAAGGAATACTACGAAAAGGTCGAGTACATTCGCATTAACCCGGTGAGGGCGGCTTTGGTCAGCCGCCCGGAAGATGGGCCATGGTCAAGCTACAACGAATACGCCGGCATGAGCGCCGACGAACAAAACGAGCGCTGCGGCTTGATCGTCAACCGCATGCGAATGCCCTCCGATCCGCGCGCACGAATTTGATCGCTCCATCACGGGGCCGAAAAGACGCGGACCACAAAAGCGGTGGTCCGCGCTGCCCGCTCGGAGCATCAACTGGGATCCGCCGCCCAACATACCTTGGAGTGCGGCAGCGGAGCCTGCGGAGCTGCCGCCTTGAGTTAGGAACCCACGATAAGGTGGTTCTGGCGTTGGGCACGGAAGCGAAGGCGGCAGCGGAAGGAGTCCGCCGAGCCGCCGCCTTGAGTTAGGAACCCACGATAAGGTTGTTCTGGCGTTGGAGACGGAAGCGAAGGCGGCAGCTCCGCAGGCTCCGCTGCCGCACTCCAAGGGCTTCGCCACGCGTCAACGCGTCCCCACCTTTTCGCCCCCGAATCCTGACACTAAGTCCGATTCTTCAGGCGGCGCATTTTCTACTTGACATCCGAACCTTAATAGGCTAGAATACTTGACCTGTGCAGAGCGCCGCCCCGGGGCGGCGCAGAGGATTCCGAGATCGCGGCGGGGGTCGGATATGCCTGGCAGCAAGACGCGCACGGATTCAGGATTCGGTATTCAGGATTCACGAAAGGAACCAGTGCCAGACGATGTGTCACTGCCAAGTGCCAGCGAGGCTCGATGCGGTCAGAAAGTCCGTTGTGGCAGGCGCGATATTGAAAAGTGCCGGAACAAACCGGGAATGTCTATGAAAACAAAGGAAGCAGGATTCAGGATTCGGGATTCAGGGTTCAGGAGTAGAGCCAGTGCCAGCCGACGTGTCACTGCCGGATGCCGACGAGGCTAGATTCGGCCACAAAGTCCGTTGTGGCAGGCGCGATATTGAAAACTGCCGGAACAAACCAGGAATGTCTATGAAAACAAAGGAAGCACGGGTTCAGGATTCGGGATTCAGGGTTCAGGAGTAGAGCCAGCGCCAGCCGACGTGTTACTGCCAGATGCCAGCCAGGCTCGACGCGGTCAGAAAGTCCGTTGTGGCAGGCGCGATATTGGAAACTGCCGGAACAAACCGGGAATGTCTATGAAAACAAAGGAAGCAGGATTCAGGATTCAGGATTCAGGAGAGCAGCCAGCGCCAGCCGATGTTTTACCGCCAGATGCGGGCGGGGATCGATGCGGCCAAAAAGTCCGTTGTGGCAGGCGCGATTCTGTAAACTGCCGGAACGAAGCTGGTATCCGGAAAGAACTGCAGACCCCGAAGGCGTCCTGGACCCCTGCAAATTTCCACCTATGGGGTTCTGACGAAAGGCAGTCCGCTATATCACCTTGGGCGATTGCAGTTGCTTCGCGGTAGCTAAGACCGTTCTATTCCTCGCGTAATGTATTGGCCGGGTTGATCTTGGCAATCTTCAGGGTTGGCAGGGCTGTGGCCAGCAGCGTCACCAATACAAGGGTGAGCACCACGGTGGCCAGGGTCGGCGCATCGTAGACGCCCACGCCATAGAGCACGCTGCGCATCACTCGCAACGCTCCGGCGGAAAGGACCATCCCCAGAGCAACACCCAGCAGTGAGGCGCCCGCGCCCGAGCGGCCGATCTGGACCATTGCCTGGCCGATGGTCGAGCCCAGGGCCATACGGATGCCGATCTCGCGTGTTCTGTGCGCAACCATGTTAGCCACCAGCGCGAAGATGCCGACCGCGCTCAGCAGCAGCGCCAGCACCGCCATGGCGCCCAGCAGCGCCACTTCGATGCGCTGTGTCGCCAGCGTCCGGGCAAGGAGATCTTTCATGCCGTAGAAGCCGGAGGCAGGCAGGTTGGGATCAGCGCTGGCCAGCGCACGTTGCATCGCCGCCGTCAATCCTTCCACGGGCCCTGCCGTGCGCACCACCCAGTCTGGTTGAAACCACACGTGCACCAGCGAGAGGTACTGCGCGTTCACTTGCGCGGCCGGAATGTACATCGCCTGCTCGCTCATAAGCGGAGCGCCCTCGTATAGACCGGAGGAGACGGAGACATCGGCCACCTCGCCCACGATCACCGTGTCTTTGTTGATGTAGCGGCCCACGGGATTGGTGCCGCCGTAGAACTTTCGGGCGAAGGCTTGGTTGACGACGGCCACGTGCTGCGCGTTTGGACCGTCAGCATCGGTAAAGGCGCGGCCCGCAACGAGAGGCATCTGCAAGGTGTCGAAGTATCCGGGCGTGACGTAGACCACATCGGTCCCATCCTGGCGCCCGGCCTCTTTGCCGTCGCTGAGGGTGACCGCGTCGTTCAGGGCGCGCTCGTAAGGCAGGCTCAATCCGACTGCGGCATTCTTTACGCCCGGAATCTGCCGCATGGCGGCCGTGCTCTCGTCCAAGAGCTTTCGGAAGGTGGCGGGATCGTGGTATCGGGCGTCGTCGAGCGAGGCCTTGGCGACCATTACACCGTTGGGATTGAACCCTGGCGGCAGCGTCTCCAAGTGGATCAGGCTGCGGATGAGCAGGCCGGAAGCGGCCAGCAGCACGACGGTGAGGGCCACCTCGCCGGCAATCAGCGCTTGGCGCAGTCGCACGCTGCCGGCTCTGGCCACGCCGCGGCCGGCCATGGATGAGCGCAGGTCGACTTTCCGCGTGGCGAGCGCCGGGAGCATGCCAAAAAGGACACTGGTCAACATCGAGACCATTAATGTAAAGGCCATCACACGGCCGTCGAGGGGCACGCTAGCAACGGGGAGGAAGTGTTCGGGCAATAGCAGCAAGAGGCCGCGCAGGGAGATAAAGCCCACACATATAGCAGCCGTTCCGCCCACCAGGGCCAATAGCAAGTTTTCGATCCAGAATTGCTTCTGGATCTGCCAGCCCGTGGCCCCCAGCGCCAGCCGTGTGGCCACTTCCGGGGCGCGGCGCAGGATACGCACCAGCGTCAACCCGGCCAGATTTGCGCAAGCGATCAGCAGGATGAAGCCGGCTGCCAGCATCAGCGCCAGCACCTGGGGACGCAGCGAGTCGGTTTCGCCTTTCTGGAGCGGCACAGAGTAATAGGTCACCCGCGCGCCTGGATTGCGGCTTTCGAGGCGCTGGGCAAGGGGGGCCCAGGCGCGGTTGATCTCGGCATTCGCCTCCTGCCAAGTCGCGGCATTGCGCAGCCGGGTGATGACCTCAAAGTTCGTTCCCTCTCCTTCGCCCTCGCGGCTGGGCTGGAGCGCGGTGTACACATCGGCGTTCGAGGGAGTCGTCGCGCCCGGCGGCAGCACGCCGACGACCGTGTAGGGCTCGCTCCTCAGCAGGATGGACTGCCCAAGTATGCTCGGGTCCGCGCCAAGAAGATTGCGCCACACGTTGTAGCTGAGAATTGCCGCCTTGGGCCCGTGGGGACGGTCCTCGTCTTCAGAAAAATTGCGCCCCATGATAGGCGGAAGAGCCAGCACGTCGAAGTAGTGGGCGGAGACACGCGCGTCGTGCACGTACTGCGCGCGCGAACCAGCCTGCAGGTTCACGCCCGAGATGCTTCCCGAAACAGCGGAGATCAATGCCGGGACACCGTCGCGCAGCAGTTCCCACCTCTCGCCATCGATACCGGCGAGCCCGTCGGAACTCGCGGGACCAGTCACCCGCGCGTAAATCGTGCCCAACCGCTCCGGATGCGCGTAGGGCAGGCTCTTCAGCATGAGCGCATTCACTAAGGAGAAGATCGCTGTGTTGGCGCCCACGGAGAGTGCCAGTGTGATGATGACGGTTACAGTAAACCCGGGATTACGCCTCAACTGGCGCCCGGCAAACCTTAGATGCTGCCCCAAACTCCCCATAGGTCATCCTCCATGCAGATAGATCTATCTTGCAATCCTTTGTAAAAGGTACGTGGATACCTCAGCCTAAGTTCCGCTCGGGCTCGCTTTTCATAAGCGGGACGAATCAGAACCCCAGAGGCGACGGTCGGTTGGAGTGGGCGACGCCGGAGTTCTTACTGCTTTGGAATGTCGTGCGGAGGGCCGGAATCGAACCGGCACGTCCCGTGAGGGACAAGGGATTTTAAGTCCCTTGCGTCTACCAGTTCCGCCACCCCCGCATACTGACCGTAAAGAACTTGCCTAATACCTTCGACTTCGCCAGCTTCTACTGTAGCGGAAATTGCAGCGGGTAGCATGCTTTTTTGGGTAGTGGGTCAGCTACACCATTACTTTAGTACTGTTGAGTACTAGTACCCTCGATGGCTAGAATCCGAGTCGCACCTAGAGGAAAGACGGGAGGCTAACGCCACCTGTGTCCAGCACGGCAAGAGCAAGAATTCCGCCACCTCCGGCCGCGGCGTCCGAAATCCGTCGTGCCAGCAGATCCCTGTAACTCCAGCCAACGGAGGTCCAAGTAATCACAGTGATCCGCGGAGACAAGCTCGAGAGCCAGAACTTTGCGGGTCCATAGGTCCGTCCAAGGACGGTGGCAAATGAGAAGCGTGACGACCGGCAAGTGGCATTACGCATTACTCGTCGGCATGGGTTTGGCGCTCGTGTCGACAGGCGCGCTTGCGCGAGCTCAGCAGGCACAGCAGCCGCCGCAGGCTTCGCTGACCCGCTACCAGATTCCGCAGCCGCCGGCACAGGAGTCCCAGACAGAGCAAGCGCCCGGCGAAGCAGAGACTTTGCACGTGCTGGTGGGGCAGTCGCTGGTGGTCAGCTCGCCAGCGCCCATCAAGCGCATCTCAGTGGCCAAGCCCGGCATTATCGATGCCGTGGAGGAAGATCCCCACCAGGTCCAAATCAATGGCAAGGCGCCGGGCGACGTCTCTCTGGTTGTGTGGGATGAGACGGGCCAGAGCCAGGAATTCTACGTCAACGTGGACCTCGAGGAGCGTGCATTGGCGGAGCAGTTGCCGGAGTCGTTGCCCGACAAGCCGGGAGGTGCGGAAGTACGGGGGAGGAAGATAGCGTGGCTTGGTTGGGCGGTCATGGCGTCAATTGTCCTGGTAACAGGAGTCGTCCTCAGGGTGCGACGGCAACGGCAGCCCTATCTAGGTGAACTTGATCTTCAGTTGCCGACGACGCCTTCCCCTGACGGTTACCCTGAACCCGTGCTCGCCGCACCCTGCAATACGCGCGCCGAGGAGCATCCTGTGGAGGAGGTCCTCACCCGTGGTGTGACGGGGCAAGCCGAGGATTTCGAGAATCTCACCCGGGAATTGGGGGAGCCGTGGCCGCGGCAGGCTCAGAATCAAGGCGACGCGGCAGAGGAGAGGCTGCGAGAAGGACTGAAGAATTTGGGGCGAACCGTGGAGGAGAGCAAGCAACAACTGGCAAGCCTGGCCGAGGCAAAATTGGACTCCCTCATCCAAGCCGCCCGAGACGAATACGGCCGGCAGATGGCGCAAGCATTTCAAGAGCAAGCGCAGGTGATGCACGCAGCGGCGGACGGGGACGTGAAGTCGATCAAGCAGGCCGCCGAAGAGGCGATCGGGCAACTTCAGGTTGCCGAGGAGACGAGGGCGACGAATTTCCAGCAGATGGCGCAGGCATTTCAAGAGCAAGCGCAGGTGATGCACGCAGCAGCGGACGGGGACGTGAAGTCGATCAAGCAGGCCGCCGAAGAGGCGATCGGGCAACTTCAGGTTGCCGAGGAGGCGAGGGCGACGAATTTCCAGCAGATGGCGCAGGCATTTCAAGAGCAAGCGCAGGTGATGCACGCAACAGCGGACGGGGAGGTGAAGTCGATCAAGCAGGCCGCCGACGAGGCGATCGCGCAACTGCAAGCTGCCGGGCAGACGAGGGAAGCGAGTTTCCAGCAGATGGCGGAAGCATTTCGAGAGCAAGCGCAGGTGATGCACGCAGCGGCGGACGGCGAGGTGAAGTCGATCAAGCAAGCCGCCGACGAGGCGATCTCACAAGTGCAGGCTGCCGAGCAGGAAAAAGAGGCGAGTTTCTTGGCGCGTGCCGGCGCTGCCGAGGAACGCCTGACGGGAGTGTCCTTGGCGGTGGAAGCGCTACAGGAACGCATGGGAGCGCTAGTGGAGGACTTCCAGGGGAAGCAGGCGCGGCAGGCGGAGGATTTGGAGAAGATCGCGCAGCAATTGGGAGGGCGATTGGCCCAGCAGTTTCAGGAGCAAGCCGAGGCAGCAGTGGAGAGGCTGCGGGAAGAACTGAAGAATTTCGGGCGAGCCGTGGAGGAGAGCAAGCAACAACTCGCCAGCCTGGCCGAGGCGAAAACGGCCTCCCTCATCCAAGTTGCTGCCAACGCCACAGCGGGTCTTGCAGCGGAGCAACGGCAGGTAAAGAGTCGGTATGAGACCTCTCGAAGAGGATTTGAAGACCCCTCAACGAAGCGCCGGGCTGAACTGCCTCCCGCGTCCCTTGAGCGTGGCAAGCGTCCAAGGAGGCGCGGGGATGTACTGGAAACGGTGCTGGTGGGGGGGTTATTTCTGGCGATAGCGGCCACTCTCTTGGGTGTATATCTTTCGACAGCCCCCGTGATGCAACTGCGGGCTGAGGCTCCCGCTGAATTCATCGATCAAAGTCCAAACTGGAGTGCCAAGCGACGCGTCCGGGAAGCAGAGCTGGCACAGGCATATTGGAAGGTGGCGGTAGTTAGTTTGCAGGGGAAGTATCCGTTTGGCAGCGAACTGCCTGCCGACCCTCCAACCGAATTTCAAGTCGATAACAAGTATGCCTCGACAGACGGTGCGAAGGCCTTTTCCGAAGCGAGAGCCCATTATTGGGAGAAACTTCGCCAAAGTTGGGTGCAGCGCCAGTACTGGGTGGATCGCTATGAGGGGAACACCGGGTGGGCCGATCGTGTGTGGCAAATCTGGGACCGGTTGCATTTAAGTAAGTAGCAGGTTTCCCCACGCGCTGGCGCAGAGCGAAGCACTGCGATTGCCGAGGAGAGCCCATTTGTTCCTAAGAGGATTAATCGGCAGTGCTTACGCCCAGGGCTAAATACTCTCGGCCCTCGAGGCATGAGTTAGTACTTGCGCAGCACCCCAACCACCTTGCCCTGAATTTTCACCTCGCGGGCAGGCACGATGATGGGGTCCATTTGGGCATTGGCGGGCTGCAAGCGGACTTTGCCATTGGGGGCGCGGTAGAACCTCTTGAGCGTGGCGTCGGTACCCTCGATGAGAGCCACGACAATCTCTCCATTCTCCGCCGTCTGCGTACCTTCCACCAGGATGTAGTCACCGTTGCAGATGTGGTCGTCAATCATCGAGTCGCCTTTGACCCGCAAGACAAAGAGGCTTCCACGGCCGCCGGTGAAATCACCAAAGGAAAAGGTTTCGGCGTTGGGCACCGCTTCCACCGGTTGGCCGGCAGCGATTCGCCCCAAGAGCGGAAATTCCATGGCGCCCAAAATCGTGGCGGGTATGGGCGTAGGGTTCGCGCCATCCGGCGCGGCTCCAGTCCTTGTCTCAGCCATCACTTTTCTCCGTCCGAAGGGACGGACCGCAGTCTTGGCAAAGGGCACGGAGCCGGGCACGGCAACAACCTCGACGGACCGGCTCTGGTTGTAACTGCGTCGGATGAAGCCTTTCTTCTCGAGGGTCTGCATGTGCTTGTGCACCGTTGCGAGTGACGACAGCCCCAGCCCTTTGCCAATCTCCTCAAAACTCGGCGAGTACCCAAGGCGATTAATGAAATCCACCAGGAAATCAAAAACCTGTTTCTGCCGACGCGTCAAAGCCATGTTCCCCCCTCGAGAATCGAAATTCGAAATTCGAAAATTGAAATTCGAAAAATCGTGATTCGAGAATCGAAATCAGAAATTCGGTCCCCCTCTCCTTCCTTGACCACGGGCACGGAACGTGCGAGATAGCCCTGGTTGTAATTGTGACGGAAACCGTGGTGGTTCTGCGCGGGCGGCCACAAGGGCCGCCCCTACATCACACGTTCATTGCCACGGGTTCGATGATAGGCGAATAAAAAGCGAATTGCAAGCGAAAAATGCGCCTCGCTAAAGGCGCCATTTGGCGGGGTAAACTCGCTGCTACACCTTCAAACTGACCCACTACCTGCGCGGGAGTGACGGCGTTGAGGTATGGGACTCCGTGATAAGATTGATAGACAGCATTCAGGGAGGCTCGAATCCAATGTCCCGCCGAACCTGTAATCTCCTGATCGCTCTTCTTTTTGCGCCTGCGACTGTATCCGGCGACGGAGCCCGGCCCTGGGATGGAATTGTCACGCCCATCGCGGACATAATGCAAAATGCCGGGCTGAAGCCCGCCGCTACGACAACCGATGATTAACTTGCAGATCCGCGTCTTGACGGAGCACGATGCATCGGCTTACTGGAATTTGCGGCTCGAGGCTCTCGAGCAGGAACCTCAGTCGTTTGCCGAATCTGTGGAGGAGCATCGGGCGACTTCGATGGAGTTGACGGTCACGCGCTTGCGCCCGGAGGACAACGCCAAATTTGTCTTGGGCGCGTTCCTCGAGGCTGAACTCGTGGGCATGGCGGGATTCTTCCGCGAAAAACACCTAAAGGCGCGGCACAAGGGGCGGATCTGGGGCGTTTACGTCAGGGCGAACTTGAGAGGTCGAGGAATCGGCCGAGCGCTGCTGACAGCGCTACTCGAGAGAATCAAGACGATGCCCGGTCTGGAGCAAGTGAATCTCACCGTATCCTCCCGGCAAGTCCCAGCCAAGATACTCTATCGGTCGCTTGGCTTTGAGACATTCGGAGTTGAACACGAGGCGCTCAAGATCGGTGATCAGTACTTTGACGACGAGTACATGGTGCTGCGGCTAAGGTGAGATCGTTCTCTTGTGGTGAGCTCCCTCTTAGGTTGCGGCTCTGCCGCGCCGTAACGCGGAACCCCTTCAGTGATGACCGCCGCCGGCACTGGCGCCGCCACCGGAACTTCCGCCACCGCCGCCGTGGGATCCGCCGCCGGTGCCTCCGCCGCCGCCCCTGGCCGCGCCACTTGCCGAGCTGCCACCACCGGAGCCGCTGCCCCCGGACGCTTTCCCGCTCCCCGTTGGTGCTCCACTTCGAGGCGCTGCGCCGGAGCCAGAACCCGACCCAAGAGACGAATGGTAGTACCACGCCGAACCTTGGCTTTGCGCAGCAGGCGCAGCTTGACCCTTTTGCATCCCCGGTGCCGACTGACCCCCACGCACTGTGAAAGATCCTGAGCCTGAAGTCAGCGAACGGGCCGTCGGTTCATTCGTTGCTTGCGTGGCCCTCGAGGACAAACGAGGGTTGTTCACATACCGCCCCGCCGCCGGGTCAAAGACTATTCCCGGCTCGGGCCCAGGCGCCGCATGCGGGCCTGCAATTCCCACCGCCGACCCGCCGGGAGTAACCCTCGAGCCCGCGCCAGCGACCTCCGTCACCGGCTGTGCGTTCCCGGTCTGCGAGCTTAAGGAAGCGCTACGTGCGCCTACTATATTCACCTTAGGATTAGCATACCAGACTGGTGACGACACCACCCGGCCCGGAAGCATGGCTTGGCGGTCCGGCAAAACATCGGGCCGTTCCATCCTGTTTCCAGATTCCGGATTCACCGTCAGGATAGTTCCAGGGCGCACCGGACGACCGTTCTTAAACGCGCTGATACTCATGGCAGTCCCGCAGGACTGTCCTTGTGGGCAGGGACCGGAACTGACTGGTCTCGGTAGGCCGTGCCGGGGTGTCCACCCAATCCAACCCGGACCACCGTACCAGGTAACCAGGGCGGGAGACCAAGCGCCGAAAATTCCCGGGAACCACACCCAGCCTATGCCTGGAATGAACTCCCACCCGCCATAGTGATAGGGCAGCCAGCCCCAGGGATCCGCAGAAATCCATACGAACCCGAAACCCGGATACCAAACCCAGCGGCCACACGAGTAGGGAGACCATCCGGCGTTAACGGTGG
>Ga0326728_10006958_pt1 | contig 29850 bp, 22 predicted proteins | sample MB3enrmetagenome_FD_207602 | JGI IMG/M metagenome (GOLD analysis project Ga0326728, IMG submission 207602) | Lab enriched peat soil microbial communities from McLean, Ithaca, NY, United States - MB31MN | ecosystem: Environmental > Terrestrial > Soil > Wetlands > Peat | place: USA: New York... | reverse complement strand
ATGGGTCACAGAGACCTCCTTTCTCTGTGACCCACCTTATCTCACGAGTTGCTCCCAACTCGCCTAAGCACGCACGCTCCAGCGTCCGCCGCGCGAGCGGCTTCGTTCTGACGGGCTACTCGGGAGCAAACCACTTGGCCGTTCTAACGGCCAAACCGCGCCATTGGCGCGTCGACGACGACGAATTCCGCGAAGGTCACACTACGCACTTGGGCAAGCAAGACGAAGGATTCCTTGTGCTCCCGGCGCTTGATGTCTGCGGCTATTGACCCAACCGATTCGCCTGACCCTTGTCGAGGGCGTGATTCCCCTCCTGCCGTTACAATGTGTCGCAATAACCGTTGAATTATGGATGGTGAATTGCTGGGTCATCAAATGGTACTGGGGTTTAGTGTGAAAACGCGCAGGAGGAGAAGGTGCCAGGGGTCGAGATTGCCGATTGATGATTGACGATTGCCGATTAGCGATTGCCGGAATGGGAGAAACTGATTCAGGATGGCCACGGTGCAAGGATCGACACTTAAGGATTCAACTGCAAAGAAAGGCCTCGACTTTCGCCGAATGTGCCGCCTTATCAATGCTTTCGGGAAGGCCCGAGTGGGGATACGGCAAAAAAGAATTTAAAAATATATACGTTCGAAGCCATTATGTGTATGAAAACAAACAAAATAATGACAAAATGCCCGAAAAGAAACGGGCATTTTCGGCTAAGTTTCGGACATTTTCGGCAAACCGACACGAATTCTGCAGAATTTCGGAGTGAATTTACGGTTGCAACAATCCACAGGGACACAAAACGGCATACCCGCACTGGTGGCAACGCATTATTGACGAACTCCCTTCATTCCAGAGCGTCCGTCGTGCTCGGAAGTCGCATTCCGGTTTCCCATTCCTTGCAAGTGCTATACTAACCCCCCTTTCCGGAGCACGCGACCTATCCCTACCGGAACCGGAGATGCAACGGGAATTCAGGAGTCAGAAATTAGGAGTCAGGAGTCAGAAGTCAGGAGTTATGGAATTAGAAGCCGGGAGAAGTGACGCTTCAACAAGCCTCCTGCCCCCTGTCTCCTGACTCCTATCACCAAAGAGGACAAGCATGATCGGCTTTTTTCTAGGCCTCGGATTAATGTGCGCAAGCACGCTGATGTATGAAATCACGCTGACCCGCTTGCTGAGCGTGACGTGCTGGTACTACCTCGCCTTCGTTTCGGTTTCGATGGCGATGTTCGGGATGACGGCGGGGGCGTTGGCGGTGCAGCTTCGCCCCGCGCTGTTTGATCGCGACCACGTGCGGCTGCGCATGGCGCAGGCAGCGTTTGCCATGGCTGCCTCCATGCCCATTGCCCTGACGATCATGTTCGCCATCCCGCTGGATATCTCTTTTGCCGTGCAAACGGTTTGTAGTTTCCTGATCTTCTGCTCTGTCATCGCGGTGCCCTTTTTCTTCGCGGGAATTGTGGTTTGTCTCTCGCTCACCAAAGCTTCCGCTCCCATTGGGCGGGTTTACTTCGCTGACCTGATGGGCGCGGCAGCAGGATGTTTCGGCTCGCTGATTCTTTTGAACCTGGTTGACGCGCCGAGCGCCGTGCTGGTTATTTCCGCGCTGGTTTTTTTGAGCGCCTCGGCCTACGCCGAATTCGCCGCCCAGACGCGCCTGCGCACGCGCTGTTACATTTGGGCCGGAGTGCTGGTGGTGCTGGCGGCTCTGAACGCGTCGACGATTCATGGCATTCAACCGATCTGGTCCAAAGGAAAGCTCGACACGCGCACCGACATACTCTATGAAACGTGGAACCCCATTTCCCGGGTGCGCGTGGTCACTCCGAAAATGGAACCGCGCTTCGTCGGCCCCCAGACGCCGCCTATTTCGAGCGAAGTGATTTACATCGACATTGACAACGATGCCGCCACGGGGATCTACCACTTCCAGGGCGATCTGAAGGACGTGGACTTTCTCCGCTACGAAGTGAACTCGATGGGGGCGCGGCTGCGTGCGGGGGGCAGCGCCGCCGTCATCGGCGTGGGCGGCGGGCGAGACGTCATGGCCTGCGCCCTTTTCGGTTTTCGCCGCATCGTGGGAATCGAAATCAACAGCAGCATCGTGGATGTTTTTTCCCGGCGGATGGCGTGGTATTCAGGCTTCGACAAAATTCCGAACTTTGAGCTGCACAACGATGAAGGGCGCAGCTATCTGACGCGCACCCATGAGAACTTCGACGTGATTCAGGCCACCGTGGTCGACACCTGGGCCGCCACCGCCGCCGGCGCCATGGCCCTCACGGAGAATTCGCTCTACACGCTGGATGGCTGGCGAATTTTTTATGAACACCTCAAGCCGGGCGGGATCATCTCCTTCAGCCGCTGGAACCACAAGCCGGATTTCCACGAGACCACGCGACTTTTCTCCCTGGCATACGCCACCTTGCTTAGCGAAGGCGTCAAGGACCCGGAAACTCACCTGGCCATGATCCGTCAGGAAGAACTGGCCACGCTGCTTACCAGCAACCAGCCTTTCAGCGCGCAGGATTTGGAAAAGATACGCGCCACCGCCAAGGAACTGAATTACCAGATCCTCTATCTGCCCGGCCAGGAATTGGGGATGCAGCAGTTGACGCCCGTTTTGCAGGCGCGGACGCTGGAGGGCCTGGCGGCGCTGCGGTCCAGAAATTATTTTGATCTTTCTCCACCGTCCGATTCTTCCCCCTACTTTTTCAGTTTTGTGCGCTTCCACGCCGTGCGCGGCATCCTGCAAATCCCCGGTGTGCATTGGGAGGCGCTCCTTCCGCTGTTGCATTTGACCATCTTCATGCTGGCCGCGTTGATTCTCGTGGTCCTGACGATCGTGTGGCCGGCGCGCCGATGGACGCGCGCGCAACAAGGCTCTGCCTCCGCACCGGCGGGCGCCATCCTCTACTTCATCGGCATCGGGCTGGGATTCATGCTGGCGGAAATGGGCATGATGCAGCAGCTTTCCATCTTTCTCGGGCAGCCCATCTATTCGCTGGCGGTGGTGCTGGCGGGATTGATTCTTGCCGCGGGGCTGGGCAGCCTGGTATCCGATCGAATGTCCATCAGCTCAAACCTGAGCGGCAAGGCGCCGGCACTGCTCTCCGCGCTGGTGCTGCTGGCGTATTCACTGGTGGTTCTGCCTGCGATCCACGGGGCCGTGGGCGGCGTCTTGTGGCAGCGCATTGCCGTGTCACTGGCGTTGGTGATGCCCTGCGGTTTCATCATGGGCTTCTGCTTTCCGGTCGGCATGCGTTGGGCAAGCGAGCTCGGGCAGGAGGGAAATCTGCCCTGGATGTGGGCGCTAAATGGCGCGGCATCCGTCCTGGCCAGTTTCATCGCCATGTTCATTTCCACGGAAAGTTCTATACGGACTTGCGTGCTCACGGGCGCCGTGTGCTATGCGCTGGGCGGAATCCTGCTTTCAGGCAAACGTAGTTCCGAGTCCGCCGGCACGGTGGTACATGGTGACGCAGGACCGACGGCAGCACCCTAGCCCGCCCAACCGTGAAGCGACAAAATGTCCCAACCCGTCGCGCGTGGGCTGGCTCTGTCGGATGGCGTCCCGCTTCGAGTCGACCTATGAGTGAGGAAGCAGATCTCCTGGCGCAGAAGGTTTGGGATTACCATCACCTGAATCACCGCCTCGAGAAGTCCGACGCGATTCTGGTGATGGGCAGCCACGATCTGCGCGTGGCGGAACGCGGAGCCCAACTCTTCCTGGAACATTGGGCGCCACTACTGATCTTCTCCGGCGGGTTGGGGAACCTCACGCGCGGAATCTGGGATCGGCCGGAGGCGGACTTATTCGCTGAAATCGCCGTGGGCATGGGCGTCCCGCGCGAGGCCATCCTGATCGAAAACCGCTCGACGAACACGGGGGAGAATATCCAATTCACCAAGGCTCTGCTGGCGGAACTCCAACTCGACCCGCAGAAGTTCATCCTGGTGCACAAGCCCTACATGGAACGGCGGGCCTTCGCGACTTTCCGCAAAGTGTGGCCGGAGAAGGGAGGGCTGGTCACCTCACCGCAGATTTCGTTCGAGGATTATCCCAACCAGGAGATTTCGAAGCGCGAGGTCATCGGCATCATGGTGGGGGATTTGCAGAGAATCCGGTTATACCCCCTGAAGGGCTTTCAGATCCCGCAGGAAATTCCGCCGGAGGTTTGGGCGGCGGGCCAGAAACTTATCCAATTGGGGTATTCGCAAAACCTCATCAGGGAATAACCAGCTTGGAATTTCCCGCCATAGAACGGCTGTACGAAGCAGTAAATCTGGGCAACATCATGCCGGCGGCGCCATGGGGAGGACAGGCGTACCTCGCAATCCACTGTGAACCCACTCGAAGCAATAAAAAGGTCAAATACTCACTTTTTTTGGTGCACCCATGCCAATTCAATGATATAGCAGAGGCGCAAAATTCGTGGGCGAGGGTAGTCCCACGGATATGCGGCGCCCACGCCGCGTGTGATCATCATACAGGAGAGAATCATGTCATATCCAACGAGCGTCAGATGCGCAGGAACACACCGGGTGATCGCCGCGCTCCTCTTCCTCACCCTTGCCCTGCTGCTTACGTCCGCACCCGCACTGGGTCAGCAGACGTATGTTTCACGCTACAATCTCTACGCCGGTTACACTTTCCTCGATAGCCCTCATGTGAGTCTTTTTGAGAACGGACTTCATGCTCAGGCGGGCGTTAATCCCACAACTTGGTTGGCCCTGGGCTTTGATTACAGCATTTCGGGAGGCAATTTATCGTTGACGCCCAACCTGCTGACACCCGCGTTGCAGACGGAATTAGGCCTGGTTTTGCAAGCCCTGAGCCTTCCCCTCAATACCCCCGTATCCGTACCCACCAACTCTCGTACTCAGACCTTCGCCGGTGGGCCGCAACTGGAATATCGCCACTTCAAGCAAGTAACCCTCTTCGTTCGGCCCTCGATTGGCGCTATTCATGAACTGGCGACTGCTGAACCCGGGACTAATTCTTTGAATCAAGCTATCGTCGGGGCACTGGAACAGGGAGGTGTGCTGGCGGCCGGCGGCAAGAAGACGGACACGACGCTCTTTGTTGGGTTCGGGGGCGGCGTCGATTTTAACGTTACCAAGCACGTCGGCCTGCGCGTGCAGGCGGATCTGGTCCACGATCATCTGTTCAGCGATACCTTGCAGGACGCCCGGTACACGGTGCGCTTCTCCGTGGGTCCGACCTTTAACTTGGGGAAAAATATCGCGAAGCGAAGTCACTAGCGGCCACGCGCCTTGACTTGGGATTCTCGCCGCGGGTAGGAGCAAGTCAGGCCATCTCGCCAGAAGGTGATGTGGTTTGCGAAAGGGTTGAGGGGCGGCGCCTCCGGGATCTGCCCGCGGAAACGCATCGCCCCCTCAATCTCGGTGGTCTTGTGGTGGGCGGCGAAACTTACTCGCCGGCGGGATGCACTTGGTTTGCGGCGGTGGCCCGCGGTGCGTTACGGGTGATGGCCAACTCTCGCGTCAATTGATAATTGAGTTGTGTTCCCACCGGGATGGTCAAATCCTTCCCGCGGCGGCGCATGCGATCGACTGTGGTGGCGGTAAGCCCCACGGTGGCGCCGATGACGGGATGCGCGAAGATCAACCCCAGCAGCGTGCCCCCGGCGGTTCCGGCGCCAATCTCCTCAAAATCCGGGACGCGTGAACTTGGACCCTTGATGAGCCCCTCGCTTCCCACCACTTTAACGTTGTCCACTCCATAGGCGGTCATCAGAGTTGCGCCGAGGGGGAAATTGCGGCCATCCGGAAGCGTGATTTGTTCCACGGTCAGCCGCATCTGGCCAACGCCCTTGATGCGGCCCGGGCGCTCCATGCGCGCAATGTGCCCCGCCAGCGTGGAGCCCACGGGAATCGCCACGCGGCCGTCAACGCTCACGGGCTCCGCGAGGCTCATGGTGAATGCATCACCCTGAAAATTCAGCTTGGTGGTCAGGGTCTGGGTGGTGCGGCAATGCAGCATGGTGCCGGCGGGAACGGACAGATCCTCCGTTGGCACCAGTGTTTCTGCATAAGCGAGTGAGATTCCTGCGGCGGCAAGGAAAACGGCCAGCAAAGCGCGCTTGACCATGGTGTACCTCCTTAAAGGTCATTTCATGGCCGGACCCTGGCGCTTTGTCCAGCTTGATTGATGCTGAGAACTTAATAGGTGAGAGGGGAGACCCGCTCACGGTGATCGGGTCTCCCCGCGGAACCTGCTAACGCACTCCCTCCGAGCGCGAAGCAACCTCGGTGACACCCTTCGGGGTACTGATGTACCCCTTCACCTGAGTTGATCCTACACTATTTACCACCAACTCGTACGGCTTTTTTGAGCCGTTCACGAAAAAGTAGACGGGCGCGTTGACGGTGCAATCCTTCCTCTCCACCGTCATATCATCTGCCAGCGTGTCGAGGCTGAATCTGTAACGCTTCACGTTGGTCTTCTTCAGCGTCAGGCCCACGCCCGCCACCTTCACAGGTTGGGTCTTGGTCAAAGTGAATTCGAAGTAGTCGCGATCGCCCATCTTGCGAAGGTATTCGATGTCATCGTGGTTGCGCGCGATGAGGGTGCCCATCTCGCTGCGCGCCATGCCCAGGTCCGCCGCCAAGGTGCTGACGTCTTTCTTGGTGGTGTCCAGATCCGTCTTCGTCGAGGAAACATCCTGAGTCAGAGCGCCGACTTGTTGCTCGTCGGCCTTGGTGTCAAGCTCTTGCTTGAGTTGCGCCGTTTGGGCGCGCTGTTGATCCTGAAGTTGCGCCACCATGGTGCGCGCCCGCTTCAATTCCCCGCCCTGCGCTCCCATGCGCTTGGCCGTGCCGTCGAGCTCCGTTTTTACGGCCTCCAGCTCCTGAGCGTTCTGCCGCTCGATGGCGGTCAGGCGATTCGCAACCTGATTCCGCAACTGCCCCGTCATGTCTTCCCGCAATTGGTTCTGCTGCGTGGTCAATTGCTCGCGCAGGGTGTTGATCTTGTTGACCGTGAAGATCTCACCCACGGCCAGGGCCGCGAGAACGAGAAAAATCACAACGAATTTGCCGGCCCCCTTCGAACTCGGGTTCGGCTCCATCGGAAGTCCCACTTGCACAGGCTCTTGGTCGATTGCCATGTTAGTCTCTCCCCTCCCTTGCGAAATTGCTGCAGGAAGCATCACGCACTGCCTGTGGTTGGCTTCCTGACCTTGGAGGAGGCACGCCGAGTGCCAACCCGCCGCGTTGCGTAATATGTTGTTTTTTGAGTGAGTTGTAACGGGTGATGGAAATCCGCGTCCTTACTTGCCCGGTATATCTTACGCGCGCCGAGTAAAAAGTGCGGCCAGCCTTGGCGGCGGAAATTCCGTGCCACATTGCTGGATTGCCGGATTGCGCAGAGCGAAGCTCTGCGAATCGGTAGCCGCGAATCCACGGCGAAGCCCCAACCGCAGAGCTGCGCTTTGCGCAATCCGATGTTAATGCGGTTTTCCAAAGTCGCAGAGCTGGGCTCGCTCTGCGCAATCCGGTCAGCACACGGCGGGCATAGTCACTTCTTATCGAGGCGCTTGCCCTTCTTCTGCCCGCGCGCCCAACCTTCTTTATTCACCTGACGGCCACGCCCGATGGCGAGCGATTCAGGGGGGACGTCCTCGGTAATCGTCGACCCGGCGGCCGTATACGACCCCTTGCCGATGCGCACGGGCGCCACCAGCATATTCCCGCTGCCGATGAACACTTCATCCTCAATGGTGGTGGGGTGCTTCTTTTCGCCGTCGTAGTTGCAGGTGATGGTGCCGGCGCCGATGTTGGCGCGCGCGCCCACCGTTGCGTCCCCCAGATAGGTCAGGTGCAGGGCCTTGGCGCCTCGGCCGATGGTCGATTTCTTTACTTCCACGAAGTTGCCGATGCGGGCTCCCGGCTCAAGGATGGCGCCATCGCGCAAATGGGCGAAGGGGCCAACCGTTGCGCCATCGCCGATTTGGCAATTCGTGACGACGCAGGATTGGCGCACCGTGACACTGTCGGCGAGAAGGGAATCCGTGATGGTCGAGTAGGATTCCACACGGCAACCGCTTCCCAAGCGCGTGCGCCCGCGCAGACTGACGCCCGGTTCGATGACCGTGTCGCGGCCGACCTCCACATCCTCATCAATGTACGTTGCCTCCGGATCGGTGACGGTCACGCCCTCCTTCATCAAGGCGCGGGCCTTGCGAAGGTACAGGGTTTTTCCCACCTCGGCCAGTTGCACGCGGTCGTTGATGCCCCACGCTTCGCCGGCCGGCGCCTCAAATGCCGCAACCTTGAGATGGCGCCGGTTGAAAATCTCGATGAGGTCCGTAAGCAGATACTCCTTTTGGGCGTTCTCCCGCGAAAGTTCGCCCAAATGCGCCAGCAGCGGCTGACGGGAAAAGCAGAGGATGCCCGTACTAACCTCGCGGATCTTTTTCTGCGCCGCACTCGCCACTTTTTCTTCCACGATGGCGCGCACGCGCTTGCCGGCCACGCGCACGATGCGCCCGTAACCGGTGGGATTGTCCGGGCGCATGGAGAGGATGGTGCACGCCGCGCGCTCCTTGCGGTGCGCTGCCACCAGCGCCTTCAGGGTTTCCGGTTGGAGCATCGGCACGTCGCCCACCAGCGCCACCACCACGCCGCTGGGGCAGCGTTCGAGTTCCGGGCGTGCCACCATCAGCGCGTGGCCGGTGCCCAATTGCTCCCTCTGTTCGATGAATTCCAGCCCCAGGCGCGCAAATGCCTTGCGCATTTCCTCCGCCTGGTGGCCGATGATCATATAAACCCGCTCGGCCCCGGCCGCCTCGGCGGCGCGCAAAACGTATTTGCCCATCAAACGCCCCGCCAGCGCGTGCAGCAACTTGGGGTGCTCGGACTTGAAGCGTGTCGCTTTGCCCGCACCCAGAATCAGAATCGAAAAACCCTCTGGCTCCATGAATGACTCCCGAACCAAGACCGATGGGAAGATTGCAACTCGCCGTATGTGAAGATGCTCGCGCCGGATGCCGCGGGCTTGGCTTTTCGCCCCCGTCATTTTAAGTCGTCTCGGGAAGGAAAAGCAAAACCCGCACCAAGGGCCAGGATTTGCCGCAAACGCCTCTGCCCTCCCGCGCCTATTTCCGTTCCTGACCTGACTTGCAAAGCTGACGCCGTCCCATAGCCCCTATAAAAATAATTGAGCCCTTTTCGCGAGAAGTTTGAATCCCCGTTTTCCAGAGAGGAGTATAATGCTCCTTAAGAGTGACCACCCTCGCAAGGTTGGAGGATTTACTCCATGGCACGTATTTTTACCACACAGCAACTTTCCGATTTCCTTTTCGACCGCATCATCGTGAACTGCCCCAAGTGTCTTGAGACCGGCTGCCTGAGGATTGCCTGCAATCTGGTGGCGGAAGAACTTATGGAAGAAGCTGAGATCGTTCACAAGCTCGAACCGGTTTCAGACGGCGGTGCGTAAGAGGTCCCCCATTGCCACGATGTCTCGCAGGACGGTTTGGGTAGTCCGCAAATATTACCTGCCGAGGAAGGGGAAAACTACACGCCGACATTTGCACCCCTTCCCCCGCGCCGGGCGCGGGTTTGCTGTCGCTCGCGTTTTCACTTCATATCATTCCTCACCACCTGCCCGCCTTTCATGACAAACTTCACGCGCTCGAGTTCGGTGATATCGCTTGCGGGGTCGCCCTCCACCGCCACCAGGTCGGCAAACTTCCCTGCTTCCACGGATCCTACGCGGTCCTGCCATCCCATCAGTTCGGCAGCCACCCAAGTGGCGGCTCGCATGGCTTCGGCGGGTTTCATCCCGAAGCGAACAAGGTATGCGAATTCCTTTGCCTGCGTGCCGTGCGGGAACGGCCCCACGTCAGTCCCGAAGGCAATGGTGACGCCCGCGGCCAGAGCGCGCCGGAAGCTTGCCTCGTGAATCCGCGCGCGGCTGGTTTTCCCCCCGGTGGCCTTCAGGTCGCCGGAGGAATCAAACTCGTACACATAGAGGGTGGGGACCAGATAGATGTGTTTCTGAATCATTTCCTGGATAGCGGCTTCGTCCAAGTCCAGTCCATGCTCGATGGAATCCACGCCCGCATCGAGGCAGTTGTGCAGTCCCGGTCCGCCGTAGGCGTGGCAGGCGGCTTTCTTGCCCAGGCGATGCGCCTCATCCACGATGGCCTGAACCTCCTCCAGCGTGAAGGTGGGAATGCTCACCAGCTTGCCGTCCGGGGTGAAATAGAAGTGGTGCGTCCCATAAATCTTGATAAGGTCGGCGCCATAGCCAATCTGCTCGCGCACGGCCTGGCGCGCCGCCCAGGGCGAGTCCACTTTTTGGACGCCCGAGGGCACGGTGACTTCCGGCGAATAACCCTCCAGCGCATAACCGCCCGTGGTGGAAAGGGCGCGGGTGGCCACCTCCAGGCGGGGGCCGGGAATCAATCCGCGATTGATGGCGTTGCGCACATCCACGTCGCTATACATGGCCCCTTCGGTTTCAAGGTCGCGCATGGAGGTGAAGCCGGCTTCCAGATCCTTGCGAGCATTCACCACGGCCTCAATGGTGCGGTACTGATAGGACTCCTTGAGGAGTTCATCGTCATATCGGCCATTCAATTCTCCGGTCAGCAGCAGGTGCGTGTGCGCGTCAATCAATCCGGGCAGCAGCGTGGCATGGTGGAGATTGATTTCCGTGGCGCCGGCGGGAATCTTCACCTGATCCGCGGTGCCGGCCTGGGCAATGCGCTCGCCATGCACCACCACGACGGCGTTGGCGATAAATACCCCATGCTGGGAGTCAAAGAGCTTTCCGGCGCGAATGACCACCCAGGGTTCGGACTGCGCTGCCAGCGAGAGCGCGAGCGCCAGTGTTCCCAGCGCGGCGCCGACGGCGTGTTGAAATTTCATTCGGGCATCCTCCCTTCGATCGCAGTGTCTTTCCCCACCAACCAGTGGCCGAGCCATAACAACGCCGCGGTGTCGATCATCCAATGCGCAAGCATGGCGGGATAAAGGCTTCCCCATCGCACCACGGGATAGGCGAGCAGCGCTCCCAACAGTCCGGCGCGCGTCATGCCGCTCCATCCCTGGTAGCAATGCGCCAATCCAAACGCCACGGAAGACACCACCCAAGCCCACAAAAGGGAGTGGAGCCAGTCATGCATTTGCGTCAGCAGATAGCCGCGGAAAAGGAATTCCTCGCAGAACGCCGCCGTGGGCGCAACGATGAGAACCGCCCAGAGTTTCTCGCGGGGTGTTTCCGGGATCAGCAGGTAAACCAGTTCGGATTCTCGTGGCAGCCATCCGCGCCGTTCGCACCCGATCGCCAGGCCCAGCCCCAGAAGCGCCACCACCGCGATGCCGGTGCTCCACTCCAGGGCAGGGCGCAACGGCATCACGCCAAAACCCTGCACAAAAACCTTGGGCGCGATCAGGAACACAACTCCCAGAGCCACCACGGCCAGAAGCCATTGGGAGAACACGGCGGAAAGATAGAGGCCCAGGCGGGGCATGGTTCGGATTTCGCGGTTGCGGGCAGTGGCGTAAGAGAGGGCCGGCACTCCCGCCACCAGCACGAGGGTGAGGAGGATGGCGATCAGCGTGGTGTACATGCCCGAACTCGGGAAGTTGGCAGCGGCGTGCTCGTAGGGATACGGCTTGCCGTACCCTTTATCTTCGTCGCGCGACCAAACCAGGAGGGTACGGCAAGCCGCACCCCTACTGCTTTTCTAAAGTCATCCGCACGGTGCGGAGCCCCGACCCCGGCGACAGATTCAGGGGCTGGGAGTGCGCCTTGTAACCCATCAGCCGAAACTCAATTTGATGATTTCCCGGCAAGAGCTTGAGGATGGAGGGTGTGCTTCCATGAAACTCGTCGTCAATCATGATGTCGGCGCCGGTGGGATCCGAGAAACACTCCACCGTAATGTACTCCGCAGGCTGGGCGGCGGTTGCAGGGTGCGGCGCCGGCGTCGGCGCGGGAGCAACCGGGGCCGAAGCCACGGGCGGCGCGGCTACGGGCGCGGGTTTGGCAGGAGGGGTCTCCGCTGGGGGAGTGGGGGGCGTAACGGCCGCCGGGGCGGGCGTCGCCACCGGGGCAGGAACCGGCGTGGCGGGTTGGGGCGCGGGAGCCGGAGCCACCACGGGAGCGGGTTGCGCCGGTGCGGGGGCGGGCGCTCCCGCCACTTCCACATCGACGTCCTGATCCAGGTAGGCGGTAAACTCAGTTCCCTTCGCAGCGCCCAAGTCCCCGCTCACCTGGGTTTCGACTTTAATCTCGTCCTTCGCCGCATTGCTGGTCTTATGCGCGCTGCAGCGGAGCTTCAAGGTCTGTTGATTGGGCAGTCGCACTCCCTCGACATCGAAGTGCAAAGACTTGCCCTTCTTCACATCCTGCACCGCGCCCCAGACCACGGCGCCCTGGGGAATGGCCACGCCGCCTTGCAACATGACGGGCTGCGCGATTTCCATATCCACCCGGGCGCCCACCGCCGCCTGGGAACTCAGCAGGTCCGCCGTCAGTCGCACGCGGACGGCGGTGCCGTCAGCAAGGCGCGCCGCTTGCGCCATGCCGCCCGCGCAGGCTACCACCAATCCCCATGCCACCAACGCTTGCCTGATTCTCATGGCCAAACCCTCCGTACTGAAAACTGTAGCGTCGATCTCCGATCGACGGTTCGGCGGTCAGAGACCGCCGCTACAGCTTGCCTCTATTGCTTGATGAGCGTTGCCCGCACCGACGGGTGCGATTCCGGATCCACCACCATCATGCGCGACCACGTCCGGTACCCCGCCATGCGAATTTCAATGGAATGGTGCCCGGGGGTCAACCGCAAGGTCGAGGGCGTGTTCCCCACCATGTTGCCGTCGATGACGATTTCCGCTCCATCGGGCGTGCTGCCGAATTCCACCGACGACGGCGCCAGGCCCACATCCGTGGCGGCCAGCGGTGAGGCGGGCACGGGAGCAGCGGCGGGGGCCGCGGGCGCACTCGGGGAAGCGGGCGCCGGTGCTGCCGGGGCCGCCACCGATGCCCCAACAATCGCATCCGAGGCATTGACGGTGAACGCTCCGTCAACGTAGGCATCGTATTCTTTGCCTTTATCGGCTCCCACGATTCGCGTGATCTGCCCCGGAATCTCCGATCGTTCGTGAACCTCCTCTTCCCCGCCCTTTTTGGATTTTTCCGGGTGCGGGCGCAGCGGAAGATCCTGCCGGTCAACGGCGCGAACCGTTAAGAACCGAAAAATCACTTCCGCATCTTTGGCCCGGGGTTTGAAGGCGCCCTTCACTTCCACAACCTTGCCGTGCGCCAACGCGCCTTTGGCGATCACCACGTGCCCGTTGATCACCACATCCTCCGCCACCTCAAATTCAATCGCATCGTTCTTCCGGGCATTGTCCGTGGTGAGAATGTTGCGGATCTTCAGACTTACCGTCTGGCCGTCGCGCACCGGCACGCTCGCCGCCCAGCCCGGCAAAGCCGCGAGGAAAAGGAGCACCAGTGGGACGAACCAGCCTATGAACACCCTGTGGCGATCATGCCTGTGAACTTCCACCCCACGCCAATATAAAGGCCTGTCCATGGCCACCTCCCAGTGGGACGCATTTACGCCGGAAGAAAGTGTGCAACATGCGGTCACGGCAAAAGATACTCACCGACGGCGGATGCGGCTAGTGTCTCACCGCGGTGCGGCAGCGTCAAGGTACAGGATGAAAATGGCATGGTGCGAGATTACGCAGCGCGCATCCGGGCGGCTTTGCCACGGATGGCAACCCGAAAAATAGGCTCACTTCTCAGGGGGAAGTTGGTGTATAACTAAGCCATTGTCATTTAGGGTTCCTCACTACTAGCGTTGGGTGAAAGCTATGTCCTCACCGGGACAGTTCACTCGTCTACTTTTCGAACTGAGGGAAGGCGACGAAGGCGCCCGATCTGAGCTGATTGCCCTCGTTTATGGCGAGCTCCACCGCCTGGCCGCTCGCTACATGCGACGCGAACGTCCCGACCACACGCTGCAGGCCACGGCGCTGGTGCACGAAGCTTACCTCCAACTTTCCCAACAGCAGGATGCAAACTGGCAGAATCGCGCCCACTTTCTTGCCGTGGCCGCCACGACGATGCGTTCCATCCTGATTGATTATGCGCGCGCCCACCGCGCCGATAAGCGCGGAGGCGGCGAACCCAAGCTTTCGCTCGAGGAATCACTGGTTTTCGCCAAAGGCCGATCCGCGGACCTTCTGGCCCTGGATGAGGCGCTGGAGAAGCTTGCCGCGTTTGCGCCCCGGGAGGGTCGAGTGGTCGAACTGCGCTACTTCGGCGGGCTTTCGGTGGAAGAGGTGGCGGAGGTCCTGCAGATTTCGCCTAAAACTGTCAACCGGGATTGGAGACGTGCCAAGGATTGGCTGCACGGCCAGATCCGAGGCGATCAGAAATGACCCCGCAACGCTGGAGCCAAATCGGCGCGATTTTCGACGCGGCGCTGGAAGTCGAACCGCAGAAACGCCGCGCCTTCGTTGTGGACGCCTGTGCGGGCGACGAAGAGTTGCGCCTTGAGGTTGAGCGCATGATGGCTGAGGACGAGCGCTCCCGTGGCTTCCTGGATCGCCCCCTCGTGGCAACCTCGGCGGCGACCGAGGGATTCGACGGCAGTGGCTCAACCGCTCCTACCATCGAAACAGATCTTACCGGCAAACTGGTCCAGGGCAGGTTTCGCATCTGTGCCCGCCTGGGTGGCGGCGGCATGGGAGAGGTGTTCCTGGCCGACGACCCCAAACTAAAGCGCCGCGTGGCGCTGAAGCGTTTGTCTCCCCGCATGCGCTCCGATGAGCGCTTTCGCAGCAGCCTGCTGCGGGAAGCCCGGCGCGCTTCCTCCCTGAATGACCCGCACATTGCGCACGTGTACGACGTTCTGGAAGAGGACCGCGAGGCCTTCCTGCTCATGGAGTACATCGAGGGAACAACCCTGCGCAAGAGGTTGGACTCCCCTCTGCCGGTCGCGGAATTTCTCGATATTGCCATCCAGTGTACGGGAGCGCTTTGGACGGCGCACCGCAAGGGAGTGGTCCACTGCGACATTAAACCGGAAAACATTATGCTGACCCCGGCCGGGCAGGTAAAGATCCTCGACTTTGGCATTGCCAAGCGGCTGCCGGCAGAGGACGCCGGAGCCACGACTTCCAGCGGGGAGCTCAAGGGCCGGTTTGGCACGCCGAACTACATGGCCCCGGAGGTCCTGGCGGGCCATGGGCCGGATGCCCGGTCCGATATTTATGCGTTGGGTGTAACGTTCTATGAGGCTTGCACAGGGAGACGTCCGACGCAGTTCAGCCTTCCGGAGAAGGCTGCCCCAGGGGCCGCCGTCACCGACCGCCCCACGCCCCCACCGGCGATTGAACTCATCGTCACGAAGATGCTCCACCCGGATCCCGCGCAGCGCTATCCGGACGCGGGGGAGTTGTTGCGGGACCTGCGATCCGTGCAGGAATCCCGATCCTGGGAATTGGCTCCGCAACCGGCCCGCGCCGGTCTGCCTGGCCGCCGATGGGTACTCGCCACGGGTGCCGTACTTCTCTTGGCATTACTGGCCTGGGGGACAGCAACCCAGGTGAGACCCAGGGTATACCGGGCGCTGCACCCGGTCCCGGAACAGAAGCAAGTGGCTGTGCTGCCTTTTTCGGTGGCAGGTGCGGATGCGGCCACCCAGGCTTTTGCCGATGGCCTCAGCGAGGTCTTGAGCGCCAAACTCACCCAGCTCACCGAAAGGCCGCAATTTCAGGTCATTCCCATAAGCGAAGTGCGGGCCAAGCACGTGTTGACGGCCGCGGACGCGCGCAAGGAATTTGGCGTGAACCTGGTGATCGAAGGAACCTGGCAGCAGGCGGGCGGTAGTGTTCACGTCATGCCGGTCTTGATTGATGCCGTAAGCAACCGGCAGGTTCGAGCCAACGAATTCGTGGCGGCGGCATCCGACCCCATCGGCCTGGAAGCCAAGGTCGCCTCCGGCGTCCTGGAGATGCTGGAGATTGAGCTTCAGCCGGAAGAACAGCAATCCTTCCAGGGACAAGGGACCTCCGAGTCTGACGCCTACGCAAGGTACCTCCGCGGGCGAGGATACCTGGATGAGTTCGACAAGGCCGAGAATATCGATGCGGCCATCTCCGAATTCACCGGCGCGCTGCAGCGCGATCCCTATTACGCCCGGGCCCTGGCGGGACTGGGCGAAGCCTATTGGCGGAAGTACGAGGCGACAAAAGAACTGCAGTGGAGCACGCTCTCCAGGACGAACTGCGAGCGGGCCGTCAATCTGGCGGAAGCGGAATCGACGGGCCATGCCTGCCTGGGGCAGGTGCTGCGGGGGACGGGGGAATACGAGATGGCCTTGGTGCAATACCGGCGGGCGCTGGAACTTGAACCCACCAGCGATGATGCGGTGGCCGGCTTGGCCGGTGCTTACGCCAGTCTGGGCAATGCCCAAGAGGCCGAAGCGACCTACCGCAAGGCGATCGCCCTCCGTCCCCGGTATTGGCTGGGCTACAACTCCCTGGGCGGCTTCTACTTCAGTCATGGGCGTTTTCCCGAAGCTGCCGCCATGTTCGGCCAGGTGGTATCAATTGCCCCTGACAGCTTCCGGGGTTGGAGCAATCTGGGAGGCGCTTACATCAGAGAAGGCCGCTACGCGGAAGCCATCGAGATGCTTCAGCGCTCGATTTCGATTCGACCCACCTACGCGGCGTATTCCAATCTGGCGACGACATTCTTCGAGCTGCGGCAATTTGACGATGCCGCTCGCGAGTACACCCGGGCGTTGCAGGTGGACGATCGTGACTACGTGGTTTGGGGAAACCTCGGCAACGCCTACTTTTACGCCGGGCACCGCGACCGTGCGGCGCCAGCTCTGGAAAAAGCTGTAGCGCTGGCGAAGGAAAAACTCAAAGTAAATCCGCGCGACGCCACGGTATTCGGCGATCTCGCGTCTTACTACTCCATGCTGGGGCAAACCCAGCTCACCTTGGAAAACGTCAGCCGTGCCCTGCAGTTTGCGCCCGCTGACCCCGACGTCTTGTTTAAGGCCGCATTGGTGTATAGCGACTCTCGCCCTGACCTCGCGCTGCAGTTGCTCGACGACGCTTTGCGGCATGGTCTCTCTGTCAGCAGGGTGCTTAATGCTCGGGCTTTGGACGGCTTGCGCGACAACCCCAATTTCAAGTCTTTGCTCGAACGATACTCTGTAATTAAAGCCGAAAAGGAGACGAGGAACTTATGATGAAGAAAAAAAAGAAGTCTGAAACCAAAGGCCATAAAGCTAAGGGCGGGCGAAAGGCCATGCTGAGTCGCCGGCCAAAACCCAGTGCCCCACCTCAGGACACTGACCTTGACGTGGATAAAGGCGGAAATGGTTTCCATAACCATTGTATTACATGGCACAATAACCGCACTGTAGACGTAACCGTGGAATTTTACACCAGCCAGGGCTGCCCTCTCACACCCGCCAATTCCCCCTCTTTCCCTGTGTCGGCGGGCCGCACCAAGAAAACACCAGTTCGGGGCGACGCATGCGGGGAGTACACCTACAGAACCTGTCCTCCCCCCGAGATTCGCCCCCGAGGAGGCGACCCCACGGTAATAATTCAATAAGATCCGGTGGCGCGCGGTCGGCGTGGGGACGGATCGGACCGAAACCGCAAATCAGCCGGCGGGCGCAGAGCGAGCGCAGCCCGGCGATTCACCCACGGCCAGTGGCCCGTTCTCGGGTCGGAATGATTCGTCGGTCGTGACCATAAAGCGGCTAACTTGGTTCGCGCAAAGTCGCAGGGCTGAGTTCGCCCTACGCCCGCCAGCCAAATTTTAAGTCTTTGCTCAGATGATAATCTTACGACCCCGGCCTAAATTAAAGGCGAAAAGGAGACGAAGAACCTATGATGAAGAAAAAAAAGCAGTCTGGGGCCAGAGGCAAGAAAGCTAAGGGTGGGCGGAAGTCAACTGAAAGCCGCCGGCCAAAAGTAAATGGGCCACCGCAAGACAAGGATATTAATGTCGGCAGCAGTGGAACGGGTTTCCATGACCATAATATCATATGGCACAATCCCGGCAATGTGGACGAAACTGTCGATTTTTACACCTCGGAGGGTTGCCCTCTCGCACCTTCCTTTTGCCCTAGTTTCGTTGTGCCTAAGAACGGCGGCACCGTGAAAACACCCATTCGGCACGACGCGTTGGGGGAGTACACTTACAGGACCATTCCCAATGTGCCGCGTACTGTCGTTGGAGGCGACCCCACGGTAATAATTCAATAAGATCCGTGGACGCGCTGTCCGTGTGGGGACCGATCGGACCGAAACCGCAAATCGGTTGGACTGGAGTGTTCATATCGCACCGCTCCAGTCCCGCCCCCGTTGACTGGAATTACTCGGGCCGTCGGCGCGCCAGCCCGCCCCGACGGTCGCTCATTTTCCGCAGCCCTGCTTTGTGAGTTCTACGCGCCGGCCGGCTGGCGCTCCACCCTGCTGCCGCATTGTCCGGTCCAGCGTCCTGCCGCAATGTGCGGTTCTCGTAGCGCCGGGCTTCAGCCCGGCACTTCCCGTTGCACGGCAACCTCCCAATCACGATTACCAATTAAGGGAAGTGCCGCCCTGAAGGGCGGCGCTACGTCTCGCAATGTCCTGTCCAGCGTCCTGCCGCAATGTCCGGTCCGGCGTCTTGCCGCAATGTGCGGTTCTCGTAGCGCCGGGCATTAGGATGTCATGGCACCACACACTAAAGCCCGGCACTTCCATGTTGCCTTCAGCCGTGCCCATCACGATTGCCGAAAACTGCCAGAGGAACCAGGGCCAGGATTGGTCGTCCGCCATCAAGATTGGCGGGCTTTCAGCGGCGGCAACACCATGGCTACTGCCACTTGCCGTGAACAAGCTCCGACCTCGGTTTTTGGGGTCGCCGGTCCTTTCGTAGCGAAAACTATATGTTTCCGTAGCCCCCTGATCCGCCGCGCGGGCTTCTTTGCCACGGTACATTCACCGATACTCCGTGGTAAGAACCGCAGAACTCAAAACCGGAGGCGCTAAGCCACGGTACATTTGCATATACTCCGTGGTAAAAACCGCGAACAAAAGGGGACGCGCTACACTCGCTACACTCGCACTTGGCAGGGCCATCTACCACTCGGCGCACGGCCATCCTGACCGTGAAAGCGCACAGGCAGGACCCCGACGGATCGGGGCAGGATGCCCCTGCCACAGCGGGCAGGATGCCGGCGCTACGTCGCCCGGGCCGCCCACGTCGTGCGGGATGCCCACACTCTCCCGCTTCGGATATCGACGGTGCTCGGCGGGAAGGTGAATGAATTCGAAGATCGCAAATCACCGATGGCCTATCGCCAATCATAAATCGCCAATCCCAACAGAACGGGCCGCGCGCACTCCCCCGCTTCGGTTATCGGCAGATTCACGTGAGAAGATGAGATGTTACTGACAACAGAAAACTGAGAACGGAGGACTTAGGCCACCCGCCGAAGCAGGATACAATTGTCCATAGCCAATTACTAAAAATAGTATCAAAATTTGCTCATCCCTTACCAACCCCTTCCCACCTAATATGTATTGCTTTTTGATTCAGTAGTTTAGCCAGGATAAGGGCACCTAAACCCAGACCGGGTTTGGAAGCCGACGTGCCACGTCTAGGGTGCTTATGGGAAATAAATTTAATTTATGGGGGCAAATATGGGGGTGTTAAGGTCCGCATCTTTCCGAATCGTTCTGCTCGTCGCGTTTATCGCAAGTATGGTTTGTGTCCCGCCTTCCTGGGCTCAGACTTCCACAGGACAAATGGATATTACGGTGATGGACGCGTCCGGCGCGGTGATTCCCGGCGCCACAGTGGCGATCTCCGGAACGGAAACCGGAAACGTGGTCAGAACCCTGAAAACCAACGACGTGGGGGTTGCGAGTGCCCCACTCCTCCGGCCCTCGGCTTACACCATTACGGTCAACGTCCAGGGGTTCAAAGAGTTGATTCGAAAAGACATTATTCTCCGGGTGGGCGATGTGCTGGAACTGCCCCTGACCCTGGAAACCGGCAGCACCACGCAGCAGATTACGGTGGTGGGGCAAACCCCCTTGCTGGAGCAAAACTCCGGCACCCTGGCGCAGATTGTGCCTGAAACCATGCTCAACCAACTTCCTTTAAATGGCAGGAACTACCTTTCGCTTGGCAACCTGCTGCCGGGCTCCGTGCCGTCAGAAGGGAGCCGCGATGCGACATTTGACATGTATGGAAATTCCGGCATTCAGAACGCCTTCATCCTGGATGGCGCCCGGAACGAAAGTTATATCCGGGGCCTGGACCTGGGCGTCTCCCCCGTTCCCTTCCTTGGGGCGCGCGACGCCTACCGTCCACCGGTGGATGCCATCGCCGAGTTCGCGGTGAATGCGAGCAATTACTCCTCCGAGTATGGCGCCGCCGCGGGGGCCGTAGTCTCCGTGGTCACGAAGAGCGGAACCAACCAGGTGCACGGCTCAGTCTACGAGTTTTATCAGAGCAACTACCTCAACGCGCGTAATTTCTTCACCCCCGCCACCAACGCTCCCGTGACGGTCTTCAACCAGTTTGGAGGCTCGTTGGGCGGCCCCATCAAGAAGAATAAGGCTTGGATTTTTGGGGCTTACGAAGGTGTCGGCCAAGGGGGAGGGTCGACGTCCATCAGCACCGTTCCCACCGCCGCCATGCATTCGGGCAATTTCGGCGGGCTCAACCAGCTTTACGACCCGTTCACCACCGTCGCCAACCCCAGCGGCTCCGGATACGTCCGGACCGCCTACACCAACAATATTATTACGGCCAGCGAAATCAGCGCGACCGGGCAGCAGCTTGTCAACTGGTATCCGATGCCCAATTTAACGGGGACATCGAACGGAACAGCCAACAACTACGCGTATAATGTGGCGAATGACTTTTACAATTCCAACGCCATCTTCCGGGGTGATTACCAAGTCTCGGACAAAGTCAGCATGTTTGCCCGGGTTTCCATTACCCAGGATACGCAGACCCAAGACGCGGCTCTCCCGCCTCCCGCAACTTCTCCCGCCTACCGTCACGCCCCGGCGCGAGGCTTCGGTTACGGATATACCCACGCCTTGAGCACCAATCTGGTGAACGAATTCCGCCTTGCGTGGACGCGCATCACCGTGCACGCAGATATGACCAACCCCTTGACCCCCGTCATTCCGGGGTCTTTAGATCCCAAAATCGACGCCGGCTCGCCTACCATCAGTGTGACCGGGTATACCGGGTTGGGCGGCACAGCGGGTTGCTGCGGAAATGATCCCCTTATCAAGAGTTCTTCGGTTTGGGACTTGGCGGACAACCTTTCCAAGTCCAGGGGCAAACACTTGCTGAAATTCGGGGCCGACATTCTCTATATTCGTCCCTCCACATTTGCCCCCAATGTCGCCCGGGGCACCTTCACTTTCAACGGCACCTTTACCAATAACCCGCAGAAGACGTCCGGAACCGGGAGCGCCGTCGCGGATCTCCTGCTGGGAACCGCGAACCAGGCCACCGCCGGGAATTTCAATCAAGTGATTGAGCGGGGCCATTATTACAGCGGCTACCTTCAGGACGATTGGAAAGTGACGAGAGACCTGACGATTAACCTGGGGATCCGCTACGAGTTGTGGCCTCCCTATATCGAGGCCCATAACGCCTTGGCCAACTTTATCGTCGGCTCCTCCAATCCCTATTTTGGGCAGTATGTCTTTGCGGGAAATCCCAACTTTCCCCGCGGTCTCATGACCACCGACTATAAGAATGTTGCCCCGCGGATAGGTTTCGCTTACCACGTTCCCCAATCCCAAGACCTGGTGATTCGCGGCGGATTTGGAATCTTCTATGGACAGGACGAGGGGTCGGGAATCAACAACAAGATGACCAACAACCCTCCGTTTTACAACTACGGCGGGGTAAATATCATCAGCGATGGGGTCCACCCGGCGACGGGATTCGAGATGACTCCGGGCGCCGCGATCACCCGCGGGACGCCCGTCAGCCCTGCGCAGTTCACCCTCAATCCCGCTTCCACAACGCAATTGAACGGCTTCCCCAGCGAATACACCACCCCCTATGTGTCGGAATGGAACCTGACCATCGAAAAGCAGTTGCCCTGGAACATGCTTTGGCAGGTGAACTACGTGGGCAACAGCGGGATCGATATCTGGGGACTTTCGTACTGGAATGAACCGCTGACCTTTGGATCGGCCTCACCGAACACGCGCCGCCCTCTGGCCCAGTTTACCGCCGCCCCCATTCGCACCTCTTCGCCCTGGGACCGCAGCCACTACGAGGGCGTCTCAACGGAATTGCGCAAGCGGTTCAGCAACGACGTCTTTTTCTTCTGGAACTTCACCTACAGCAATACGCTCAACCTGGTTAACCCCGCCGAAGACCTTTGCAACGGCTCCGGGTGCTATATCAGCTTCCAGAACGTTTACAACCTGAACTCGTTGATGGGACACTCCGACGATGACATTCCCCTGCGCATGGTATTCAGCGGTACGTGGGGTTTGCCGTTCGGACATGGACACGCGTTGGCCCCGGAAGGGGTGGCCGCCGCTTTGGCCGGTGGGTGGCAGATGGAGGGAGTTTATACTCTGGCCGACGGGCATCCCATTACGCCCGTTTGGAACACCGATACCGCCAACATGGATGGCACGACCTGGCCAAACCGGGTCTGCGAGGGGGAACTGCCCGTCTGGAGCCTCCAAAATTACTTCAACGAGGCTTGCTTCCCCAATCCGGGGTCACTCGCCTTCGGGAATACCGGAAGGAACATTCTTTATGGACCGGGGATGAATAATGTCGACTTCGCACTCCATCGGTCGTTCCGGTTGCCCATCCATGAGAGCACCAATCTTGAGTTGCGTGCCGAGGCTTTCAATGTCTTCAACCATCCGGAATTTTCCACGCCGGCAACCACGCTGAATACCACCACCACGGGATCCATCAGCGCCACATCGATTAACAATCGCATTGTGCAGGTTGCGGCCAAAATAACCTGGTAGGGAAAAGTCCCGGCGCTTGACGAAGAAACCCGGACCGCCCTCGCGGAGAAGATCCTGCGAGGGCGGTTCCGTCTGGGGACGGAGGCAGGGCTTTCCATCTCGCGTTTGTCTTAATGAACATCTGAACATCGTTCGCATTTGCGAAGAACCGCGGAGGAACGCCACCCACGCGTGCCTCCGCGCTACCTCGCGCCACCCGCTTTTCATAATTCAGAATTCATAATTTATCATTCATATCTCAGCGCTTCGACGGGATGAAGGTGGGAGGCGCGGAGGGCGGGCGCCAGTCCGCTGAGTATTCCGACGATCAGCAGGATGACGGTGGAGATCCCGATGGTGCTCAGGGAAATGTAGAGGTGGATATCGCCTTTGCCCGAGGTGTCTTCATAGAGCGGACCATAGAAGGGCAAGGTGCCGATGGCGGCGGACAGGCCGTAGGCGAGCAGGATGCCCAGCACGCCGCCCACGATGGTCAGCACCAGCGCCTCCGCCATGAATTGCGCTTGGATATGCCGCCGCCGGGCCCCCAGCGCGCGCCGCAAGCCGATCTCGCGGATGCGCTCATCGACGGCCACCAGCATGATGTTCATCAAGCCGACGCCGCCGATGCCCAGCGTCAGCGCTCCCACGAAAGTAAAGAGAGCCTCAAAGCCAATGGTGATGCCGTCGATAATGGGGCGGAACTGCTCGCGGCCGAACATCTGGATGGCGCGCTCGTCAGTGGGAGAGAAGTTCTGGCGCTTGGCCACCGCGGCGCGCACCTGCGCCATGGACTGCTTCTCAAAACGCGGCGCAATGGGCTCATAGACCAGCACCGAGGCGTAACGCGTATCCCAAAGATCGCCGGCCGTGGAGTAAGGAATCCAGGCGGACTCGTCGTCCGAGGTAAAATAATTGCTATCCTGGATTTTGAGGTCCATCGTCCCGATGACGGTGAAGCGCACGCCGCTGATGCGCACCGTCTCGCCGATCGACGGCCGGCCGGCAAAAAGTTTTTCGCGCAGGCGATAGCCAATGAAGACGACGCGACGGCGCTCGAGCTCATCTTCCGGGCTCAACCAACGGCCCTGGCTGGGGACTTCACTGCGCATCTCGCCGTACTCGGGACACACGCCGCGGATGGCCGTACTGGCCATGCGGTCGCCATAAGAAATGGGTTGGTAGCGGACGGTCTCCCTGCACACCGTCTTCACCAGAGGGGCTTCCTGCTGGATGTCCTCCACATCGGCCTTCTCAAAGTGCACCCTCTTGCCGGCGCGCTCGCCCCCTGCCTGCTGGCTGGTTTGTTGGGGCCAACAAATTACGGCGCCCTTGCCGAAAGCGTCGAACGAGGCAACCACAATGGAGCGCAAGCTGCTGCCGTAGGCAATCAGCAACGCCACCGCCGCAATACCCCACACGATGCCCAGCATGGTGAGGAAACTCCGCGTCGGCTGGCGGCGCAGAGACGTCCAGGCTTGCTTTAGGACTTCGGTTAGCATTTAGCTCTCAGCTTTCAGCTGTCAGCTCTCAGCTTTCAACTCTCAACCTTAGCGCTCCCCTTTGACCCTTCGCAGAAGCGAGGCGAGCATGCACTTTACTTCCATGACATCTTGCGTAAGTTGCTTGAAGGGCCCATCTTTTAGATAAGTGAGGTCATGAGCGAGCAGCAGATGGTATTCCAATTCGCTCGCTGAGCCCATCGCGATCTGAAGGAAGCGTCCAAAATCCGGGTCGCCGCCCCTTCCACACCCTTCTGCTATGTTTGCTGGCACGGAGGCTGCTGCGCGGCGCATCTGACTTGTCAGCGCGTAGACTTCTTGCTTCGGGAATTCCCGCGACGCATGGTACACACTCAAAGCCAGCGCATGACTCTTTTTCCACACTTGGAGATTCTTGAAGTCCTGCGTGGGGGAACTCCATTCTTAGCTTTCGGCTGTCAGCTCTCTGCTTTCAGCTTTCAGCTATCAGCTCTCAGCTATCTGCTCCCGGCGATTGCCTCGCCTAGTCCGTCGGACCGCCTCATTTACCACGTCTAGGCGGGCGCTGACAACCTGAATCTGAGCACTTGCCAGTCGAACCTGGGAGTTTGTCCGCGGATGTCGCGACTGTTCGGATCTCCCATTGGCTCTTTTCCAAACCACCCACATTCTTGGAGCAGTTGACGGCTGACAGCTGACAGCTGAGAGCTGAAAGCTCCCAGCTACCCTCCCGCTTCAAATCTGAGCGCCTCGATGGGGTCCACGTTCGCCGCCCGCGTGGCGGGGTAGAGAGCGGAGAGCACTGCCACCGTTCCCAGCACGGCAAACGACATGGTCCCGGATTGCCAGGTGGGCATCATGCCCGCGAAGAATGGGGGCATGGGCAACAAGTTGACGAGCGCGCAGAGCCCGTATGCCACCGCCATTCCTCCTCCGCCGCTGAGAAAAACAATGATGATCGTCTCGATGAAAAACTGCTGAAGGATGGCGCGGGAACTGGCGCCCACCGCCTTGCGCACGCCGATTTCGCGAGTGCGTTCGCGCACCGCCACCAGCATGACGTTCATCACCCCCAGGCCGCCCAGCAGCAGCGTAGTGATGCCGATGGCCCCCAGGAAATACTTCATCGCATCCATAAGCTTATTAAACGCCTTCGACTCCTCCACCGTATCCCACACCGGCGCCGCTTCTTTGTCCAGAGGATCAAACCGGTGCAGGCGGCCCAGCGCGCGCTTCACCTGGTACTTGCAGGGTTCGTGGTCGGGTAGGGATTTGGGGACGACGAGCAAATGGTCAACGTCGGTGGCCAGAAGAGGAGGCTTGTTGGGGAAGTCGTGGAGAATGGCGCTGAAGGGGACAAAAATCTTGTCCACGTCCCACCCGTCGTAGCTGGAGTTCTGGTCCTTGGCCGTCATGACGCCGATGACGGTGTACGGAATGCCGTTCAGCATGATCGTCTCGCCGACGGCGGAGCGGCTGGCGAAGAGTTGCTTCTTGATGTTGCTGCCGAGGAAGGCTACGCGGCGGCCTGCATCCTCATCGCCCCAGTCGTAAAATCGGCCCGCCTCCACGCTGATGGATCGAATCTCGGCGAAAGGAGGATAGGACCCGGTCACTTCCGGCGTGGCATTGTTGTAAAGGCTGCGCACCTGTGTGGCGCTGCGCTCGAGTTCCGGCAGCACGTAGCGGCAGGCGGTGGCTTCCTGCTGGATGGCGGGGACGTCACTCGCGGTCCATCGCATCTGCCGGCCGGCCCGCAGACCGCCGGCCTGCATGCTTGTCCGCCCCTCGAAAAAGATCATGAGATCCTTGGCAAAGGCCTCCTGCTGTTTCTCCTGGCCGACCCGCAAGCCTTCGCCCGCCGCTACCATCAGGGTGATGGAGATGATGCCCCACGCGATCCCGAACATGGTCAGGAAAGTGCGCAGCTTGTGCGACCACAAGGTGCGGAGCGTATCGAGGAGGAGGTCGGTGAAAATCATGGCTCTTAGCTATCAGCTTTCAGCTTCCAGCTATCAGCTTTCAGCTATCGGCTATCAGCTTAGACAACCCCTCACCTAGCTTTCGGCTACCTCGTCACCCGGGGGGAGGGCCGGGGTGAGGGTGCTTTAGCTGAAAGCTGAGAGCTGATAGCTGAGAGCTAGCAGTTGACAGCTTCCTATTGCAATACCACCTGCTGCCCCTCTTTCAATCCGCTGATCAACTCGGTCTTGACGCCGTTGGAGATTCCAAGTTTCACGGATAGCTTCTGCTTGCCGGTCTTGGAACCGGGGGCGGGCGTTTCTACGAACGTGTTACGGTCTTTGTCGTAGACCACCGCCGCCTCGGGAAGTTGCAGCACGTTGAGCTTTTCTTCCAGAATGATCTCGGCGTTGGCGGTCATATTAGCCTTCAATTCGCCGGTAGAGTTTTGGATGGAGACCTTGACCTCGAAGGTGGTGACGTTGTCCTTCTCCACGCCCATGGGCGAAATCTTGGTGACTTTGCCCTCAAACTTCTTGTCCTTGAGCGACTCGACGACGATGCGCGCGCGTTGCCCCATGTAGACCTTGCTGATGTCGGCCTCGTCGACTTTCCCTTTCACGTAGACCTCGCTCACGTCACCCAGGGTCATCACCAGCGTGGCCTGGGAACCAAGGATAAGAATGGAGCTGACCGCGTCGCCCACCTCCACGTCGCGCGAGAGCACCAAGCCGTCCATGGGGCTGACGATGGTGGAATTGCGCAGGTCCTCTTCGGCGCTATCGAGCGCCGCCTGCATCTGGGCCACCTGGGCCTTGCTGCGGGCGATCTCCGCCCGGCTGACGGCCAGGTAGCGTTGCGCGGACATCTGCTTGTTCAAGGCAAGTTGGTAAGCCTTGTCGGCGTCGTCCAGGGTCGAGGCGGACACCACTCCCTCCGCCGCCAGCTTGCGATTGCGCTCCACGGTAGATTTTAGAAAGGGAATGTCCGGCCCCTCGGCATCCACCTTGTTGCGCTCGTAAGTGGCTTGCGCGGATTCCACCGCGGCTTGGGCCGCTTGAAGATTGGCTCGGGCTTCCGCCACGCGCGCCTGCAACTGCTCCTTGTCAAGCTCCACCAGAACCTGGCCCGTCTTCACGTGGTCGCCATAATCCGCGAGAATCTTCTCGACAATGCCGCTGGCTTTGGACTTGACCTCCACTTTGACGAGCGGCTCGATTTTTCCCGTCGCCACCACGGAGCGCGCCAGATCCCCGCGGGTGACGTTGGCCAGCTTCGAAGGGTCAATCGCATTGTTGGGACGCAATGCCGCGGCAATGCCCATGCCGCCGCCCACCACAATGACCCCCACAATCGCCAGCAGGTACCATTTCTTCCGCTTGCTATGATTATTATTCGCCATTCGATTCTCCAGGCTGCCAGGATCACGGCAACCCTCTAGCCATCCATACGCGCGCCAGCCCCCAAATGTTCCCGAATTTCCCAAACGGGCGGAAAGAACGCTTTTGCATCAGGGGGAGTCACGCGTGGTGCCTCTCCGTAGTTAGACGGATGAATCCGCAAATTGTCACGTGGGTAAAACGACCGTACTCGTAGCGCCGGGCTTCAGCCCGGCACCTCCCCTTGAAGGAGAAAAATACAGGTCCCTTCCATACGGCCAACGGATCCTTGAGCGATGAGGCCCCCATGACTCAGTGTGGAAATGCCGTAGGGCCCGATGGAGGCGCTTACTGGATATAAGACCGGATATAAGAAACTGGGCCGCGAGGCATATCTCATGTACAATTTCGTCTCGACGAAACCAGGCGGTGGCGCGGTTTGAGATCGTAATGAGCAACGAATTGAAGCTTCCCGACCCGAAGCAGGCATGGTCCAGGATTCTCGAGCGGCTGTACCACGAGGATCACATTCTCTATGCGCGAATAAACAATTTCACCACCGTGCAGGCGTTTCTCGCCACGGCCCTGGCGTTCGCAACTTCCGCCACCACCACCGCCCGCAACATCAGCCTGATTGTGGCTCTATTTGGCTTGGTGCTTTCGCTATTCTACATATCGCTCGGCTTCCGCGGCGTCCGCGTCATTCAATTTTGGCGAGCTTACTTGAGGCTATTGGAATCGATTCCCGGCATGACGGCCATCGACTCGCATCTGTCCGAGTTCTACCGATTGGGCCACCGGCGCGGTGCGCAAGAAACAGAGTTGCCTTTGGCAGAGGGCCTGGCCATAAAAATCGACACTTCCTGGTGGGCTCGCAGGTCCGTGCACGACCAATTTCCGTGGTATCTTCCGGGTTTCTCGGGAACCATGTTCATCGCGGTCGGAATCCCCATCCTCACGACTTCCTTTTGGGTTCTCGTGCTCTACGCCTTGTTCTATCCGCACACCGATATGAGATGGTTCGTGCTCGGACTTGCCGGCGGTCTCATGCTCATGTTCCTGCTCCATCTTCTGGCGGGACGCCTCGTTCCCGCTCCGATTCACGAAGGGCGCATCCACCCCACCCCCGTCGGCGATCCGCAATCGGGTGGCAAGCGCGGCTAATGTTCAAAGGCCAACCGAGTCAAGGGTGAGCACTCGCCCGGCTTCCGTTCTTAGGTCCAGATGCAGCCTCTCCATGCTCTGCCCACTACGTGTGAATCCCGTCCGCGGGCTACCTGGTTCGGACACCCGCGGCGCAGATGGTTCCAGCGCTCGGGGGGATTCGGCCTGAAAATTCCCATTCACGTCTATGGGGCGCCACTTGGCCGTTCTGACGGCGTACTGGTAGAAGCGCAGCCCCTGGTTCCCCCCCAGTCCCCTGCGGTGTTACCGAAGGTCTACCGGGCGGGCGGAAAGGTCATCATTGGTAATTTCGGCTTCTTGACTTGACTAACACGCCATGACCTGACGGCCAGGCTCGGATGCGATGTCAATGTGGGGGAGGTGCACTGGATTATCGTTACGCGGTGTTGGGGACTGGGGGTAAGTGCATCAGTCCCCACAGAATCGCTTCTACTACATACTGGATTGGTCCCTTGCTGTGAACTTGGAGTTCAAAGTACCATTCGAGTAAATCGAGCGTCTTGGCGTCAGCCACCTCGGCGGTGATAACCAACACGTTCGCCAGAAGGCTGGGCTGGAGCGACCTGATGCTGGGCACAACTTCCTCGGCCAGAGCATGAGCACAGCGAATGTCAAGCAACACGGCGTCGAACTTCTCCCATCGGATTATGTCGATAGCCTGCCTGCCACTGTCAGCTGCGTCAGCTTCGTATCTTAAGTCGGCGAGCAAGGTCAAAAGAGCTTTGCGCACAGATGGTACATCTTCGATGGTAAGGACCTTGCGCATCGGTGGGTTGGCTGTTTTCATGATTGCCTACGCGCCTCTCATCATGACCGCG